>Ga0197142_1000389_pt1 | contig 40057 bp, 42 predicted proteins | sample GBS60_MetaG_FD_148614 | JGI IMG/M metagenome (GOLD analysis project Ga0197142, IMG submission 148614) | Sediment microbial communities from Great Boiling Springs, Gerlach, Nevada, United States - GBS 60_MetaG | ecosystem: Environmental > Aquatic > Thermal springs > Hot (42-90C) > Sediment...
TTCCTCTCATATCCCCTTGGTGTGCTCATCCATCCGTTCCAGACATATGTGGAGGAGTTTCCTATAATCACTGTTGTCTGCATATCAATCTCTTCAAAAGGTATATCCTTCAGGGTGGAGATAATAACCCTTTCATCCCCTCGCATAGCAGACTTCACTATTCCAACAGGTGTTTCAGGACTCCTGTATTTCATGAATATCTCTATTGCCCTTTTTATATGCTCTGGCCTTCCCTTGCTTCTCGGATTATACAGGACTGTTACAAAATCTACCCTTGCTGCTGACTCAAGCCTTTCTTCAATTAATTCCCAGTCTGTCAGTCTATCAGAAAGACTTATAACAGCAAAATCATGCATAAGGGGAGCGCCGAGCCTTGCTGCACAGGCATTAAGGGCCGAAACGCCAGGGATTATTTCTATCCTTAAGTTTTTAAATTTGCGACCTTTGAGGATCTCAAAGACAGGTCCAGCCATTCCATAAATACCAGGGTCACCTCCACTTATAATAGAGACCGTCTTTCCTGAAAGGGCGAGTTCTACTGCCTTCTCTGCCCTCTCTATCTCCTGAGTCATGGGAGTAGAAACTACCTCTTTTCCTTTGATAATGTCCTTTATTAAGTCAATATATGTGTCGTATCCAACTATAACATCAGAGTTCATTATGGCATCTTTAGCCCTCTGAGTAAGATATTGGAGATCCCCTGGACCTGTACCGACAATGTAAAGCATACCTGAACGGTGAACTGGTGAAGTGGTGAATTGGTGGATTTCTGCAACAGCTACAGTAACATTTCCGTGTTTCTCTTTTGGAACGAGTAATTCCTTTGCGCCTGATGCAAGGAGTGCTGCTGGCTCTGAAACACCCATGGCTCCTGTTGCCCTGAAGACAGCCTCTGAGGGGTCAATATCTTTAATCCTGTTTAGCTCCTCTGGAGAAAAGATTAAGATATTAAAACCATGCCTTCTGGCAAAATCAATAAGACCCTTCTCTTTTGCCTTTAAATCTATAGTTGCTAAGGAGTGGATTGAATTAAAGGAAAGAGAATATTTTTCAAAAACTTTCTTAACAGCCTCCTCTATCTCAAGGGCATCAGTACCACTGTTACAACCAATACCTACTATAAGATTCCTCGGTCTTAGAATAATCTGACCTTGAGATTCTTTCCTCAGGCCAATCCTGTTCGTTATTATCAGATCGGCCTTTGAAGGGTCACTGACAGGTATAAAGTCAGGGGGGCAGGGCCCCTCTAAGCTAAACCTCGGGTCTGCATAGATCTTCAAAAAACCCCTGTTGATTAATCTCGTCGCTACCGATGGAAGTCTTGATGGATCGTCAATTACAAGGTTATGCTCCTTTGCCCAGAGGTCGAGGGCTGTATGGTCATTAATGTCTGAAGATGTGGTTATTACAGGCTCTGCACCTATGTATCGGGCAATCTCCCTTGCAAGTTCATTGGCACCTCCCAGATGACCTCCTGTAAGGCTTATAACAAATCTCCCTTTTTCATCCATTACAACAACGGCTGGATCAGTTTTCTTGTCTTTCAAAAATGGAGAGATAGTTCTCACTACAATGCCTGTTGCCATTATAAAAATAAGGTTCTTTGCCTCTCTCCATTTCCTCTCGAAAGTAATGGTTGCGGATTTATTGAATTTAATAATCTCTGCAGAAGGAAACATTCCCTTGAGCCTTTCTGCCACTGCCATGCCTGAATTGGTTATGTAAAATATAAATGTCATGACCTGTTCCGGCGATAGGTATGCTCGAAATCTCTGCTGTAAAGTCTCGATTCCTTTACTGGACCTTTAAGGGCATCTCCAACATAAATAAGGGCTGTTCTTGTTATGCCTGCACTTTTTACCTTTTCAGAAAGCTCTCTTAATTCCCCTTTTAAAATCTTCTGGTCTGGCCATGTGGCCCTTTCTATTACTGCAAAGGGTGTTTCTGGTGGATAGGCCTGAAGGAGCTCTTCCTGAACCCTATCAATCATGCCAGCACTGAGGAATATGACCATTGTTGTATTATGCCTTGCAAGTTCCCTGAGCCTCTCCTTTTCTGGTACAGGTGTCCTTCCTCCAAGCCTTGTTAATATGACTGTCTGGGTCACTTCAGGTATTGTAAGTTCCCTGCCAAGTATTGCTGCACCAGCCTGAAAGGATGAAACCCCTGGGATTATCTCAAAAGGGATATGGAGCTTCTTAAGTCTTTGGATCTGCTCTGTCATGGCACTGTAGATTGAGAGGTCACCTGAGTGGAGCCTCACGACATTCTTTGCCTGATTATAACCCCTCTTAATAAGATCAACTATACCGTCAAGATCCAGAACGGAGGAATCATAGAGCCTTGCCTTAAGTCCTGACAGAAGGGCCGGGTTTATGAGACTTCCAGCATAGATGACCACATGGGCCTCTTCAAGAACCCTCTTTCCTTTTACTGTGAGGAGTTCTGGATCCCCTGGTCCTGCACCCACAAAATAGACCTTTGTATTTAATCGGCTGTCAATATAATCTTCTATCTCCTTGAGGACCTCCCTGACCTTTTCTGAAGAATTAATATCTCCTATAGTCCTTACATATCCCCTTTCTTTTAAGATCTTAAAGGACTCCCTGAAGTTCAGGTCAAAGATCCAGCTTAGCTGGAGGAGTCTGAAATCATTCTGGTTCTTCAGGTCCTTTAACATGGCCATCCTCTTTTCTTTGATTGCCTTCAAGACCTCCTCTGATACACCCTCTGTATCAGGAAGACCAAAGACAGGACCGGGAGATCTTAATTCTCGAGGAAGCTCATAATATTCGCTAAAGACCCTCCATATATCAAGCTTGTCAGCATCCCTGATGAGCTTCACAAATAAAAGAACCTCTTCAGGAAGCTCAGGAACATTAAAGGTATTATGAAACCTGACGGCCTCAAGGATGATCTCTTTTTCCCTCTCTGAAAACCCCTCTAAGATTCCCGAAGTATTTATGACTTCCGTGGAGAGAATAGCATGATTCTCTGATTCTGCATCCCTGAAGGTCCTGTATCTCAGGTATTGAGGAAATCTGCCAAGGTCGTGGCAAAAGGCGATTATCCAGGCGAGTCTCTTTGCCTCTTCACCGAGATTAAGGGCATCAGAAAGCCTCTCAATGTTCTGTACAACCCTGAGGGTATGTTCAGCCTTTAGCCTTAAGTTTTCTTTCGTATCCTCATCAGGAGACCTTTGAAGATATTCCTTTACAAAGGCGTCAAACCATTCTCTTATAGTGTTCATATCTATTTCCTCTTTACAATTACTATTGAGAAATAATCGAGGTCATCAGGCCTGAGGTTATTGAGATCGTATATCACCTTTTCACCATCCATTCCAACCCTCGATATATAAACAGCCTTTTCGAGGAGCCCCTTTTCTGAAAGAAACCTTTTAATCTCCTCAAGGTTTCTGTCAACCTTCATGAAAACCATTGTATCAAAGTTAAAACAGGAGCTCAGAGATCGGAAGTCGGAGCCAAGATAATTAGCAGGAATTATAGCAATCCTTTCACTGGCAAGACCGAGGGATAGACCTGCCCTTGCAGCAGCTGCATTTATTGATGATACGCCAGGGACTATCTCGATCTTCAGGTCTGGTTTTAATGTAAATAGCCTGTCATAGAGGTAAAAAAAGGTGCTGTAAAAGGATGGGTCTCCGAGGGTAAGAAAAGCAGCATCACACCTTTCAACAACCCTAATAATCTCTTTGGCTATATTTTCCCACCTCCATATTTGCTCAGCATTGGGTTGTGTTGTCTTTACCATTGGAAAATGGAGTTCTCTAATATCTTTCCCGCTCAGGTCTATAACCCTCCTCACGATATCAAGGGCAAGGCTTTTCCCATCTTCTTTACCTTTTGGCACAAAGAGCACAGAAAGCTCTCTCAGGATCCTCAATGCCTTTAATGTGAGTAGCTCAGGATCTCCAGGGCCAACACCTATGATGTAAAGATAAGACACGGATTTTTAAATTATAACTAATTTGTTTAAAATATTCCCATGAAGCTCCTTCTCCAGAGGGTAAATAAGGCATCCGTTGAGGTGGATGCAAAGATAATCTCTGAGATAGGGAAGGGACTCCTCTTATTTATTGGAGTAGAGAAAGGAGACTCAGAAAAGGATATTCAATACCTTGTAAAAAAGGTCTCCCAACTGAGGATATTCGAGGATGAAAATGGAAAGATGAACCTCTCGGTGATGGATGTAAATGGTGAAATACTCGTTGTATCTCAATTCACTCTCCTTGCTGACTGCAGAAAGGGAAACAGACCATCCTTTGATGAGGCAGAAAGGCCTGAAAGGGCTAAGGAACTTTATGAGAGATTTATAGAAGGTATCAAGAGCATGGGCATCCCTGTAAAATCAGGCATCTTTGGTGCATCCATGAAGATTAACCTCACAAATGATGGACCTGTAACGATAATGATTGAGTCAAAGAGATAACTCATGCCTTAATTGAATTCAAAAATCCTCTATCTCAGCAACAACAGAGCCTATGAGGACCTTTGTCTTGAGCATAACAGGAAGCCTGCGCTCATCATCAGTAAGCCAGATCAATATCTCTCCCTTTCTGTAAAATATACCTTCTGACTGCATTAAGGGTTTTATCAATATAGTATTTACAGGGCCCTTTTTGAGTTCTACTGTCTCCTTTTTAAGGACCTGTACCTCCACATCCCAGACCTTTTTACTATCAAAGACTGTAATAAAAACAGACCTACCTTCTTCAAGATGAGAAAACCTTACAGAAAAGAATGCGGAAAGAGGGTCAAATACTTCATCTGGTATGGGGAATTCCTTTGTCTCTTTCTTTATGTTGTCTCTGTAGAGAGCAGTTTTTGCATTAAAGACCACCTCCTTGTCTCTTCTGTGCCTTCCCTCCTTTATCTTTATCCTGTAATGGCGTGGCCTGCCGGGATAAAGGCCATCAATAGGTTCAAGGATGGACTCCACAACATCATTGACTTCATAAAATAAAGAGATAAACTCTGCTGACCTTACCTTTGAAAATATTTTTATCTGGGAGCCCTCTCTTTTTATCCCGAGCCAGGCAGTCCCGGCCCTTATGCCATTCCAGGTAAGCCTGTACTGGAAGGTCTCTTCATTGACAGGTGGCGAGGCGTAAGGGGATAACAAAAAAAGCTCAGGAGAAGGCCAGAAAATTATAAACATACAGAGACTCAACAAGATGATTTCTTTCAATCTTCTCAGCATAGAATCTCCAAATTGTTCCGTCTATTCTTTCCTTCACCACCAATTCTTCACAGGATACCTTCGAAAAACCTTTCTAAACTCTTTATATCTTCCAGATGTCTTTTAATTACTCACCTCTCTGTTATTAATTGGTTCTCGGAGCCCTCTCAATGAAATGAGAATCTTTCCAATGTCAATGAAAGCCTCTATTATCTTCTGCAAGTTCCTTTCCACAATATCCTTACTCCTCCATGAGCTGGTATAACTACTGAAGGTAGGATGTTCCTCAGCAATCTCCTCAAGTCTTCTGATAGACTCTTTTATTATCTCAAGTTTCCTTAGATAGAGCCCTTCCATATCTCTTTTCTCTCAAATGCCTTAAGAAAGGATAAAAATCAAGATACTCCTTTTTAATTACATTCTCGAACTCTATTTTATCTTCAACAGACCTTTCATAAATACATAATCCTTCTCTCACAATCTTATAAAGGAGTTCTATCGAGGCATATCTTGATCGCATGTCCATAATATTAACATTGTGACTGAATCCCAGAGCATTGAATATCCTTGAAAAAAGGTCTTCTATCTCGGAAATTAAAATAAGTCTTTTTTCAGGCTCCATAAAGTGCTCAGTAAGCACGGCAATATCTATATCACTATCCTCCCTGAGCCTCCCCTTTATAAAGGAACCATAAAGATAAAGGGCAATGACCCCTTCTGGGACTTCCGATTCCTTCAGTTTATCCATTAAATTCTCTATCATCTTCAAGCCCCTTTAAAAAATTTCCTTACCATCTAACAGTTACCACCTATGTTATATTAATACATGCTGATAATTCCTGCAATAGACCTGAAAGATGGCAAATGTGTGCGACTTCTTCAGGGAAGGGCCGACGCTGTAACCGTCTATTCAGACAGACCTGATGAGGTAGCAAAGAGATGGGAGGAGATGGGTGCAAAGGTGATTCATGTAGTGGACCTTGACGGAGCCTTCTCAGGGACACAAAAAAATATTGAAGGTATAAAAAACATAAGAAGGGCTGTAAGGGTGGATATAGAAGTGGGTGGAGGGATAAGGGATATGGAGAGGATCGAGATGCTCCTTAGTCTTGGCATTGACAGGGTTATTCTCGGCACAGTTGCAATAGAAAGGCCTGAACTTGTAAAAGAGGCCTCAAGGAGATTCCCTGGGAGGATAATAGTTGGGATTGATGCAAAGGATGGGCTCGTTGCTGTTAAGGGATGGGTAGAAATTACAAATGTAAAGGCAAAGGAGCTTGCCCTGAGGATGGAGGATTATGGAGTATGGGGGATAATATATACAGACATTTCAAGGGATGGGATGCTTACAGGTCCAAATATCGAGGCAATAAGGGAGATAGTTGAGGCGGTGAATATACCTGTGATTGCCTCAGGAGGAGTGTCATCCCTTGATGATATAAAGAGGCTTAAGGAGATAAAGGAACTATGGGGTGTAATAACAGGTAAGGCCCTCTATACAGGTGCCATAGACCTGAAAGAAGCCATTGAAATTAGCAAATAGTCCATGCGGATATCCAAAAAGACATTAAACATAATAAAAGAACTTGCTATAAAACACTTTGGAAAAGACATAGATGTGCGAATATTTGGTTCAAGGACTGATGACAGAAGGCGTGGTGGTGACCTTGACATTTATATTGAAGCCTCAAAGGATATTGAACTTGATATAAGGGCCCGATTTCTTTCGGAACTTAAAACAAAAATAGGAGACCAAAAAATAGATCTAATTATTCAAAGAAAGGACAGGCCAGTAGAAGGAACAATACATAATTATGCAAAAAAGACAGGAATTAAAATATGACCTTTGAAAAAGAAAGACTTAAAACATATTTATCAATATCTGATAAACACCTCCTCAGACTTAAATCCTCTCTGAAAACCCTTAGCTCAATAATACCACTCAACACAGAACGATACAAGGCCCTGACAGAGCAAGAGATTTCATACATTGACCAGATGTCCTACAGGTTTGGAAAGCTTCAGGATATAATGGGAAGACTTTTGAGGGTCACGCTTATTATCTTGGGTGAAGATATAGAGAATGCACCTTTTATTGACATCTTAAACAAAGCAGAAAAACTTGGCATAATAGATGATGCCCAAGAATGGATAATGCTTAGAGAATTGAGGAACCTTCTAACCCATGAATATAGTGATAACGAAGATGAAATTGCCCATGGCATAAATAAGCTTTTTGAGATATCAGGAAGGCTCTGCGAAATATACGGAAATATAAAAGATTATATCCAAAAGAGGAATTTAATTTAAATGCTTGCAAAGAGAATCATACCGTGTCTTGATGTAAAGGATGGGAGGGTTGTAAAAGGTGTCTCCTTTGTAAACCTGAGAGATGCCGGAGACCCTGTCGAGAATGCTATTTTTTATGACGAACAGGGCGCTGATGAGCTTGTATTCTTAGATATAACAGCTTCTTATGAAAAAAGAAAGATAATCCTTGATGTCGTTGAAAGGACGGCCTCTGATGTCTTCATGCCCCTTACAGTTGGTGGTGGTATTAAGAGCCTCGATGACATAAGGGATCTTCTGAATGCGGGATGCGATAAGGTATCAATAAACACAGCTGCTGTTAATGACCCTGAGTTTGTCAGACGAGCCTCGGAGAGATTTGGAAGCCAGTGTATTGTTGTTGCCATTGATGCAAAACGGGTTCATGGCTCAAGATTCGAGATAAGAGAGCCTGAAGAGATACCTGATTGGCTCAGGTCATCAAAAGACCTTGAATATCTATTGCTTCAGCCTTCTCAATCAAGATCCCTATGGGAGGTTTATACTCATGGTGGAAGAAGACCAAGGGGAATAGATGCTATTGAGTGGGCAAGGTATATGGAAAAACTCGGCGCAGGTGAGATACTCCTTACAAGCATGGACAGGGATGGCACAAAGGACGGCTACGACCTTGAGCTCACAAGGGCGGTCTCAGAGGCAGTTCGAATACCAGTAATTGCCTCAGGAGGTGCTGGAAATCTTAAGCATCTCTATGAAGGCATAGTGATAGGTAAGGCTGATGCCGTACTGGCAGCCTCTATATTCCATTACAGGGAATACACAATAAGGCAGGCAAAGGAATACTTAAAAAATCTTGGAGTGCCTGTAAGGTTATAGGGAGGTTCAGGCAGGACATTAATGGGACTGGAACTGATTAAAACTGATTTCCTCATAATAGGGGCAGGAATAATAGGACTGGCTATAGGAAAGACACTGCGAGACCTCTATCCTCAAAGGGATATCTGCATAGTGGAGAAGGAGCCGTCTTTAGGGGTCCACAGCAGTGGTAGAAATAGCGGAGTCTTGCATGCAGGATTTTACTACACCCCTGATTCTTTAAAAGCTAAATTCACAAGACTCGGAAATTATGAACTCACCCGCTTTTGTGAGGAAAGGGGATTAAAGATAAATAAATGTGGCAAGGTCGTTATAGCAAGAAATGAAAAAGAGCTTGAAATCCTGAAGGAGCTAAAAAGAAGAGGTGAGGCAAACGGTGTTGAATTATACCTTATCACAGAAAAGGAACTAAGGGAAATAGAGCCAGGGGCAAAAACATACAGATATGCTATCTGGAGCCCCAGTACGGCAACGGTTGAACCTTTAGAAATCCTGAAAACCCTTGAGAAGGAATTAAAGGAGAAGGAAATAAGAATCTTTTACAGTACACCCTATGAGAAGGTGCTGAAAAATGAAAAAAAGGTTATGGCAGGCAGAAATGTCTTTATAGTTGAAAGGATAATAAACTGCGCTGGTCTTTATGCAGACAGGATTGCTAAAGACTTCGGTTTTTCAAAAGACTATGAGATAGTACCTTTTAAAGGCCTATACCTTGAATATAGTGGTAATGATAACTTTATCAAAACAAACTTATATCCTGTCCCGGACATTACATTTCCCTTTTTAGGGGTTCACTTTACCGTGACAGTTAATGGCAAAATCAAGATTGGACCAACAGCCATACCAGTCTTTTCAAGAGAAAATTATAAAGGCCTGAAGGGATTAAAGTTGAAGGAAATCCTGAGGGCCTTTAAATGGAATTGGAAATTAGCTGTAAATAATGCTGAATTTAGAAGATTGGCCGTTGAGGAAATAAAAAAATACAACAAAAAATTTTTAATTAAACAGGCAGGCCTTCTCGTAAAGACCATACCAGATGCCAGATGGTTCTCCTGGAGCAAGCCCGGCATAAGGGCTCAGCTTATCGACATAAGAAACCTGAGGCTGGTTCAGGATTTTTTAGTTGAAGGTGATGGATACAGTACTCATATATTGAATGCCGTCTCTCCTGCCTTTACTGCAAGCCTCCCCTTTGCAAGATATGTAGTAGAAAACTATATTAAATAGTAAAAACCTTATAACTTTAAGGGCTCAAACACCCTATTCTTACTACCTGCCTTAGGCTCAATCCTCAAAGAACTAAGAAGGGTATCCGAGGCAGGGATAGTACGAATCTTGAATCTCTCTCCTCTAACTGCCTTAAAGACTGTAACCTCTACAGAGGGTAATCTCTTTGCATCAGAATATCTTGCACAGATGGAGGCAGCCAGTCTCAGCTGGTTGTCGTCAGGCTCACCACAGAGGAGCACAAGGGGACTGCCAAATCCCTCAACCTTTAAAAGAAGGTCTCCCTCTTCTGCCATTGAGAGGATTGCCCTGTTCTCTTCTTCATTCCTTCCAACAACGGCCTTGCAGTTTCTTGATAACCTGAAGTGCCTGCCAATCCTTAAAAGATTAATCTCTTTCAGAGATGGATCAGGATTATGTTCAAGCAACTCTTTCAGGCGATAGGAATATATCGGATCTGTAAGGAGACAACCACCAGCTGGGGTAGGATAGTCCTTCAGGCCGAATTCCTCTGCAAGGGCCATCTGGGGCTTTCTCGACCTTCCCCTGAATCCATAAAGGAGTTCCCTCTTTACAAGGCCCATCTGCTCAGGAATCGTTGGCTTAAGATTGAGGGCTGTAAGGGGTCTCAGGACATATCCTTCAAGGCCTGCCTCCCTGTCTATAAGGGGAAAGGTCTCCCTCCTCTGGCTCATGGGCCTCTGGCCAAGAACCTCACCAGTGATTACAAACTGGGCACCTATGAGTTTCATAAACTCCTTTGCCTCTCGGAGCATGAGGATCCGGCAGTCTATACAGGGATTCATGTTCTTACCATGGCCGTATTTTGGATTTTTTACAATCTCTATAAACTTGTCGGCAAGATGACAGAGTTTAACAGTAAAGCCAAACTGCTCTGCAGCCTTAAAGGGATTTTTTGAACAGCTTGACCTGTCAGATATATCACATCCAAAATGGGTAAGGAATGTTAAGGCAGTGACATCTACACCCTGCCTTAGCATCACAAGAATGGCAAGGGTGCTGTCAAGACCTCCTGAATAAAGGGCTACTGCCTTGGGCTTGTCACTGAAAGAAGGCTTCCCTAACATCCCATCACCTCCTTGAGTTGTTCAGGTCTTACAGTAGCAGTGCCAACCTCTCCTACTACTATACCTGCAGCATAATTAGCTATCTCACAGGCCTCTATCATGGAGGCCCCGCTTGCTCGGGCAAGGGTAAAGGTAGCAATAACCGTATCTCCAGCACCTGTTACATCAAACACCTTCTTAGCCCTTGTAGGGATATGGTAATGCTCGATATGCTCTTTTTTTCTCATAAAAAGACTCATGCCCTCCTCACCCCTTGTTATAAGGACTGCCTCAAGGGAAAGACCTTTAAGGAGTTTTCTTCCTGCCTTAATAAGGGAGGCCTCGTCCTTTATCTCTATACCAGAACCTTCTGATGCCTCTTTAAGGTTTGGCGTTATGACGGATACACCTCTGTAAAATGGAAAGTGCCCAACCTTTGGATCAACTGAAACAAAGAGACCGGCTGGACTGGTGAGTTTTAAAATTCCTTTTATAAGCTCTCTACTTACTACACCCTTTTTGTAATCAGAGATTATTACAGCATCTATGTGGTCCTTTTTTATCTTATGCTCCACATAGGCGAGAATCTTTTTTAAGAGCTCAGAATTTATTTTTGAATGATCTTCTTTATCGAATCGGACAACCTGCTGAGCATGGGCTATAACCCTTGTCTTAACTGTTGTGGGTCTTTCATCTGTAAGAACTCCTGAGGAGTCTATCCCTTTATCTTCAAGAAGTCTCATAAGGACATCCCTTGCCCTGTCATTACCTGTTACACCTATCACAGAAACCTTTCCACCAAGGGAAACTATATTTGCAGCCACATTGGCAGCGCCACCGAGCAAAAAATCCTCCCTTTTAACCTCCACAACAGGCACAGGTGCCTCAGGTGATATCCTCGAGACCTTCCCCCATATGTATCTATCAAGGATAAGGTCTCCAATTACAAGTATAGAGGTCTTTGAAAAATTATTTATGAGCTTTCCTCTATTTTTCATAATATAGTATAACAGGATAAAGGCCTATGAATCACCTGAGCAATATGCTATGACAATAAAAAAATGGTAGCAGAATAAGAGGCACTGAGCAATTTTTTTATACAAATACTTGACATACACATACTTCTTTGTTATTCTTTAATAAATTTGTTATTCTTTAATAGAAAATCCTCTGGAGGGAGTAATGGAAAAATTTGTGTGTCCTCGATGCGGTAAGGCTTCCTATACTGCCAATAAGGAACTACTAAATATCTGCCCCTATTGTAGCCTTGATAAATATCTTATAGTAAGTCCACGATTCTTAACATCTTATGACCTTTCTAATATAAAGATAGTAATTGATAGAAGAAAGACATCTGAACCTGTTCCCTTTGAAAGGAGAAAAGGAGAAGAAGCCATTCCCATTGCCTGGCTAATTGTTAAGAAAAAGGATACAGTAGATTCTCCTCAGGACTCTGATTTTATCTCGATGTGATATTTTTCCCTTAAGCCCTTCAGCCATGCCCTGTAAAGCTCTTCAAATCTCTTTGCTTCAAGTTGCTGTCTTATTACCTTTTTTGCCTCCTCAACTGTCATCCCACCCATGCGGTCTTCAACCTTAAGTATAATAAGTCCCTTTTCTGTCCAGAAAGGCCTGCTTATCTCACCCACTTTTAATCCAGCAATAGCCTCCATAAACTGGGAGGATAAATCAGACCTTTTTATATAACCGAGGTCGCCACCAATAAGTCTCGTATCTTCAGAGTAGAGCATCACAATCCTTTCAAAGGGCTCTCCTGCCCTGAGTCTCTCTATTATTGTGTTAAGTTTCTTTTGAAAGGTTTCTATATCAGCATCCTTTGGTCTTTTCAATAATAACTGTCTTAACCTGAACATTTCAGGTCCTGTATATTCAGGATGAGCCTTAAGGTATTCTTCTATCTCACTCTCCTTAACGACAACCCTGCTACTTACTTCTTGAGACACGGCCTTATTTATTAAAATCTGCTCTGAAAGGGCCTTCCTGTATGTGGGAAGGGTATACCCCTCCTTCTTGAGGGTCTCAAGAAATGTAGCATCATCCATTGAGTACTTCTGCTTTATTCTCTTAATAGTCTCGTCTATTTCATCCGTAGAAACATCTATACCAAGACTCTGGGCCTCTCTGAGGATAACGCGAGAATTTATATAATCTTCAAGGAGAGTCTCTTTATTCTCTTCAAAAAATTTCCTTTTCTCCTTTGGTGAGAGGTTTCTTATATTCTCAGGTGCTATGAACTCCATCTCCCTGTACAGCTCGCTCCAGGTAATGGGTTCATTATTAATAACTGCCACAATTTCATCAACAAGGATGCCTCCATAGGCTGATGATAAAGGTAAGAGATTGGAAAGGATAAAACATGTAACAATAGAAATCAAAAGAAACATCCCTAATCTCAATTTTAGTAACAACTGGAGCCTCTCCACTTTTTCAATTAACCTCTAATAGGCTGTAGGATTCAGATGTCAGGCTTCAAAAATAGGCTATAGGCTATAAATAAGCTAACAGGCTATTGGCTACAGGATATAGAAAATAAGAAACAACCTGAGGTCTGTAGCCTGACACCTTAAGCCTAATATCCTGTCGCCTATTACACATCTGAACTACCCCAAGTCACCAGATAGTTTAAAAATTGATATTGTATTTTATCTTTGCCTTCTTCCTGTTTACATCAACAAGATGAGCCATCAATTCCTGTTTCCTCTGCTGAAGCATCATGGCCTTTATCTGAGGTTTTGCCTCTTCAAAGGATAGGACCTTTGAGGCCTCCCTCTTTTTTATCTTAAAAAGGTAATAAGAATTATCCTTGCCTTTATATGGACCATAGACCTGATCTATCTTTGCTGTCTTCATGGCAGTGCCTATCTCCTTAGAGATAGTGTCAGGGTTTAACCATCCATAATCTGTTACAAAGGCCTTATTCTCTTTTAGAAGTCTATCAGCAGTTTTATCAAAATCCTCTCCTTTCTTGATTGACTCAATCGCATCCTTTGCATCTGCCTCATTATTAACCTGAATAATCTTTACAAAGACAAGCTCTGGCTTGAGGAAAGGAACCTGACTCTTTTTGTAAAATTCCCTCATATCCTTTTCAGTAACAGAACTGTCCTTTACAAGCTCTTCCATTAGTTTTGAGATCATGAGCCTATTCCTAACCCTTTTCTTAAAGGTCTCATAAGAAAGACCTGTCTTTTTAATCTCCTTCCTGAAATCCTCCTCTTTTCTATCACCTCTCATAGCATCAATGGTTTTCTTCACCTCATCATCTTTTACCTCTATCTTTCTTGCCCTTGCCTCTTTAAGAAGGAGTACCTCCGCAATCAGCTCATCTGCAACGCTTCTTTTAAGGGCCTTCTCATCAAATTTTAGACCCATTGTCTTATGGGCCTCTATCCTTTCTTTTACGACAGCATTATAGACCTCTTTTGATATTCCCTCTCCATCCACAGTGATAGCATCACGGCTACAGGCAGAAAGAAACAGGGAAATCAGAAAAATCAGGACTGTTACTTCACCAGCAAAGGCAAATTTCTTCATCCTATACCTCCTCCAGAGCTGAATTAAAGATTCCCCAAATGTTACTTTCGCCACCAACTGGCAAGCCACAGGGAATCTTGATGCAAGGAATTATTTTTATCCTACTCGCTCGCTATCTAATTATTGTCTATTATACCCGAACATGCCTGTCCAAAAACAGAGGTCAGCCTTAGACTTAAGGCTGAAGGCTTAAGATTATGGTAAAATAACTCTCATGAATAGTTACTTTCTCCGCCCAAACAGAGCTCCGAGCTCCTTTTTTCGACCTCTGACCTCAGCTCTCAAATTCCTATTTGCTGGATTTATACTATTTTCCCTGTTTACTCCTTTAAATATCTATGGTATTACCCTAAATCAGGCTATTGAGAAGGCAATGGAGAACCTGCCTCAATACAGGTCAAAGGTGTATTTAAGGGAATCGCAGCTTTATGAATACAGAGCAACCCTTTCACCTTATCTTCCTCAACTTGACCTTTCTGCCTCCCAGAAAAGGATATATGTAGAGCCTGAGGACTATGACCTGAGGAGTCTTGAACTCAGACTCAGCTATCTCCTCTTTGATGGAGGTAAAAGATACAGCCAGAGGCTATCCTCAAAAACCCTTCTTAAGATTGCTGATGAAGAACTGAGGCAGAGTCTCCTTGAACTTCAGTATAATGTAAAGGTTGCCTTCTACAATAGCCTTGCAAAACGGGAGATCCTCGAACACAGGAAAACCCAGCTCAGATATGCGGAAAAGAATTTTGAGGTAGCAAAGGGCAGACACGAGCTTGGTGTTGCAAGGCTTTCAGAGGTCCTTCAGGCCTCGGTGAGACTCGAAGAGGCAAGGTCAAGGGTAATTGATGCAGAAGGTGAACTCAAAAAGTCACTGGCAGAGTTGAACTCCCTTATCGGGATAAATATAAAAGGAGAGGAGCTCGAAGGAGAACTTTCAGAGATAGAAAATATTCCTGAAAAGACCCTTCTACTTGAAAACGCTATGAACTCTCCTGAGGTGAAGAAGATAGAATTTCAGAAGGAACTAAATCTTTCTGAAAGAATACTTGCAAGGAGTGACTTCCTTCCAAGCATCTATCTTGATGCAACCTACACAAGAAACTCTTCTTCAGACGCCAGGCTATATCCTGAACAAGAGAAAAGCATAGGCCTTAGACTCACCTTTAATATTTTTGAGTTAAGAAAGTTCTTACGATTGAAGGCTACTGGTTCATCCTTAAAGGCAAAGGAAGAAGACATAAAAGAGGCAAAAAGGACAATCGAACTCAAGATATCAAAGGCCTATGAAGACCTCATGACAGAACTGAAGAGGCTTGAGGTTGCAAAAGAGCAGCTTCGTTTTGCTGAAAAGAATTATGAACAGGCCTTTGGAGAATATAAGGTTGGTAAGGGAGATATCCTCTCTCTTATACAGTCAGAATCATTGCTGGCTGATGCAAAAGAAAAGCTCACGGCATCGAAGCTGCATATCTGGATTGCCCTTATAAATCTTGAGAGGGTCTCGGGGATAAGTGACCTTATTTTAACCAAGGAGTAGATCATAGCTGTCCAAAATAAATTAAAATGTTATTTTCAAAAGGGCATAAGGCCTCAAAAACACAAAAGAAGCGACAGGATTATTTTATTAGGGTATAATGAAGTTATCAACTTATTTGAGAGGTTTATTAATGTCATGACAGGTTATTTAACAAGTTACATTAAGGAGTCGCCTTTTGTGCTTTTTGCTAATGGCTCAAGTAATAGTTGGCCTCATGCCCTTTTAAGAATTATTTTGGATAGGTGTGCCAGGGAGTAAAGATGAAAAAAAGGCTACTTCTTATCAGTTTGCCATTTCTTTTATTAATGGGTGTTTTTCTTATTTACAGGATCTTTTTTAAAAAGGAAGAAATCAAAGTTCTTGAAACAACAGCGGTAAAGAAGGGAGAGATAAAAGGTGTCCTCATAGAAACAGGAATTATAAAGCCACAGGTTGGAGCAGTCGTGAAGATAGGAACGAGGGCAACAGGCACGGTGGTGAAACTCAATGTGAGGATAGGAGACAGGGTTAAAAAGGGTCAGCTAATAGCCCTTATTGATGACAGGGAAATTAGAGAGCAGATAAATCAGTCAAAGGCTGCTCTTTTAAAGACAGAAAACACCCTCAGACAGTTCGAGCTAACCTATCCTGAAAAGCTCAGAGAGGCACGGGCAAATCTTGAGTATGCAAGGATTAATTATGAAAGAGAACAGGAGCTTTTAAAAAAAGAATATACAACAAAGGAATCAGTGGACAGGGCAAAAAGAGAACTCGAGATAGCAGAGGCAACATTAAAGAGATTGAGGGATGAATACGAAACACAGGTAATGATTACAAAAGCATCCATAGAAGAGATAAAGGCACAGATAGCCCAGCAGGAAACACGGTTATCCTATACAAGGATATATTCACCAATTGACGGAATAGTCTCAGATGTAACCATACAGGAAGGGGAGACGGTAGTGGCAGGGTTACAGGTTGCCAATCTTATAACAGTATTTGATCCTCTAAAACTCGAGATGTGGATTTATGTGGACGAAGCAGATGTAGGAAGGGTAAAGATAGGCCAGAATGTAGAATTCACAGTAGATACCTTACCTGATAAAACTTTTCACGGTAAGATTGAAAAGATCTATCCCCAGCCTGTTGTAAAGGATAACATTGTTTATTATCTTGCTATTGTCAAGGTATCGAGGGAAGATGCCATATTTCTCAGGCCAGAGATGACGACATATGTGAGGATTACCTATGAGCAGAGAAAGGATACCCTGATTGTCCCTAATTCAGCAGTGAAGTTTGAGCAGGGTAGCCAGATAGCCTATAAGATAATTGGTCCGAATAAAGTAGAAAAGGTAAAGATAAAGATTGGTCTGAGAAACGAAGAGTCAACAGAAATCATTTCTGGATTAAAAGAGGGAGACATAGTAGCAACAAAGATAATACTGCCAACTGTTACTATGACACCAAAACAGAGCTCAGAAATCAGAAGCAGGTGAAACAGAGGTCAGAGGTCAGATGTCAGAGGTCAGATTTTGCTTCCTTGAAGACATAAAAAAGACCTACAGGACAGGAGACATAGAGGTGGAGGTTCTTAAAGGTATTAACCTCGGGATAAAAAGAGGTGAGTTTGTTGCCATAATGGGTACCTCGGGATCAGGAAAGACAACACTCCTTAATATAATTGGATGCCTTGACAAACCGAGTTCAGGAAGGTATCTTCTTGCTGGCAGAGAGGTTTCAGGACTTGATGATAATGAACTATCAAAGGTAAGAAATAAACATATAGGCTTTATTTTCCAGAATTTCTATCTCCTGCCCTATGCAACGGTTCTTGAAAATGTGCTTCTTCCGGCACTATACTCTGACTCAATGGTAAATAAAACAAAGGCAATGGATATACTGAGACTTGTTGGTCTTTCAGAAAGGGCAAGATTTAAGCCAAATCAACTCTCAGGAGGCCAGCAGCAGAGGGTTGCCATTGCGCGGGCCCTTATTAATGAACCTGATCTTATCCTTGCCGATGAACCTACAGGCCAGCTCGACAGCCTCACTGCAAGGGAGATAATGGAGCTTCTTAAAGAATTAAATAGAAAAGGAAAGACAATTATACTTGTAACCCATGATAATAATATCGCAGGATATGCAGAGAGGATCCTTCATATGAAGGATGGTAGAATAGTTAGTTAGGCTTTAAATCACTTTTCTATTCCCTTTCTTGCCCTCACACCTTTATCCATATAATGCTTTATCTTTTTAAACTCTGTCACGAGGTCTGCTTTTTTTATAACCTCCTTAGGTGCATATCTTCCTGTAAGGACAATTTCAATATCTGGAGGTCTGTTTTCAAGAAGCTCAATTATATCAGCCAGCTTTATTAAGCCATAGTGCAAAGCTACATTTATCTCATCAAGAATCACGATATCATATTCCTCTGACTGAACAATCTCTCTTACTTCCTTAAAACCCCTCTCAATTATAGCCTTTGTTCTGGTAGAAGACCTGCCCCGAATAAAGCCCCTCCCATATTGCCTGACAGTAATAAAATCCCTGAACCTCTCAAGGGCCCTGTGTTCACTGCATCTTCTATTTTTTATAAACTGGGCAAAAAAGACCTTGAGTCCTGCACCAGCTGCCCTTATAGCAAGACCAATAGCTGCTGTAGTCTTACCTTTACCATCACCTGTATAGACCTGAATGTGTCCTTTACTCATCACACCTGTCCAGATAAGGTTTGATTTTTATTATCTCCCTCCTTGCCTCACCAATGGTAAGGGGTATTCTATTAAATGGTATTCCATCCTCGTTCTTCAACCTCCATATTAACTCTGCTATCTGGGGAAGGCGGAGTTTTACATTCTCCATATCCTCTGGTGCAGTGAAGACCTCCTCAGGTCTTCCCTTTCTTGTTATTCTTCCTCTGCTGAGGATATAAAGCCTGTCAAGAAAAAGGGGAACCATATCAACACTGTGCGTTGCCATTAATATGGTAACGCCTTTCTTGTTAAGGTCTCTAAGCAACTTCATCAGTTTATATTCTCCCATGGGGTCAAGTCCAGCAGTAGGTTCATCAAGAAGAAGTATCTCATGCCCCATGGCAAGGAGGCCTGCGATGCAAACCCTCTTTTTCTGACCATAGCTTAATGACCTTATTTCCTTATGAGCATAACCCTCCATATCCACAAGCCTGAGGGCCTCTGTAACCCGTGCTTTAACCTCCTGTTCATGGAGCCCCATATTCCTCGGACCAAAGGCCACATCCTCAAAGACAGTGGAGCCGAATAACTGGTCATCTGGATTTTGAAAAACAAGACCGACCTTCTTGTAGATCTCCTTTGGAGTAAGACCTTTTATATCTACACCATCAAGAAGGACATAACCATCTATGTTTTTTATAAGACCATCAAGGATCTTTAAAAGGGTAGTCTTACCAGAGCCATTTGAACCAAGGATTCCAGCAAATTCTCCATCCAGGAGTTCAATCTCAATATCTCTTAATGCCTCTGTACCATCAGGATACTTAAAAGAACTTATAAAAGCCTTTATCCTCAGATTCTCCATAAAAGCACCATTATTAATGCTACCAGAAGGGTTCCTATTAGCTCACCTTTTTTTAAGACCCTGTATCTTGTGGAAACTGTTCTTCCATCATATCCCCTCTGCATCATCGAAAGGGCAATGTTATCGGCATGATCGAAAGCCTTTATGACAAGGGACCCCGTGAGCATCCCGAAGGAATTCAGTCCCCTCTTTATGCTGATATAACCGAGCCTGTTTTTCTGGGCATTGTATATAATAAGGGCCTCCTCAAGAAGGACAAAAACATATCTCCAGGCAAAAAGAAGGGCATCAATGAAGGTCTTTGGCAGTCTGAACCATGAAAGGCCCTCTATAATATCGATGAAATTAGTAGTAAAGGTGAAGAGGTTCACCAATGAGACAGAGGCTACTATCCTTAAAAACAGGCTGAAGGCTGAAGGCTGAAGATTGGCTGAAGGCTGAGAAATAATCTTTATGATGAGAATAACAAAAGCAATAAACAAGGGCTCGGAGAATCTTAAAAGATATCTTCTTAAGGTTATACCAGCATAAAGGGACAGGAGAAGGCATCCTGCTGTTATGAACAGAGGAAAAACTATCCCTTCGCCACAAAGGACAAGTATGAGGCTCAAGATCAGAATAAGGATCTTCAGCCTCGGATCTACCTTTTTAAGGAAGTGGTCTTTTTTTGAAGAATTATAGAGAATATCCTTATATTCAGACACGAGTGCCCCAGTTATTACCTTCGCTACTAATACTGTCTTTCTGCTCTGTAATTTTTCTCCAGTAATAGCCTGCCACAAATCCTCCTGTAGCACCAGCAATCAGGAATATAAAGAGCAACAGGTCTCCCTGATCTGTGTTTATCAGAGGTTCCTTTGCCTCCCTGCCGTGCTCTTTTGCAAATCTCTCAATAACAGCCTCATCCACACCACTCCATCTGGACTCTTCAACTGTGACCCCCGCTGCCAAACCATAAAGGTCCGAATTAGTAAGAAACACAAGTATTAATGACGATATAATGCTCAGAAATATCGCCACCGATAGAGTTGTCTTAAAACGTTTGTTGTTTAAACTCATAACTTCCTCCTTACATTGTAGTGCAGTAGCCCATTTAAAGGATAAATATCTGTCCATAATCTCCTACGGCTCTACTGCTCTGGTGCTCTGCTGCTCTAAAATTACACCCATCTTTACAAGAAGGTCAGGCCTCTTCTTATAGAGCAAAACTACCATCCCCCCTGTAATTGCACCTTCAAGAACTCCAAGGGGAAGCTGGGTCGGTATAAAGGCCAGAACTATCTTGCTGAATAATGGCAGAAAAGGTGAATCTCCCCTGATGCCTAAGGCAAGTTCAAAGGATGTAGTAAGATAGGTTGCCCAGTCAGCAAGAAGGCCAGCAATAAATCCCGAGAGATACAATGGCAGTCCTGTCAAACGCATAAGTCTGAACCCTAAAAACCCGGCAAAAGAGCCCACAACTCCCATTGAAAGGATATTTGCACCAAGGGTGCTTAATCCTCCATGGGCAAGAAAGAGGGCCTGAATGAGAAGGGCAATAGATGCAACAACAGTGCTTATGAAAGGACCAAGGAGAATACCTGATATCCCTGTTCCACAGGGATGGGAACATGTGCCTACTGTTGGAACGGGTATGGGCATGGCAGAGATTATAAAAACCACTGCTGCCATTAATCCTACGAGGGGCTTCATGGAAAGGTCAGAGGAGACCTTCTTTTTTAAGAGGTAGATACCTGCTGTCACAAAGGGCAGAGAGATACAAAACCAGAGCACTGCCCAGTTAAAAGGCAGTATGCCTTCTGAAATGTGCATTGCCCGGGCCTCAGGGACACACACGAAGAGGACAAATAGAGCAGCCGACATTCCCGAGACAGAGCGGAAGAGCGGCAGTGCAATAGCTAATCCGCTGTACTTTTGCTCTATTTTATCTCTGCACTGTCGCTCTAATTTTCTGCTTTCTTGTTGCTCTACATGTTTACGGAACTGCCGTGCTATTATCCTGGTAATAAATCTCATATCTCCTCCTTTTCTGCTTCTGCCTCACCACGAGGGGCTGAGGCACATTTTAGTAATGCATTTACTGTTGCAACTGCAACGGCTGAGCCTCCTTTTCTACTGAGATTGGTGATAAAAGGAAAACCCTGAGCGGAAAGAAGAACCTTCGACTCAAGGGCCTTTACAAAACCAACAGGAACACCAATAACAAGGGGCTGAAGGCTGAAGGCTGAAGTAGAACTGTTGACTGATGATCTATTAAGGAACTCTATGACCTTTAATAATGCGGTAGGGGCATTTCCTACAGCGATTATGCCGATATTGTTATTCTCATTCAGGGCCTTTTCCATAGCTATCTCTGCACGAGTCCTGCCAGTAGTCTCCGAGATTCTTATAACATCTTCGTCATTTATATAACAGTGAACCTTTATCCCGAATTCCCTGAGGAATCTTTCTGGTATGCCTGCCCTTACCATCTCTACATCAACGAGGATATCCCTTCCTGCCCTTATTGCCTCTATACCGGTCTTTATGGCTTCAGAAGATATGACCATGTTATTTAAAAATTCAGGATCAGCCGTTGCATGAACGACCCTCTTTATAATCTCCTTTTCCTCAAAGGGGATATTTCCCATTTCTGACTCTTCCTCGATTATCTCAAAGCTCCTCTCCTCTATCTCCTGAGGTCTGAGATGGCCTTTAATTCTATCCTTGATAATCTCTACAAGCCTTTCATGAAAGCCAAGGGGTTCTGTGTAAAGGAATTCTACATCTGGATAGAGTCTCTTTGCCTCTTCAATAATCATGGGTATGTCCTTTGTAACATGCATACCTGAGGTGAGAAAATAAGGGTGGATTATAACCTTCCTTGCACCTCCATCCACCGCAGTCCTTATACATTCCATGAGGTCGGGTCTTCCGAACTGGAGATAAGCAACGCTCACACAATCCTTTTTACATCCATCGTGAAGGGCCCTGTGAAGAAGCCTGCCAATTATGTCAAGGTTATTTGCCCCTTTTAAAGGACTCCCGTGACCTATAATAATAAGACGCTCCATGTTATTCCTCCCTGAATAATCCTCCAAAGGCATCGGGGTTCAATGCTCCATGAAGGTGGATGTATGTCCCTGTGGTGTTTCTTATGGTGAATCCCTCATTCATGATGAACTCTCCTTCCCTATTGTAAACCTTAAAACGACTTCTTATAGAATCTACGGGAAAACCATTAATAACTGAGTAATGAAACTCATGTCCCCTGAGACGGAGGTCAGAACAGAGGTCAGAGGTCAGAGATCGGAAATCAGATTTAAAGGAATTTTTTTCCTTAAACTCTGACATCTGACTTCCGACATCTGACATCTGTATCACCTCCCTGTAACCAAGGACAGGCCTGTTCTGCATCTTTATCCTGAGAGGCAATATTCCTGCCATAGGGAAAAACCTTCCGTTCCTCTCTATACCCTCACTTAGATAAATAAGGCCACCACATTCTGCATATATGGGAATCCCTCCAAGGGATGCCTTTTTTATAGCATTGATGAGCCCTCTGTTGCCTGAAAGGGTTTCTGCATATTCCTCTGGATAGCCTCCTCCAATATAAAGGGCATCTATGTCCTCTGGAAGTTCCCTGTCATTTAATGGACTGAATTCTATGAGTTCAAATCCCAATTCTCTCAATATATCAAGATTGTCCTCATAGTAAAATGAAAAGGCCCTATCACGAGCAATGGCAAGGCGATACTTAGGCTGAAAGCTGAAGGCTATAGGCTGAGAATCAGGCGACAGGCAACAGGTGATAGATTTTTTCTTAATATCCTGTATCCTGTAGCCTGTAGCCTGTAGCCTATTGTTGACTATTTCACAGATATTCACATGCTTTGCCATCACATCTCCAAGCCTCTCTATTGCCTCATCTGTTATGGGTTTCTCCTCAGCAGTCACAAGACCAAGGTGTCTTGAAGGAATAGAGAATCTCTTATCCTTAGGAAGATAACCAAGGCAAGGTATCTCGAGCCCCTTTATGAGCCTTTTTAAATGGGCCTCTGAGCATACCCTATTAAATACCACTCCTTTAAACTTTATGTCGAAATCCCTTGCTGCCTTTTCAACAATACCATTCACTATGGCACCTGCTGTCTCAGCTATTCCAAAGGCATCAACAACAAGAACAACAGGAACCTTAAGGACCTGAGCAAGTCTTGCTGTTGAGTCCTCTCCATCAAATATACCCATAACACCCTCAATAATGGATATGTCTGCATCAGTACTATTTCTCAGAAAGGAGCTCTTTACAAAATCCTCACCGCACATCCATATATCGAGATTCCTTGATGGCCTTCCTGTTACGAGCCTGTGAAGGCCCGCATCTATAAAATCTGGACCGGCCTTAAAGGCCTGGACAATGTATCCCCTTTTTCTTAGGCAACTCATTAACCCGAGGCTTACTGTCGTCTTTCCACATCCACTGTGTGTACCTGCCACTATAAATCCTACACCCATTTGCTTAATTCCTCAAAAAGTCTACTGATTTCTTCGGGTCTTCTTACAGCTATCCTGAACCATCCCCTTTTAAGCCCTCTGAAATCTGAGCAATCCCTTATGAGGATACCCCTATCTGCCAGTGATGCCTCAATATCCTTTCCCTGGCTGTTCCTTTTGCCACCCATGAGCTTGAAGAGATAAAAATTCACAAAAGAAGGGATATATTCAATCCTATATCTCTTAAAGAGGTCTTCAAGATAGAGGCTCCACTCGTGGATACACATCCTTGTCTCTTCATTAAATCTCCTGTCCTCAAGAGATATAATACCTGCCTCCTCTGCGAGGGAATTTACAGTCCAAGGCTCTTTATATCTCCATATCCTGTCCACGATAGCCTTATGGAATACTCCATAGCCAAGCCTCAAACCAGCAAGGCCATAAAATTTGGTCATTGACCTGAGAACTATGAGACAGGAATTATCCTTCACCTCTTTTATTACTGACTCATGAGGGATGAAATCAATAAAGGCCTCATCTACAACGAGGAAGATCCCCATATCTTTTGAAACCTCAGCGAGCCGAAGAACATCCCTTCTCTCTAAGAGCCTCCCTGTTGGATTATTCGGATTACAGAGAAAGACCATATCACCCTGAGAGACAAGAGACTTCATATGTCCTATAAGCTCCTCAGGAGAAATATCAAAATTTTCCTCTTCTTTTAACTTAAAATGCAGAACCTTCGCTCCACTGAGCTCTACAGCCCTCTCATATTCAGAAAATGTCGGCAGGGGTATAATAACCCTTTCTGGTCTTAATGCCCTCGCCACAAGATAGATCAACTCAGTGCTTCCATTACCAACAATTACGAGAGCCGGGTCAATGTCATGATATTCAGCTATTGCTTTTCTTAGCCTCCTTGAGTAAGGATCTGGATAATGAGTTATTCTGGGTGCTGATTGCATTAATAACTCGATAACACCCTTCGGAGTTCCAAGAGGATTAATCGATGCACTGAGATCAAGGATGTCTTCATAATTGAAACCCCTTTCCAGAAGTCTGTAGATATCTCCACCGTGCCTGTTCTTCATAATCTCACGAGGACAGAGCTTATCCCTGCCAGTATTGCTGCAAGTCCTACTATCTTCAAGCCCTCCTCCGCCACCTCCACACTAAGGGGTCTTGAACTGACACCGATAAAGGGCTTATCAACAAGGACACCTCCATAATATGAAGGCCCTCCAAGCCTCACACCGAGGGCACCTGCAATGGCTGACTCAGGATAACCGCTATTTGGACTTGGATGGGCCCTTCTGAAAAGCACTATCACAAAGAATGTCCTCTTTGCCACATAATAGCCAAGCCTAATTGAATCCCAGGTAATCTTGAAAAAGTCGTAAATAAATAGTGTAAATAATATGACCAATCTCCTGAGGGGTTTTGGTTTACTGAAGATTGCCTCCTTGAAAAAACTGTGGATACCCTTACCTGTTTCAAAGAAAAAGACTGCAAGCAGGATGAAGAGAGAAGTCAGTCTTGCCGGGATATAATTCAGAAGGTCGTCAAGTCTTGCTGCTGCCCATCCAAAATATCTGTATCTTTCATTCTTATATCCAATCATAGAGTCCATGGTATTAATGGCCTTATAGGTCATTGCCAGAGGTAGACCTCCAATGGTGAGATAAAAGAGGGGTGCAACAACACCATCAGAAAGATTCTCTGAAAGACTCTCGAGCCCTGCCCTGAGGATCCCTTCATTATTGAAATGGTCTGTATCTCTTCCTACTATCATACTCAAACTTCTCCTCGCTTCTACAATGTTGCCATCCTTAACTTTACTAATCACATCTCTGACAGAAACAAGAAGACTCTTTGTGGCTAATGTTGTTGATACAAGAAATACAAAGAATAGAGAAGCTAAAAATTCCGTTATACTTAATGGCTTAAAAGAATCAGTGGGTGAAGAGCTAACCAGGATAAGAGATATTATTGAAGTGAGCAAAAAAGTCGTCCCTAAAACAATCAATACAAGAAGGATGCCACCGACACTTTCTGCAATAGAACCTTTAAAAACCTTTCTTAGAAAATATTCAAGTTTTGAGACAAAACACCCTATAAGCCTCACCGGATGCGGAAGCCACCCCGGATCCCCAATCAAGAGATCAAGAATAAAGGCAAGCCCGATAGAAAAAGCACCTATCCTGAGGGAATTATGAAGATTTTCAAATGTTAAAAGTTCGGTAATATTCATTATCACCTGACCATAATAACAGTAATTCAAAATAAAAAATCCTCAGAACTAAAAGCCCTGAGGATTGCACCCAGTTTTACTTCATCCTCTCATGCTCCTCCTCGGGAATTTAGAGTGGAACAACCACTCCAGCAGGCAGGTCTTCTGGCTCCCGGATCATCCTACTTGCCAGCCTTCCCAGTCTAAAAACCAGTGGCTTTGTGGCTTTCGTCCCCGGTTACAGCGGCGGGACCGCTCCCGAATTTCACGGGATTCCCTTTTAAGCCTTACGGCACCTGCTAATTAATTAAAAAAAATCTACCTTTTAAATGTCAAGCTATGACCTGACCGCCTATCTTTAATAGCATATCTTGACATCTTATTCAAAAAGTGGCATATTTTAAACAAAACATAAAGGATTTATAAAAGGGAGTAATTTGATAATTTTTATAGTCCGCATAGCGGGCTTTAGATTGATTCTTAGAATTAGGAGGGGCTATGGAAAATTTATCCCATTCATCACCCGATATGAGGCGTTCTCAAAGAAAGGCGTATAACAAATTGATCTTTTTCTCATTCAATCATGAACAGACTAAGTCTCAGAAGGTTTTCTATGCAAGAGCAATTGATATAAGTGAGACAGGAATGGGTATAGAGACGGACTACCCTCTCGCGCCTGGACATACACTCTGGCTTGATGACGGAAGCCTTAAAACAGGCACAGTGAAATGGATTATTAAACATGACACTCGCTATAGAGCAGGTATAGAAATCTACACAAGCTACAATGAAAGCAGTCTGGCTATCAGCGAGACTATAGAAAAATACAGAATAAGGCTTGATGATGCTACTGATGAATTTATAAGGCAACTTGAGATGATCGAAAATCGTTGTTTATTATCATTAAAGGATGAAAGAATCATTGAGGATCTGGATAGAATTATTGATAATATGATGTCTTTCTGCAAGGAATTTGAGGAAAAGGCTGGATATACAAAAGATGAGCTTAAAAAGATAATCTCAAGATTTCACAGGGATACAAATCCGATTCTTTCTAAGAGTTACTACATTAACAGGGCTAGGACATGGCCGCAGGGTTACCAGGGAGATTATATGACCCTTGAACATATATACTGAAATACACCATACTCTGAAGGTATAGGATACTATCTCGACCTCTGGGCACTTAATACACCCCTTGGACATGCTGTAAGAAACAGGATTAAAAAACTTGAGGATATACTCAGAAGGGAGATAAACAGGAGATATGAACCAAAGATTCTCAACATTGCCTGCGGCTCCTGCAGGGAGTTAATGGGAATTGCAAATAAGATTAAGGAGAGGGATGCAAGACTGATATGCATTGATAATGATACGGATGCCCTCAACTTTGCAGAGATAAGACTTTCGAGCATAGGAATAAGTGACAGGATTGACTTCAGGAAATACAATGCCCTGAGGATGTTCGATAATGAGACTACTCTAATGGAATTTGGAAGGCAGGATATTATATATAGTGTTGGTTTCTTCGATTACCTTCCTGACGAATTCCTTATAAAACTCCTTTCCTCACTTTACAATCTCCTCGACCACGGCGGGATATTGATCGCTGCCTTCAAGGATGCTGCACGTTACAGATCACAGGAATATCACTGGATATTAAACTGGGACGGTTTCCTCCAGAGGAGAGAAGAAGACTTCAGAAATATACTTTCACTTGCCGGAATCCCTAACAGTGCTATAAAAAAAGAAAGGGAAGAATCAGGGATAATTATCTTTTATACTATATCTAAACAATAAAATGAAGGATGGTATCCTTTCAGATAAGATAGCAATAATATCAGGAGGAACGAGGGGGATTGGCAGGGCAATTACCCTTGCCTTATGCAAAGAGGGTGCCGACTGTGCCTTTACCTATGCATCAAGGAAAGATCTTGCTGAATCCCTTACTAAGGAAATACAGGATATGGGAAGACGAGTAATAGCGGCACAGGTCGATGTAAGAGACTATGAAGGAATAAAGAACTTTGTGGATTCTGTCAAGGAAGCCTTCGGAAAGCTGGATATACTCATAAATAATGCAGGCATAACAAGAGACAGATCCCTGTTCATGATGTCAAAGGAAGAATGGATGGAGGTAATAGATACAGATCTTACGGGTGTATTTAATATGACACGAGCCTGTATAATCACCTTCCTGAAGCAGAAAAGCGGTAATATCATAAATATCTCATCTTCCAGTGGACTTCATCCACTTCCTGGCCAGACAAATTATGCTGCTGCAAAGGCTGGCATTATCGGCTTCACAAAGGCCCTTGCAAAAGAGGTAGCGCCTTATAATATAAGGGTAAATGCCATTGCCCCGGGGTTTATAGAGACAGATATGACAGCAACACTAAGTGAGAATTATAAACAAAAACTTCTTAATGCCATACCTACTGGAAGATTCGGAAAACCCGAAGAGATTGCAAGGGTTGTATTATTTCTTTGCAGTGATGATTCAAGGTATCTGACAGGTCAGACGATTGTGATAGATGGCGGATTAAGCCTCCTTGGGTGATTATGGGTATTGTTATAACAGGCATAGGAGTTATCACTCCAGTTGGCATAGGTAAGGAGACTTTCTGGGGTGCCCTCTTGATGGGCAAAAGTGGCTTCAGGAAAATAACACTATTTGATACATCCCCCTTCGAGGTTCATATCGGAGGGGAGATAGACTTTGATCCTGCTGTATTCCTTGGCAAGAAAGGCCTCAGAGACCTGGACCGGAGCACAAGGCTAATATGCTCTGCTGCCCGGCTGGCAATTGATGATAGTAAACTCAATATTAATGAAGACAACACACACACAACGGGTGTCTCTATCGGTTCAACCTTCGGTAGTCTCCACAGTATCTCCCAGTTTGACAGGGTGGGTCTTATCGAGGGGCCGAAATTCGTAAATCCATCCCACTTCCCCAATACTGTTATTAACTCTCCGGCAAGCCATGTATCAATAAGATTTTACATTAAGGGCTTCAATACAACCATATCTACAGGGTTCTGTGCTGGTCTTGATGCAATATCTTATGGAGCTGATTTTATAAAAATGAAGAGGGCAGAGGTTGTGCTTACAGGTGGAGTTGAGGAACTATGTGAAGAGACCTTTATGGGTTTTCATAAGCTCGGCTGTCTGTCAGGCCTTGATGGTTCAGATCCAATTAGCTGTCCTTATGACAGAAGAAGAAATGGTCTGATTCTTTCAGAAGGTGCAGCAGTAATTATCCTCGAAGAAGAAAAACATGCCCTCCAAAGGGGTACAAATATCCTATGCATGCTTAAAGGATATGGAAATGCCTTTGACCCAGAGGCAGAAATTGGCTTCAATCATGAAGGTGAAGGGCTTAAAGAGGCGATTGAAATCGCCCTTAATGATGCCTCACTTAGGCCAGAAGATATAGATTGTGTTATATCATGTGCCAATTCAACAAAAGGCCTCGACAGGATGGAGACAAAGGCTCTAAAGAAGGCCCTGGGAGGATTTGCTCTCAGGATACCAGTGACATCGATTAAGTCCATGATAGGTGAAACCTATTCAGCATCAGGTGCCCTTTCCCTGTGCGCTGCCATCGGAGCTCTTCAGACAGGACTTATACCACCAACAATTAATTATGAAGAAAGTGATCCTGATTGTGATCTTAACTATGTCAATAAAGGGCCCTTGAAAAGGGATTTAAAAAATATATTAATAACCTCAGCAGATCCCTATGGTCAGAATGCAGCAATTATAATCGGAAGATACGAGCAATGAAAAACAGGGTTGTGATAACAGGCCTCGGTCATCTCGTCTATAGGGATTGGATGGAAAGATTTCTGGGACGGTCTTATTAATGGCAGGTCAGGCATAAGCCCTGTAACCTCCTTTGACACATCAAACTATTTCACACATAATGGGGGAGAGGTAAAGGATTTCAGGCCAGAGGATTTTATATCAAAAGATTATATACCCTATCTAAGCAGGGCCTCTCAACTTGCCCTTGCTGCAGCAAAACTTGCTATTGAGGACGCAGGATTGAGTATAAAAGATCTTTCCATGCTAAAAATAGGAATATGCATAGGTCTCACATCAGGCTCAATACAGATAATTGAACATATCGATGATAAACTTGTAAAGAATGAAGATGTTAGCACGAACTTAGCCCTTCAACTTCCTGTTCATTCTACGGCCGCAGCTCTTTCAAAGGAGTTTAAAATTAAAGGACCAACTTATGCTTTCTCTACCGCCTGTGCCGCAGGAAATTATGCTATTGGCTATGGATTTGATCTTATAAAAGCTGGGCTTGTCAATTATGTTCTTGCTGGCGCATCCGATCCATTTTCGAGAATATCCTTTACAGGTTTCAATCAATTCAAGGCCGTAGCTCCAGAAAAATGTCAGCCTTTTGATAAGAACAGAAAAGGCATGATGGTGGCTGAAGGAGCCGGAATAGTGATTCTCGAATCCCTTGAAAGTGCCCTTAGAAGAAATGCTCAAATCTATGCAGAGGTTCTTGGCTATGGTCTGAGTTGTGATGCCCATCATATGACAAGCTCAACAGTAGAAGGTATTGTAAGCTGTTTAAGAAAGGCAATGTTAGAGGCAGGAATAAGTCCCGAGGATGTCGATTATATCTCCGCGCACGGAACCGGAACTTTAACAAATGACAGAAATGAATGTGCTGCAATCAAGGAAGTCTTTGGGCTTCGTTATAAAGAGATACCAGTAAGCTCCATCAAATCCATGCTCGGTCATACAATGGGAGCAGCCTCTGCACTCGAGGCTATTGCCTGTGCCCTGACAGTAAAAAATGACATCATTCCACCTACCATAAATTTTGAGACTCCAGATCCAGAGTGCGATATCGACTGTGTGCCAAACAAGGCGAGGCATCACCGTGTTAATATTGCACTGAATAATTCCTATGCCTTTGGAGGGAATAATGCCTGCCTGGTTATAAAGAAATTTATATCATACTTATGAAAGGAGGTACATACAATTGGAAGAAACGGCTATCCAGAAAGAAATCATATCAATAGTATCAGACATTACAGGCTTTGATCCTGAAGAGATTAAACCAGATACGAACTTCACCAAGGATCTCGAGGTTGACTCTATCAAGGCTATTGAGATAACAGTAGCCCTTGAGAAGAGATTCAAGATCTCTGTAAGGGACGAAGATGTCCCAAGGATAATGACAGTAAGGCAGGCTGTTGAACTTGTTAGTAACCTTTTAAAGGAGAAAGAGCAACAGCTTTAATAAATTGGATAGGAATTTAAAATTTTGACAAGAGCTTAATAGTCTGGTATATTAAAAATGAAAGTCCTTAAGCTTTTCTAAAAATGATAATGTCTGTTGGAACTTAATTAGAGAGTTTAAAATTGCAAATAGCGATTCATACGATGCAATAATCATAGGCGCTGGCATCGGCGGTCTTGTCTGCGGCTGCTACCTCGCAAAGGCAGGAATGAAGGTTCTCATCTGCGAACAGCATTTTAAGCCCGGAGGATACTGCACCTCGTTTAAGAGAGGACCCTTTACCTTTGATGCTGCTGCTGACTGCTTCGGGGCTTATAGAAAAGATGGTATTACACGAAAGGTATTCGAGGAACTCGGGATAGACAAGAGACTAAACATAATACGTTTTGACCCTCCATCTATAGTGTTAACGCCTGATTACAGGGTTCCTTTCTGGAATGATCTCGAAAAGACAATAGAAGAATTTCAAACAGCTTTTTCAGATGAAAGAGATAATATCAGAAATTTCTTTTATTTTCTTTCAAGCTCAGACCCTATTTCATATTCCAGAATAAAGAATTGGACATTCAAAGAACTATTAGACTCCTATTTTACCAATGACCGGTTAAAAGCTGTACTGTCATTTCCATTATTGGCAATGGCTGGCTTACCACCGTCGCTGATGTCAGCCTTTGTTGCGATCAAGTTCTACTCCGAGTTTTTGCTAGATGGAGGGTATTATCCTGTTGGTGGCATGCAGGTATTATCTGATACATTAGCGGAACAATTTAAAGAATTCGGCGGTGAATTGAGGTTATCCTGTCTTGTTAAAAAAATAAAAGTCAAAGACAATAAAGTTACAGGAATAGTTACGGAGAAGGATGGCTTTATACCGTCAAGATATGTGATTTCTAATTGTGATGCAAGACAGACCTTTTTAAAACTCCTTGGCAAAGAAATGGTTGAAAAAGAATTTTATACTAAAATAAAGAATATGATGCCTTCTATTTCAAATTTTATTGCCTATTTAGGGATAGATAAGGAATTTAAGCCACCTCAGCCCCCTGGAAGCGCTATATTTTTTTCACAGCATTATGACTTAGACAAGGCTTACCGTGTTATTCAGAAAAACGATTTTGAAGAGTATGGAGGATATTCCTTTAGGTTTTCATATAATCAACCAATTTTAGGCATAATTATCCCTGCAGCTTTCCATAATAAGAGGTTCTGGAGTAATAATAAACCCAGATTTTTGGAATTACTAATAGATAAGATAGAAAACTCAACAATACCAGGTTTATCAAAACACATAGTGTATAAAGAGGCCGCAACACCTTATACATTATATAGATATACCTTAAATTACAAGGGAGCCTCTTACGGATGGGCATGCACCCCATCTCAGTTAGCAGTCCCCGGACTGAGAAAGCCTCCTTTTATTCACGGTCTTTATTTAACAGGCCACTGGACGACTGTGGGAATCGGTATTTCGGGTGTAATTTATGTAAGCCATGATGTTTCTAAATTAATTTTGAGAAAAGGAAAAAAAAATCTATAATAAGGCTATGAGTAAAAAAGAATATATTCAACAGAAACTACTAACAGTAACCCAATCTCTCTTGTCCTTATTACTTTTCCCTTTTGCAGTTATTACTACATTGTTATTAAGCATATTGGACTTTTTTGTAACACCCGAAAATTTTACAAAATTTCTTATCTATAGAATAATATTTGCCTCTTTAATGATGGGAGAATATTTAATTCTACAACTCCAGAAAGGTAATAATAGGGTTCTACAATCAATTATTACTTTATTAGGCACCTTAACTTCTGCAATAATGGTTGAACTAATGATCCTCTCCTTTGGCGGGCATCAATCCCCTTATTATGCAGGTATGATTATTGTGCTCGTTTTTGTCCTTGGCTTTGTTCCTCTTTCTCTCAAAATGACTGCCTTAGCATCATCTGTTGTCTATGCCATATATTTAGTCCCAATTTTGCTTTTCGATCACATTACAAATGTGCGGGTTTTTATAAATAACAACATCTTCTTAATATCCTTTGCTCTTGGTGGTTTTGCCTGGCGGTATTATAATAACAAAATCCTCATAAACAACCTCTCTCTCGAATATGACCTTGCTCGGCAAAATGAACAGCTTGACAAATACTCAAATCAACTGGAAGCCCTTGTGGCAGAACGGACTAAAGAGCTTACCATTGCTAATAAGAAGTACCTTGCCCTATTTGAGAATTCCAATGATGGTGTAGCCATTATGAATAGAGAGGGTATCATACTTGATGTAAATAAGAAATTCTGCGAATTACATGGCTTTGAAAAAAATGCCATTATAGGAACTCACTTTAAGATATTAGAGGCAAAAGAGAATGTAGATTTTGCGATGCAAAGGATGGAAAGGATAGTAAAGGGAGATTCTCTCGTCTTTGAAACCGAGCATTACAAAAAGGATGGGTCGAGGATAGCCCTCGAGGTAAGTTCAAGGGCAATAGAAATAGAAGGGGAACTGTATATTCAGTCACTTTACAGGGATATAACAGAGAAAAAGGCCCTCCAGAAACAGTTATTACATTCTCAGAAGATGGAGGCTATCGGCCTTCTTGCTGGAGGACTTGCTCATGATTTCAGGAATATACTTACTGCCATACATGGATATGCAGATATTATATATAACTTTGACCCTGATCCTGCAGCCAAAAAAAATGCTGAGGCAATAGTCAAGGCTTCAAGAAGGGCAGAACAGATGGTTACAGGTCTTCTTCAATTCGCCAAGAAGTCTTCAGGCGAAGTAACAAGCTTTGACATAAATTCAGTTATCAACAATGTAATAAATCTTGTCTCACCTGTCATGTTAAAAGAGAATGTTCAAATAGAAAAAGAATTAACAGAAAATCTTCCAATTTTAAAAGGTGATGCCAATCAACTCGAACAGGTCATAATGAATCTATTGATTAATGCAAAGGATGCAATGCCTTATGGTGGCAGGATAAAGATTGAAACCACCTTAACTCTTGTTGACAATGAAAAGATTGTGCACCCCTTGTTGAGCCCTGGAGAACATATTCTAATCAGGGTATCTGATACAGGTATAGGAATCCCAAATGAGATCAGAGATAGAATCTTCGAACCATTTTTTACAACAAAAGGCTCCAAGGGAACAGGTCTGGGTCTTGCCATTGCCTACGGAACTGTAAGAGCCCATGGAGGGACTATTACGGTAAATAGCGAGCCCGGAAAAGGGTCGACCTTTGAAATACTCCTACCAGTATCATCTGAGGCTACAATATTAAAGACGGAACAAAAAGAGGAAAAGGTTATAACTATACTTCTCTTGATAGAAGACAGGAACATGGTGAAACAGATAAAGAATGTCCTTGGCACTCAGGGTTATAGAATCATACATTCTGACAATCCTGTTTATGCCTTAGAAATTTTTACAGAATTTTCTGACAATATCCATATTGTTATGATGGATACATCTTTTACCCAGGCTAATTTTATTTATAGGCTCAAAGATATTAAACCAGATATTAACATTGCTGTTATTTCTGATAATGATATCTCTCCTGACATTACAGAGAATGATAATGTAATGATTATCCTAAAAAGACCTTTAAATGACTCTATATTACTTTCCTCAATCCAATCCTTGGCATGCTCACAATAAATAAGCACTAATGAAATCCATATCTACATGACTTCCAACTATCTCTGCAAGCTCATCTATAGCCTCATCCTTTATATCTGCATAACTTATACTCTTTGAAAGAGGTTTTAAGCCCCTTTTGAGTCTTACTGAATCTATGATAAATCTTCTGAATTCGTCATTCTCAAATATTCCGTGGATATAGGTTCCCCAGCAATTGCCATTAATGGAACCATCAATGACATTTTCACAAAATCTACCCTGTCTCTCTATCCTGAATAAACCAATATCTCCTGAACTCTCACCCATGTGAATCTCGTAGCCTTTAAGGACTTGTGAAGTGGTAAAGGTATGAATAGGTGAAGCCGTTACCTGAGCTGTGACCTTCTCCTTTTGAAATGTCGTCTCTATGTTTAAAAGCCCTATACCGTCTATCTCTTTATGCTCACTCTCAACACAATAAGGATCGAAGAGCTTCCTGCCAAGAATCTGGTATCCACCACAAAGGCCTATAATCTCTACGCCCTTTGAATAGGCCCTTAAGAGGCTTTTATCAAGGCCTTTTTCTTTCAAATAGAGAAGATCCTTTACAGTGTTCTTAGTGCCCGGAACAATAACGATATCTGCATTCTCTATGTCAGCAGGAGAATTAGAATACAGGAGTTCCACATCAGGCTCATAAATGAATGGGTCAAAATCTGTAAAGTTCGATATGTATTTTAATCTGAGAACAACTATCTTAACAGGCTGAGAATCCGTCGGCAGGCAATAGGCGATAGATTTTTTCTTAATATCCTGATGCCTGATGCCTGTAGCCTGTAGCCTGTCTGTTGACAGACTCAGTCCATCTTCCTCTGGTAATCCTATCTCCATATATGGCAAAACACCAATAACAGGTCTTCCCGTCTTCTCTTTTATAAGCTCGAGGCCTGGACGGAGAATCTCTTTATCACCCCTGAATTTATTAATTATAAACCCTTTAATGAACCTACTATCTCTTCCAAGGAGTTTCAAGGTTCCGTAAAGGGATGCAAAGACTCCTCCCCTATCAATGTCTCCCACAAGAAGCACTGGTGCCTTTGCGTATCTTGCAACAGCCATGTTAACAATCTCTTTATCCATAAGATTTATCTCTGCAGGACTTCCAGCACCTTCGATTATCACAAGGTCATACTCACTCTTGAGTCTATCAAGGGACTCTGTAATCTTTGGCCAGAGGGCTTTTTTGAGTTTATAATAATCCCTTGCAGAGAAATTACCATAAACCTTTCCATGGACAATCACCTGTGAACCTCTTTCACCCATTGCCTTAAGAAGTACAGGATTCATGTCAACGGTTGGCTCAATCCTTGCTGCCTCTGCCTGAAGGGCCTGGGCACGGCCTATCTCTCCACCATCCTTTGTAATGAAGGAATTCAGTGCCATATTCTGGGCCTTGAATGGTGCTACCCTCAGGCCCTTATTGTTAAAGATCCTGCAAAGGGCTGTCACAAGGAGGGTTTTACCAGCTCCTGAGGTAGTTCCCTGAATCATTAAAGTGCGACATCTCTTTTTACTCATTCTCCACACTGTCCAAGATAAATCTTAAAGGGGCATGAGGCCGAAAAAGCACAAAAGGCGACTCCTTAATGTAACTTGTTAAATAACCTCTCATGACCTTAATATACCTTACAAAGAACATTAATAACCTCATTATATCTTTAAAAATAAATTCTGTCGCTTCTTTTGTGTTTTTGAGGCCTTATGCCTATTTTAAAAGCCCCTTCCAATTTGTTTTGGACAGCGGGGAATGTCCTCATTATTTTAAGACTGTTAATAAGTTGTACAATCTCCATTAATAAGCTTAACAACAGGATAGTTATCATGAAATTCAATAATATTTATTGCCCCATGTTCCTGTTCTATTCTGAAGATATTCTCAAGAGGAACACCGAGGAGCTCACAGAGGATTATCCTGTTTACACCTCCATGGGCAACAACGATGATATCAGGCTGAAAACTTGAGTCCGAAGGCTGAAGTATCCATTTTAAGGCCTTCATCACCCTATCTCTTACCTCAATGGTGCTTTCTCCTTGAGGAGGACTGTATCGAAGAGGATTAGAGGCCCATAGAGAAAATTCTTCAGGATATCTTTCTTTTATTTCATCAAAACTCATTCCCTCCCATATACCAAAATTCCTTTCCCTTAGTTCAGGCACTATTACTGGTTTCAGATTAAAGACCTGAGATATTATCTCGGCACTCCTCAGTGCCCTGCTGAGAGGAGAAGAATATACTACTAGTTTCTGGTCTTTGAGTCTCTGGCCTAAATAAAGGGATACCTTTTTTATCTGCTCAATACCCTCCTCTGAAAGGGGAACATCTATGCTCCCCTTATATCTCTTTACTCCATCATTTAGAGTTGCACCATGTCTTATCAGATAAAGAGTCTTGACCATACTATCACGCTCAGTAAAAATAGTACTTCAGAAAGCTCACTTAAAGCTCCTATGGTATCTCCTGTTGAGCCATTAAATATTTTATTGCAGAAATAGGTCCAGAAAAGGGAAAAACCATAGATAGTTCCTATTGAGAATAGATTAAAAATCCACTCTCTTTCAGGCATATATCTTGAAAAAATTATATAAAGAAGGACATAAATCAAAGAAAGTGCAAAAAGGTTATAAAAAAGTTCCTTTATTTTAATCCTTCCCACAAAGAAGTGACCAAGACCCTCAGACCTCGTGGGTCTTCCATGAAACATAGAGCTAACCATAGCCCACTTTGATAGCACAGGCATTAAAAATATAGATGAATAATATATATAGGGAATAAAGTGAGATATGTTTTTTAAGGAAAGGTATTTTAAAAATATTATAGATACAATAGCTGTCACCCCTATGGGGCCTGCTGTGCTATCCTTCATAACAGATAATCTCTTTTCAACCTGAGTTTGTCTGTCGCCTGTTGATCTAACAGCCAGTGCATCAAAGGTATCAGAAAGACCATCGAGATGAAATCCTCCATTTAGCAATACATATGATAAAAGCACGATAAATATGGCAAGGTCGGCATGGAAGAGCCTCTCGCTTAAACTTAAGATTGTCAACAACAGGAGTCCCTGAACTAAACCTACAATCACAAAATAAGAAACACTATCTCTTAGGTCCTCAGGAGTGGTATTCATCTTCATGGGTATTATCGTCAGGAACTGAAAGGCAACACAAAGAGGCCTAATTCTGAATCTCATTAGATACACCCGCCTCCTGAAAGGTTGCCATCTCCTTATAAATCTTCAAACCTGCCTCTATCATAAGCATTGCCAGGGCAGCACCCGTGCCTTCTCCAAGCCGCAAGTCAAAATCAAGGATAGGTCTGAGACCCATGAGCTCAAGAATCACCTTATGACCTATCTCTTGAGAATTGTGAGCAGCAAACATGTAGTCCTTTGTCTCTGGTTTGAGTTTATATGCAATGAGTGCACCGGCTGTAGAAATAAATCCATCAATCACCACAGGAATCCTGTTTGCTGACGCTCCAAGGATAAGACCTGCAATCCCTCCTATCTCTGCACCACCAACCTTTTGAAGGACATCTATCGGGTCTGATGGATCAGGACTGTTTATCTCTATGCCCCTTTTTATTACCTCTATCTTTCTTTTAAGTGTCTCATCACCTATACCAGTTCCCCTGCCAGTTACCTCTTCCACTGGTCTTCCCGTAAGGACTGCAGCAATAGCACTTGAGGGAGTGGTATTACCAATGCCCATCTCACCTGTAGCAAAGAGCCTATAACCCCTTTTGGCATAGGCATTTGCCAGCTCAATACCGGTCTCTACGCATTTAAGAGCCTCCTCCCTTGTCATAGCAGGACCCTTTGTGAAATTCTTTGTTCCTCTCAGAACCTTCATATGAACAAGTCCCTCTATGTCTTTAAAGTCATGGTCAACACCAATGTCTATGACTACTACATCAGCACCAGCATGTCTTGCAAGGACATTTATCCCGGCACCACCTCTTAAGAAGTTAAATACCATCTGGGATGTTACTTCCTTTGGATAGGCAGAGACACCTTCCTCCGCCACTCCATGGTCACCAGCAAAGGTAAAGACCGCCTTTTTATTAATAGAAGGCATAGCATCTTCAAAGATAGCTACAAGCCTCCTTGCAAACTCTTCAAGCCTCCCAAGGCTTCCGAGAGGCTTTGTGAGATTGTCAAGCCTCTTCTGGGCAAGGTCATACCATTGAGGATCTACTGGCTTGATTTTAGAGAGTGTCTCATTGAGCATAGAAACCTCCTCCTTGACAGAATCTTCATTTGTTCATAAAATTAAATTATGCGATATACAAAAAGTAGGCTTGAAGCGGGTAAAATGCTTTTCGACATTACCAAATATGTGATAACAGTTATAGTTATTGGTGGAATTTTTTCTAAATCCATAGGCTTTAAAGAAGCCGTATTCGGTATATTTATCGCGATAGTCCTGTTTATTACAGGATTTATTATAATTCCTGGAAAGGAGGGAAAATAAATGGATGCCTATTATGTTGGATTGTTTGGTGCCCTTATAATAGCCCTTATCGCTATCGCTTTTACGCTCTTCGATATCTATTCTACCCGTAAGCATAAAAACTAACCCTTTATCTTCAATGGTATTCCTGATACCATAAGATAAACCTCATCGGCAATCTCTGCAACCTTCTGATTAAGCATACCTGCTAAGTCCCTGAATCTCCTTGCCAGTTCATTTTCAGGGACAATGCCCATACCGACCTCATTGGAGACGATGAGCAAGGCTGAAGGCTGATGGCTGATGGCTGAAGATTTGATAGCATCGAGAAATCGTTTAATCTCTTTTTCAAGATCTAAATTATTTAATATAAGATTGGAGATCCATAAGGTAAGACAGTCAATAAGAATCACAGGATATTCCCTCAATTCATCTAAAGCCCTGACAATATCTATGGGTTCTTCCACAGCGTACCAGTCATTGCCCCTTTCTCTTTTATGCCTTTCAATCCTCTCCTTCATCTCCTCATCAAGGGCTTGAGCAGTGGCGATATAGGCCTTTGAGAGGCTATAGGCAACAGGCGACAGACTGAGGGCGAAACTGCTCTTACCGCTCCTTGCACCACCTGTTATGAATATAATCCTTCTCTTATTCTCCATG
>Ga0197142_1000390_pt1 | contig 40014 bp, 36 predicted proteins | sample GBS60_MetaG_FD_148614 | JGI IMG/M metagenome (GOLD analysis project Ga0197142, IMG submission 148614) | Sediment microbial communities from Great Boiling Springs, Gerlach, Nevada, United States - GBS 60_MetaG | ecosystem: Environmental > Aquatic > Thermal springs > Hot (42-90C) > Sediment...
CAAAGAAATTGGGATTGTGAAAAAAGAGATAGACCTTGTTAAAAAAGAGATAGACCTTGTCAGAAAAGACATGAAGATAATCACCATCATAATTCTTGCTGCAATGATTCTTCTAAACCAGAATTCTCTTGAATTTTTAGCAAAACTGCTGGGACTTTTGAAATAGGGCAAACATCTTCCGAAAAAGATAAAGGCACGGGCTAGGCAATACCGATTTAAATATAATAAAGGTTTGAAGAAAAACTCGGCAAGGAGACAGCTTCCGTTGTTGTCAAAGCTTTTTTGAAATGTCCATAAGAGAAGCAATCAGAAAAGGCAAGGAGGACATAAAAAGTAAACTCACCAACTGCGACAGAAAACACATTAAGATATAGACATTTTGCGGGAAGAAATGCATAAGGAAAAGTGAAATATGATCACTGAGGCTGTTCCAAAAACTCTACTCTAGTTCGTTCCTCTCAACCTCTTGGAGGAACTTTACCCTGAGCAATGCCCCGAGCTTGCCGAAGGGCGTTGCCCCGAGTGGTGCACTGAGCTTGTAGAAGGGTGGTGTCATGAGCCTGCCGAAGGATAGTTCCTCTTTCCACTGGCTGATACCTTCGCCGAATGTTTGTTGCTCCTACTGAATCCACCCAGTATCAAACTCCAGTTGATAAATGTTCAGTTGCTAAAAGAGAAAAAATCATTCACGGAAGCAAAAAGAAAGTAACATTACTTATGGAACAGCCTCTATGATCAATTGACTCGGAATCATAGATAGGTTTAGATGACAAAGAATGAATAATCATTTTTACAAAAAACCGCCTCTGAAAATTCACCGCAATCAGCGGAGGCCATAAAATGAGACAATCAAAAGGCTTTACACTCATAGAAATAGCCATAGCTCTCGTAATAATTGGTTTGCTTATAGGACTTGGTGCAAGCTTAATTGGTCCGTTGGCTAAGAGAGCAAAAATAACGGAAACAAAGGATATTCTTAATGCAGCAGTTGAGTCGCTAATAGGTTTCGCAGCAAGCAATAATAGACTACCTACAAATACTGAGTTTCCTCAGGCAGTAAGAAACCCAAATGATACATGGACAAGACCTCTTGTTTATTTTGTCGACCCTGATCTGGCTCCATCAACCTCTCCTTCCAATCCAGCAGAAGGTATATGTTCAAGGAAAACGACAAATTTAACTGTTTGTATAGATGCAAATTGTAACTCTCAGATTCCAAACGTAGCTTTTATAGTTGTAAGTGGTGGACCAAATTATAATGTTCAAACTGGTCCATTAACTACTTCTCCCTGTAATTCAGGAAAAACATGTTATAAAGTGTACCCTCAAGATACTAATAATGTAGATGATTATCCCAACGATTTTCAAAGATTAGAAGAATATGACGACATCGTAAAATGGGTAACCTTAGATGAACTTAGAACCAAGATGTACTGTACCGGCGCTCAGATGAAAATTATCACTACCGAACTGCCTTATGGAATTCAGGGAATTCCATATAGAGCCACCATTTATGCCGAAGGAGGAATATTGCCGATAACTTGGTCTAATAATCTTAATGCTCCAGGCTTATCATTTAGCTCATCCGACCGCGAATATAACTTATCAGGCATACCACAATGTCCAAGATCCTACTATTTTACTGTAACCGCTACCGATAGTCTTTCCAACAACGCAAGTAAATCCTATACTTTAAATATTCAGCCAGATCCTTTGAAACTAAATCCCGTTCCTGGAACAACCTGGTACGCTTATAACCAAACAACTTTTCCCTCCACTACTATAACGGTCTCAGGAGGGCTTGCACCATATACGTCTGCTTGCTCGATACACTGTGCGGATCCGGTTTCTAATTTAACCTGTTCTGCATTAGGAGGTTCTATTACCATTTCGGGAACTCCCAACATATCAGGGAATTCTTCTGTAACTTGTACTATCACAGTTAACGCTAGCGATAGCGATATCTGTGGAACCTCCCAGCAAAATATTTCGGGTAACTATTATGTCGTTATCAACCCTTCTAGCAGTAGCACCACCTGCCCTGCTCTTAGCCTCACTCCCGCAAGTGGAACAAGTTGGAATGCTACAGTTGGACAATCATTCAGTCAGTCAGTTACTGTATCTGGCGGTCAGACTCCTTTAACGAATACCCAATGCACACCTTCAAGCTGTAACGGTTTAAGCCTTAGTTGTTCATCATCAAGCGCAACCATTTCAGGAACACCAAATTCTCAGGGAAGCTGTACATTTAACGTAGGATGGGTAGATTCTTGTACCAACCCGGGGCAACAAACCGTAAGTGGGACATACCAAGTTAGTATAAATTGCCCATCTCTTAGCCTTAGCCCTCCGACTGGAACAAGTTGGAATGCTACAGTTGGACAATCATTCAGTCAGTCAGTTATCGTACTTGGCGGTCAGACTCCTTTAACGAACACCCAATGCACACCTTCAAGTTGTAACGGTTTAAGCCTTAGCTGTTCATCATCAAGCGCAACCATTTCAGGAACACCAAATTCTCAGGGAAGCTGTACATTTAATGTGAGTTGGAAGGATTCTTGTAATCCCTCCCAAACAATAAACGGAACATATTATGTGCATATAAGTGGCTCCTCATGCCCTGTTCTCAAGCTTGATCCTCCAAGTGGAACTAAGTGGTGGGCAATTAAAGGCCAACAAAATTTTGCTCCCGTTACAATTAACGTAGTTGGTGGAATACCACCTTACACTAATACACGATGTGAACCCAAAAACTGTCACGGTTTAAAGCTTAACTGTACGTCGTCATCTACCACTATAACAAAAGCTGGCAATCTTGCCCCTGAAGGTGTTTGCGAATTTAATGTAGAATGGAAGGATTCCTGCAATCCACCCCAGACCACATCAGGAACCTATAAAGTCTATATTTGTCCTATCGGTTCTATGGATTGTGACACCTGCCTATGTGCATATCCTAACACTTGCTGTCCTCAGTTGGAAGCTGACAGTCCCTGTTGTAAATGCCAACCAGCGTGTCTTTGGTAATTCAAATAGAAAGGAGGTATCCGAGAATCTCGGAGAAAACCTTTTTGAATAATCATGAAAAGGGGAAGAGAAAGGCGAGGTGCTCTTCTAACAGTCTTTGAAAGATTGCGTAGCTCAGTAAATCACTGGTAGTTGCAGTGTATATGCTGCAGTTTTTCTAGACTTCCAATAAAGATGGTTGACAAAAAGACTAAAGAATTCCTAAAATAATATCGATTCCTATTAATGGAGTAAGATGCATTTTAGGAGGAAGGACGCCATAACTGCCAACATGGGCGCCATGGTGGTTATGGTCCATCCGAGTGGCGCAACCGGCCTCCTGTTTTGGTTAGGTAATAACTTTATGTCAAGGTTTAGGCTGTTGTTCTGAGAGCTTCTTACAGGGAAAATCTCTCTGCCAGAAGCTAAGACTCGGAATAATGACAAGTGTCAGAAGTATTAATTAAAAAACCAAAAAGGAGGTTAGGTTATGAAAAACTTAAGAAGCAACAAAGGTTTTACGCTGGTTGAACTTGCGATTGTTCTTGTGATTATCGGAATTATCCTAGGAGCAGTGCTTAAGGGACAAGATTTAATTCATAATGCAAGAATTAAAAAATTCATTAACGATGCAGGGAGAAAATTTGAAGTAGCAACCTGGACATTTTATGACAGAAATGGGAAATTCCCAGGTGATTGCAACAATGATGGTATTATAGGAAACGGTACTTGTACTAATAATGTAAAGACGGATTTAGCGACAAACTCAAAACTCATCCCAGATGACTACAATCCAGTAAGACTTGGCAGCTATTCCTTTCTGGTGGGACTTGGTAATGATGGGGGAACTCCATCAAAGAATGTTATGGTTATTTGTCCTACAAGTGACGGTTCGACCTGTAATACGCCTATTAGTAGCGATGAATTAGAATTTTTCAAAGCATTTGATACAGCAATTGATGGAAGTGCCGATGCTGGCAAAGATTCAGTAAGAGGGGCAACGTCTGCAAGCTTTACTTCAAGTTCATGGATCGTAACCCCAAACGGAATAGCTTCATCACCTGCAGAGTGGTCAACCTCCGACACGGCCCTTGTGTATTACTTTGATCGTAGGCCGTAAAGAATGACGGGGGCTTTATGCCCCCTTTTTTACAATATGCTCATAAGATTATGTTCAGAAATCCATTTAGAAAAGATTTTGTTAATTATTATTGCCTGCGTTCTTCTTATTATCATACATGTGCCCCATCAAAACATTGGAGAAACAATAGCAAAGCAGAATGAGCAAGTAACATGGATTTTCCTTGGAACGATAGTCTTTATAGGGACCCTAAAGGCATTAATCCAGAGAAAATTTATAGAATATTCGCTTAAACCTTATATTCTTGCCTTTGTTAGTTTACGATTAATAAGCGTACTGTTTAATCCAATCAAGAACATGGATAGTTTTTCCATAAACTGTGCCCATCTTTTAGGCGGTGTACTTTTATGGATGGCTTTACTTCAGTTTGAACTTTCTCAAAAAAAGAGACTTGCAATTTTTCTTTTGATATTTGTTTCATGTGTGATAGATTCAATCATAAGAGCGATTCAGTTCTTTGGACTTTATAGATACATTCCCTTAACGCCTTTACTTGAAGCAGGCACTTTTGGCGGAATATTTCAGCAAGAAGGCTCCTTTGCATCCTGGATCGCAACTGGAATTATTATAAGCCTTTATCTTATTTCGACAGGATGGATAAAAAACTTTTCAAAAGTTAAGAAAAGCTTGCTTTTTTCAGGAGTTTTTCTGTTATCTATGAGTCTAATTACTGCAGAGTCAAACATAGGCATTATAAGCTTAACAATAGGCATGGTTTTAATACTCACATCCAGGTGTAGACACTACTTAGTAGCTAGAAAAACAACGTTAATTTGGTTTGCGATTTTTATTACAGGAGCATCAGCGGGTTTTTTTCTTCTTTCAATAAAGGATCGACTCGAAATAAAAAAACCTACAGTAAGAAAATTGCAATGGTTTCCCACACCAGAAGATGTTTCATACAAAGAAAGAATTCTTATGTATGAAACAGCATTTGAGATGTTTAGAGAAAAGCCGATCACAGGTCAGGGATTTTCCAACTTTGGAAGCCTTTATATGTATTACCAAGCAAAGGTCAAAAAATCAAACCCAGACTATTACAGAGGAATTGGAAATACTTATATCTATAATCCTATTTCTTGCGGTGCATTTCCTATTATAATAGCCGAAAATGGGATTATGGGAACCATGGGACTTTTAGTGGTTTTATATGGCATTTTAAAATTTTACAGAAGAATCGGCAAACGATTTTATGTTTACATAGCTTTACTAACTCCTTTTCTAATTCATATAATGTTTGACTGTCCACTTAAGCTTTCTGTAGCTCATTGGTTTTCATTTATACTCATTGGAGCAATTTCAACTTCCCATTTTCTAAAGAAAACAGGGTTTGGTGTCTCAAAAAGATTAACCATTGGATTAATTGTTACAGCATCATGCTTTTATATCCTATTTGTAGCATTCGTAGCAAAAACCTTAATAGCTTATAATCAGCTAATCAAATTTAATATAAAATACGCTGAAGGCGAAAATGTAAATTTTGATAGTATTATACTATCTACCGAGAATCTATATCTCAGAAACTGGGCAAAACCAATCTACATGTTTGCAAAAGCAGAGAAAGCAATTAAGGACATTGAACACAACAAAGATTTTCTTTTTGAATTCTTGGAATGGTCACAAACCGAGAAACAAAGAAACCCAAGGCATCAAGTATTTTTACACGACGCATTAGTTCTCCTTAACCTGGGGATTCACTTTGAAAGATTGGAATACTTCGACGAAGCTATGAAAACAGTTGAGCAGGGGCTGTTCCTTTATTCAGAAAGCAAGGAACTTCAGGAGTTGCGTAATAAAATAGTCGGAGAAGCATTAAAGATGATAATCAAAAATGTTGACCGAAAGGGGTAAGATATGCAGAGTTTAAAGAATTACAAAGGTTTTACTCTTATTGAACTTGCTATAGTACTGGTAATTATCGGCATTATCATAGGGGCAGTACTTAAGGGACAGGAACTGATTCAAAGCGCAAGAATAAAGAAATTCATTAGCGAGATAAGAAAGTCTGAAACCGCAATATGGACGTTTCTAGATAGAAACGGAAGGTTCCCTGGGGATGGAAATAATAACGGACTTATAGCAGATTGGCTAGATACTGATACAAACCCGTATCAAGACTTGGTCACGAATTCAAAACTTCTTTCGGACAAAGACAATCCAATAGTTTTGGGAAACTTCAGGTTCTGGATCAGTTTTGGCGTTAGAGGTATTCCACCAAACGTTACAGATGCACCTTTGCTAAATGTTATTGTCATTTGTCCAGCTGATAATAACTGGTGCAGAAGTTTCATAACAAGTGAAGAACTAGAATTTTTCAAAGCCTTTGATGCCGTAGTAGATGGAACCGCTGACGCTAAAAACGGGAGGGTTCGAGGTGGAACTCAAGCATTCATAACTAAAGACAAATGGATTTTAAACAGTCAACCTTCAGATCCAGGAACTGATTGGGGTTCAAACACCATATCTTTGATATACTATTTTGATCATAGTCCATAATCACATAATTAACATTCTGACCTATGAAAATTAGGAATAATCTTTAGATAAAACATTGACCATAAAATAGATAAAATGTAAAATAATTTAGTGAAGGGGGAAGGACGCTATAACTGCCGACATGGGCGCCATGGTGGTTATGGTCTATCCGAGTGGCGCAACCGGCCTCCTGTTGGTTGGGCAATTACTTTAGAAGGGGTATTGTCATTCTGAAGACCTTTTCCAAAAGTTCAGAATGGCAAACTTTAACGGCTGTTTAGCTGAAACTAAAAAACCCAAAAAGGAGGTCAGGTCATGAAAAATTTAAGAAGTAACAAAGGTTTTACACTGGTCGAACTTGCGATCGTATTGGTCATTATAGGAATCATTTTGGGAGCAGTTCTTAAGGGGCAGGAGCTGATCAATAATGCCAAGGTTAAAAGATGTTATAATCAGTATCGGGAGATAGTTGCTGCTTTTTATACGTATTATGATAGGTTCGGAAAATTTCCAGGTGATGATAATACAAGCCATTCAACGTGGAGTGGCTTTGTGCCGGGGGATAACGATGGTTTGATAGACGGAGGTTTTGTCTATAATTGCATTGGTGGTGAAGCGGCAGGACAGGAAAGCTGCAATGCCTGGAGTCATCTAAGGAGAGCAAACATAATTATAGGAGCAGGAGGGGATAGAACGAACCCACAGAATGCGTACGGAGGCGCAATATCTGTCGCTTACGGAACGGTTAACGGAACCTCCGCAAACTGGATTGCCTTTCAAAATGTTCCGAGAGATGTGGCATACTCGTTGGATCTACAGTATGATGATGGTGTCTATAATACAGGATCAATTCAAGCAAGCGCTGATTTTACTTCACCAGGTATTCCGGTGATCCTATACTTTAGACTCTAGGTATTAACCGTTAACCAAGCTCAAGGCGAAAAAACTGGCAAAAAGATCGGGGATATACCCAATCATGGGGTATATCTCTCCTTTTAGTTGTAATTCACATGCCATGGTTTTCCAGAATAGTTCCAATATGGTTCACGATATTAACAAAACTTGTGTATGGTAGCTCAAAGTCGGGATTTATAGTTCAGTAAAAGCTTTTCAAAGCCTGAAATGATAATTTGTCAAATTGAAGAATGCCAGGAAAATAGGATGCTCATGCTGAGATATAAACAAGCAAATATGTTCTTTATCGAAACTCAGCAAAAAATCAAAAACTCAGTAGGACAGACGGAATCTACGCCATGGCAATAAAAGAAGATACAATGGACCTGCTGAATTACGAAGAAATTGCAAGACAAGATATAAGATTATAAAGTTTAAGCCATCATGTTAAATGAGTCTATTATTTACGTTGCGGATAGATTTATAGACGGAGGTTCACATGGTTGATGTTGAGGAAAGAGTTTACAGACTCGAGGTAGTCCTGGAGGAGTTTATAAAAAATGTGGAAATAGCCCAAATGCGCACAGAAGCTGAGATTAGAGTACTAAAGGAAGAAATGAGAGTATTCAAGGATGAAATGCGGAATTTCAAAGATGAAATGAAGGATTTCAAAGATGAAATGAAGAATTTCAAAGATGAAATGCGAGATTTCAAAGATGAAATGAGAGCATTTAAAGAAGAATCCAGACGGGAAAGGGCGGAAATGAACAAGAAATGGGGAGAGATAACAAACAAGCTCGGCACATTTGCCGAAGACATGGTAGCGCCAAACATTAAGGGAATAGCAAAAAAATACTTCGGATGCGAAGATCTGGACTTCTTTGGGGTAAGAATAAAAAAGAGGCATTCAACAGACAAGTCCAAACGTCGAGAATTTGATTGTATAGCCGTATGTGAGGACATAGTCATTCTGAACGAAACCAAAGCAACTCCCAGAATTGAATACATAAACGACTTCGTAAACGTCCTAAAGGAATTCTACGATTATTTTCCTGAATACAGGGACAAAAAGCTCATCCCAATATTTGCATCAATGTATCTAGGCGGCGATATGGTGAACTACCTCACAAAAAACGGAATCTACGCCATGGCAATAAAGGAAGATACGATGGATCTGCTGAATTATGACGACATCATAAGATAAGGAGAACATAGCCCCTTACGCTCTCTGTGTCCCCTGTAGTAAAACTTCTTAAGTTTATCACCACAAAGGGCAAAGAAAATACAAAATACGGTATTAGTTGAGTAAAAATATTTTGGTAAAGACCAGCAAGTGTGCTATACGATGAAATGTTGAAATATAAAAATACATTGTCCAACCTAGAATGCAAAATAAAGCAATACTTATCATTGGCATAATACTTGAAATGGTTGGTTATGGACTGCTGTATTCGGTACACCCAGAAGCACCCTTTGAGAGAGTTGTCAACCAGGCATTTGGTGGTATTACATTAACTATCATTGGAGCTGCCTGTGTAGCTCTATTCTTTTTAAAACAATCTCGTTGAGCCATGCAGAAGAAACCGATAGGACAACTTCTTAAAGAAGAAGGATACATAAAAGAGGAACATATCGAGTTTGCTTTGAAGGAGCAAAAAGCTACCAATGAGCGACTTGGTGAAGTGCTCACTCGTATAGGCATTGTTACCGATTTTGAAATTGCCAAAGTAGTTGCAAAACAAGCTAATACGGACTTTCTAGATGTAAGAACCGTAACACCAGATCCTGCGGCTCTTGCAAAAATTCCTGCTAGATTCGCTCGAGATAGAGTCGTCTTGCCGTTTGCTATCGAAAAAGGAACTCTCTACGTTGCTATCAAGGACCCTTTTGATAGAGCCATATTTGACGGTATAGCCACTTTTTCTGGGGCTAGATTTAAACCCTTTGTTGCTCCAGAAAACGAGCTTAGAAAAATGATAGAGTGGCATTACTACTTCCTCGAGAATCCCGTCGATAAAGAAATAGAACGAGTTCAGCAGATACTTGCCAATAACCCATCGGCAAATATCTCTATAGACGATCTCATAAACAACCTATTCATTCTTGGCATAGCCAATAGAGCAACAGACATACATATTTCACCTACTTCAAAAACATCCAGAATATTTTACAGAATTGACGGTTTGTTGGATCTTGCCGCCGTTTTTCCCATCTCTCTCCACGGAAGACTTGTTAGTGCCCTGAAGGTTCGTTCAGGAATGGATATAGCCGAACGACGTCTTCCTCAAGACGGCAGGATGAGGTTCGACCTCCTGGGAGAATCATACGATTTAAGAGTGTCTACCGTGCAATCAGCTCATGGAGAAAACATGGTGATCCGCCTTCTTCCCGTACGTTCCACCGTCCAGCACCTTTCATCACTCGGATTCAGCCCACTCGAAATTGAAAAACTAGAAGAGCTTTTCCGCAAACCCTACGGCATGGTGCTGGTGACAGGACCTACAGGTAGCGGAAAGACAACAACTCTTTACTCCGCTCTTCGTATGCTTGACGTTATACATTTAAATGTTCTCACAGCAGAAGATCCTATAGAATACAACTTCCCATTAATCCGGCAAACTCAAACTTCGGAAGAAATCGGCTATGATTTTTCTACAGCCATTAGACACTTTATGCGGCAGGATCCCGATATTATCCTTGTAGGAGAAATACGAGACGAAAAAACAGCTCAGATGGCTATACGAGCGGCATTAACCGGTCATCTCTTTCTCTCCACTCTACACGCAAATAATGCCATTTCAGCAATTCCACGATTAAGAGATCTTGGAATCTCACCGGAAATGCTCGCATCGACCCTACTTGGCGTAACCGCTCAGCGTCTCGTAAGAACAACCTGTCCTCATTGCAAAGAAACATATTCACCTGCTCCCAAACTCCTTGAAAAGTTTAATCTTCCCGCTGACGGAAAATATCTTCGCGGCAAGGGATGTTATAATTGCCGAGGAAAAGGTTATATAGGAAGAACTTCTGTTACCGAGATTATTATTGTTTCAGAAAGTCTTAAAAAACTTATCGCCGAAAATGTTCCGGTCACCACCATGCTGGACCTGTTAAAGACAGAAGGTTTTAGGGATTTACGAGAAAGCGCTAAGGAAAAAATACTTTCCGGTATTACAACCGTTGAAGAAATCGATCGAGTACTAGGATAGGAATTATGCCACTTATCCGATACAAAGCCTTCGATCCAGGTACAGGCATTATTATAACCGACAGTGATGATTGCGAGGATATTAGCGAGTTAATAGCCAGACTGAGAACAGAAGGTAAACTCCTCCTTTCTTACAAGACCACCATACAAATATTTCCTGAGAAGAAGGTGTCACGACTCGAAATGGCTGAGTTTTGCCGAAATCTTTCATTTTTAATATCAGCAGGTGTACCCATAGTTCAAGGACTTGAAGATCTTGCTGCAATGAGCGAGCATAAGACTCTTGCCAAAACCTTGAAGAGAGTTGTCACAGACATCCGTGGAGGAATGTCTTTTTCAGAAAGCCTGGAACGTCACAGAAAAGTATTTCCCCCTATCGTTAGGAATCTTGTTTCAATAGGAGAAACCACAGGAGAACTCGATACCACAATGTCTGAAGCTGCAGCTCATCTAACCCGTGTCCATGAAATCATCACTCAGAGCAGAAGGGCTATGATTTATCCAGCTTTTGTTATAAGCTCCATAGGGGTTGCTTTAGGGGTATGGTTTTTTTACGTTCTTCCTAAAATATTTGCCGTCTTTAAGGATATGAATATCAAACTCCCTCTGGCGACAAGGATTCTGATGGAGGCCATTAATACCATTAAACAATACTGGTTTGTTGCACCTGGCTTACTTATTCTGATTATTATATGGGCAATACTTGTAAGAACCTACGAATCTGTAGCTTACAACACAGAAAGGTTGTTTTTGAAAATTCCTATATTTAGAAATGCAAAACGGCTATCTATAATGGCTTTCTTTTTTGAATACCTAAGTCTAATATTGGGAGCTGGTATAGACATTCTCACGGGGTTAAAAACCATGGCAGAAAGCATAGAAAGCAGAATAATGAAGCGCGTGGTCCCTTCTATTTCTGAGGATATTCGGGCAGGACGGATGTTCTCAGAATCATGTGAAAAGACAGGCTTTTTCAGACCAATGGAAGTTCGAATCATAAGAATCGGCGAAGAAAGTGGAAAGCTTCCGGAACAGCTTAAAGTGCTCGGAGATTTTTATTACAAAAAGCTTATAGAATTCGTAGAGACTCTGCCCAAAATTATTGAACCTCTTCTAATAACCGTGGTGGGTTTAGTATTTCTGGTTATCATCGTAGCTCTTATGGGACCCGTATACGAGTTAATATCAGCCATAGGAAAGGCTCGCTAATGCACAGTGATTATCTCTCCTTCTTTGGATTAAACGATCATCCCTTTCGCCTCACACCCGACACACGGTATTTTTTCCCATCATCAAAACACAAAGCTGTTCTAGAAGTAATTAAATACGGCATTCAGAGAGGTGAAGGATTCATAGTTGTAACGGGAGATCCCGGTTCTGGTAAAACAATGCTACTTCGAGTCCTACTAAAGGAACTCGATCCAGCCTTTGAAACGGCTCTTATTATTGCCCCTACCCTTGAACCTAAAGAACTTCTTCAAGCTATCCTTGAGGATATAGGAATAGATTTCAACCCTTCAGACACTAAAGAGCGACTTGTAAAGAAATTTCGCGATTATCTTATAGATCTTGTAAACAATGGCAAAAGACTGCTCCTCGTTATAGACGAAGCTCAGAATCTTCCCCTTGCAAGCATAGAAGAAATAAGACTTTTGTCTAATCTAGAGATGGAAGATAGAAAGCTCTTCCAGATATTGCTTGTGGGTCAGCCATCACTTGAATTGAAACTTAAATCACCAGAATTATCACAGTTTACTCAACGTGTTAGTGTCTGGGAACGAATAGCACATTTATCTCTAGAAGAAACCTTATGGTACATACAACACAGGTTGGGAAAAGCAGGTGGAAGTCATATCCCGATTGAAAAAGGAACTGAAAAAATACTCTATCTATCCACTAAAGGAATTCCTAGGCTCATAAACAAGGTGATGGATAGATCACTTCTCGTTATGGCGGCGAAACTTCAGCGAAGGCTAACGAAAGAAATTATAAAGGAAGCTGTTCGCTCCCTGGGACCTACACTGGAAGATGATGGGCTTAAGCAAATAAGAAGCAACTGGATTACTCTGGGGTTGGTCAGCCTAGCCATATTGGTTCTCGCTTTCATAGGCTTTACGATATGGTGGTTTTTGGGGAAAAGGTTATGAAACGCCTGCTGGTAGTATCTCAACGTGATAATTCCCTTTGGGGCATTGAATTTAGCCAGAAGCGAAAGGGCGAATATACTTGCTCTGAGGTGAAATCTCTAGATTTTAAAGATCTTGCTGGCAAGCGAGATGTTACTATTGTAACCGATATTCAACCCTTCCAATATATTCGCGAAAGAGTCACCAAAGGACCACCTGAAGCTATTAAAGTTCAACTATTAAACAGAATTGAGCGACTGGGGGTTTTCAGACATCCTTCTGAGATTTTCTACAAATTAGAGCGAGAAGAAGGAATGTATGTGGAATGTTCAACCTGCGTTGTGGATCAATCTCAACTTAATTTGCTAGTGGAGAAATTTATAAATCATCTTGTTGGCTTAAAAAGTCTATTCCATAGATCCATCGCAACGGCTGAGCTTATACTTAATCAGTTTCCCAACGAAAGTACCGCTGCCGTTTATGGAGACGAAAGGGAAGGATATATCACGATCACCGATTCGGCTGGAATAAGGTATATAAGAAGCCTAAAGTTTGACGAATTTTTGGGGTTATCCGAAGCCAGTATCAGAGAAGAAATAGATCTCGCCATAGGGCAATATCGTCGAACAACAGGATCAGATGTAACAAAGCTGGTGGCTTTTGGCGCCATACGTAAGGTGCTCCCTGAAGCAGATTCTCCTAGCATGTTAAAATGGTGCCCTACTGCTTCTGTAGAAGACATAGCAGAATATCCAGAACTCTTCGGAGCTCTGCTAACACCACCAGATTTTATAATGCTTCCGCTTTCATGGATCAGTTGGAATAAACATCTGAATTGGGCAAAGAAGATAGCCGTGGCTATGACAATAATCGCTTTAACAAACGGAGCTATAGCGGGATATTTATTCAATACGGAACGGAAGATAAGAGCAGAAGCATCCACGAAAGCTCAAATGATCAAAACAAAATCAGAAGAACTTTTTAGGAAAATCCCTGCCGAAAAACTGAAATTTGTGGATGCCTATAAGAATGCCCTTGAGTCATTCAAACATGAGCCGAAAATGGATGAATTTATAATCTGGCTCGTTCAAACAATACCATCCCACTTCAAGATAACAAACATCTCGATCAAAAAGTCGTCACCTGAGCCATCTAGAATTGCCATACCGCAACCTGGCGTGGCTCATACAAGAGCGCAAAGCCCTGTAACTCCACAATCAGGAGTAGCTGGAGTTTTCAGTGTCACATTATCAATTGGAGCCGTTACAAATTTTGAGGAAGCTCATAAAGTATTCAAACATATTCTGGAAGCGGTGCATTATCGCTATACCGTAGCTAGAAGCAGTTTTAAATTCAACGATCGTGAAAAAACAACTGAATGTAGCTTTGAATTGAAATTGTAAAGTTTTTTGCTACTAATTCAATTGATTCAACATCTCTAGGCTAAAAGTATAGGGGTGACATGAAAGTTGAGCAGGCTGTATTCAAAATTCATCGCAATACTTTGCTGCTTTACGGATGCGCTCTTTGTCTACTAGCCGTAACATCGTGGTTTGTTATAAAAGAGACCGGGGAGTATCGTAATGCCCTGTTACTTGCAGCATCGCTCCAGGCTGATGAGCATAAGCTCAATGCACTGGAAAGGTTCGTACAGGAACTCAATCGTTATGAAATACCTTTAAGTCGGCTTAATCCTCCTAGAGAAGCCTCGGTGGACGAGGAAATTATGCTGGAGCCGTTTGACAGTTTTCTATCCAAACTTTCGGCAATATATGAGAGGCAGGGATTTTTCTTCATGGAGTCTATGAATTTAACAACATGTTTAGAAATAAAAGATATGCAGTTAGTTCGCAAAGAAAAATGCGTTCCCACAGCGCACATAAAGGGAAAGGTGGTGTCATTTACCGATGGAGCGCCTTAGAGTATATCTTCCATGGCTTGTTATTTGGCTGCCCGCTATGGCAGTTATTGTTTTGATGGGAACCACGGGGGTAATAAACCTCTTGTATAAAAAACCCCCATCTTTTCCCTCTCTTGTCGGCGAAATACCCCGTGTGTCACTTGCAAGCCTTGAAGAACAAGTGCCAAAATTAAGGAGCCAAGGTTATGATATAGCCGAAACAACACCTTTTACAGTCTATGAACCAAAGGAAGCTAAAAAAGTGCCCGAACCTCAAATCGAACCAAGCCCTAAGCAGATTATTAAAGAAAAAATACGTCTTTCAGGCGTGTTTACTGTGAACGGCAGTAAAATATGTCTTATCAACGGCATGGTTTACAGGGAAGGAAGCAGTCTCTACGAAAGAGGTATTGTATCTTATATTGGCTTAAACAACATCGTAATAAGGGTTGGCAATGAGGAGAAAACCATTCTGGTTGGTCAGGAAACTGAGATATAGTCTATTTTTTATAGTCGCGGTTTTTCTTTGGGGATGCACGGCAACCGGGGGAAAGAAGCCTCTTTCCGACAGAGTCGGTTATCAAGGCGCCACCAGAAGAACTGTAACGGACACACCAAGAGTAGAGCAGCCTTTTGCACCGGTTTTCAAAAATATATCCCCGCTGGATTCTAAGGTTGTCTCTATCTCAGTGGTGCAGGAAGACTACCACAACGTGCTTTTCTACCTCGCTCGTGAAGCAGGACTTAATCTTGTCATAGACCGAGAAGCCGAACAGGCTATACCTCCTGAACAAAGGCTCATCACCGTTGAACTCCAGAATTTTACATTAAGACAGGCTATTGATACCATTACAGAATTACTAGATGTTGGCTACACGATAAGGGATGGGGTTTTACGTATACAGGCAACCAGGGAAGAAGTTTTTAATCTCGGATTTATTTTAACTCTGCGCTCCTCAAAGTTTGATCTGGGAGGAGATGTGCTCGGAGGAGGAACAAGAGGTTCGACATCAACTGACATATCCAATCCCCTGTCAGGACTTTTCGAACTAAGTGGTGAAACTACCAAGGAAGGAAACGACATCTACTCATTCCTGGAAAAAAGCCTGAGAGAAGGGCTTTTATCAAAAGATGGAACTTTCCTTATCGATCGATTTACGGGAACTCTTATGGTAAGAGACCATCCACGTAACATTCGAAATGTCAGGACGCTAATTGAAAATCTTCGAGCACGCTATTCAAAACAAGTGATAATAGAGGCACGCATTGTTGAGGTAGCGCTGAACAAATCTAATGAGTTTGGAGTTCAGTGGCAAACAATTCTTAACGAAGAAATAGGTAAAAAGCCGACCGTATCCAGTGTAACCAATCTCTTTTGGGGAACCGGAGATGAAGCAAAAGCCCTGGTTGCTCATGTAACCGCCGCTCCCTACTTTGACGCTATTCTCAGGATGATAGAAAACTACGGCACATTAAATATTATCTCCAATCCTAAAATCAGAGCAATGCATGGACAACCGGCTCTTATTAGTGCCGGAACTTCCATTGCATACGTAAAATCCATAAAACGAGAAACTACTGTAACATCAGGAACAGAAACTCGTGAAACCACCGTCGAAACATCTGCCGTTTTCGACGGGCTGGTTTTTGGTGTTATTCCTTATGTAGATCAGGACGGTAGCATTATTCTTCACTTGGTCCCGATAAAAAGTGATGTGGTGGCTTTGACCGAAAAAATAATTGACAACAATACCATTACACTTCCCACGGTTAACCTGCGGGAAACCAGCACTGTGGTTAAAGTAAGACCAGAAGACATGGTTATAATCGGCGGTATTATTCTCGACAAACGTAAAGAAAGCCATTCTAGAGTTCCGATCCTGGGGCGCATTCCAGGAATTGGAGCACTATTTGGTCAAAAAACCGACTCACGGGATAAAGTGGAGCTGATCATTTTGCTCAGGGCGAGGGCTATGGCATGAGTCGGCTTTATGAAATTATACGACAGATGGAGGAAAGATCGAGCGCTGCTCCTCCTATTTCCCACCAGAAGATGTTAGTCATATCAACTGAAAAAGACAGCTCAAAGAAAAGGTGGTGGCGATTTTATCGAACTGTTATCCTGGTCTTTATAATTACCATTCTGGCTACCATAACAATAACATTAGGACCTAAGATACTCACGACTTCACAAACCAAAAAATCCTCACAAGTCGCTCATATTAATGTTGCAAATCAAACTAATCTCCATCAAGCTCGACACAAAGGAGAGACTCCTAACGAAAAATCCACAGCCCCGGCAATAGATAAAATGAAACCCGAAAAAACAGAGAGAAGCCCAAATTTAACCTCTGCACAAACTTATTCAAGTCAGGACGGTACTAAGGGTATCAATGAAAGTAAAAAAGAAGAACCGTCAAACACTCCAGCAACAGACGTGGTTATCACTACTACAGATTCAAAAAAAGGCAGTGAGAAAGATATTAATTCAACATCGGCATCAAGAGAAACACCTTCAAAAGGCGAACATGTTAAACCTACTCAAAAGACAGAACTCGATAAGGCAGCCAATATTGCAAGAACACCATCTCTTGAGAAAAAAACTGTTTCAGTTCCGAATTCATCAATGACCATAAACAACACACATTCCACAAATGAAGACCCCGTAGGTTCAAAAAGAACCCGCAATTTAATATCGGAATCGAGAAGCACCCACTCAACCAGCACATCTGTTAAGCCTCCACAAAAATCAAAAATAACCAAAGCTAACGTCGAAAACACATCACAGCCGGAGGAGAAAAATGCTCCAGTGCCCCATGCTCCTCCAGCTAACATATCACCTCCAACCGGTATGATTGTAATAGCTGAGGAAGCCAGACAGCGTGGAGATATTGATGAAGCTCTGGATATCTACAAACAATATCTAGCCTTACATCGGGATCCTTATGCTATGAACAATTTGGGTGCGCTTTTAATTCTGAAGGGACGGTTTAGCGAAGCTGAAGAGATACTTCAAGAAGCTTTTCAACTTGTCCCTACCGACGGAGACATTGCGGCAAATCTTATCGGGGTTGAAATGATGATTGGCAAATTGTCGCAGGCATGTGAAATTCTATCCCGCTTCAAAAAAGGCACAACAAACGTCCCCCAAGCCATTAAGGCTCTAGAACCATATCTTGGTAACTGTCAGTAATAATTGTGAGTCATTCATGGAGATACAATGGTTTAGAATTCTTTAACACTACCAACTATAATTTAGTTTGACATCTGGTTGTGTATTTCAATTTTTCCGCCAATCCATAAGGAGGGCTTTTTCGCGACCTGATGGTGTTAGGTAATATCCCTGCCTTTCCCCCACTATTTTAAAACCGTGACGTAAATACAGTCTTATAGCCGACTCATTCGATGCTCGGACTTCTAAATGAACACATCGAACCCCTTTCTCCGAAACCGCTTTATGAAGCACCCATAAAAATACAGCACTTCCTATCCCATACCGCTGATGATCGGGATGAACGGCGACATTGAGAATCTCCATAAAGTCATGGACAACTCTAGAGCATAAATATCCGACCACCTTTTTATTCCTGCAAACAACCCATGAAAAGCTCCTAGGATGATCGGCTTCCTCTGCGAACATATCTACATTCCAGGGTTCATACTGAACCATTCGCTCAATTTCTAGAATTTCTTCTATGTGATCGTAATCCAGTCGGTGGAAATCTAGCTGAAGGGGGTTATTCTGGCTCGAGCAGCTCATTGGCTCTTGCAATATGCCTTTTCCCATACTCCTGCACCAGAGCTGCAAGTTCATGTAAAGAAAGATTGTTTCTGGAAGAATAAGCTTTTATAAGCATCGGCAAATTAACTCCACAGATGACATCCACTTGAGGTCCCGAAAAGGCAAGAGCAACATTTGTGGGAGTTCCACCAAAAATGTCTGTAAATATTAAAACTCCTTTGCCCTGGTCGGCTTCTTTAATCTTCTGCTCCACCAAGGAAAAGACTTCTTCATGTGACATCGTAGGATGTATCGACAATGCGTAAAAACCGTTCATGGAGCCAACAATCACTTCAGCCGCTTTAAGAAGTTCTTCAGCGACTCTACCGTGAGTTATTATTAAAACACCGACACATGAAGAGGTGTCGAGTCTATTCATGACCAATATCCCTGTGAAACACCTTAACGAGATAGCCTCTCTCGGCAAACCATTTCTTAAAATATTCAGCCACAGCCACCGACCTATGCTTACCTCCTGTACAACCAAAAGCGATTGTTAGGTAACGCTTACCTTCCTTAACATAAAGAGGAACAAGAAAGTCGAAGAATTTCGAAAGCATATCTAGAAAAACCGCCGTTTCTTCATGGTTCATGATCCATTTACTTACTTCAGGAGAGCAACCCGTAAGCGGTTTAAGAGATTCTACAAAGTAAGGATTAGGTAGAAATCTTAGATCCATAACAAGATCCGCTTCCATCGGCACTCCATACTTATAACCAAAGGAAAGGATCTGTATAGCAAGCCTACCATGATCGGGGTCAAAGGAATAGGTTCTGAATATGAGTTCTTTTAACATGTGAACGGAAAAAACGCTTGTATCAATAACACGACTTGCTCTGGCTCTCAGTTGTGAAAGAAGCTCTTTCTCATGCTCAATAGCCTGTATCAGGAATCGCTCACCTTCGTTTTTATAGGCTAATTCAAGGGGGTGAACTCGCCGAGTTTGGCTATACCTACGCTGAAGAACTTCCGTCGAAGCTTCAAGAAACAGTATCTCTAGCGCATATCCTTCTCGTTCTATCTCATTAAAAACTTTGTCGTATCCGATAAGGAAACTTCTTTCTCGAATATCTATACCCAAGGCGATCTTTCTAATATCAGCCATCTCTTCTCTGCAAAGTCTCAAAAGGGACGGCAGAAGGGGCACAGGGAGATTATCAATGCAAAAATAACCAATATCTTCGAAAGCTTCGATAGCCGTGCTTTTACCCGATCCAGAAAGACCGGTCACCACTACTATATGAAGATTCGTCGTCATAGTCGATACACATCACGAACCGTTATCATACTGGTTTATGATATCGAGGATTTCCTTACGATTCTTGGCGTAAAGTAGCTTCTCTTGTACTTCCTTATTCCTCAGTAGCTTTGCAACTTTAGCGAGAACCCTCAAATGCAAGGCGGGACATTCTTCCGGAGCGATAAGCGCAAAAAAAAGATGAACAGGTTTGGAGTCCATAGCATCAAAATCAACCCCACGGCGAGATCTTGCAAAAAGAAGAACCGGACGAAGTTGAGAATCGCAACCAAAGCGATCCCTGGGCAGCTTCCCGTGGGGGATGGCAATTCCACCCCCCATTCCGGTACTACCCAGTTGCTCTCTTTCCTTCAACACATTGAAAACTTCATCAGAGCTAAGGAACGGGTAACACTTGGCTATCATATCGCTTATCTGTCTCAACAATTCATCTTTACCTGAGGCTTCAACCTCTACAATTCCTTCTTCAGCTAACATATCTACAATCTTCATATGCTACCACTCACGTTCTTCGCGAGCCTATTCATCTTTTTAAAAACTCCTTTTAGGTCTCCACAAGTCCATAATGACCATCTTTTCGCCTATAAAGCACATTAACTCGCCCTGTATGTCTATTCATAAAAACGAGGACGTCTTTTTTAGTCGAGTTAAGTTGAAGGATTGCTTCCTCCACGTCTATAGGCTTCGGATCATAGCTTTCAGAATAAATAACAGGTTCATCTTCATCATACGAAGCCGCAAACGTTGAGCCAACTTTTCCCGCATTCCGACTGCTTGCAGATCTTCTTCGCTTTTCTAACTGTTTTTTGATCTGAGATTCTACAGTATCGGCAAGAAGATCAATAGAACTGAAAATATCTTCCGTTTCTTCAGAAGCGTTAATGCTAATACCATTTGAGTTTATACTAACTTCGGCTATTTGCCGGAATTTTTCCACCTTCAATACTATGTTGACCTCTATGGGCTCCGTAAGATACCGCTTAATACGTCCAATCTTTTCCTCAGCATAAGCTTTGACTCTATCCGACGGTTCCATGTGCCTGAAAGTCACATTGATCTGCATAGCACCCTCCATCTAGGAAGCATGTTTCTAGCATCTCGCCATAGACGGGATTGATTTCCCATCATACGACGTCTCCAAATACTACCATAAGAGTTTCCTTCTCTTATGGGAAGGCAGAATATTCATCATCTCTCTATACTTGGCAACAGTCCGTCGCGCTATTTTAATTCCCTCCTTTTCCAGCATATCCGCAATTTCTTGATCACTATAGGGATTGTTTGGATCTTCGTTTTTTATTATTGATCTGATCTTTTCCTTCACACTTTCCGAAGCAATATCGTCCCCTTCCACCCTCTTAACCGAGCTATTAAAGAAGTATTTCATCTCAAAAAGTCCGTGGGGAGTTTGCATATATTTATTTGCGGTTACACGGCTTATGGTGGATTCATGCATACCGACATCGGCCGCAACATCCCGAAGGACCATAGGTTTTAGATGTCCTGGTCCTTTTTCGAAAAACTCCCTCTGCAGCCGCACTATGCTTTCTGCAACACGGTAAATTGTCTTCTGACGCTGATGAATGTTCTTAACAAGCCAATTGGCTGAACGAAGTTTGTTCTGGATATAATCCTTTGTTTCCTGGTTTAATTTCTCGGGATGTTTAAGACATTGGATATAGTATGGACTTATCCTAAGTTTTGGAATACCTTCGTCGTTTAAAATCACCACAAAATCGTTATCTATCTTAACAACGAAGACATCCGGGCTTATGTATTGTGGCTCTTCTTCAGAATAGGCTCTTCCGGGGCGTGGATCTAGACTCAAAATAGCCTCCACCGCCACCTTCAACTCTTCTGGACTACACTTAAGCTTATTCATTAAAGCGTTGTAATTTTTTGTTTCTAGATAATGAAGATAATTTTGGATAATCGTTTCCACTAATTCGTTTCCAGGAATCAAACACCGAGCTTGTATAAGTAGACATTCCTTAAGGTCTCTAGCCGCTACCCCTAGAGGATCGAAATGTTGAACAACCTTCAAAACTTTATCTACTTCTTCCGGGGAAGCATTTGTAAGTTTTGCAATTTCGTCAACAGTAGCTTCTAAGTAACCATTAGGATTAAGATTTCCTATTATCTCTTCCCCGATTTCTTTTTCTCGATCAGTAAGATTTGACAAATTCAATTGCCAAAGGAGATGGTCTCTTAGCGATGTCGGCTTTGCAAGCCTCTGTTCAAAGGAGGGAAATTCCTCACCCTCCTCCCGTTCCTGCCCTACAACAGTAGTTGAAGAGCTATATTCTTCGAGGAAAGACTCCCATTCAAAGTCATCTTTTACGTTTTCTGAGATTTCTACTTCTTTTACATCCTCGTAGTTAGTCTGAACTGTAGCTTCTTCTTCCACATCAAGATTTTCATCAAATTCTTCAATAGAATCCACCTCTTCAAGTATCGGATTTGTTTCTAACTCCTGTTGGATGGTCTGAATCAGCTCCAGGCGAGAAAGTTGAAGCAGTTTTATCGCCTGCTGGAGCTGAGGTGTCATTACAAGCTGGGGGGTTAATTTAAGTTGCTGTCTGAGCTCAAACGCCATAACTTTGCACTCCAAGATAACTATAACCTAAAGGACTCCCCCAAATAAACCCTTCTTGCTTGTTCATTTGCAATAATTTCCTCGGGCGTCCCTCGACCTAACACTCTACCATCGTAAATTATGTAAGCTTCGTCACACACACTAAGAGTGGCACTAACGTTATGGTCTGAAAGGAGCACACCAATGTTCTTTGCTTTGAGAGATTTTATAGTTTCCTGCACATCTTTGACCGTTAAAGGGTCTATTCCAGCAAAAGGCTCATCCAACAGGATAAAGCGGGGATTAGTTGCCAAAGCTCGGCAAATTTCGACCTTCCGTCGTTCGCCTCCAGAAAGCCGATCAGCTCTCACGTTGGCAACATGAGTTAAACCAAATTCTTCAAGAAGGCTTTCCATTATCTCTCTGCATTCTTTCTTGTCCCGCCTGTGGACGGGACTTAACATTTCAAGCACCGCCATAATATTCTCCGCCGCTGTTAATCCCCTGAACACCGATGTTTCTTGAGGCAAATAAGTTATACCCTTTCGAGCCCTTTCGTATATAGGATAACCGATAAGATCTTCGCCGTCCAAAAAAACTGCTCCTTCATCCGGTTTTACTAATCCTACAACACAGTGAAATGTTGTAGATTTTCCCGCTCCATTTGGCCCAAGTAAGCCTATTACATGTCCTTGATACACGTTAAGGCTCACCTCGTCAACCACACGTCTTTTGCCATATGCTTTTACCAGTTTAACAGCTTTCAGCCCTTCACTCATCGTTTTTCACGGGATTGGGACGGCGTAATAATCACCTGAACAGGCTTTTCCTGCCCTCCTTCTACCACGCTACGTCCTTCTTTCAAATAGATTGTAATCATCTGACCGGAGATACGATCCTGTCCTTGAGCTACCACAGGATTCCCCAGCAGAAGCACTTTCTGGGGAACGACATAATAGATCGCCTTATCAGAAGAAGCCACTTTGTTTCCTTGGACTATTCTGACGTTGCCTTCTACTTCTATCCTGTCCAATTGTTCTCCCAGGGGTTTTTCCATTGCAATTCGTTCTCCCTGCTTTCCGTAAAGATAAAGGCGATCTGCCGTTATGGTCACATCACCACGTCTTACCACCACGTGACCTTCAAACACAACAACGCTTTTCTTTTCATCAAGCAACATGCGATCACTGTTGAGTTGAATAGGAGAATCATCCTGCGGTAGTTTTACCGGCTGAGCCGAAGCTAAAGAATCCCAAAGGAAGGCAACCCCTAAAGTAGCTACCATAAAAACCACTACCCCAAATAAGACCTTTCTATATGACATTTGCATCCTCGACCACACGGATACAGTTTGTTTTTATCCCTGTCCCGTCTAAGGTGACCTGTTTTTTTCTTTTCTTCCCTAGGCATGGCTTTTAATTCTACCTTTACACCACCTTCACCGTAAGCCTTGCCATTTTCCAAATCATACTTCCATTTCCCAACTTGGCCATTAAACCACTCAGACGAAATCGAAAGAGGGGTATCAGATGAGAGTTCCTTATCACTATTCCTGTAAATAGCTCTTTCTGTTCTGAGTTCAGTCCCGTCCGGAAGTTTTACCACCACATTACCGTAAACTTCGACATCTTTAACACCAGCCCAAAATATCCCTTTATCGGCAGAAAGTTTGATGGTACCGTTGTGCTGATCATTTTTCAAATAAAATTCAGCTTTAACATCTGTAAGAAGACTTTTCTTCTGATCCAAAAAAACTTCAACTTCCTTCGATATTATCTTCCAGCACTGCTTTCCATCTTTGCCGATTTCCGTGTATTTCATCCCTTCAAGCCGTATGCCTCGGTTAATCTGTTCCGAAGATGCACCATGGTTTAGCTTCTCTGACTGAGATTCACCGGAAAGTTTATTCTTATGCCACACATAAAAAAAAGTTACTGCTAGCATAATAGTTATAATTATCAACCCAGCCTTCTTGGCATTCATTTTGTCCCCGGTTTACTCTTCAAAATACCGAGCCGTTACTTCCTTCCAAAGTCCCTTCACCTGAAGGATTATTTCGCAAATCTCCCTACAGGCTCCACGTCCTCCGGCTTTCTTTGTCACGTAATGAGCATACGGAAAAACATGAACACTCGCATTAGGAACCGTTACCGCCCATCCGACCCGCCGCATCACGGGAATATCTATTAAGTCATCCCCGACATAACCAATCTCGTGAGCCTGAAAGCCCAATCTGTTGATGATATCCTCATAAGCTTCGAGCTTACGTTTTATGTTCTGATAAACATAACGGACGCCTATTTCCTCTGCGCGCCTTTCTGTCACTTTTGAATAACGTCCTGATAGAAAAGCCACTTCTATCCCAGCTCTAACAAGAAGTTTTAAGCCATGTCCATCCTGCACATCAAATATCTTCATCTCCGCTCCATTATCGAGGTAGATAATAGAACCATCGGTAAGCACTCCATCTACATCAAAAACCATAAGGCGAATCTTCTTGACTCGCTCAACGTTATCGCGTCCAAGACGGTCTATCATAATATGTTCGTAAGATCTAACAGTGTCCATATTTTCAGCCTCTATGTCTCCCAATGACCGTATTGCATTCTTTTTACCACTTCAAATATAGCCACAAGCTCCTCAAGACATCTTGGAACACCTTCAAGCCTAAGCGAATTGGGACCGTCACAAAGGGCTTTTTCAGGAGCAGGGTGAACTTCCATAAAAACACCATCAGCTCCAGCCGCTACGGCAGCTCTTGCCAGCACAGGGGCATATCGTCTATCACCTCCAGAACAAATTCCCAATCCACCAGGTTGTTGTACACTGTGAGTTGCATCAAAAACCACGGGCACTCCAAAATTCTTCATCACCGCAATTGCCCTCATATCTACCACAAGGTTATTGTAGCCAAAAACCGTTCCCCGTTCTGTAATTATTACTCGATCATTGCCCGAAACTTTCACCTTTTCCACCACTTTGTCCATATCCCAAGGAGCCATAAATTGACCCTTTTTAATATTAACAACACGTCCTGTGCGAGCGGCAGCTATTAAAATATCAGTTTGGCGACATAAAAAAGCTGGAACTTGAATTACATCGCAGACTTCTCCAGCGATTTCAGCTTCCTGAGTAGAATGAACATCGGTAAGCACGGGCACTCCAAGTTCTTTTTTGAGATCAGAAAGCCACTGCAAACCCTTTTCAAGCCCTGGACCGCGGAAAGAATTAATAGATGTGCGATTAGCTTTATCGTAAGAACTCTTAAATATGTAAAGCACTCCTAGCCGTTCGCAGATATCCCGCATAAAATGTCCCACTTCCAGCATCAGTTCATAGCTTTCCATCACACAGGGACCTGCAATAAGGAAAAGGTTCCGCCCTAGGTAGGATTGAATTCGATCCCAAAGGGGTAGATCTTTAACAATCACTTCTGATACTCCGCTACTTCAAGAGCTTTTCCGATGAAAGCACGAAACAGAGGATGAGCTTCCATCGGGCGAGATTTAAACTCCGGATGAAACTGGCATCCCAAAAACCAAGGGTGATTCCTCAATTCTACAATTTCCACAAGGTTTCGATCCGGTGAAAGACCTGTAAACCGCATGCCATGTTTTTCCAGAACTTCTCGATATTCGTTGTTAAATTCAAACCGATGACGGTGCCGCTCCCAAATTTCTTTAACTCCGTAGGCTTCAAAAGCCAGACTACCTTCCTCAATCATACATGGGTAAGCGCCGAGTCGCATGGTGCCTCCAAGATTTGACATTTCATCCCGTCGCACTCGTTGCTGGCTCTTGTAGTCAAACCACTCCTTCATGAGATAAATAACGGGATGGGGAGTGTGACTGTTGAACTCCTGGCTGTGAGCATCATGAAGACCAGCCACATTTCGAGCAAATTCAACAACGGCAAGCTGCATACCAAGGCAGATACCGAAAAAGGGTATTTTATTTTCTCGAGCATACCTTATGGCTTTGATCTTTCCTTCCGTGCCGCGTTTTCCAAAACCACCGGGCACAAGAATTCCATGAACGCCTTCAAGAAGAGCCTCTCCACCTTCCTTTTCTACCTCTTCCGAATCCACATAAACCAGCTCCACATTGGCATTTTGAATCCACCCGGCATGATAAAGCGCCTCGTTGAGGCTCTTGTAAGATTCCTTAAGATGCACATACTTACCCACCACGGCTATACGGACATTTCTTGAGGCATTGCGAATCCTTGTCAGAAGCTTTTCCCAGTCATCCAGCACAGGTGCTCTAGTCCAGATATTCAAAAGCTGAACAATACGTTCATCAAGCCCTTCCTTATGTAGCAAAAGAGGGACTTCGTAGATGCAGTCCACATCTATAGCCGTGATGACTGACTCTGGCTCGACATTACAAAAATGAGCAATTTTGGCCTTGATTTCCGGAGAAAGGGGACGCTCCGTCCGGCAGAGAAGAATATCCGGCTGGATACCAATACTCCTAAGTTCTTTCACACTATGCTGAGTTGGCTTAGTTTTTAGTTCACCGGAGCTTTTAAGATATGGCACCAGGGTCACGTGAATATAGATAACGTTCTCTCTACCAACATCGTTTCTGAACTGGCGTATGGCTTCCAGAAACGGCAGGCTTTCTATGTCTCCAACCGTTCCACCTATTTCGACAATAACAATATCTTCGTCGTTAACAACACCTCGAATTGCCGCCTTGATTTCGTCTGTAATGTGTGGAATAACCTGAACCGTGCTCCCCAGATAGTCCCCTCGCCTCTCCTTGTTGATGACCGAAAAGTAAATACTTCCCGAAGTATAGTTGTTCTTCTTTGACATCACAGCGTGAGTAAACCGCTCGTAATGTCCAAGATCCAAGTCTGTTTCGGCACCGTCGTCTGTCACATAAACCTCACCGTGCTGGTAAGGGTTCATGGTTCCTGGGTCAACGTTGATGTAGGGATCAAGCTTCTGAAGAGTAACCCGTAGTCCTCGGCTTTCCATCAGCGCCCCAATGGATGCCGCAGCCAGCCCTTTCCCAAGAGATGAAAGGACTCCTCCCGTGATGAAAATATATTTCGGATGTCTCAAGATGCTTCCTCCACGTTTCGGTTCTTTTCAAAGCGTAGTGTTATTATTATGAGGATCATAACTCCAGTCCCACCCAAACAGTATTCCTACGCCGTTTAGTTTCATTAGATCATCCCTCTGAAGACTTTTGTCAGTTCTTCAGGTGGGGTGGAAATAATCTCGTTTTCCATAAGTTTTTGTAGATAATAGTCATCCGTTCGGTAATGGGGAACAAAGTTTTGCCTACAAACGAGTCTAATAAACGCACCATAACAAGGAGAATCATCTCCAAGAGGACCACTGAAAAGCGAGAAGTTAAAGGTAGAAAAGCCCAAAGAGTGGTAAAACTTAAGGGACAGCGACACACCACGAGCAAGAGCCGCTACATCATCTTCTCCCCACTTGAGAATATTGCCCTTTTCTGGAAATATGCCAAGCACTTCGTTTGCTCCTATCGGAGAAAAAGCCATAAGCCAGTGACTTTCACCAAAATTAGCTACATACCGTTTTCCTTTGCTACGCTCCACATCAACAAGATCCTTCCAATAGGACTTACCGTTCTGATCATAGTAACGTCGTGAAGCTTCAAGAACCCTTTCATGGTGAGTTGACGGGATCGGAGATATTAGAATCTGAACATGAGGATGAAAAACACTGGATCCGGCAGGCGGTAGGTAATTGGCATTAATTGTGGCATATATCATTTCAGAGTCCTTTTTAAAAACCCTTCCAACGAAGTCCAGGGATAAGCTGAAAGCGTCTTTCAAAAGGTCTTCTGGAAAATTATCAAGGCTTCGGTAATGACTTTCGCCAAGCATAATTACGGCATGATAGGATGATGTGGGAAAAAGGTTCGGGAAAAGCACCGTTTCACCCTTTACAAGCCTTCCACCTGGAATAAGATCATCAGGATATTTAGGGGTCATTTTCTCCCATTTTCCGTCACATAGGAAACAGTTCGGCTTTGTTGCATCGGCTATGGATTGAACGTAGGACGGATCTGGGGCGGGAAAGAGAATATCTTTCTTGCCTTGAATTGCCGGGCTGAAAACACTTACATGACCGAGCAAAGGATCTTTTCTGAACTCAAGCATTTGCTCATCAAGTTCCCAATTTTTAAGAGGGTTTACAAAAGGCGCAGTGCTTCTAAAAGTCCAGAATTCTATAGCCATCCCTTAACCTCCTTGTCGAGCGTTTACTGGCTCTACGTACTCCCGAATCTTACCACTTTCTACGGCCTCAAAAAACTCATCTGCCATTCGTTTTCCTGCATCTACCGCTTTCATCCAATAAAGCAAGCGCTCGGTATCTCTACCCTTAAAAGCATAAAAATCGTTTCGATCGGGTATCTTACCACCAGGCAGATTTTCAACCAAAGTTTTTGTGGGGCAAATGAGTAGAACTCGAGACATGTTGGAAATGTTCGGCATTCTGCGGCGATACTTATCAAACCATCCTGGTATGATCCTATCAGTGTAATGGGGATAAAGCACAAAACCATGCTCAGGTGAAACATCAAGCTTATAAGACAAATCGGGATGGTAATCTATAAGTCCGCCGTCACGATATACTCCTGGAGGAGCACCAGGAATGTCACGAATCGATTCCATAACCAGAGGAATAGATCCGGTTGCAAGAAGAGCTTTTCTGACATTAACCGTAGAAAGGGGGATAATTTCCGTTGATAAGACATCTTTTGAAAAATCCACCGGAAGCGAATCTCTGGTGTCAGAAAAAACCACTCTCTTAAGAAAATACTTCAGGGCACTACGTTTAATAAAATTCGCAAGACCAATAACAGCAACGGCACACGTCAAGGGAAAGGTATTATCAGATAGTCCTATTATTCGATGTCTGACGGTGATAATAGAAAGTCTGCATTGAGGATTATCAAAAAGATCCTGTGCACGTTCCTGAGGAAGTAGCCGATTAAGTATTTTTACAGCTTCAGCTGTTATTTCTCGAACCGATGGATTCAAAGAATATCGCTGGTTCATGTAAGCATCAAAGAATTCGTCGATCGTCCTAAGCGGATCTTTTTGACACAAAGCCGCCATCCGCCATGCACCGATAGAAGATCCAATAAGATGTAGCGGCACTGACTCTTTTCCAAGTCTACGGTGGGCTATAAGAGCGGCCAAGTATCTATCAAAATGGTAAAGGATGAGCCACTTAGGACCACCGGCTGCTCCTACAATAATTCTAACATTCTCAAGTTTAATACCTTCATCCCTAACCACAGGAAGAATCGAAGCACCCGCAAGTATTCTCACATGCCTCGCCATGTCATGAACCTCCAAAACAGTCTGAATAGGAACGTTTCAACAGAAGTCGTCCAAATCTTACAGCATGGGCTTTTATCATAGATCATAGCCCATGTCACGTCAGGTTAGAGGCTGTTCCAGAATTAACCTGGTAGATGTTCGAACAGTTCGCTGAGTTGCTTGACAAGAGAAAGATATTTTTGGTATGTGAAACAGATAAAGGCAAGCCTTAGGAGGAAAACAACATGGCGGTGATTAGCCGATTGTTGAAAGGGGTTTTTACCTTGACATTGTTTGTTGTAGCGACAGTGTTAGGGGTTTACTATGTTGCCTGGAGTGGAACTGAAAAACAAAACACTCCTTTGAGACATATTGCTATTCCATACGCCAATTTTAATACGGGATACGGAACAGGATTCGACGTTGAAATTGTAAAGATGTTTGCCGAAAAAATCGGCAGACCTTATGAATATGTAGAAACATCATGGCAGAAAGTGATTTCAGACCTTATCGGAAAAGAAATTTTTGTAACAGGAAACGACGTCACTTTAGGAAAAGATGTCCCTGTGAGGGGAGATATTATCTGCACCGGACTTACCGTTCTTCCGTGGAGGGAAAAAATTGTGGCTTTTTCAAACCCAACTTTTCCGACTCAAGTCTGGGTCGTAACATCCAGCAAATCGCCCCTAGTTCCCATTAAACCCTCCGGCAATTTGGAAAAAGACATAGAAACCACAAAGGAAGTGATAAAAGGCTTAAGTGTTATGGGAATCAAAGGAATATGCGTAGACCCTGTTATTTACGGGATAGATAAAATTGCTACCGTAAAATACTTCGATGGAAGCCTTAATGATCTTGCCGGGGTTGTTATAAAAGGTGAAGTTGAAACCATAATTCTCGATGCACCGGATACTTTCATCGCACTTCAAAAATGGCCAGGACAGATCAAAATTATTGGTCCAGTATCCGAAAAGCAGTCGATGGCATGTGCTTTCCGAAAGGAAGATAAAGAGCTTTTACAATCCTTTAACCAATTTCTTAAAGAAATTCAGGAAAGTGGCCTTTACATGCAGCTCATAGAAAAATACTATCCAGCTGCACCAGTTTATTTCCCTGAATTTTTCCAAGGCTTACACAGGAAAGCAAAAGATGAAGCACGCAAGTAGAATACATCTTCTATTTGCTATATGTGCCTTTCTCATTGTCTATGTGGGATATATTTTATTTGTCAATTTCAAAGCGGAAATAGACCGAGGAAAGTTACTTTCAGAACTTTTCACTACCGAAGCAAGGCATATAAAGCACCAGACCGATTTTACTCTGGCTGTCTATAGAAAAAAGATAGAGGATCTGAGTTACGACAGACGTATTGTCGCCTACTTTCTCAATAAACGTATGGGTATGAGCGAAGCCTACGGTCTGTGGGTTTCTGAAATGGAAGCAGTGAAAGCTCTTGAAGAACACCAATGTTATGGTCGTCCAGCATTCACCTGCTTCAACAGCATAATATTAACTGATAATACCAGAAAGATTCTTTTCCATGCCGGTTCGTCAGAAGTTTTAGAAAACATCCCCTCCAGCGCTTTATCACAAAAAGAAAGCTTTCCCGTGCCTTCTTACGGTATGGTTTGCCTCGCAAGAAATATAACAGTAGAAGGACAGCAGGAAGGATACGTTGTTGGCTGTATAACCGACAAACAGATGCTCGAAGAGTTTAAACATTACGCCGGCAAAGAAATTAAATTTGTTCAGGTTGCAAGCTTAGAATGGGTAAGAGTGCCTGGAAAATTGATCTTCTACTGGGAAAACGAATCCGGTTGGAAATTAAAATGGGAAACCACAGAGGAGGGAAATTATTCCAAGCTGGCTCCAGAAAGTATAACCTTAAGTTTTGACCTCACGGATGGAAGGCTCTATGTTTGCTCACGGTCTTTACCTTCAGGTATTCAAAACTTGGCTGTTTATATCTTAGGCATTGGCGCTCTTTTATGCCTAGTCCTTATAATTTCCAATTGGAGACAGCTTATCAGTCAGCTTGAAGAACTTAATGCCAAGCTCGAACAAAAAGCCAAAGAAGCAGAAGAAGCCAGCCAGGCAAAAAGTCACTACATTTCCTACATTTCCCATGAAATCAGAACTCCTTTAACCTACATCCTCGGATATGCTCAGATGCTCTCCGAAGACCCTCTCATACCAGAAGGCAAACGATATTTCCTTCAATCCATTGTTCAGGGTGCCGAATTGGTCACGAAAATAATAAACGACGTTCTGGACATCGCAAAAGTAGAAGCGGGGGCGATGGAACTAAAATTGGAATCATTTAATGTTAAGACTTGCCTCCAGGAAGTTGAACAAACAGTAAAACTTGGAGCTGTTCAAAAAGGCGTTCGACTTGAGTTCATAAACCACTCCACCGAAGACGTGTGGGTGATGGGAGACAAACTAAAGTGTCAGCAGATTATTATGAATTTTCTAAGTAATGCCGTTAAGGTAACACCTCAAGGAGGTATTGTAAAATTAGAAAGCAGAATAAAAGAGATGGACAACGGTAAGATCAAACTGCTTGTGGATATTCATGATTCTGGACCTGGCTTATCTCCCTATGAACGAGAGAATCTCTTCCTTCCATTTTATCAAACTAAAAAAGGACAGCAAATTGGAGGAACGGGATTAGGATTATATTTTGCTTATAAGCTTGCTGAGCTTATGGGTGGTGAAATATCAGTTGAAAGTGAAATTGGCAAAGGAACGGTCATTCATTTACAAATTGCAATGGATCGTGCTAATTGTCCCAAAGAGGAGTTTAACACAGAAGAACAATGTTTACTTCCAGAACATCCTTCTATTCCTCCACTTAGAATCATTGTTTGCGATGATGATCCCGAAACCAGAGAATTATTTAAAGCCTGGTTCAAGAGTCTCAATTTCAACGTAGAAGAGGCTGAGAATGGCAAAAGTCTTTTCAGAAAATTTCTTACTTTCAAGCCTCACGTTGTCATTCTCGATATGGTGTTACCCGATATTGATGGCATAACAACCATCGAAAAGATTAGAAGTCACGAGCAATGGAAAACCGTTAAAGTCATATCCATTACCGGAAAAGCCTACGAAAACTATGAAGAAAAAGCTCTCAAGGCAGGAGCAGATGCCTTTATTCTAAAGCCCGTTGACCAGAAAGAACTTTTAAATACTTTATTGAGGCTTTGCAAGACGGAGGTAGCAGAAAAATGCATCACCTTAGAAGGTGAAATGCGGGAAACTATCACCGAAGAACTAAAACAGCTTATACTTAGAGCCGACATCCAGGGATTTACCAGAAAGCTAAAATCATATTCTTCCGTTCTGGGAGGCGAGTTAACCGGTTTGCTCCTTAATTTAGCTAAAGACTATCGCTACAGCGAAATTATCGAAATACTGAACAAGGCTTATAACAAAGATAGTAAAAGGATAGAAACCGATGGAAACGGTCAAAGCCAACACATTCCAGGGTAGTGAAAAAGAGGAGCAGCCCCAATCTTTTAAAGGTAATATACTGGTAGTGGATGATACGAAGGAAAACCTTGATATGCTTACAACACTTCTTTCGCTCCACGGCTACCTCGCCAGACCTGTCCCCAACGGAGAAATGGCTCTTAAAGCATGTGAAATAGATCCACCAGAATTGATCCTTCTCGACATTAATATGCCTGGAATGAATGGATACGAAGTAGCAAAACGCCTAAAGGAAAATCCTCAATTAAGGGAAATCCCTATAATATTTGTGAGCGGACTTCATGAAGAAAAAAGTATTCTTCAGGGATTCAAGGTCGGTAGTGTGGATTACGTTGCCAAACCATTTCGCATAAACGAACTTATTGCCAGAGTGGAAACACATCTTAAGCTATACAGAACACAGAAAGAACTTGAGCTTTACTCAAACAATTTGGAAAAGCTGGTTCAACAGCAGGTGTCAAAATTAACGGAGGCTTATAAAGCAACGATATTCGCCATGGCAAAACTTGCAGAATACAGAGACGATGATACAGGGCAGCACATTGAGCGTGTTCGGTTGTATGCAAGAACGCTCGCTCAGCAACTGGCTGAAAAAGGTCCATACAAAAACGACATCAACGAAGTGTTCGTTGAAAGAATTTTCGAAGCAAGTCCACTTCACGACATAGGCAAAATCGCCATACCTGATGCTATTCTGTTAAAACCTGGGCGACTTACTGTAGAAGAAATGGAGGTCATGAAGCTACATACGGTGATTGGAGCATCGGTGCTAAAAGATGTCTATTCAAAACATCCATACAATGAATTTATCGCTATGAGTATAGAAATTGCCATGAGTCATCATGAAAGGTGGAATGGAAAGGGATATCCCCAGGGGCTCAAAGGAGAAGATATTCCTTTGTCGGCTCGTGTCGTAGCCCTAGCCGATGTTTACGACGCTTTGAGATCAAAGCGACCTTATAAAAACCCCATCTCTCATGAAGCGGCGGTTAAAATTATTCTGGAGGAAAAAGGTGAACACTTTGACCCGTATGTAGTGGATGCTTTTTGGGAAAAACACAAAATAATAGAAGAAATTTCCAAAACCATCTTTTAAAAGAGCAGGCACATAGATTTATTCAGTCTGCCGTTAATACATCAACCGCTAATGGAGGATTGGATGTCTTTTCCCGTTTATTTTGTCGGAGCCGGACCAGGAGATCCAGAGCTTATTACGGTCAAAGGCAAAAGATTGATAGAAGAAGCTGATCGTATAATCTATGCGGGATCACTTGTGCCAAGAGAACTTCTATCTTCTGCAAAACCTGGTGCCAGGTTGATTGACAGTGCTCCCCTAACATTGGAAGAAACCCATGCACTGATAGTTGAAGGATACCGCAACGAAGAGCTTGTCGTTCGTCTCCACTCGGGAGATCCCTCTCTTTACGGAGCAATTTACGAGCAGATGGCACTGCTGGACAGAGAAGGTATTCCATACGAGGTTGTTCCTGGCGTGTCGGCGGTATTCGCCGCAGCGGCTAGACTGAAGCGAGAGCTAACGGTTCCAGGTGGATCTCAAACTTTAATTCTAACAAGACTTGGCGGTAAAACACCCGTGCCGGAGGAAGAATCTCTCAGGTCTCTATCCACCCACAGATCAACGCTCGCTATCTACTTGAGTGTTCAGTCCATCGACCGTGTTGTTTACGACCTTTCCGAAAGCTATCCTGCTCATACCCCCGTAGTCGTTGCCTACCGAATAGGATGGCCTGACGAAATGTTCGTACACGGCACCCTCGAGGATATCGCGCAAAAAGTAAAAAACGCCGGAATCACCCGTCAGGCTTTGATACTTGTGGGAGAAGCCTTCGGAAAACTGGACGAAACCAGACGTTCACTTTTATACGACGGTAGCTTTTCTCATGGCTTCAGAAAAGCACAAAAGTGAACAAATCGCCATCGTGGCTATAACCAAAGAAGCCGTAAAATTGGCACTGCATCTTGCCAAGACTCTAAATGGCTCTACATTGTACATTTCTAGCCGTAGCAAGGATGTTCGAAGAGAACACCCGACAGAGGTTAAGACTTTTGAAAACCTTGCTTCCATATTCCATGAGATATGGAACCAACACAACGTGATCCTTTGCATAATGGCAACTGGAATCGTTGTCAGAACAGTTGCTCCTTTTATAAAGAAAAAAACTGTTGATCCTGCCGTTTTGGTTATGGACGAACAGGGTAAGTTCGTTATAAGCCTTCTGTCCGGGCACTACGGAGGTGCCAATGCCTGGGCACAGAAAATAGCAAACCTTGTGGGCGCAACACCTGTCATCACAACATCATCTGACGTAAAAGGCAAAATAGCCCTCGACTTGCTCGCTCGGGATAGAAACCTTGTTGTTGTAGAACCTCACGAAGCACCTTCAATAAACCTTGCTTCCACGATGAGAAAACTTCTAGATGATGAACCTTTGTGGATCTTCGACCCAGAAGACTACATTAAATCACAACTTATAAAGGATTATCCCTCGCTGATTCCTGTATCATTGCTTTCTGGCGAAGAGTTTGAAAACATAGTTCAACTTCCCGGAATATGGGTGTCAGAAAAAATCCCGCCTAAAGGTTTACAATGCCTTCGGTTACATCCCCAAAACCTTATCGTTGGCGTAGGCTGTAATCGAAACACTTCAGGAAGTGAAATATTTTCGTTGATAGAGGACACATTTAACCGTGAAGGGTTGTTTATTGGATCAATTTATGCCATCGTTTCCGCCGAAATAAAGCGTAACGAGGAAGGATTGAAGGAAATATCCGAAAGATTAAATGTCCCGCTTTTTTTCGTTTCCATGAAAAGTCTTGATGCTGTATCAGTTTTAAATCCATCGGAGGTCGTTCAAAAACACATAGGAGTAAAGGGAGTATGCGAAGCAGCACCGATAGCTCTAAACCCATCGGCTCAATTAATAGTGACGAAGACCAAATCGATAAACGCAACGGTCGCAGTAGCTCGGGTTCCCTATCAGTCGTGAGTTTAGGTCCAGGAGCACCCGAATATATGATTCCAGAGGCTATGGAAGCTCTTAAAGCCGCCGATATAATCGTCGGCTACAAAACCTATATCTCGCTTATTCGGCATCTTTTTCCGTCTAAGACCTTTATCAGCAAAGGTATGCGTCAGGAGATCGAACGATGCCGCATAGCTATTGAGAAAGCCTTGGAAGGAAAAGATGTCGCCCTTGTTTCTAGCGGCGATGCCGGTGTTTACGGCATGGCGGGGCTTTTGCTGGAGCTTTGTAAAGAGAGTGGAATTCCAGTAGTGCGAGACTCTGTAAACAAAGAAAATTGTAACTCCATTGAGATTCGTATTATACCAGGAGTTTCTGCACTCAACGCAGCCGCATCTATTTTGGGAGCTCCCATAATGCACGATTTCGCTTCCATAAGTTTAAGCGATCACCTTACTCCATGGGAACTGATTGAACGAAGGATTCAACTGGCTTCTGAAGGTGATTTTATTGTTGTGTTTTACAACCCTAGGAGTGCTACAAGACCGCATCTGCTCGAAAGAGCGATAGGCATACTGAAAGAGTACAGATCGCCTGATACTCCTGTTGGGATAGTATGGCGGGCTATGAGAAACGGTCAAAGATCTCTCATTTGCACTCTTGATACCGTGCCTATCGAGGAAGTGGATATGCACTCGGTAATTATTGTTGGAAACAGTCAAACCTATGTCTGGAACGGCTGGATGATTACTCCACGAGGTTACAAAATTCGGAAAGAAAAAATCTAAGGTTAAAATTTAAAGGCATTCAGTTTCAGGTAGAAAAATAACTTCTAGCTCTTGCAAGAGCCATAAGAGGAAAGTAGTGGCGGTACATGTTGTAATTAATCATGAAGCCCCGACCAAGTTCAAGCCCCTGATCAAGGGTTTCTCCCTTTTCATCTAAAGATGTCCGAGATCCGTGACCATAACCTGGAAAACCTGTAGCCGTGTAGTAAGGCTCATCCCAGGTGCCGTCTTTCTGGGTATCTACAAGGAAGTTTATACCACGGCGTATGGCATCTTCATAACGACTATCTTTAGTGGCAATAAGAGCAAGAACTGCCCAAGCAGTTTGAGATGGAGTGCTTGGACCCACTCCACGCAAGTTCGGATCCATATAAGATGCCGGAGTTTCCCCCCATCCTCCGTCCTCATTTTGATGTTCAACAATCCATTGGGCTGCCCTTCGAACATAGGAAGAATTCATATCCTCCCCCAGAACACTCAGAGCCTGGAGAACTGCCGATGTGCCGTAAAGATGGTTAACACCCCATCTACCGAACCAGCTTCCATCTTTTTCCTGTTCAGATTTTATGTAACGAAGAGCTTTTTTTATAGCCGGATCCTGATCCATTTTACCGATTGTAGCAAAGGCTTCTACCACATGGGCTGTCACATCCACACTAGGAGGATCAAGCACTTCGCCAAAATCACAGAAAGGAATACGAGTAATCAGCCGATTTGTGTTGTCCTTATCAAAAGCCGCCCATCCACCGTTCGAAGACTGAAGCGCTCTCACCCAACGCTCTGCTCTGACAAGAGCTGTGCGAACACGCTGAGCATCCAAACCGTCAAGGTATGGAAGCATTCTGGCTAGAGCTATCATAGCAACAGCAGTGTCATCAACATCTGGATACCAGCGATTGGCCATCTCAAAAGCCCATCCACCTGGTTCTGCTTTAGCTTTGTAATACCAATCTCCCTTCTCTAAAACTTGATTTTCCAATACCCAGCGGGTGGCGGATTTTAACATGGAAGACACACCAGGGTAATCAGTGCCTACATCCAGTAGAGCAACCATGGCAAGAACGGTATCCCACACAGGAGAATTACTTGCCTGAACATGCCAACCACCATCCTTCCAATAAGACCAGTGAGGTTCATCAAGAGCATTCAACCCTTTAGCCATAACAGGGTGATCAAGAGGATAACCTTCAACGTAAAGGGCGATAAGTCCATATACCCATGGAGGTTGAATACCACCCCAGGCTCCATCAACCTCCTGGTGGCGAATAATCCACTCCAGACAGAGTTTTATAGCTGTCTCTCTTCCTGGTTTTATAGGAAAGTTGTTGTAGTGAGAAAATATTCTGTCAGCCCAGTAAAAGAAGCTATCCCACGAAAAAAATCTATCCGGTTTTCTCAAAGTTGGTTTTATAACCTCCCGCCCCTCAGGGAAGAGCTCGTCAAGGCGAAGCCCCGGTGGCAGGGGCTTTACAGGTCTTCTGGCACATAAAATCATTAATGGCACAAGGGTAGCTCTTGCCCATGAAGCAAATTCGTAGATGTTTATGGGAAACCAATGAGGGGCAAAAATAAATTCGGGCGGTACGGTAGGGGTCTTTGCCCAGGGCCATTCACCTATAAGAGCGAGCCAGTATTGAGTAAAAACCCTGACAGAGTTCACCCCTCCATGGGATAGAATCCAATCACGAGCCTTTCTAAGTGACGGATGATCAGCGGAAAAACCCGCTGAGCGCAGAGCAGCATAGCATTCAACCGTGGTGTTAATATCACCTTCTGGAGCGTTATAATAAACCTCCCAGGACCCATCAGGTCTTTGAGTATCCAGGATGGTCTTTACCAAACCGTTTTTCTTCACAGGATCATCAATGCCCAGCAGATGGAAAGCGAGAAGCCATTCTGCTTCCATACAACTATTGGATTCGAGCCATCCCATCCAGTATCCTTCCGGCTTTTGAGCATTCTTAAGCCATTCCACCGCTTCCTGGATGGATTGCTCCAGTCTATCCGATTTTAAATCCATGCATGCGACTTCCGCCATAAGCCCCTACCCTTTTATTGCTTCTACCTACTTCCCTTCCTCGCGCCGAGCCCCAACTCTACAACCACTAAAAACTCTTAATACATTATCAAGATATCGGCGGTCTAGATCTTCGACCATCTTATCAAAATTTTTTTCCTTCTCGTCTAAAAAAAGTTTTACAAGATTGGATCTATATTGCCACCAAAAAATGGTTACCGCCTCAATCATGAGCGTGAACATACGAGGATCAATGTCGGGATTAATGATTCCAGCTTCTTGAGCTTTTGTCACTTCCTGAGCAAGCAGTTCTATACTTTCCTTTTCCCCAGGCCAGAGGTCTGTGTCTCCTTCAAGACAAGCCCATATGCTGAGCCGTATAATATTTTCGTTATCCCGCACAAACCAGAAAAAAGCCTCAATACCTTCCGAAAGAAACCGTTCAGGCTTGATGTCTTGATCAACTTCGGCAACCGAGCGATTAGCCCATCTTTCCCAAAACCGCTCAATTGCCTGTCTCTTAACCTCGTGATAAAGCATTCTTTTGCTACCAAAATGATGATGAATGAGCGCCTGGGAAACACCGGAAACTTCTGAGATGTCGCGCATGGAAGTGCCCGCAAATCCCCGCTCGGAAAAAAGCTTTTCCGCCGCATCAAGAATGATTTTCCTAGTATGATCCGAATCCCGATCTCTTTTGTGATCTCGCACTTCCTGCAACATCTCCCTTTAAAACCCCAATTTTTTATTGATTGATCGATCAATAAGTTTAATAAAATTTTGTCATAAAAAAGTCAACGTGTATTAGAGGCTGTTCCAAAATTATAAAGTAGACCTTTGATGGGGTACTGAAAAAATCTGAGGTAAAAGAAAAGGGTCAAGAGTACGTGAAGTGCCAGCATATAGAAGTTCCACAGAATCGCACAGGCAAGAGCCATCTTTTTTGCTATGTCTTCCCTAATCACTCTAAGACCTGAGCCAAGTTTCTGTTTGATCGTACCAAACAAAGACTCTATCTTGTATCTTTCCTTCCCATACTTCTCGTAATTCTCTTTAG
>Ga0197142_1000391_pt1 | contig 40005 bp, 31 predicted proteins | sample GBS60_MetaG_FD_148614 | JGI IMG/M metagenome (GOLD analysis project Ga0197142, IMG submission 148614) | Sediment microbial communities from Great Boiling Springs, Gerlach, Nevada, United States - GBS 60_MetaG | ecosystem: Environmental > Aquatic > Thermal springs > Hot (42-90C) > Sediment...
TACATTCAGCAACGCTGGTTTTTCGCTGGGGGTGTTGTTGGGCATTGCCAATAGACCTGTCGCCAATAGGTTGGACGATATGACGACACACCGGACGTGAATTTAGCCAAAAAAAAACAACCCCACCCAAAGCGCTTGGGCAGGGTCGCCACCTTAACCGATCACGAATTGCTCACGAATTGCTGGCTTGGGGGAGCAATTCCCGCTTGGGTTCGGCCAGCACCCGCACTTGGCCGGTTTCGCTGTCCACATCCACCGTGGCCGTATCCCCCTCGCGAATCCGTCCCGACAGGATTTCTTCCGCCAGGGAATCTTCCAGCAGACGCATGATCGCCCGCCGCAAGGGACGCGCCCCATAAGCAGGGCTGTAGCCCTCTTCGACCAGGCGGTCCTTGAACGCCTCCGTCACCTGCAGGGTAATCCCCTGCTCGGCCATCCGCCCAAACACCTCCTTGAGCATAATGTCGGCGATCTTTTTCACCTCATCCTTCGTCAGTTGCCGGAAGACGATGATCTCATCAATCCGGTTCAGGAATTCGGGGCGGAAGTACTGCTTCAGCTCCTCATGCACCAGCGACCGAATCCGGTTGTACTGGGATTCCGCCTGGTTTTCGCTGAATTCAAACCCCAGACCACCCCCACCTTTTTCGATCACCTTGGAGCCGATGTTGGACGTCATCACCAACAGGGTATTTTTGAAATCCACCGTCCGCCCCTTGGCATCCGTCAGCCGCCCATCCTCCAGGATTTGCAGCAGCAGGTTAAACACATCCGGGTGGGCCTTTTCAATTTCGTCAAACAACACCACCGTATAAGGACGACGACGCACCGCTTCCGTCAACTGCCCGCCCTCGTTGTAGCCCACATACCCCGGCGGCGAACCAATCAACTTGGAAACCGTGTGCCGCTCCATGTACTCCGACATATCCAGCCGGATCATCGCCTCCTCCGACCCGAAGAAGTAGGCCGCCAACGCCTTGGTCAACTCCGTCTTCCCGACCCCCGTCGGCCCGGAGAAGATGAAGCTGGCAATCGGACGGTTGGGATTTTTCAGCCCCACCCGCGCCCGGCGCACCGCCCGGCAAATGGCCCGCACCGCCTCCTCTTGCCCCACAATCCGCTGGTGCAAGGTATCTTCCATCTGGAGCAGGCGTTCCGATTCCGTCTCCGTGAGTTTGCTCACCGGAATCCCCGTCCAAGAAGCCACAATCTGGGCAATGTCCTCCTCCGTCACCATCGGCGTTTCGGCATTGCCGTTTTGGATGTCATTCTTTTTGCTCTGGGCAATGGCGCGAATCTGGGCTTTAATCTCAATCTCCCGATCCCGCAGTTCCCCGGCCCGCTCAAAATCCTGGTTCCGCACCGCGTCATCCTTTTGGCGCAAAATCTGACGCAACTCCCTGTCCAGTTCCTTGGCCGCCGGCGGCAACTGGGAGTTGATCAACCGCACCCGCGAACCGGCCTCGTCCACCAGGTCAATAGCCTTATCCGGCAAATAGCGGTCCGAAATATACCGATCCGACAACTTCGCCGCCGCCCGCAAGGCCTCATCCGTAATTTTCAACTTGTGGTGTTGCTCGTAGCGCTCCCGCAACCCAAACAGAATCTCAATCGTTTCCTCCACCGACGGTTCACCCACCATCACCGGCTGGAACCGCCGCTCCAACGCCGCATCCCGTTCGATGTGCTTGCGGTACTCATCCAACGTCGTCGTCCCGATGCACTGCAATTCGCCCCGCGCCAACGCCGGTTTGAGAATGTTCGCCGCATCAATGGCCCCCTCGGCGGCCCCCGCCCCGATCAGGGTATGCACCTCGTCAATCACCAGGATCACATTCCCCGCCTGGCGAATCTCGTCCATGATTTTCTTCAGGCGCTCCTCGAATTCGCCCCGGTACTTGGTGCCCGCCACCAACAGGCCAATATCCAGGGTCACCACCCGCTTATCTTCCAAAATATCCGGCACATCCCGGTTGGCGATCCGCTGCGCCAAACCCTCGGCAATGGCGGTCTTCCCTACCCCCGGCTCCCCGATCAACACCGGGTTATTCTTGGTACGCCGCCCCAGGATTTGGATCACCCGTTCAATCTCGTTCTGCCGCCCCACCACCGGGTCGAGTTTGCCCTCGGCAGCCAGTTGGGTCAAATTCGTGCCAAATTCGTCCAACGTCGGGGTTTTGGTGCGACTACTGCCCCCCCCAGCCGTGACCTCCGCCGTTTCGCCCAGCATCCGGATCACCTGGGTGCGCACCTTGGACAAATCCACCCCTAAATTTTCCAACACCCGGGCGGCCACCCCTTCCCCTTCCCGGATCAGCCCTAACAGCAGATGCTCCGTACCGATGTAGTTATGCCCCAGTTGGCGTGCCTCTTCCAAAGAAAGCTCCAGTACCCGTTTGGCGCGGGGGGTAAAGGGAATCTCCACGGCGACGAAGCCCGAACCCCGCCCGATAATTTTTTCCACTTCAATCCGGGCATCCTTGAGGTTGACCCCCATGGACTTCAGCACCTTGGCGGCGACCCCGGTACCCTCACCGATCAGCCCCAACAGGATTTGTTCCGTACCAACAAAGTTATGCCCCAGGCGGCGTGCCTCCTCCTGAGCAAGCATGATCACCTTGATGGCCTTCTCCGTGAAACGTTCAAACATAGTCCTTACCCGCCCTGAGCCGGTTGTGCAGATAATTCTATCGTAACCTGTCGCCCCGCGAATTGGTGGGGGATAACCGCCCGCTCCATGACGGTTATACCCCATCCGGCATTTCTGTAACCCAGATAACCGTTGTCGGCCAACATCCCATCCCATCATAGCATCCCTGGCCCCTGCTGGATTGGCACCAAGGCCCAACCCGTGCGGGTAGGATGGCGCTCGGTACCCAACCTACAAAAGCATCCCAAGGAATGCGGTGGCCAAGTCTCCGGGCGCTTGAGTACTACGGCCACCTGTGATGCCGCGCGATGGTTTCGGAATTCACTGCTTAACTCATAATCTCTACTTCCGCGAAGGCATTGGCAGAAAATCTCCTAGATTGGGCTGATGGACTTGGTTTCAATTGTAGAAATTTAAGTTAGGCAACATACTGAAAATGAGAAATATTTTTCTCATAAATGAGAACTCAGCGCCTCGATGACAAGCCTTTGTATGATTAGATACACATTTTGGCACAAACCCGCAACATCTTAAAATTCAACACTTCTGGTTTGATCTGGTGAGATGGAGAACTACAACGTGGCAAAGTTTAAGCTTTTTGGAATTTATGAAAGCGCAACGGTTGTGTTTTTTAGGCAGAATAATATATAGTCGTTTCACAGGAAAATGCAACACTTTGAGGCACTGGTCATCACTGTATCCCCTTCCAGGACAGGGTTTGCAGGTAAAGGCGAATGTCGCAAACTTGTTTGAAATGACTATATCTGCGTGGGGGATAAGTGGATGACAATGGCTAAAAAACACAGCAAAGGCCATTCAAAGTTAGGCATCACCAAGCTAGTTTTTAATTTTGTGACGAATTATCGGCCCTACCAGGAGAACTTTTCCTTTGGCTAAAAGCCCAGGAAATCCTGCTGCGAGCCACCCCTACAATTAGGCATGACTTTGTGCGTATCCCCTGCTTGTTCCGGCGGGGAGAGGGGCAATGAGTGGACAAACCCTGGCCTACCATAACGTAGTATAGTGAGGGCAGCAGTCCAGGAATTGTTATGGCCGTTGAGCAGGTCTGGGAGGAACCGGAGTATTACGACCCAACGCCCCGGAATTTTAATGCCTATGGGCAGGGGCGTCGCCGGAAAGCCGCCGTAATGCTCTCGCTGGTGTGGGGGGGGACGGTGGCGCTGCATTGGCTGTCTTGGGGGACCTGGGTCGTGTGGGCGTTGACGACGGTGGTTGGTTGGCAGGTGATGCGTTTGCTGTGGGGGAAACCTATTCCCGAATCGCCGCCGCCTGCCTTGACCGACGGCCCTTTGCCCCTGGTGTCGTTGTTGGTGGCCGCCAAAAATGAGGAAGCGGTGATTCGGCGCTTGGTGCGCTCGCTATGCCAACTGGATTACCCGTGCTATGAGGTGTGGGTGATTGACGATGGCAGTACAGACGCCACGGGGCAGATTTTGGACGAACTCACGGCGGAATATCCCCAACTGCGGGTGTGGCATCGGCCCCCAGGGGCAGGGGGCGGTAAATCCGGGGCGCTCAACGAGGGGTTGCGCCTGAGCCAGGGCGAAATTATCGGGGTGTTTGATGCGGATGCCCAGGTGTCTCCGGATTTGCTCCGCTGGATTGTGCCGTTGTTTGCGCAGGCGCAGGTGGGAGCGGTGCAGGTGCGCAAGGCGATTGCCCCTGGCCCGCGGAATTGGTGGTTGGCCGGACAGCGGGTGGAAATGATTTTGGATGCGTTTTTGCAGCAACAACGCCGGCGGCGAGGGGGGATTGCCGAATTGCGGGGGAATGGGCAATTTGTCCGGCGCACGGCCCTGTATCGGGTGGGGGGCTGGAATGAGGCCACGCTCACCGATGACCTGGATTTGACGTTTCGCTTGCATCTGGACGCCTGGGATATTGAGTTTTTGTTTACCCCCAGCGTGTTGGAAGAGGGGGTCACCAGTTTCCGCGCCCTGTGGCACCAACGCAACCGGTGGGCCGAAGGGGGCTACCAGCGCTATTTGGACTACTGGCGGCTGTGGCTGTTTTCCCCCTGGGGCTGGTGGAAACGCTTTGATACGGGGGTGACCTATGTGAGCCAATACCTGCTCCCGGCGGCCAGTATCCCCGATGGTTTGCTGGCGCTGTGGGGCAAACACCCACCCTTGCTGTGGCCGTTGACGGGCCTGATGTTGCTGCTGTTTTGCGGTTCCACCTGGCGGGGGCTGTCCCAGTTGGAGGCCCGTTCGCCCTGGCACCGCTTGGGGGAGTCCCTGCGGGCGATGGTGTATATGACCCACTGGTTGCCGGTGATTGCGGCGATGATGGTGCGTCTGGCCGTGCGGCCCAAACGGTTAAAATGGGTAAAGACGGTTCATGTTAGTTCGGGGGAATAGCCATGCCCCGCTCGCAACGCAACGACAATTTCATTGACAAAACCTTCACGGTGCTGGCGGATTTGCTGCTCAAGGTCTTGCCTGCCAGTCCCAAGGAAAAGGCGGCGTTTGCGTACTATCGGGATGGCATGAATGCCCAGGCGGAAGGGGAATATGCCGAGGCGCTACAAAACTACCAAGAAGCCCTCGCCCTGGAGGAAGACCCCTACGACCGCAGCTTTATTTTGTACAACATTGCCCTGATTCACACCAGCAATGGCGACCACGAAAAGGCTTTAGAGTACTACCACCAGGCCTTGGAATTGAACCCCCGGATGCCCCAGGCCTTGAACAATGTGGCGGTCATCTACCATTACCAGGGGGAACAGGCCAAGGCAGCTAATGACCTGGAACGGGCCGAGCAACTTTTTGACCAAGCGGCCCAGTACTGGCAACAGGCAATCCGGCTGGCGCCCAACAACTACATCGAAGCCCAAAACTGGCTGAAAACCACCGGGCGCGCCACCATTGACATCTTGATTTAGGTAGAACCGTTCCCCATGCTCACCCCGGAAGAAACTGCCCACCTGGCTCACCTGGCCCGTTTGGAACTGACGCCGGAAGAAATCACAGAACTCAGCGGCCAACTGGGGGCAATTCTGGACTACATGGCGCAGTTGCAGCAGTTGGATGTGCGGGATGTCCCACCGACGGCCCATGCGGTCGCCACGGCCAATGTGTGGCGCCCCGACCAACCGGTGCCCTCGACCCTGGCGGCTGCGCTTTTAGAGGCGGCGCCCGTCCCGGAAGACCATTTCTTTCAAGTACCGCAAATTTTGCGGGAAACGTAGGCCGGCGGAATGCCCAAGGCGGCAAGTACTTCTGGTAGGGTGGTGCAGTGGGGGGTCAGCCCCAACCGCCCTGGATGCACCACCGGTTCGTAGCAGAAATAGCGATAGGCAGCGCAAAAGTCATCCCAGGGAATCAACGGCATCCCCAACCAACGCGCCACCCGCATCAACCAGGCCACCCGTCGGGGGGTTAAATCTAACTGCCAAGGGGGGACGCGCAGCCCCCAATAAGCGCACAATTCCCGCACCGCCTCGTTCAAGGTCACTACCTCATTGCCCAGGACGAATTGGCGAAATGCCTGGGCAGGCCGGTCTAGGTAATACAGCACCACCTGGGCAATATCCTGGGCATGAATAAAGTGGAAACAGCCGTCTGCCCGTAGCCACCGCACCCAGCGCAAATAACCGGGCAAGGCCGCCAAACCCGTAGCCACATGGCTAAGAGGTTTATCCTTGTCCCCCCCAAAAATCAAAGTGGGGAAAAACACCGTGATCCGGTGGTAAATCGGCAGGGTTGGCAGGGCCTCATAGCAGGCACATTTAGAACGAATGTATTCCGTGCCGAGGGTTTTCGCCTGGGGCAACAGCCGCAACTGCCGATCCAAAATACTCGCCGTCGAAAAATACATCACCTGTTCGCACACCTGGGGGTTCAGAAGCTGCATGATGCGCAAATTGGCATCCACATTCACCGCAAACGTGCCTTCTCCTCCCCACTGGGTCGCCAACAAGATGGCTACCTGCACGCTGGGCAACAGCGCCCTATAGACCGCTTCATCCCGCACATCACCCGTGAGCAGATGCACCCCAGGGCGGCTGGCCACCGGGAAGCGCACCTTTTCCGGGTGCCGCACCAAAAAAAACAACTCGTGCTCCGTCTGGTGAATCAGGGCATCGGCCAGATAATGCCCCACACAGCCACTGCCGCCGGTGATAAAAATCCGTTTCCGTTGGCCCGTTGCCATCACCCCTGCGCGTGGTTCCACTGCTGCACAGTTTCAAAAAAGACCCGCACATGCTCTTCCGGGGTATCGGCCAACACCCCATGCCCCAAATTCATAATGTGTCCCACCGGCCCGGCCTGGCGGATGATTTCGCCAACCCGTTGGCGGATCAGGGCAGGTGGCCCAAACAGCACCCCAGGGTCAAGATTGCCCTGGACACACATTTCCCCCAACCGACGCCGGGCAACCCCCATCTCCACCGTCCAGTCCACACTCACCACGTCCACGCCACTTTGCGCCATCGATTCCAACAACGTGCCACTCCCATAAATGTATAAAATCAAAGGGGTTTCCGGGTGTACCGCCTTCACCTTTTGCACCAATTGCTGCTGATAGGGCAAGGCAAATGTTCGATAATCCCCAGGCGACAATTGCCCCGCCCAGGAATCAAAAATTTGCACCACCTCTGCCCCTTGCTCGATCTGATAGATGACATAGGTAGCAATTTGCTCGGCTAAAAACCCCAGCAACCGGTGCAACACCTGGGGTTCCCAGTAGGCCAGGGACTTAATCACCGTGTAATCTTTGGAGCTTTTGCCTTCGACCATGTAGGCCGCCAGGGTCCAAGGCGCCCCCACAAACCCCAACAGGGTCGCCCGGTCACCGATTTCCGCCCGCAGGGTGCGCAGAATTTGGCCGATAAACGGCAACGACTCGGCTGGGGTGAGGGGATGCAACTGCTCGATTTGCGCCGCAGTACGAATGGGCGGGTCAATCACCGGCCCCCGACTCTCAACAATGTCAAAATTGATCCCCAACCCCGGCAGGGGCGTGAGAATGTCCGAGAACAAAATCACCCCATCGGGCGCGAAGGCGCGAAACGGTTGCAGGGAAATTTCCACCGCCAACTCCGGGTTTTCTGACCGTTCCCGAAAACTGGGGTAACGCTCCCGCAAATCCCGGTACGCCCGCATATAGCGCCCCGCCTGCCGCATCATCCACACGGGCGGTCGGGGCAAGGGCACTTTTTGGATGCTTTTGAGCAGATAGGTACTGCGGGAACCAGCGGTCATCGGGGACACCAACCAACGACTTTTTTGACTATACCACTCTGGGGCAGGGCTACACCGTCAAATCATGGCCACTTTCCAGCGCGAGCAACCGTTCCACATCCCGCTGCACCTGCGCACAGAGAGGGATCGCTTGGTAGCCCCGCAGTACGGGGAGGAAAAGCCCTTAAACCCCTTGAGTTGTGGTATGACCGTTGGTGAGGCATAAGTTCCCAGGCAAGTAGCCAACTACGGTGAAAAACCCGATCGGTGATAAATGCCGGGGAGATGCGTAATCTCAGAGAAAGTAAGCAGAACCTGGGGCGTTGGTCTCAAAGGAAGTGTGTAGAGGCGTCTTGACAATGCCGTTACGAGTCCGTTTGTGGACGGCGTAAGAATCCCTTGCCTTCAGGCGGTGGAAGTTTCAAAGTAATTCGGCGCCACCATTCCCATCGCCCTGCTGCTAATTAATTTGTGTCCCTTGACCTAGCCATTGTTCTGGAACTGTCAAGCCTTTTGCCTGCTGATTTGTTCCGTTGTAGGCGCGCTGGCGTATCTCCCTTCCCGGTCGCTACTACCAAAATTCCCACCACAGGTACCCCTGCCATGTGCAGCACTCTCTGAGCAGTGCGGGCAGTTGCCCCCGTCGTGTAAATGTCATCCACAATCAACACCGGAACACGAGGGCGTGGCGATTGGGGGTTAACGGCAAAAGCGGTCGCCAAATTTGCCTCCCGTTCCTGAGCCGACAGACCGTGCTGGGCTTTGGTATTCGTTTGCCGCACCAACAAATCACTGTACAAATTAAGGCCAACATACTGACAAAACCAGAACGCCAATAACTCTGCCTGATTGTAGCCCCGGATTTGGCGTTTGTCGGGGTGAATGGGAATCGGGACGACCCCAGGTGGTTGGGGCAAACCATGCCCGCGTGTGAGCCAGAGTTCCCCTAGGTAATGCCCCAAGGGACGGGCCAGTTCTGGGCGGTGGTGATACTTGAGGGCCGCCAGGGCGCGCTTGAGGGCATCCCCATAGCGTCCCCAGGCAGCCAGGGGGAGTTCGCCTTGCCAAAATTGCCAGGGTTGGGCTAAGCGGGTTGCATCTAGTTGACGCTGACAGTCGCGGCAAAAATATCCCTGCGCCGGACGGCCACACAAGGGACAGGCAGGCCGAAAGACGGTTGCCACTAGGGAGCGAAGTACCACCTAGGGAGAAAGGTTCTCTTGGGGACATTTTTATCCTAATGATAACAATTACCGCTGTCCCCCAAAAATGCATCATTTTTAATTAATATAGTTTAATTTGTTAATATAGTTTAATTTGTAATTGCTCTATCCCTTTTGGGACAGGGTTTGTTGGCTAGTTGGAAATGATGATAGGAGTCCTATGGGAGATGGCAACAGTAGTCCCCTAAGAAGTGAACTGGAAACAGATTTCTTTTGGTATAGCTAGGTAGGCTAAGGTTGTCGCCTGAAGATTCATGGCGACGCCATTGTGGGGCTACGCCCAGCGACCCATATCATGTCAACCTTTGTATGCTTAGCTATATCTTTTGTGCAACCATTTAGGATATTCATGGGATGAATTGATAGATAGAGTGAGCACGCCGCAAGCCATAGGCTCAGCCTGCGGTATCAGGGAGGGTCCACCGATGTACCATGTTGCCTTGTTGGTCAACCAGTCCGCCAAGTGTGGGGGCAAAAATCCCTGCAAAAGTTATTTGTCGTCATAACGCGCCCAGGCCACGACATACACCCCATGCACCAACAATCCCAAACCCCACAGGCCCGTGAACCAGGGTAGGCGGGGAAAGGCGCCATTCAATTCCTGCACAAACCATAACCCGGAATTGACAGCGGCAAACAGGGCAATGTGAACGGCCAGGTTCATCCGGTCAGCCAAGCGGCGGTAGGCCGGGTCCTTGGGGTCGGGGCGCCGCGGCCAACGGGGGGGCATCAGGAAACTACCCGCGAGATGCTCTGGAGGGGCGGGAATTGGGGCAGGTCAATGCTGGGGGGCGACTCCCGCCGGGAAACTGTCTGGGTCAGGGCGCCATAGCGCTGGAGTTCGGCCTGGAGACGGCGATTTTCCTCCTGAAGTTGCGCCAGTTGCTCTTTCACCGGGGCCAGCCGGGCGTTGAACCGACGGCGATAGACCTCCGGCAAATCCCGCAGAATCGTTTCCAAATGCTGGTTTCGTTCCCGCGCCGCCGCCAACATCCCCTGCACCTCCACCAATGTCTGTTCCCGCTGGTGCAATTCCTGTTGTACCTGCTGCAGTTCGCCTTGGAGCTTCTGTATCTGCCCTTGCAACGCCATGACGGTTGCCCCATCTACCTGCCGTTCCTGGCGCAGCCGCTGAAATAACTCCGCCGACAACTGCTGGACTAACTGGGTATATTGCTGCAATTCCATCTTTAACCGCCGGAGTTCCTGCGTCTGCGCTGCCAAAGTGTATTCCCAAATCTGTTCCCGTCCCCGCTGGGGCACCAACCGCTGCAACAATTCCTGGGAAAGTTGGTGAACGAGGCGGTTTCGCTGGTCAAGCTGTCGCCGTAGCGCGGCAACATCCTCCTCTAGGCCATGGGCAGGCACAGGGATCAACTCCTCACCAAAAGGCAACCGACCTGGCCTTAGTTTAACACCGGCCGGCAGCGTTTGTCATGCCCTTGCAACAGCCCCGCATTACTCAGCGCCGGCAACCGCCACCGGCTCCGATCCTGCCGGCGCAGGGGGTGGGGTTTGGGCAATGGTCAAAAAACGAATCACCTCTTCACTCAAACGCATGGCCCGCTCGAACGCAGCCACCGTGTGGCGATTGCCGTAGTAGTTTAACTGCACATAAATCCCGTCAGAAAATTTGCGGATCGGGTAGGCCAGCCGCCGCCTTCCCCGGTTGAGCACCTGAATCTGCTCGCCCCCTACTTCGCTCAAGATATTTTTGAATTTTTCAATCGTTTGCTGGGTCAATTCGTCGCCCAAATCCGGGCGCAGAATGTACATGGTTTCGTAATAGGGTTTGGGGGCAACGGGCATAGCACTCCTAGACAACACAAAACCTTTACAATCATAGCAAATCGTTGTGTGATGTGGCGATGTGGGTACGGGTTCAGGCGGGGACACGGGTGGTCTATGGCCGGTTGGGGGATGACGGGGGCATTGGGGTATGGACGGATGCGCCTTGGTTAGGGGGTATAGAGACGGAAGAATACTGGGCGCCGGGAACCTACCAGCTTTTGCCACCCACCTTGCCCAGTAAAATTGTTGCCGTTGGCCGCAATTACGTTGACCACGCCGCCGAAATGCAAGCGACGGTGCCGGTGGAGCCGGTGATTTTTCTCAAACCGCCGACGGCCCTGCTGCCACCGGGGGGAGACATCGTTTATCCGGCCCAGTCGCGGCGGGTGGACTACGAGGGGGAATTGGCGGTGGTCATTGGGCAAAAGGGGCGCCATTTAACCCCGCAAGAGGCAGTGGCAGCCATTTGGGGCTATACGATTGCCAACGATGTGACGGCGCGGGATTTGCAAAAACAGGATGGGCAATGGACCCGCAGCAAGGGATTTGACACGTTTTGTCCCCTGGGGCCGGGGATGGTGCGGGAATTGCCCCCGGAGGCCCAACTGGAAACCTGGGTGAACGGGGAACGCAAACAGGCGGCCAAATTGCAGGAGATGGTGTTCCCACCGCCGGTGCTGGTGAGCTTCATCAGCCAGGTGATGACCCTGCTGCCGGGGGATGTGGTACTCACCGGGACGCCTGCGGGGGTGGGGCCGCTGCAACCGGGGGATGAGGTGCAGGTGCGGATTACGGGCATCGGTACGCTCTGCAATCGGGTGGTGGCTCAACCCCGGTTATAACGGCGATTCAGCGCCATGGCTGCCTGCTTGCGGTCGTCAAAAGGGATTTTGGTTGTACCCAAGATTTGGTAATCCTCATGGCCTTTGCCCGCGATCATCACCCCATCCCCAGGCTGGGCCATGTGAATCGCTTGGTGGATGGCCTCCTGCCGGTCGGGGATCACCACCGGCGTACCCGGCATCCCTTGCAAAATGTCCTGGATGATCTGCTGGGGGTCTTCGGTGCGGGGATTGTCGGACGTGACGACCACCACATCGCTCAATTCGGCAGCGATTTTTCCCATCAGCGGTCGCTTGGTGCGGTCCCGGTCACCGCCGCAGCCAAACACGCAGATCAACCGCCCGGCCACAAAAGGACGCAACGCCCGCAACCCATTGGCCAAGCCGTCCGGGGTATGGGCATAGTCCACCACCACCGTAATCTCCTGGTCAGGGCACACCTGCACCCGCTCCATGCGCCCCGGCACCCCCGGAAATTGGGGGAGAATTTCCTGAATTTGCGCCAACTGTACACCCAGATGCAAGGCCGCCCCCACCGCCGCCAAGGTATTGCTCAAATTAAATTGCCCGATCAGGGGAATCTGCAAACGTCCAGTCCCGGCCGGCGTCATCACCATAGCCTCAATACCCGCCGGAGTGTAATCCACCTGCTGCACCGTAATATCAGCCGGTTGTCCCGCCGCGCTGTAACTCCACCGGGGCACATCCAACTGCTGCAAGCCCTGGAGCAACCGCCTGCCGTAGGGGTCATCCCGGTTGACAATCGCCCGCCCCCGCAACAGTTGTGGCTCAAACAACCGCGCCTTCGCCCGGAAATAGTTTTCCATCGTCAGGTGAAAATCCAAATGGTCCTGGGTGAGGTTGGTAAAAACCGCCACATCGTAGGCACAACCCGCCACCCGTCCCTGCGCCAGGGCATGGGAACTCACCTCCATCACGGCCACCCGACAGCCCGCCTGCAGCGCCTGCGCCAAATCCCGCTGCAAATCCACCGCCCAGGCAGTCGTGTAACTCGCCGTTTGGGTATAACCCGGCCAGCGGTTGTACAGCGTTCCCAACAAGGCCGTCGGCCCCAGCGTCTTTTGGCAGAGAAATTCCAGCAGGTGGGTGGTGGTGGTTTTGCCGTTGGTGCCGGTAACCCCTACCATGTGCAGGCGACGACGGGGGTAGCCGTAAAACGCCGCTGCCAACTCCCCACAGACCTGGGCAATCTCCACCACCGGCAGCACCTGGGGCGGCAAATTGGGGCGCGGCGTCACCAGGGCCGCAATCGCACCCTTGGCCAGGGCTTGCGGCCAAAAGTCCCCCCCATCCACCCGTGTACCCGGCAAACCCACAAACACCATCCCCGGTTGGCATTGGCGGGAATCGCAGGTAATCCCCGTCACCGGTGCCTGCCAGTGGGGGTGCGGCGCATCCAGAGGCGGCAGATAGGGAGCAATGGCAGCAAGTAAATCCCCCAACTTCATCGGTCAACCCAGGCATACCATTGCCCCTAGGATAAACCAGGGAGAACCTTTTTAGCCCAGGGAATGTTCGTGCGTTTGGCAATGGTTAGGGGTTTTGGCATGAATGGTTAGCCCAATCGTCCGAATCAAAAACGCAAACCCATTCCCCTTTACCCAGGAGAATTGTTCCTTGATAAACCCACAGGTTCCATCAGGCAAGTATTGCAAAGGTGTTGGCCAATTTTACACTGGCCACTTAATTTTCTCCGCCCCCAAAACTAAAAAGGAAACCCCTGGGCCCAGCGCAGCATCTGCGGATGCAACCAATAAACTGCGACCACAAACACTGCCACCCCCGCATAGGCCGGACGGAGAAATTCCCGCAGTACCAACTTTTGTTTGCCCTGGAGAATGGCCCGGAAGGGAATAATCGAAGTATTGGCCTTGAGTTCAGAAAACGCTTCGGGATAACGCGCCGCCCAACGCCGATCCCCATGCCACACCCCAAACAGGTGGTAGGCAATCAACCCCAGCGACGTCACCACCATAAACGAACTGCCAACCCACAACGTATGGGCAATACACCACAGGGTTTGCCCAACCATCTGCGGGTGCCGACAAACCCGAATAATCCCCTGGGAATACAGATGAATTTGGGGTTTTTGAATCGCCGCAATTTCCCCCAAATTGAACGTCGCCGGGAACAAAAATAAAAAAGAAATTGCCGTCAAGGCCCACACCAACACCCGCACCCCCGGCACCCCCTGCACCTGCCACAACTGCACCCCATCGTAGCGATGTTTCAAAAAATAACCCAGCAAGGGAACCACCACCACCAAACTGGCTGTGGCAAACAACACCCGATACCCCCGCGCGCCCAAACGCTTTTCCCCCTGGGGCCGCAATGCCGCTAACCCGCTATGCACCAGGGCAAACCCCAGCAACCAGACCAAAATAATGACATGCGACATACCCGGCAACTACCTAGCCGAACCACGGTGCAAGGTATTGCTGTGGCGCCGCACCAAGTCCGTGAGCACATCCACCGCCCGGACATACTGCGGGTCCATCGGCGTCCCCATCGCCTGGTCGCGCATGATCTTCTCCCGCTGCTCCTCCGTCAGTTCCACTTTCACATCGGGAATAATGCCCTCTTTGTTGATGTCCTTGCCGCTCGGCGTAAAATACTTGGCCACCGTCACCGCCACCCCCGAACCATCCTGCAACTCCCGCACCGATTGCACCAACCCCTTGCCAAAGGTTTTTGCCCCCACCAACGTCGCCCGCCGATTGTCCTGCAACGCCCCGGCCAAAATTTCACTGGCGCTGGCCGAACCCCCATCCACCAAAATGACCAACGGACGGTCCGTCAACGGCCGCCGCGAAGCTTCATACCGCTCCGCTTCCCCTACCCGCGTCACCGTAGACACAATCGTCCCTTTATCCATCCACATCCGGGCAATCTCAATGCTGGCCTGCAACAACCCCCCCGGATTGGCGCGCAAATCGAGAATATACCCCATCACCCCCTGGCTTTCCAACTTGCGAATCGCCTCCCGCATATCCTGCGCAGCATTCCCGTTAAACTGGGTCATGCGGATATACCCCACCTTCCCCGCTGGCGTCTCTTTCACCTCATGGCGCACCGCATGAATCTCAATCCGCTCCCGCTTCAAGGTAAACGTAAGCAACTTTTTATCCCGCTCAATCACCAACTGCACCGTCGTCCCTGGCCGCCCCCGGATCAGCGACACCGCCTCGTTGATGTCCATCCCCTGGGTACTGCGCCCGTCAATCGAAACAATGTAATCCCGCGGCAAAATCCCCGCCCGCGACGCCGGCGTATTCTCAATCGGGGCAATCACCACCAAACGGTCCGTCTTCTCCTCTTGGGCCAGTTGAATCCCCACCCCCGTCAACTCCCCGGACGTATCCACCCGCAAATTGGCAAACTGCCGCGGGTCCATAAACCGGGTGTAGGGGTCGCCCAACTTCTCCAGCATCTCCCGGATGGCCTTGTAAGCCTCCTCCTTGCTGCTGTACTCCCGGCTAAGGTACTGCTGCCGCACCTGCTTCCAATCCGTCTTGTTGAACGAACCATCCACGTAGTCCCGGTAGATGATGTGCCAGACCTCATCCACCAACTGCTTGGGACTCTCTTTGAGGCCCGCCCAACTCTGGTTACCTGCCCCCGCCGCCAGCAACCCCGCTGCTGCCGTGACCGTCGCCCCAATCGCTACACCCCGCGCCACCTCCGGCGGCCATTTGCCCTGCCTCATGCGCCATCCCCTTGTGTATGTGGTTCTACCCAACGTCCATCCGCCTTGATTAAATTGATCAACTCCGTGACCCCCTCCTCCTCCGGCACCCTTTTAATCTCCTCCCGCCCCCGATACAGCGCAATCACCCCCGGCGTTTTCCCCACATAACCGTAGTCCGCATCCGCCATTTCCCCCGGCCCGTTGACAATACACCCCATGACCGCAATGTTTAACCCCGTCAAATGCTTCGTCGCCTCCCGCACCTTGTGCAGCACCTCCTCCAGGTTAAACAACGTCCGGCCACAGGAAGGACAAGCCACATACTCCACCATCGTCCGGCGCAACCCCAACGCCTGCAAAATGCCATAGCACACGGGAATCTCCTTCTCCGGCGCCTCCGTCAACGACACCCGAATCGTATCCCCAATCCCTTCTGCCAACAACGTCGCAATCCCCGCCGTGGACTTGATCCGCCCGTACTCCCCATCACCCGCTTCCGTCACCCCCAAATGCAAGGGATAATCCATCCCCAACTCCTCCATGCGTTTGACCATCAACCGGTTGGCCGCCAACATCACCGGCACCCGCGACGCCTTCAGGGAAATCACCAAATTGCGAAAATCCAACGACTCACAAATGCGAATAAATTCCAGCGCCGACTCCACCATGCCCTCCGGCGTATCCCCATAGGTAAATAACATCCGCTCCGACAGAGAGCCATGATTCACCCCAATGCGCATGGCTTTCCCCTGCTCCCGCAAGGAAATCACCAACGGCGCCAACGTCTCCCGAATCTTCTCCGCAATTTCATCAAACTCCGCTTGGGTATATTCCGTGCGGTTGGGCTTGGGCTTCTCAAACACATACAACCCCGGATTGATCCGCACCTTGTGGACGTGCTTGGCCACCTCCAAGGCAATTTTCATGCCGTTGTGATGCACATCCGCCACCAAGGGCACATCCTTATACTGCTTTTGTAATTGTTTGCGAATCTCTGCGACCGCGTGGGCATGGGCCAAACTGGGTACCGTCACCCGCACAATTTCACAGCCCATCTCATGCAGCCGTCGTATTGCCCGTACCGACCCTTCCACATCCAGCGTGTCCTCGTTGATCATCGACTGCACCACCACCGGATGATCCCCGCCAATGGTCACATCGCCGACTTGAACCGGACGGGTGCGCCGCCGGGGAAAGGTAAGCGGCATATCCTGGTAAAAGCCGCCCGCCGGTGCATCAAGGGTCAGCATAGGGTACGACCAAAAACCGTTGCCGTAAAACAACTATAGCCAATCATATTGTACTGTAGCTCAGGGGTTGAGGGAGCATGTTGCCATGTGTGAAACCTACGGACGGTCAGGACGGGGTTCGGGTTCCCACTGGTTAAGTTCGATGACATGACCATCCGGGTCCTGGGTAAAGATGGCCGCCCGCCCAGAACTGCTCGGTTGCACCGGATACCCGGCAGACAGTAATTCCTGGGCCGCCTGAGTTAGATCGGTTACGGCCAAAGCCAAGTGGGGATTGCGTCCCCAGCGGTCAGGGTCGGCCAAAGGCAGGGGTGGGTGGGGTTGGTGGATCAAATGAATTTGCACGCCGTGCAGTTCATACCAACACCCAGGAAAGGACATATCCCGTGGCACTGGGGTCAGACCCAAAAGCTCGCCGTAAAAATGCCGGGAGCGTTCCAGGTCATTGACCGTAAGTGCCGTATGCAGGTAACGCACCAATTTCATGCCGCCAAGCCAACGCCAAAACCATCAAACTGTTGACCACGATAAAGCAATTCTACCCCGTAGGCAAATATGCTATTTATTGTCAAAAATTTATTCCATCACACCGCAGGATTACTTGGTAGCTCCGTACTACGGGGTGGAAAAGCCTTTAAGCAACTTTAGTTTTTTACCGATGTTATTAAGTATCAATGAGGCGTAGCGTTCCCAGGGAGTCGCTTGAGCGGGCCGTCGGCCTTGCACCTACGACGGTGACAAACCCGACCGGTGCGTCCCCGCTGACGCGAACAGTAAAGTGAGCAGAATCTTAAGGAACTCTGTAGGGGTGTTTTGACGGCGCCTTTGCGCGTCCGTTCGGGGACTGCGTCAGCATCCCCCGTCTTTAGGCCGTGGGAGTGTCAAAGGTTTTGCCCTGGCATCCCTTGCCCAACCTGCACCTGGGCAGCAATTGCCGCTAGGGTGTGACCCCCGCTGCCACTGCCTGAACCGGCAATGGTTTAGGCTTGTACTCCCAAACGGTCGGCGGCGCGTTGTCCCCCGGCGAGGGCCGAAATTTCATCGTCGTAGCGGTCGGCCATTTCCATAATGGATTTCGCCGAAGTCTCCAGTTCCTTGCGGTCGCAGGTGGAACCCACAATCGCGTGTTCGAGGAGAATATCCCCATCCTCGTCAATGCCAAAGGCGCCAAAGGGAATTTCCGTATTTTTGCGCAAAAGGTACTGCAACAGTTCCGGTTTGAGTTCGGCGCCTTTGACCACATAGGACCACGTACACACAATGGCATCGTCTTCGGTCCAAGGTAATACTTCCACCGCCGCGTAGGCCGAACCGCGGGGAATGATGAAAATGGGCAGGTCTTCCCGGATTTGTACCTTGTCGCCGAATAATTCCTGCATCCAGGGACGGATTTTTTCGTAGCAGGCTTGTTGCGGGGCACTCTCAAAGAGCATGGGCATTCCTCTTGGCTCACTGCTTTTTAGTGTACCGGCAAGCCCCGCCCCCCAAGGTTAAATTCCGGTAATGAACCGGAAAAAATCTGAAGGGAACGGCTGGGGTTCGGGGGCTTGGGATACCCTGGACGTAGCAGAGGCTAACTGCTCGCTTGGGGGGTTATGGAGTCTGCCATCTCAAACAGCCGTTTGCAGACGATGGGAATTTTGATTGTGGATGATTCCCCGTCCCAACGGCTGTCGCTGGTGGCAATTTTGACCGCTGCGGGGTTTCAAAGAATTTACACCTGTGACCATGCCTTGGCGGCTTTTGAATTGCTCCAGCAGCAACCGGTGGATTTGATTTTGATGGATGTGAGTATGCCTCTGCTTAACGGCATCGAAGCCTGTCGCCACATCAAAAGCCAGCCTGCTTTGCACGATATTCCGATTATTATGGTGACTGCCAGTGTGGAGGTGGCTGACCTGGAATCGGCCTTTGAAGCCGGAGCAACCGATTACATTGTCAAACCCCCCCATCAAATCGAGTTGTTGGCGCGGGTGCGGGCAAGTTTGCGGCTCAAGTACGAAATGGACCAGCGCAAGGCCAAGGAGGCGGAATTACGGCAGTTGACGGTTGACCTGGCGCAGGCCCTGAAATCCCTCGATGAACAGCACCGGCTGTTGCAGTTGGAGCAGGAAAAATCCGAGCGTTTGCTCCTGAATATCCTGCCCAAACCGGTAGCCGAACGCCTCAAGCAGGGACAACAGGTGATTGCCGATGATTTTCCCTCGGTTACGGTGGTGTTTGCCGATATTGTGGATTTCACTTCTTTGGCGGCGCGGATGCCTGCCCAGGATGTGGTCGCTTTGCTCAATGCGGTGTTTTCCCGGTTTGACTGGCTGGCGGAACGGCACGGGCTAGAAAAGATCAAAACCATCGGGGATGCCTACATGGCCGTCGGTGGTTTGCCTACCCCTTTTCCGGGACACGCCCAGGCGGTGGCCGCTTTTGCCCTAGACATTTTGCAGGTCCTCCAGGGCGATGAACACACCAAACACCTGTTGCGGGTGCGAATTGGCATTCACACAGGGCCGGTGGTGGCAGGGGTCATCGGCACGAAAAAGTTCATCTATGACCTGTGGGGCGACACGGTCAATACGGCCAGCCGGATGCAAATGGTGGGCAATCCCAACACGATTCAGGTGTCGGAAGCGACCTACCAGCACCTCAAAGATGCGTTTGTCCTGGAGGAACGGGGGCTAATTCCGGTGAAGGGAAAAGGCGAGATGCGGGTGTATTATTTGCTGGGGAAAAAGTGATGGTTAGGGTGCTTGGCACAGAAATTTTTTTATCAATTTGCTGAATTTGTTCAGGGGGATCAGCGCTCATTATCTTTTCCAGCTAAGTACGGGAATGTCCTCAACGACCGCAAAAATTCAGTTCTCCGAGGGTTGGAAGGGGGATGCGGTTTGGGGAAGCGGGTTTGGCAGGCTTGGTTGGCGGATGTCCCACAGGTGGGGATGGCATCGTTCATAATGAATTAGGCTATGGAGAAACGCTGGGAACTGGGGTAGGGGTATGGGTGAGTATCCCCGCATTGGGTTGCTGACGATGGTGCGCCTGGGGTTATTCCAGGCGGGGTTGGGGATGATGTCGGTGCTGATGTTGGGAATTCTTAACCGGGTCATGATTGCTGAGTTGGGGATTCCCCCGTTGGTGGCGGCAGGGGTGATCGCCATGCACCAGTTGGTGGCGCCGGCGCGGGTGTGGTTTGGACAACTTTCGGACGCCTATCCGGTGGGGGGGATGCACCGCACGGGCTATGTGTGGCTGGGGGCCGGGGCGTTTGCTCTGTTGGCCTGGGGGGTGGTGCAAATCACCTGGCAGGTGGCGGCGCAGATAGCCCTGGGCTGGACCTGGGTCACCTGGGCATGGGTGGCGCTGTTGGGGCTGGGGTTTGCCCTGTATGGCTTGGCAGTAAGCGCCAGTTCTACCCCGTTTGCGGCGCTGTTGGTGGATATTTCCGACGAAGATAACCGCTCCCAGTTGGTGGGGGTGGTCTGGTCCCTGTTAATGGTGGGCATTATTGCGGGTGCGGTTGTCGGGGCTAGCTTGCTCAAACAGGTGGAATTGGATGCAGCGGCGGCGGTGGTGCAGGCGAGTGTGAACTGGCTGTTTACCCTGGTGCCGTTGGCGGTGGTGGGGTTGGCGGTGTTGGCCACCGCCGGGATAGAACGGCGCTTTTCGCGCTATCGGTTGCGCTCCCAGGTGGTGGAACGGGAGGACCAAATTACCCTGGGGCGGGCCTTGCGGGTGTTGACGGCCAGTCCGCAAACCGGTCTATTTTTTAGCTTTTTGCTGTGCATGACGTTGGGCCTATTCATGCAAGAACCGGTGCTGGAACCCTACGGGGGGACGGTGTTTGGGATGCCCATTGCCGCCACGACCTGGTTGAATGCCTATTCGGGCATGGGGACCCTGTTGGGCTTGGGGGTGACGGGGTTTTGGGTGGTGCCGCGCTTGGGCAAACGTCCGACGACGGTCTTGGGCTGTGGTTTGGCGGCTTTGGGATTTTTGGGAATGATGTTGGCAGGTTGGGTGGGGCAGGTGTGGCTGTTTACCCTGATGGTGTTTGCCTGTGGGGTGGCCTCAGGGGTGACGACCACGGGGGCTTTGACCCTGATGCTGGATTTAACCCTGGCAGAAACCGCCGGGACCTTTATCGGGGCGTGGGGCCTGGCGCAGGCGTTGGCGCGGGCGTTGGCGACCTTGTGCGGTGGCGGATTGCTGGAATTGGGGAACCGCTGGTTTGGGGCGGAGAGTTTTTGGGCCTATGTGCCGGTATTTGCGACGCAAATGGTATTACTCTTGACGGCGGCTGCGTTACTCCGCACGGTGGATGTGAAATTGTTTACCGAGCGTACCCGCATGGCTTTGGGGGAACTCTTGGCCGAGGAATTGGAGTAGGGTACAGGGGTGATGCGAAACTGAGGCAATGGGATTGGCAAGGCAGATTCCTGGCTTCCCGCCAATGGATTCCACACCGCCGGCTTAACTTTTAGAGTGGTTTTAGCCAATCTCAGCACCCTTAGGGACCCCCAGGCGCCATACTGGAGAACGACCCCTATCCCCTGGGATTGCATGGCTGGACAGCCTTTGCTTGCGGTACGGCATCTGTGGGTCGCCTATCCCCATGCCCCCTGGGCCTTGCAGGATGTGTGCCTGACTTTGGCGCCGGGGGAACGCTTGGGGTTGGTGGGGGAATCCGGTTCCGGCAAATCCACGTTGGGCCGGGCGTTGGTGCGGCTGTTGCCCCAGGGGAGCCGGGTGCAAGGGGAAATTGTGTTAGACGGGGTGAATGTTTTGACCTTGTCCCCCCGCCAACTGCGTCACCTGCGGGGAGAACAGGTGGGGCTGGTGTTCCAAGACCCCATGACCCGCTTGAACCCTTTGCTGACGGTGGGACAACACCTGCAAGAAACCCTCAACGCCCACCGACGGATGACCCCAGCCCAGGCCAAAGCGACGGGGTTAGCCATGTTGCAGGCGGTGCAATTGCCGGAGCGCTGTTGGGGGCAATATCCCCATCAACTTTCCGGGGGGATGCGCCAGCGGGTGGGGATTGCCCTGGCCTTGCTGTTGCGTCCTTCGTTGGTGATTGCCGATGAACCCACCACCAGTTTGGATGCCACCGTCGGGGCAGAAATTCTGGCCTTGCTCGTCCGTTTGGCACCGACGTTAATCCTCATTTCCCACGACCTGCATCTGGTGAGTCGCTATTGCCAGCGGGTGGCCGTGATGCACCAGGGACAGATTGTGGAGCAGGGCATGACCGCCCACGTGTTAACGCAACCGCAACACCCCTACACCCAAGCCCTGTGTGGGGCGCGCCTGACGCTGACGGTTCCCCCACTCCGGGAAGCGCCCCCCTGTTTGGTCGTCCAAGGGGTAAAACAGTCCTACCCACTCCCAGCACGACATCCCCTCCACCTGCTGGGCTGGCGCCCTGTGCCCCGGTTAACAGTCTTAGACGGGGTAGATTTCAGTCTGCAACCGGGGGAAACCCTGGGGCTGGTGGGCGAATCCGGTTCTGGGAAAAGCACCTGCGCCCGAATTATTCTCAAACTAATCCCGCCCACCCAAGGCCATGTGTACTGGCAAGGGCAGGATATTATCCCGCTTACTTGGCGGCAATTTCGCCCCTACCGCCGCCATTTGCAAATCATCTTCCAAGACCCGCGCGCTTGCTTGAATCCCCTGTTGACCGTCGCGCAAATTCTGCAGGAGCCGCTACGCATTCACCGCTTGGCCCAAGGGGCAAAGGCCGCGGCCATCGTGCGGGATGCCTTGACCCAGGTAGGGCTATCGGAACAATACCTGCCTCGGTATCCCCACCAACTCTCCGGCGGGCAACAGCAGCGGGTGGCGATTGCGCGGGCGTTGGTTGTGCGTCCCCAGGTGTTGGTCTGCGACGAACCCGTGAGTATGTTGGATGCCCAAGTACAGGTACAAATCTTGCAACTTTTAGACCGACTGCGGCGGGAATGGGGGTTGACGCTGCTTTTGATTACCCACGATCTGCGGGTGGCGCGGCAGTTTTGCCATCGGGTTGCCGTGTTGCGGCAGGGGCAGATTGTGGAATACGGCTGCGCCCAAAGGGTAATTGACCAGCCCCAGCACCCCTATACCCAGGCTTTGGTGGCCGCCTGTGGGCTTAATTCCGGGTCGCCACCCCCAGACGGGCAAACAAAATCGCAGGCGTAAGCACACTACTGCCGACCCATTCCCGTTCTTGGCTGAGGGCCTGGATGGGCGCTTCCAACACACTGCCTGCCACCATCGTATTTTTCACCCGCCCGACAATCTCTCCATTCACCACCCGGTAGCCCAGGTCAAGATTCACGGAAAATTCCCCCGCCAACTGGTTGGACTGCCCTGCCCCCAACACCTGGTCCACGATCACCCCCTCGGTCATCTGGGCCAGCAATGCCTGGTAGGGCGTGTCCCCCGCCTCGATGCACACATTCACCAACTCCGCCCCCGGTCGCGATAGACCGCTGCGATAGCCATTGCCGGTAGAAACACACCCCGCCCGCTGCGCCCAGAGTTTATCCCAATAAAAGCCCTGCACGACCCCCTGGTCAATCAAGGTCTGGGCTTGCGTCGGCGTACATTCATCGTCAAACCGGCGGGCACTCACCCCCAACGTCGGCTCCTCCCGCACCGTCCAGTGGGGGTCAAACACCCGCTGCCCCACCTTATCCGCCAGCGGCGTTGCCCGTTGCACCACCGCCTGCCCCGACAACATGGACTCAAACAACCCGGCCAAGACACTGGCGACCGCCCTAGGGGTAAACAACACCGGCAGCGCCCCAGGGGTAATGGTCGTCGTGGTTTCCGCCCAGGTGTATTTTTGAATCAGCTCCTGCAACAGGCGGTCGTAATCCGGGGGGTGACCATCCGTCACGTCATAGCTATAAATCTGCAAAAAATCCTCTCCCCGCACCCAATTGCCCCCCAAGCTGGCGCTGAGCGACTGCCGCCGATAATGGGCCTGAGCGCCGGTATGGGTAAGGATATACACCTCGCCACAGGCCGGATTCAGACTGACATCCACCAAAATCTCGGCGTTGTAGTCATGCACCCGCGCCACCAAATCCTTACCAATCGCCACCAACGTCTCAGTGCTGGGCAAAGCCACCGGCGGGCGACTGTCTTCTAGCTGTTGCGCCGGAGCAAACTCAATCTCTGCCGGGTCGCCGATGGTCGCCGTCTCCAGAGCCGCCGCCACCAAATCGTCCAAACGCGTCAAATCCGTACTGGCAGCAAACCCCAACCGCCCGTTCCGAATCACCCGCAGGGCCACCCCCTCGACCGATTTACTGGTCAGGGACTTGAGGCGATTATTTTCAAACTGCACCGGCTGACTGTAGGTACGCAGGTAATAAATTTCCACCCCCTCTGCCTGGGGGCGTGCCAAATCCATGATCCGCTCCAGGACGGCATGAACCATCGGGACTGCCTGCCAATCAAAGTGCTTGCTTATCTTAGCGCAAACCCCGGCCATCTTCCTCCCCAGGGGAACCTAGGTAGCAACCACCGCCCTAACGTAAGGGGGCTGTCTAGGGGCGTTTTGACAACACCTTGACCCATCCTTTGTGGGCTATAGCTAAGCATACAAAGGTTGAATGATATAGGCCGCCGGGTGTAACCCCACATTGGTTTCCCGGCGTAGCCATGAATCTTAAGGCGACAACCTTAACCTACCTAGCTATACATAAAAATCCCCTTCAGGCGGTGGGCGTGGCAAGGAGTTTTCAGCGTCAAGGCAGTTATCGGGGAACTGCGGGAGTCCCTGAGAACGTCCATAGGGCAAATCGCCCATGAACCTGTTGGGCTGTATTTTTGAGGGGCAAGCAGCCACGCTCGCTACAATACATGGATTATACATCTAGGGTTTGCACCACCGTTTCGCCTAGCCTATGGCAGATCCTTCCCGCTTGGGATTGAGTCAATTGCTCCAAACCCTTTATGCCGGTAAAGCCGCCTTGAAGCCCCAGGCGCGGGTGCCCCAGCTCTATATCTACTATCCAGACCGCCCGCAGCCGGAAGTGGTGCCCTTGGTGGGGGAGCGGTATTTCATCGGGCGCAGTCGCCGCAGTTGCGATATTCCTGTGCGGTCGGAGTTGGTCAGCCAGGTGCACGCGTTGCTCCAACGGCGGGGGCGGCGGTATGTGTTGCTGGACCAAAAATCCACCAATGGCATTTACCGGGGGCGGCGGCCAATTCAACAACACACCCTGCGGCATGGGGACCGCCTCACCTTGGGGCCGCCGGAGTTGGCCGCGGTGGTGCAATTGGTGTATGTGGACCCTCCCCCTTGGTACTGGCAGGCGGTGGGCTACAGCCTGTGGGTCATTGGGTGTGGGCTAGCCCTGGCCGTAGGCTGGGTGGCGGTGGAATGGCAGAAATTTGACGTCACGCCCCTGCCGGCAGGCACTCAGGGACCCTTGGTCATCTTATCTGGGGATGGACGCACCCCCCTGCGTTCGCCCTGGAACCAAAACCACCGCGAGTTGGCCCGCTTGGAGGACTTTTCTCCCTACCTGCCCAAGGCGGTGATCGCTTCCGAAGATAGCCGTTTTTACTGGCATCCGGGCGTAGACCCAATTGGGGTGGTGCGGGCCTTGGGCATCAACCTGCTCAGCGGCGGAGTGCGGGAAGGGGCAAGCACCATCACCCAACAGGTGGCGCGCAGTCTGTTCCGGGAATATGTGGGCACAGAAGATTCTGCCGGTCGCAAGTTGCGGGAAATGGTGGTGGCACTGAAACTCGAAGCCCACTACGATAAAAAAACCATCCTCACGGTGTACTTAAATAAGGTGTATTTGGGGGTGGCGGGGTATGGGTTTGAGGATGCGGCGCAGTTCTATTTTGGGAAATCTGCCCGGGATTTGACCTTGGCGGAGGCGGCGACCTTGGTGGGGATGCTCCCGGCCCCCAATCGGTTCAACCCGGTCAAGGACTACGACACGGCCTTGGCGTTACGCAACCGGGTGATTGACCGGATGGAAGCCCAGGGGATGATTACGGCGATGGAGGCCAAACGGGCACGGCGTTCCCGGATTGAAATTAGCCCCCAGGCGACCAGAAATCTACAAAGCACCATTGCCCCCTACTTCTACGACACGGTGCTGGCAGAACTGGAGTCCCTGCTGGGCAAACGTCTGGCAGAGGAAGGGAACTTTATCATTGACACTGCCTTGGATATCCATATGCAAAAACGGGCGGAAGAGCATCTGGCCCGCTTTGTCGCCACTTACGGGCCAACCTACAATTTTGACCAGGGCGCCTTGGTCACGCTGGATGCCCGCACCGGCGCAGTGAAAGCATTAGTGGGCGGTAAAAATTACCAACAAAGTCAATTCAATCGCGTTACGCAAGCCCGCCGACAACCGGGTTCTGTGTTCAAGGTTTTTGTCTATGGGGCGGCGCTGGAGCAGGGGATTTCCCCAAGCACCACCTATGAATGTACCCCGTTGGTCTGGCAGGGGGTGTCCTTTGCGGGGTGTCGTTCTGGCAGTGCGCCGTTGGATTTGACCCAGGGGTTAGCCCTTTCGGAAAATGTGGTGGCGTTGCGGCTGGCGCAGCAGGTGGGGTTGGCGGCGGTGGTGCAGTGGGCCAGACGGTTGGGGATCGCATCGCCTTTGAACCCTGTCCCCGGTTTGGTGTTAGGACAAAGTGAAGTCACTCCTTGGGAATTGACCGGGGCCTTTACCGCTTTGGCGAACCAGGGGGTAAAACACCGACCCCATGCAATCACCCGTATCCGAGATAGCAGCGATTGTACAGACATCAACCGCCCGGAAACCTGCCGGGAAATTTACCGCAGTCCTGCTGGGGAATCGGTCATCGCGCCGGAAGTAGCGGCTACTTTAACCAGCATGTTGCAAACGGTGGTCGCCAGTGGCACGGGACGGGCAGCGTTTTTGGGGCGGGGGGAAGCGGGCAAAACCGGCACCACCAACGAGGCGCGGGATATGTGGTTTGTGGGGTATGTGCCGGGGGCGTGGGTCACGGGCATCTGGCTGGGAAATGATAACAATCAACCCACACGGGGAAGTAGCGGTCTGGCCGCCCAATTGTGGGGGGAATATATGGGTGGCGTGTAATGAGCATTGCTTTCTAATATACATAAAAATTGCATGGGTAAATGTTTGAGGCGTGCTAACGTAGTCTGTATTGGGTCACCATACACCTAAAACCCATTAGTGCGATGAATTTTCTTCTGCGATTGATTGGTTTAGGTTTGACCCTCTGGGGCATTTATATGCTGGGGGAAAACATCTTTTTCACCACCCAAGCCTCTCCCTATTTTTGGCGGGGTATCGCTGCCGATGGGTCAGTGCTTGCCCTCACCGCTGGGGTGCTCATGTTGGTTTTGCTCCCTAGCGATGCGAAAAGTTGGGGACTGCTGCCAATTGTCATCGCGATTGTGTTGATCATTGCCAGTGGTCAAGCGGTTTTGCAACCTACCAGTTTGTGGCAATTGTTCCTCTCATTATTGGCGTTAACAGTAGGCTATACATTGCTCACTACCGGACGCATCCCCCTCTAGATCAGAGTTTATATTTATAATTTGGGTAAGGGGCAAGTAGGTGCATCTGCTTGGGTTGGGGGGGCAATCATTGGCCCAACTAAAGTGTAGTGTTCGGTCTGACCATAGATACGATGATTGGGCAAATTCACCTGGTCTAATTCCTGGTTTTTTAATAATATAAATGGGCGTACCGGTTTCTCTTTCCACAGACGTTCCAGGGTTTCTTTGCTGTGGGCTTCTACCCGCCTGCCGCTGTAAAAATCTAAAGTGCGGCGGCTGTGATGGCGAGAGAGATAAACGTTATATCCGGGAGGTACAAATTGGCGAATGAGGGCTGCAACCGGTTTCACGGCAAATTCCGAATTGTTTAACTCCCAGTTCCAGTGTGGCGTTGCCATAAATGCCACCAGAGCTAGATAAAATCCCCCGGTTAAAACCACTAAAAATTGCCGCTTTTGTTGCCAGTAATAAAAGGTAGTTCCCCCAAACGTTATGGCTAGGACCAATAACACACCTGCGAGGTCGAATTGCTTTGCCATAAACCCATAGTAAATACCTGCACCTGTGGCCCCAAAAGTTAAAAACCCAAATACATACAACCACCAGCGGGGCGGGACAGTTTTGTTCTGCCAAATTTGGGTTATTTTTGCCCCAACATTTAGCGCAAAAAAAGGATAAATAGGCATCACATACCAGGGGATTTTTGTTGTCATCAAGGAAATAATGCCTAAAAATATGCCCGTGCCCAATAAACTTAGTTTTGCCCAGGATTCGTGACGTTTGCGCCAAGCCAAAAGCAATCCCCCCGGCCAAAACAAAAACCACGGCCAACTGTGAAAAAATAAATGTTGCACATAATACCAAGGCGGCCCCGGTTCCCCTCCCACCACTTCCCAAGCGCGGGCCAGACTTTGGTCGAGGAAATGCCCTTGCCAAAAGGTGGCGCCATAGTGAGCCATTTGGGCAAAAAACCAACTCAAACCGGGGAGCATTCCTAGCCATAAACCCACCCAAAACGATGGGTTTGGGAAGGTGCGAGGCTGTTCCCAGGCTAAAAACGCTAAAGCAATTACCCCCAAGGGCAGGGCAATTAATCCCTTGGTCAGGGCGATGATTCCCAGCAGGCATCCCATCCCCCAACTCCAGCGGGGTTCATAGCGGGTACCGGCGGTGGCAATCAGCAAAAACACTAAGCCCGTTACAACGGTGCCGTCTAACATGGCAAGACGACCATGCCGCACCACCGGCAGCAGGGTCAAAAACACCAGGGCAGCCCAGCGGGCAGCAACTTCCTTGGCCAACACCTGTCGTCCCAGCAGGTACATCCCCGGCACGGCCAAGCTACTGACCACAGCGGCAGGGAAACGGCTGGTCCAGTCGGTAATGCCCCCTAAGCGATAGCTGAGCGCAGTAAGCCAATGCACCAACGGCGGTTTGTTTAGGTAGGGTTCCCCCATGCGGGTGGGAAAGAGCCAATTGCCGGTGCAAAAAATATCCCGTGCCACCAGCGCTACCTGACCTTCATCCACATCCCGAAGCGGTACGTTGTCCAAACCAATTAGCCAGACCAGCAACGCCAGTCCGGTCAAGCCCAGCAACCACCGCCAGCTCAAAGGGCCAGGGGTAACCATAACCGGCTCGAAAAGCGATTGTCGGGGAGTTTTTCGTAGAAAATATCGCCGCCCATCTGTTGCACCTGGAACCGACACAGGAATAACTCCCGCGCCGGGGAATGGTCCAAGACGCCGTTGCCCAACGGGTCGGGCTGGCCCGGGCGCAGCAGTTCCAGAAGACTTACGGACATCGGGCCGTAGTCGGTAATCGCCACCTCCACCACCCCGCCTTGCACCGGTTGACACCAAATATCCACCCGTCCTTCCTGGGGAGAGCGTTGGCAGGCAAACCGCAGCAATTCTGCCAAAACCAACTCCAAACATTCCCCATCCCCCAAAATTTGCGCCTTTTCCAGCCCGGATTGATGCACCCGAAACCAGACCTTGCTTTGGTTGATTAGGTCATTGACACGGGCAGAGGCCCGGCGCAGGAGACCCGAAAGGGACACAGGCTGGGGATGCAGGGTGACATCGGGACTGAGCCAGCAGGTGGCTTGGGCCTGTTTCTCCGGCCACTGCTGCGGGAATTCCTCCGGCGTTAGGCTGCCCACCGCCGTTGCCCACTCCTGCCAGCGCCATTGCCGTTGCCAGTTTTGACTCACCAGGTGCAGATACGCCCGCTCTAAGTGCTGTAGCCGTTGGTTCCAGGTCAGTTCCCGCCCCAAAGCACTCCCCAAGGCCTGCACCACCTGGAGCAAAGCGGGCGGCCAGGTTTGTTGCGCCGTATCCAACAGCACCAGCACTCCCTGAACAGGTTCCCCAAGGGGCAAGGCAAACACCTGGTCAATGCCTGCTCCCGTCAACCAGCGGCGGGTCGCCGGTTCCAATTCCACCCCGCTTTGCAACCAAGGTTCCCGTTGCGCCATCACCCGCTGCAAAAGAGGGTCATCGGGAACCGAAATGGGGTCATGCACGTTGACCGTCAGGGCGTCGTGGTGGGGATTGGCCGCTACGACCTGTCCTGCCCCGGCCGTCCAAGTCACCAAGGCCACCTGCGGCAGGGAGAAAGCGGCAGCCAGATGTTGCACCAACGCCTGGGGTTGATCCAGGAGTTCCAAGCCCCGCACCAGCGCCCGATACCAACGGGTTTGGGATTCGTAGGACTGTTGTAAATACCATTGGCGCACCACCGTTCCCAGTTGCCGCGCCACCGCCTGGGCAAACTGGCAATCGCGGGGACTCCAATAGTGGGGTTGGTTTTGGGTCAAAACCAGGAGAATGTGCGGGTCCTGTGCCGGCAGGGCATTGGCTGCCAACACCGCTTGCACCCCTTGGTTTTGTAGGGTTTGTCGCCAGGTCATGAGTTTCAATTCCGTTTGCCAGTTGGGTACGGTGATGACGACCTCCCCCTGGCGCAGTAAATCCTGGTCCAATTCGTGCAAGGGCGCTAAAGGCCCTACCAAAGGCCGTTTTTTATAGCTTTGGTACACGATTTCATAATGGCGGCTGTCGGGATTTTGGTGCAGGAGCAACCATCGCTCCCCCGGCAAATGCTGATCCAAAATTTGACCGGCGGTTTTGAGCGCCTGTTGCCAGTCACCGGCCCCATAAACTGCCTGCGCTACGCCCAAGTACACCTTTTGCTCCGTTTCCAGCCGCGCCAGCGTTTGGCTCAATTCTGCCAGGGGTGAGAGCATGGCTGCCAACTGGGCCACCCCTTGCAGAACCGATTTGTCAAAAGGCTCCCAATTCCGGGGCTGGCGGCTAAGACAACAGTAAAACCCCAACAACTGCTTGGATGCGGGCGCCAAAATAGCAGCGGCTAACAACGCCTTGGCATTGTACTGCTGCCAAAACTGGAGGCTGATGGGGATGCGCTCGGCTTGGCTGGCATCGTTAATCACCACCAATTCCCCCAGCACGAGATTTTGGTACAAGCCCTGGACCATCGCCACGGGCACCACCTCCTCCCGTCGCAACCGGGGGGCGCTGGTTTTGAGGATGAAGTGATTCGCCCGTTCATCGTAGGCATACACCAGGGTTTGGTCCGCCCCAAGGGCCTGATGCACCTGTTCGGCCATGAGGGCCAGACGTTCCTCATAACTGCTCTGGGGACGGCACTTGAGCATCACCTGGGTCAGAAATTCTCCCCCTTGGCGGCTCTGCTGTCGGTGGTGCTGCTCCGCCAACCGGCGCAACTGTTGCCCCATTTCGGCCAAAAACAGCCGCACCCGCAGTTTGCCATCCGGGCGCAGCGCCGCGCCCCAATGGGGAATCCCCAACCAAGCGACCCCCATTCCCCCTGGCAGCGGGTAGAGGGTGACTCCCACCGGGCGCAGGCGTTGCATTTTAGTGGCCCATTCCCCCAACTTCGGCTCCTTGCTCCAGTCGGGAATATCCAGGGGCGTTTGGGACTGCAAGACCCGCTGCCACACATCCCCCGCCGTGACCGCCAACCGTTGCCGCAGCAGGGTTCCCTCCTCCCTGGGGTTGGGCACCACCCCGTCTTTGCCCACCAGCATTTGCCGAAGGGCATCGTAACTGGCTAACCACACCCAGACCGACCCAGTACGCCCCTCGCTGGCCAGATGGGTCTGCAATTCCTGCCCCAGATAGGCGGCGGCTTGGCTCCAGACCTGTTCCGCTGTCGTGGCCGCCCGTACCTGTTCCACCGCTTGCACCAGGGCGGTCAACTTGCTTTCTTCTGTGATGACTGCCGTTTTCAAAACCACCGGAATTTTCAGGAATAGTACCAGCTTACCAGGGTCACCGCGAGGCTTCCAATCGGTCGATTAACCCGGCCACCGTATCCAAAGCCCGGTCAATGGTCGCTGGCTGGGTCAAATCCACCCCCACGTACTGCCGCAACGCCTCCATCTGCTCCTGGGAACCGCCGCTGGCGAGCAGTTGCAAATACCCTGGGATAAACTCCCGCCCGTGCTGCCGGTACTGCTGATAGCAGGCCAAACTCACCACACTGGATGCCGTGTATTGGTAACAGTAAAAAGGCTTGAAAAAAATATGGCCGATGCGCGCCCAGTCCACCCGATGTTCCGGCAGCACTTCCACCGCATCGCCGCACAATTCCTGATAAAGCTGCATCCAGGTCTGATTGACAAATTCGTGGTCAAAACTCCCCTGGGTCGCCCGCTCATGAATTGCCAATTCTAAGCGGCTGATGGTGCTCTGCCGGAAGATTAAATTCAACTGGTCCTCGATCAAGCGCACCAACAACAGCCGTTGCAACGCCGGTTGGTCATTGGCCCGCGCCAGCAGATAATCCAGCAACAGCAACTCATTAAACACCGACGCCACCTCGGCCAAGACCATCGGCGGATTGCTGTTGAAATAGGTCTGTGCCTCCCCAATCCAAGCAAAATGCAACCCATGCCCCAGCTCGTGCGCCAGCGTAAACAGGGAGTTGTAATCATCCGCATAGGAAAGCAACAGATAACTGTGCTTGCCATACACATAGGAACAAAACGCTCCCCCCTGCTTGCCGGGACGCATCTGGGCATCCACCCACCGCTTCTGGAAAAATTGCTCCGCCCGCTGACGATAGGTGTCGCTAAATTCCCCCAACGCCCCCAGCAGCAGTGCAATCCCCCGGTCGTAGTCAATCCGGGTGTCCACCGGCTGTTGGCTCGGCCAGGGTGCAAACATATCACAGGTGCGAATTTTCTGCCCCAGCGCTTCCCCTTTTTGCCGGTAATAGCGTTGGAACAGGTCGTAACGCGCCCGCGTACCCTGCATGATGGCCGCAAACACGGCTTCGGGCACCTCATCCGCCAGCAATTGCTTGGCCAGGGTCGAGGGATAGCCCCGCAGTTGGTTTTCCAGGCGATGATCCTGCGCCAACGTACTCAGAATATACCCATAAAGCAAATTGTGTTCCGCCAGCCGCTCCCGGATGCTGGTGTAGGCCTGGTAGCGGGTCTGGGCATCCGCATGAAACAGCAGGGCGCTCAATTCCGCCTCCAGGGTCGCCGTTGTTCCTTCGGGGGTGGTCACCGGGCGGTAGGTCAAGGCCCCTTGGTGCAAAGAACGCAGTTGGATAAACGCCTGCCGTCCCGTCAAACTGTCCTGGTTGCGGGTTTGTTCCACGGCCTCGGGCAACCGGTAGGGCTGGGTCACCCGGAGCCGTTCCAGATAGTGCCGGTAGCCCGCCAAGACCGGTGCCTGAATCAACTGGGTCAACTGCGCCGCCGGTAATTGCTGCAATTCCAGGGAGAAAAACAACACCTGATTTTCTATTGCCGTCGCCGCCTGCATCACCTGGTCCAGCCGTTGCCGAGCGCGGGGGTTTTGCGTATCTGCCGCAAACATCAACGCGGGATAGGCATAGACATAACCCACCCGTTCCCACAGGGATTCCAAGGTTTGCAAGGCCGTGCGCACCTCCAGCGGGGTCAAGGTCGCCACCCTGCCCCGATAGGTCTCCCGAAACCGTCCCGCCTGCGCCTGCAACGCCTGCATCTCCTGGTCCAGCCGGGGGTCTTCCAGGCTTTGGTACAAATCCGACAAATCCCACGCGCGGGCGTAAGTGACGGTCATGGCCGCTCCCTGCCAACGTACTGTTCCCATGATGCCCCAATCAAGGCCAGCGCGACGACCGGTGCGGTGACCGTGCGGAGCACCCGTCTTCCCAACGACACGCACTGCCCCCCCTGGGCCTGCAACCAAGCCATTTCCGCCGGACTCCACCCCCCCTCCGGCCCAATCAGTACCGCCAAGGCCGTTGGTTCCGGGGGCAGGACGGTCACCAGATGGGGAAATTCCGGCGACGGGGCGCACACCAACTTGGGCATGGCCCCCACCTGCACAACCGCCGTGGCCAAAGGTTGGGCCGGGAACACCTCCGGTATCCATTGCCGCCAGGACTGCTCTGCCGCTTCGGTCGCAATTCGCCGCCAGCGTTCCATCCGCCCAGAACCCGGATGCACCTGCGTCCGTTCCGTGAGCACCGGCCAAATCTGCCGCACCCCCAACTCCGTCGCCTGCCGTACCACCTGATCCATCCCATCCCCCTTGGGAATTCCCATCAGGAGGGCGATAGGGGCAGGCAGTTCCCGCCAGATGGGTAATAATTCCCCCAACTGGGCCAGGGTCGGGGTGAGCAACTGCGCCCGCCACCAATGCCCCTGCCCGTCCATGGCGATAAAGGCATCCCCTGGTGACAACCGCAACACCCGTCCCAGGTAATGGCTTTGCGCCGGGGTCAAATGCACCTGTTGCCCCTGCCTTTGCTGGGGATGAATGGTCAGGCGCTGATACCCGGCCAGGGCGTCTAGGGGGGGCGTGGCGCCCGCAGAGGTTGCCATATCAGGTGTATTCACTCGCCGTAACTTTAGCGTAGCGCCTTACCAGGGTATAAACAGCCTTAATGGTTCTCAAGGCATGGCGATAACGACCGCCCCTTTATTAGCCCCTGTGGCTTGAGGAATCACCACAGGGTTACTCAGAAGAGCCGCACCCGCAGGATGTGGCCCAGAACAAGCTGTTATTGCTCCGTTTTTTTCAGAATGGGAGAATCAGGAATGCTCAAATACCCAACTGACGCAACACCGGTCGCCGATTCTGGGCAAACTTTTGGGCGCTTTCTTGTAAAAATTGCCAGTTTTCTTCGGGAGTTTCCAGGGTTTTGCCCTCTTTGGTAAAGCGCATCCCACTATTTTTGAGATTTTGCCAGACAAATTCTAAGCCTTGCTCGCCCTTAGCTTCTGCCAGCAACAGCAACTGCTCCAGCCGGGGGACACTAATGCCATTGCCAATCACCGGACTGCACAGGAAATTCACGTCGCTGTGGTGGAGTGAGCGCTGGATCATTGCCTGGTTAAATCGCTGCGCCTGGGTGGGTTCGATCCCCTCTACAACCGGGTGGGCGTAGCCCATGCCAGTCATGACCAACAAGGCTTGGATGAGACGTTGGAGTGGGATATTGTGAGCACTCAATTTGGCTTCCAATTGCCCCAGGCTAAGGGGGCCTTCTTCCTTGAGGCACATGGTGATAGGCCGATAGACATTTTCCTGGAGTTGCAATTTTCCCAAAGCGGTTTGATGCTCCAGTTTGATTTGGTCAACCGCCACGGTCAACATAAATTTCATCCGGCGAAATGCCTCGGTTTGCTCGGCGGGACTCAAGAACTCCAGCCCCCGCACATACACATCCCGGCGGAAGGTATTATTCAGATAAAAATCCCGCACCACTTCCCGATAAACCGGGTCTGGAATTTTTGCCAATGCTTGTATGGCTTCCGCCGTGAAATTGAGATTCTCCATATTATCAATCAGGTGGGCCGAACCCAAGTAGGTGAGTTTGGCCTGTTCCATCTGCTGATGCACTTGGTCAAAGTACAGGGCCGTCCAGTGCTCGTTGAAATATTCATGGATGAGATAGGAGCGATTTTGGGATTTGAGGCGCTCTAGACGTTTCACAACATTAGGTTCTTGCAAATAGACCGCTTTGGTCGCTTTCATCTGTTCTAAAAATTCGAGTGCCCCGTTGAGTCGCTGCTCGACAGACGTATTGGTGACCGTCTTATATTGCAACATCAGTCGCTGCAGGGGCGCCATCATCGCCCAGCCAGGCATGGTGTTGTAGGATATATAAACTACCCCGCCAATTTTGAGTTTTTGGCGGATAAATTCCACAATCGCCTGGCGGTTTTCCTCGCTAATCCAGCTATAAATTCCGTGGAGGCAAATAAAATCAAAGGGGGGCAAATCCTCATGCAGATATTCCTTAAAACTTTTATCGGCAAAGGTCACATTGGTCAGTCCTGCCGCCTGGGCGATGGTACGGGCATGCAATATATGGGTGGGGTTAAAATCCGTCCCGTAGAACTGGGCATGAGGATAGGCTGCAGCCAGGATATTTGTGGTCATGCCGAGGCCGCAGGCCAATTCGCAGTAGGTGAAGGGTTGGTGGAGAGGAAGCCCCTGCACCCGTTTCATCAACAAAACCAGATGCAAATTGGCAGGGCTAAGGTGGTGGTAAAATCCGGGTGTGTAGGGGATTTGGGTAACGTACCCTTCATTCCAAGTCATGGTTTTCTCAGGTCAGGGACTAGCTGGATTATACTACCAGTCATCTACCGCGCAGACAGCCTGGGGCTTTGCAGGTCAAACCTTGAACATGGACCCAACTTAGGGACGAGGATGAACGATGAACCAACCCAAGGGATGGATGTGGCCACCGCGACGGCAGTTTTACAGGTCGGGGAACAGGTTTTCACAGCCGCGGAGTTGTTGCGGGCGCTGGCGGAACATCAACTGCTTATCCCCCTTATCCAGGGAATCGTGACGGAACAAGCCCTGCGGGACATTTCCTGCACGCCGGAGGAGGAGGCCCAATGGCTACAAGCGTTTTGGGAGCAACAGCAGGTGACAAACCCTGAAGCGCAACAGGCCTGGTTGGCGCGCCATGCCCTGACGCCGGAGCAGGTGGTGCGGGTCGCCAGCCGTCCCCACCGGTTGGAACGGTTCAAGGAGGCCACCTGGGGCGCTGAGGTGGAAAGTTATTTCCTGCAACGCAAGGCGCACCTGGACCGGGTAGTGTATTCGCTTTTGCGCACCCACCAACCCGGCATTGCCCAAGAACTGTACTTCCGCATCAGCGAGGGGGAACAGTCCTTTGCCGAGGCGGCCAAGCAATTTTCCCAAGGGCCGGAGGCCAACACAGGCGGGCTGATTGGGCCTGTGCCTTTGGGCAAGTTGCATCCTACCCTCAGCCGTATGCTCTCGGTCAGCCAACCGGGGCAGGTCTGGCCGCCGGTGCAGTTGGGCAACTGGTGGGTGGTGGTGCGGCTGGAACAATCTCTCCCTGCCCAACTGGATGAAGCCACCCGGCAACACCTGTTGGATGAACTCTTCCACAGTTGGCTGGATAACCAAGTAAAGCAACTCTGCCCAGGAAAACTCCTATGACGCCATTTCACGAGTTTTTGCGGAACCATCCCCTGGTACAGACCCTGCCTGCGTCCCTGCACGACCGGGTGCTGGGGCAGGTGCAGGCCTGGAAGTACCGGATGGGGCAACCGCTCATCGTCGCCAACCAAAACCCTGACCATGTGATTGTTTTGTACCAAGGGGCGGCGCGTTGTCTGTTTTTGGACCCCCGCAGTCAGAAGCTGGTGACGCTGGAGCGGTTGGCAGTGGGGGCGGTGGTGGGCTGGCTGGGGGCGTTGCGCCAACAGACAAGCGAGACGGTGATTGCTGCCGAAGAGGCGATTGGGTTGGCCCTACCGGCGGCTTTGTTCCGGGAACTATGGCAGACCCAACCGGCCTGGCGGGACTATTTTGGTCAAGAAGCGACGGCGGTGGAACGGGCGGAATTGCTCGGGGCGGCGTTGGCCCAACAGGCAGAGCAGACGGTGAAGACGCCCCTGCGGGAGTGGGTGCGCCAGTTGGAGGTGAAATTGATCAGCTTGGCGCCGGGGCTGCTGGTGTTGCCGGAGATTCCCAATTGCCGCTGGTGGTTGAGTTTGGGGCAGGTGGGGAACTATCGGGCGCCCGGTTGGTTGGATTTGCAAACGCCTTCGTTGCGGGTGGAATGCCCCAGCCGGTTGTTGGGGGTCGTCGGGCCGCTCATCCCGGAGTCGCCCCCGGCAGCCATCGTGGCCCCTCCACCGGTGACGCCGTTGCCGGAGTTGCCCTATGCGCCGGGCGTGAGCGCCCAAACCGGGGTCGGCCCTAGCCGTGCGGATTACCCCTACGTGCGGGGGGAAGGGGAAATCGGCGGGACCTTGGCCTGCCTGCAGATGGTGGCCAAGTGGTTCCAGATGCCGTTTCGCCGGGAGCTGCTGCGGCGGGTGCTCGAAAGCAGGCGGCAACAGATGGGGGGGGTGACGCCGCAATTGCTGGGGGCGGTGGTGCAGTTGATGGGCATGGACACCCAGTTGTTGCAGGTGCCCAGCCCCTTGGTGACCCGGGTGGAAGCGCCAGCCCTGATGCAGTGGCAGGGCCGATGGGTGGTGCTGTTTGCCATCTCGCCGCAGGAGTTGGTGCTGGGAGTGCCGGATCAGGGAATTGTGCGGCGGCGACCGAGCGAGTGGTTGGCCACGGTGGGGGATGAGGTCACCTTACTGACCCTGAAAAAGACGGCGCATACGCCCCAAGCCCGGTTTGGCCTCAGTTGGTTTTGGCCGTCGATTTGGCGGTATCGGCGGGTGTTGCTGGAGGTGTTTGTGGCCTCGTTTTTTGTGCAATTATTCAGCCTGGCCAACCCGCTGATGATTCAGATCATTATTGATAAGGTGTTAGTTCAAAACAGCATTAGTACCCTGAATGTCCTGGGGATTTTGCTGATTGGGATTGCGGTGGCAGAGGCAGTTTTGAGTGCCATTCGCACCTATTTGTTTGTGGATACCACCAATCGCATTGATATGACGTTGGGGGCGGCGGTGATTGACCATTTGTTGCGGTTGCCCCTGCGCTATTACGAACGCCGGCCGGTGGGGGAATTGGCAACCCGCGTCAATGAATTGGAGCAGATTCGCCAATTTTTGACGGGTACGGCTTTGACCGTGGTGCTGGATGCGGTGTTTTCCGTTGTCTATATCGTGGTCATGGTGGTCTACAGTTGGCTGCTGACCCTGATTGCCCTGGCGACGGTGCCGTTGTTTGTCCTGCTGACCCTGTTGGCCGCCCCGATGATCCGCCGTCAATTGCGCACCAAAGCGGAACGGAATGCGGAAACCCAGGCCTATTTTGTGGAGGTGTTATCGGGAATTCAAACCGTCAAAGCGCAAAATTTAGAATTAAGTTCTCGCTGGGAATGGCAGACCCGTTATGCCCGCTATGTGAGTGCGGGGTTTCAGACGGTGATTACCTCCACCACGGCGGGCGCCCTGAGCCATTTTTTGCACCAATTATCGGGGTTGTTGCTGCTGTGGGTGGGGGCGTTTTTGGTGCTCAAAGGGGAATTGACCCTAGGGCAATTGATTGCCTTTCGGATCATTGCCAGTTACACCACCAGTCCCCTGTTGCGGTTGGTGCAGTTGTGGCAGAACTTCCAGGAGACGGCCTTATCCCTGGAACGGTTGGCGGATATTGTGGATACGCCACAGGAGGTGGAGGCAACCGACCGGCAGAATATCCCCATGCCGCCGATTGTGGGGGCGATCCGCTTTGAGGAAGTGAATTTTCGCTTTAACCCCAACAGTCCCCTGCAATTGGTGAATGTGTCGCTGGAGATTGCGCCGGGGACGTTTGTGGGGATTGTGGGGCAAAGCGGGGCGGGCAAAAGTACCCTCACCAAGCTGATTGCCCGGTTGTATGCGCCGGAATCGGGGCGGATTTTTATTGATAACTACGACATTGCCAAGGTGGATTTGTATTCGCTGCGGCAACAAATCGGCATGGTGTTGCAAGAGCCGCTGTTGTTTGACGGCACGATTCAGGAGAATATCGCCCAAGCCAACCCGGATATACCGGTGGAGGCAATCATCGAGGCGGCGAAAATTGCCTGCGCCCACGATTTCATTATGAGTTTGCCCCAGGGGTACAACACGCGGGTGGGGGAGCGAGGGAGCGCCCTATCGGGGGGGCAACGGCAACGGGTGGCGCTGGCGCGGGTGTTGGTGCAGCAGCCCCGGTTGTTGATTTTGGACGAGGCCACCAGCGCCCTGGATTACGACACGGAATACCAGGTCTGTCAAAATTTGGCCAAGGCCCTGCAAGGCCGCACCGTGTTGTTTGTCACCCATCGGTTGGCCACCATTCGCCACGCCGACCGCATTTTGGTGATGGACCAAGGTAGAATTGTGGAAGATGGCACCCACGAGGAACTGTGCCAGCTCAAAGGGCGTTACTATTCTCTCTATCAGAAACAAAAATGACGAAATCCTTGCCTGCGGGCGCCCCCTTTGACCAGCCGGTGGTGTTGCGCCAACCAGGGGTGTGGTCGCACCTGATTTTGTGGTCTTTGGTGGGCACGGCAACGGGGGTGATCCTGTGGGCGGCGTTTGCCCCGTTGGAACAGGCAGTGCAGGCGCCGGGGGCGCTCAAACCGGTGGGGGAAGTCAAGGAGGTGCGGGCGCCCTTGAGCGGGGTGGTGCGGGCGGTGTACGTCAAAGAGGGGCAGTTGGTCAAGCGGGGGCAGTTGCTGTTGACGTTGGACCCGCGGGCCAATGCTGCGGAATTGGCGGCCAGTCGGCGGGTGCGGGAGAATTTGCTGGCGGAAAACCGCATCTACCGGGCATTGCTGGCGGGGGTGGGGGAGGTGACCACCTTGAGTCCGGAGCAACAGGCGATGTTGCAGGAAA
>Ga0197142_1000392_pt1 | contig 39820 bp, 35 predicted proteins | sample GBS60_MetaG_FD_148614 | JGI IMG/M metagenome (GOLD analysis project Ga0197142, IMG submission 148614) | Sediment microbial communities from Great Boiling Springs, Gerlach, Nevada, United States - GBS 60_MetaG | ecosystem: Environmental > Aquatic > Thermal springs > Hot (42-90C) > Sediment...
CTATCGCTCCCGGTGCGCGCGCCTCCAGCATGCTCTGGGCGTGCAGAGGGATGTCCGGGCGGGTGGTGGCGTGGGCAGCAGGGGAAAGGTCGTCGGTGTTGATCTCGCCAGCAATTTTGAACACCGTTACGGTGATGGCCTCGGCCAGGGGCGGCCTGGCAGTAAACCACTCCCCGGCGGCCCAGGACTCGATGACCTGCCGCGCATAGGCGTTGCCGGCTTGGCTGAGTTCCAGCACGTCGTGGAAGGCATCGAAAACCAGCAGCGTGTGGCTAAGGGCGCGGGCCGCTGCTGCCGCGATCTCCTGCCGCCTATCCTGCAGCAGCTCCAGCAACACCTGGACGTTGTAGCCCCCCAGCATCGTGCCCAAGAGCTCCACCGCCCGCAGGGGGGTAATGAGGGGCGAGTGCACTTCTTCCTTAGCCACAGCGGCCAAAAAGCCCGCCTTCACATAGGCCGCTTCGTCCACCCCCGGCGGCACCCGCTCTGTGAGCAAATGCAACAAAAAAGCTTCCTCGCCAGCAGGGGGATCCTTGAGCAGCTCGCACACCTGGCTGGTCTGGGCAGCGTTCAAGGGCAGCGGCGGGATCCCTTGCGCTGCGCGGGCAGCGGCATGTTGGCGGTACTCGGCCAGCATGGGGAGGATTCCTCGGGTTACTCGATATGGGTATTCATTCTACCGCCACGTTGGCAGCAGGAAGGGATCCCCTCCCCGCCTACGAGAGCTCCGCCAGCAGCTCCTTTTGGTATAGGCCAATACAAGCCTGAAGGAGCTCGTCCAGCTCTCCATCCAAGATGGGCTGTAGGGGAAAATTCTGGTTAAGGCGGTGGTCAGTGACGCGGTTGTCCTTATAGTTGTAGGTGCGAATTTTTTCTGAACGGGCTCCTGTTCCTACCTGCATGCGGCGGGCAGAGCTAATGGAGGCCTGTTGCTCCCGCAGCTTCATCTCGTAAAGCTTAGCCCGCAAAATTTGCATTGCCCGCTGGCGGTTTTGGAGCTGGGAGCGCTCCTCAGTGCAGAAGACGCGGATCCCAGTGGGCTTGTGGAGGAGATCCACCGCCGTTTCCACTTTGTTGACGTTTTGGCCACCCGCCCCGCCGGAACGCGCCGTTCTAATCTCAATGTCTTTGGGATCAATCACCACCTCCACCTCGTCCACCTCCGGCATCACTGCCACCGTGGCGGTTGAAGTGTGGATGCGCCCCTGGGCTTCCGTGATGGGCACCCGCTGCACCCGGTGAACGCCGGCTTCAAACTTCAGCTTGCTGTAGACCTGATCGCCGCGGATTTCCAGGATGGCCTCTTTATAGCCGCCCATGTCACCCTCGGAAAGGCTGACCAGGCGCACTGACCAGCCCATCTTCTCGGCGTAGCGGGTGTACATGCGGGCCAGATCGGCTGCCCAGAGGGCCGCTTCCTCCCCACCCGTGCCCGCGCGGATCTCCAACATGATGTTTTTTTCGTCGTTGGGATCCCGGGGCAGGAGCAGCAGGGTCAGCTTCTCCTCCAGTTGCTCTTGGCGGGCGCGCAGTTGCTCCAGCTCTGCCCTCACCATCGCCTCCAGCTCTGGGTCGGAGGCCGCCTCCCGCAAAAGCTCCTCTGTCTGCTGGAGGTCGCGAGTGAGCTTTTGCCAGTCGTGAAAAGCTTGCACTGTGGCTTCCAGGGAGGAGCGAGCCTTGGCAATCCGCTGCAGCTCCGCCGGATCGGTGGCCACATCGGGATCGGCCAAGCGCACCGTCAACTCCTGGAAGGTGGCTTCAACATTTTTTAACTGCTCGATTAGCTGAGCAGAAGCCATAGATCCAACGCTAGCAAGGAATCCAGACCGTCCTGAGCAGGGCAAGGGAAAACTCTACTGGGCCTTCTTGCCACTGCTCATGCCGTACTTGCGCATGAACTTCTCCACTCGCCCTTCGGTGTCGATAATCTTTTGGGTGCCAGTGAAGAAGGGATGGTTGCCAGACCACACCTCAACCTTGAGCTCCGGCTTGGTGGATCCCACGGTCATGACCACCTCACCGTTGCAGATAACTTTAGCCTCTGGGTACCACTGCGGGTGGATTCCTTTTTTGGGCATAGCAATCTCCTCCGCTGGGCGTGTTTCTATACCCTTGTCTATCAAGATTGACCTTGAAAAAGCAATGGCCGGGATCCCTAGCGTTTCGAGTACTGAGGAGCTTTGCGGGCTTTGCGCAAGCCGTACTTCTTGCGCTCCACAGCGCGGGGATCGCGGGTTAGGTAGCCCTCTGCCTTGAGGGGGCCGCGGTTGGACGGATCCAGCTGGCAGAGGGCGCGGGCCACTCCTAGCTTAATGGCATCGGCCTGGCCGTGGAGGCCGCCCCCATGGGCGCGCACCAAGATGTCATAGGAGTTCTCCAGGCCAAGGAGCTCCAGCGGCGCTTTTACACTGGCCAGGAATGCCTCCTGGTACTGCAAGTACTCCTCACCGGGCCGGTCATTAATCATGATCTTGCCTGTGCCGGGCACCAGGCGCACGCGGGCGACGGCAGTTTTGCGGCGCCCAGTTCCCCAATAGACGGCTCGCTGATGGCTAGTTGTTGGGGTCATGCTTGGGCTCCTGGGATCGTGTGGATGGGATAGACCTGCGGTTGCTGGGCCTCGTGGGGGTGGTGGGGGCCGGCGTATACTTTCAGCTTGGTAAATTGCCGCCGGCCTAGGCGGGTGTGGGGCAACATCCCCTTGACCGCTTTCTCAATTACCCGCTCTGGCAGCCGCGCTTGCAGTTGGGCAAAAGTCTCCACCTTCATGCCGCCGGGACGCCCGGAGTGGCGGCGGTAGAGCTTTTGGGTGCGCTTTTTGCCAGTAACCACCACTTTCTCGGCGTTGATCACGATCACGTAGTCCCCCGTATCCAGGTGGGGGGTAAAGTTGGGCTTGTGCTTGCCCCGTAGGAGGTTGGCCACAACTACCGCTAGGCGGCCAAGGCGCTGGCCAGCCGCATCAATGACGTACCAGCGCGGGGCTAAAGTGGAGGGGGTAGGAAGGGGAGTCTTGTTCATGGCAGCTCAAAGGAAGGCTCAAACCAGAGAAAGAACACCCACGGGCGAGGAGAGGGGAGCAGTTGCAGCGGGAAAGGAGGGGGGAAAGCGTCGGCCAAAGGGATCCCTAGCATAGCCCACATCCAGTAGGCACAGGCCCTGCGGGGGAGCGCTGTAGCGGGTGCGCATCTGGCTCCAGTCGTTGTGTTGCCAGAGGTGGACAAATTGCTGCGGGCTAAGCTCGCCCCGGCCCACCACCTCCAGGGATCCCACCAGCAGCCGCATCATCCGGTAGAGGAAGCCGCTGGCCTGCACTTCGATGCTGATGAAGTCCCCTATCCGTTGACAGAGCACCTCCTCCACCCGCACCCAGGAGTGAGGTCGATCGGATCCGCGGCAGCGGAAGGCTTCCAGGTTGTGCTCCCCCAAGAGGGAGCGGAGGGCCTCGGCCATGGGCTCCACCTGCAAGGGCCAGCGCACCTGCCAACTGAAGGGCCGCCAGAATACGTCCGGCAGCTCGCGATTGAGGATAAGGTAGCGGTAGCGGCGCCACCTGGCGGAAAAGCGGGCATGCCAGTCTTCAGACACAGGGGCTGAAGCCAGCACTACCACATCTTCCGGTAGGCAGTCGTTGAGCACTCGCGCCCACTCCGTTGGCGGAATGCCGCAGGTGGTGTCGAAGTGGGCTACCTGGCCAGCCGCATGTACCCCGGTGTCGGTGCGACCTGCCCCGTACACAGTTACTGGATGGCCAGCCCGTGCGGTAATGGCCTCTTCCAACACCCCTTGCACCGTCCGCTGGCCAGCTTGCCGTTGCCAGCCGCGAAAGCCACTGCCAAGGTACTGAATCTTAAGGGCAATGCGACGGCGCTGCATGGGGCCTACACCAGCTCGATGACGGCCATTTCTGCCCCGTCGCCCCGTCGGCGCACAGTGCGCAGGATGCGGGTGTAGCCTCCCGCTCGATCCCGGTAGCGCTCGGGGGCTTGTTCAAACAGGGAGCGCACCAGCTCCTTGTCGTAGAGGTAGGCTAGGGCCTGCCGCCGCGCTGCCAGGGAGCCGTCCTTGGCTAGGGTAATCATCTTCTCGGTGGTGGCGCGCACAGCTTGGGCACGAGCTTTGGTGGTAACAATTCGCCCGTAGCGCAGCAAAGCCGTGGTCAACGCCCGCAGCAGGGCCTTGCGTTGGTCAGCGGGCTTGTTGAGGTGAGGGGTACGACGGCGGTGACGCATGGTAACCTCTGCTCTTTGTCCTACGAGTTTTAGGCAGGTCCCCTGAGGAGGCTAGCTCTTGCTCCTTTCGCGGGGCAGCGTCAGGCCAAAGCGGTTTTTCAAAGCCTGCACCACCTCCTCGGCCGATTTCTGGCCGAAGTTTTTGATTTCGAGCAGATCTTCCTCGGTATGGAGCAATAGATCGGCCAGGGTGTGGATCTGGGCTCGCTTGAGGCAGTTGTAGGCCCGCACCGAGAGCTGCAGCTCCTCGATGGGGATTTGGTTTTTCTGGGTGTCCTCTGCTTGCTGAGGGGCGGAGGGGGTGTCAAAGCTAACCTCCTGCAGCGGCGAGAACAGACCTACCAAAATGCGAGCTGCTTGGCTGAGCGCCTCCTGGGGAGTCAGGCTGCCGTTGGTCCAGATCTCCAGGATGAGGCGATCTTTTTCCAGCGACTGCCCCACCCGAGCTGGCTCGACGGTGTAGTTGACCTTGCGCACTGGCATGAAGACGGAGTCAATTTGGAGAAAGTCAATAGACATTGATTTGCTATCGGCGTAATCAACGGCGCGATAGCCCCGTCCGCGGCCAATCATGAACTCCATCTCCAGGATGGCTCCCTCCGCCAGGGTGGCAATGTGGTGACGGGGGTTAATCACTTCCACGCCGCTGGGCAGCTGCAGCTTCTCAGCAGTCACTTCCCCCGGCCCCTGCGCCACTAAACGGCCTACCTGGGGCTCAGGAGAGCTGGAGCGCAGGACCAGCTCCTTCATGTTGAGTAGGATCTCCATCACGTCTTCCCGCACCCCGGGGACGGTGGAAAACTCGTGGGTTACCCCGGCAATGCGCACGGCCGTCACCGCCGTTCCTTCCAAGTTGGAGAGGAGTACCCGCCGCAAGGCATTGCCTACCGTGATTCCTTGACCGCGCTCCAGGGGCCCCAGAGCAAATTTGCCGTAGTAAACACCATTGGCTTCCTGATGGGATTCGATGCAGTCTGTTTGATAGGGAGCAGCACTGGCAGCTGCTTTGCTGCTGGGATGGTGGAGGGTTCGGCTAGTTTGCATCATAATGAGTAGCCCCGTCCGTCTGGCTGGATATCCGTTGGAGAACTGAGAAAACTCGAGCTTGTCTCTCCTCTGGTGCTAGGGGGCAAGGGGGGTGGGGTCCTCAAACTAGAGGCCAGGATCCCCCTAGACGCGCCGCCGCTTGGGCGGCCGGCAGCCGTTGTGAGGAATGGGAGTGATGTCGCGAATGAGGGTAATCTCTAGACCTGCGGCCTGGAGAGCCCGAATGGCCGTCTCTCGACCGGCGCCAGGCCCGCTGACCATTACCTCAATCTGCCGCATGCCGTTCTCCATGGCCTGCCGCGCTGCGCTCTCTGCTGCCATCTGGGCAGCAAAGGGGGTACCCTTCTTGGCGCCCTTGAATCCGGTGGAACCTGCCGAAGCCCAACACACCACGTTGCCGTTGGGATCCGTGATGGTAACGATGGTGTTGTTAAAGGTGGACTGAATGTAGGCCACCCCGTTGGGGATATTTTTCTTGACCTTGCGTCCGCGCCGTTGCTGCTGAGCCATGACCTGTGCGTCCTTGGAACCACTTAGAGTTGCAGGAGGTGGGGGAAAGATTTACTTCTTGGCGGGAGGTTTCTTCTTGCCAGCTACGGTTTTCCTGACTCCTTTGCGCGTGCGGGCGTTGGTGCGGGTGCGCTGGCCACGCACGGGCAGATTTAGGCGGTGGCGCCGACCTCGGTAGGTGCCAATATCTATGAGGCGCTTGATGTTCATGGCCTCCTGCCGGCGCAGATCCCCCTCCACCTGGTACTCGTTTTCCACCACCGCCCGCAGGGCAGCCACCTCCGCGTCGGTAAGGTCGCGGGTGCGGGTGTCAGGGTTGATACCCGTCTTGGCCAAAATTTGGCGGGAGCGGGTTAGTCCAATGCCGTAGATGTAGGTGAGGGCAATCTCAATTCGCTTGTCTCGGGGGATGTCAACGCCCGCAATCCGTGCCATGGTTAGGGGTACCTTTCCAACAAACTTGCTCGCTGGGTTAGGTTGCTGCTGTTGAGAAGCTTTGCCTAGGAGGGCTCTTGGCGCCGTCAGGGGATCGGTTTTCCTCCGCCGTCTTTAGCCTTGCCGCTGCTTGTGCTTCGGGTTGGAAGGGCAAATGACCATCACCCGGCCACGGCGGCGAATAACTCGGCACTTTTCGCAGATTCGACGGACGGAGGGCCGCACCTTCATGGTTGATCCTGTCAAAACCAGCGAATATCCATTCTAAGGTCGCTGCGGCAAGCTGTCAAAAATTGTTCGGGCTTGCTGCCAGGGATCCGGGGAGAGGTTGGCTATGCTGATTGGGCGAAGCAGCAGAGCAGACTTGGTGGGGGAGCGAAAAAGGCCATGCGCTGGCAGTGGCTGGTTGGGGTGAGTGGCCTGCTAGGTCTAGGGGTTGCAGGGTGGGCCCTGCCGGCGGCCTCTGAGGAGGCTGCCAGGGCCGTGACGGTGGGGGAGATACTGCCGCTGCCCAGCTCGGCGGACCGCATTGATGGGGTGGCGGAGCGGGGCTGGCTGGCGGTGGGCCTACTGGAAGCCCAGGCGGTCCTGCTGCTGGATGGGGCGAGCGGGGATCCCTTGTGGCAGGTGGCGGTGGGCTTTGCCCCCAGCGTGGTGCGGGTGGATGCGGCGCATCAGGTGGTCTATGCCTCTGGCCCTACTGCTCCCGGCGTGGTGGCCCTCGATCTACTAACCGGGGAGCTGCTCTGGTCGTACCGGCTGCCGGCGGGGGCCTTGGATCTGGCAGTGGATCCCGCCAGGGGGCGGGTTTTCGCCTCTATGCCCGCTGCCCAAAGTTTGGCGATAATCCCCGCCCCACCGCGCCCAGGGGAGGAGGCGAAGGAGCTGCAGGCCCGCAGCTTGCCCCTACCGGGTCCCCCCTTGGCTTTGGCCTACGATGCCCAGCGAGGGGTGCTGTTTGTGGGCCTAGCTGGGGAGGATCCCCTCAGTGTGCTGGTGGTCAACCCGGCCAATGGCGAGCTGCTGGCCCGCTGGCGCGGCGGCAATACCCCAGAAGCGATGGCTCTAGATGCCCAACGGCAACGCCTAGTAGTGCTCAACTCTGGCAGCCAAGATCTGACGGTGCTGGATCTGGGCCGCAGCGGCGAGGCCCTGCAGCGGATTGGCCTGGATTGGCGACCGACGCGGCTGGCCCTTTCCCCCGATGGCCGCTGGGCTTACGTAACCTCCCGCAACAGCAACCGTCTGCAAATCGTGGATCTGGAGGCAGGACGATTGGCCACCTCGCTGCGGCTGGAGGGGCAGCCAACGGGCTTGGCGATGCTGGGGGAGCGGGATCTGTGGGTGGTGGCGGCAGGGATCCCGGCTCTGCACCGTCTGGTGGATCGGGATCTTCAAGCTCAAGTTGGCGAGGGGGGGGCGGGGGAAGCTGCCTCCGCAGGCAACCGCGGCGTGGTGACGGGGCGGGTGCTGGACATTGCCGGCCAGCCCGTCCAGACGGGGGTTGTGCGCCTAGCTGCCACCGCCACCCAACCCCAGCAGACGGTTCCCATTGCCGCCGACGGCACCTATGTCCTGCCGCCGCTGCCAGCGGGGCTGTACTGGGTGGATGTGGAGGTGCCGGGGTTTCCGCCCACCAGCACCCAGGTGGAGGTGCGGGCCGGTTTTGTATCCACCCAAGATATTCACCTGCCGCCAGGGGAGCCGACCCACAAGCCGGAGGGGATTGGCCTTTTGCCGGATGAGCCGGTTTACTCGGATGAGCTGGCCCGCCACCTCAGCCTGGCCCTGAAGGAGTTGCAGCCGCAGCGACCGGTACTGCTCTTGAAGGGGCCTTTGGGGCCGGATCCCCGCTTTGAGCCGCTTCTGCCTCTTCTCCAGGGACTAACCTTGCTGGATGCGGATGAGCGCTACACCGCTGATTTGGCCAAGCTGAAGGTTATCGGGGATGCCCTTGGCTTGCGCTACATCCTCTTGACCCACCTGCAGATCTCTCGCGATTACAACCGCCAGGGCAGCCCGCTGCTGAATACGGCCTTGCGCTTCCTAGCGCCGGCAATCCCTGTGGAGATCCCCAATTTCACCCCCAACCAGTTGCGCAGCCGCGGGGTGGTGGTGGTAGTGGACTTGCAGCGGGATCGGCCGGGGGATCGGGCTCGCTACTACGAGGCCTATGGGCGGGACGATGTGGGGGGGGAACCCCTGTTTGAAGATGCGGCGGCGGGCCTGTTTCGGCTGCAGGTGCGCAACATGGTGCCTGTTTTTATCCAACAGTGGCAGACCAACAACCCCTTTGCAGGGTGAGGATCCCTGCCGCAGGATTTTGTCTCTCCAGAACCCCCTGCAATGAGCGGATGTTGCCATGCCTCTCTTCTTCCTCACTGCGCTGCGGCGCAAGCTTAGCTTAGGCACTTGGGTTCTCTGCAGCTGGCTGGCCCTGGCGGTAGGCGCGTTGGCTCAGGCGCCGGATCCCCCCCTTCCCCGCTTCACGCCGCTGTTTCCCCCCCGGGACCAGGCGGGATCCCAAGCGCGGCTGGTGGGGCAGGTGAGCAACAGCTTGGGGCAGCCGGTGGCCGGGGCGCAGGTGCAGTTGGAGGGCCTGGAGAACCCGAAGGAGCCAGTTCAGACAGACGCGCAAGGGGCATTTGAGCTTAACCCGGCCCCCCCTGGGCGGTGGCTTCTAACGGTGTGGCACCCCGACTACGAAAGCGTGCAACAGGAGATCCTGCTGCAGGAGGGCCTGACTACCCCTGTGGAGGTGGTTTTGCCGCTGGCCATTCGGCCCCAGCCCCGGCGCCGCCTTGGCATCTTGGGGGTAGGGGGGCTGGAACATACCCAGCTTTTGGGCCAGCGCCTGGCCATGGAGGTGGTGCGGCTGGGCCTGATCCCCAACAGCGAGAAGGTGGTGCCCCTAGATAACCGCCGCCTGCAGCCCATTTTGCGCCAGGTGGGCTGGCCACTCTACGAGCTATTTGAGTGGGATCGCCGCAAGCCAGAAGCGGTGGGCCAATTTTTCGACTACCTGGGCCTGGAGGCCATTGTCATTGCCCGCGTCGATGTCCTCACCCGCCCCGCCTCGCCAACGGAGGTGAGCCTGCGCTCCCGCAGCCGCCTGGAGCTGTGGCGATTTGACGAGCAGGGCAACCTCGTGGCAGAGGTATTGGCCGAGGCCAGCCGCAATCAGGTGGAGCGGGGCAATCTTAACGCTGCCGAGCTAATGCAGCTTTATCAAATCCAAGTCACCCAAATGGCCGCCGAAGTCGGATCCCGCTGGAAAGCCAATCACCCCCTAGCCCCCTACCTCAATTTGGCCCCAGGTGAAGCCCCACCACCCCCCTCGCGCCTGGATACTGCCGTGGAGCTGGTCATTCCCACCCCCAGCCCCACTCCTTAGACGCTTTCTGCGGGGCTAGCCCTGCACCTAGGGGAACTGGGGGCTGGCCTAATGCAGGCGGCAGGTTAAAGTAGCACTGAGGATCCTTGCTGCCGTTCCCGTCCATGACCTCTGAGCCCCACCCTCCCCAACCCGCAAGGCCGGAAAGGGACAGCTCGCCCCTGGCTGCCTCCGCCCACGAGGGGATAGCTGCCGGCCATTTTCCAGAGCTAGAGACAGCTACTGCGGCGGCAATTGGGCCAGCGGGGGACCGCCGCTGGCTGCTGGGGGGGGCGCTCGCTATCTTTCTGGTGAGCCTGGGGCTGCGCCTGTGGCGCCTGGCCGAGCTGCCGGCGCCGGTGTTTGACGAGGTGTATTTCCCCGAGTTTGCCCAAAATTACCTCGACGGCAAGCCCTTCTACGACGTGCATCCGCCGCTGGGGAAGTACTTCATTGCCCTCAGCATCCAGCTCTTTGGCCGCAACGAGTGGGGCTTTCGCCTGGCCACCGCCCTGTGTGGATCCTTAATTCCACTTTTGCTTACTGGCTTGGCCTATCGCCTTACTTACCATGTGGGCTTTGCCCTCTTGAGTGGGGTGCTGCTCCTAAGCGACGGGCTGTTTCTGGTGGAGTCCCGCTTTGGCCTGATTAACGTGTACTTGGTGGCCTTTGGCCTGGCGGCCACCGTTTTGCTGCTGAGCGGGCTGGAACGCCGCGGTTGGCAACGGGCCGTTCACCTGACGGCTTCTGGGATCCTGCTGGGGGCAGCGGCTTCGGTAAAGTGGAATGGCCTCTGGTTTGCCTTCATGTTTGCCCTGCTGGGGATCCTCGTCTGGGGGGTGGTCTGGCTGCGCCCGCAGTGGATCCCCCGCTTGGGCATTTTGATCCAAATCCGCCACCTGCGCTGGTGGCACTACGCCTTTTGCTTTGTCCTTGCGCCGCTGGCTTTCTACGCCATCCAGTGGATCCCCCACCTGCAGCTTAACCCGCAGCAGGGGCTAACCCTGGACTGGAGCTGGACGGGGATCCAGAACTACTTTCGATCCCTGGTGCTCATCAATCAGGCGGTTTACAGCGGGCACCTGCATGCTGACCTCGTGGTAGATGAAAACACCCCTGTTCACCCCTATTGCTCCACCAGCTTGCGCTCCCTGGTGGTCTGGTTTCCGGCGCTGCGCCCTTGGCTAACCACCCCCTTGGCCTCGGCAGGGGCCTGGTCTTGGCCGATTATGGGCCGCCCAGTGGGCTACTACTTCAGCACCCAGGGCGATCTGTGGCGAGTTGTCCATGGCCTGGGCAATCCCTGGCTGTGGTGGCTGGGGACGGGGTCCATCTTGGTGCTGGTCTGGCGCGGGATCCGCCGCTTCCACGGCCTGGAAGCCTTTATCCTCATTGGCTATGCAGCCAACTACCTACCCTGGTTTATCGTTAGCCGCTGCGTTTTCATCTACCACTACATGAGTGCTCTGGTCTTTAGCACCCTGGCCCTGGCCTGGCTGGTGCTGCTGGGCTGGCGGCACTCTCGTCGCTTCTGGCGGAGGGTGAGCCTGACGGCGGTGGGCTTGGTCTTGGCTTCTTTTGTCTTCTTTTTCCCGATTTGGTTTGGCCTCCCCCTGAGCCCCAGTGGGTTCTATGCCCGCATGTGGTTTCGCCCCACGCCGACCCCGCTCTTTTGCTTTAGCCCCCAGGCCTGTGAGCGAGCACCCCTGCGCCTGCCGCCTGTCCCCGGCTTGAACTGGATTTGAGGAGGGCATGGTAAGCTTTGGGCAGTTTGTTTTTTGCCCAGAGGCGGGGTGTGGTTTGTTAAGCGCTTGTGGTGGAGGTAGTGGTAACCTATGGCTCGATCCTGCCCGCGTCCTACCAACTCTCCCCGCCGTTACCCCGGGCAGCCAGTCCCTGTGGGCGTCATTGGGGTCGGCAACATGGGCCAGCACCACGCCCGTGTCTTTAGCCTGATGAAGGATGTGCAAGTGGTGGGCGTGGCTGACATCAATGTGGAGCGGGGCTTGGATGTAGCCAGCCGCTATCGGGTTCACTTCTACGAAGACTACCGGGAACTGCTGCCCCACGTGGCCGCTGTTGCCATTGCCGTTCCCACCGTTCTTCACCACGAGGTGGGTATGGCCTGCCTGGAGGCGGGGGTGCACGTGTTAATTGAAAAGCCCATTGCCGCCAGCATTGCTGAGGCAGAATCCCTGGTCAACCGCGCCGCCGACTGCAATTGTATTCTGCAGGTGGGACACATTGAGCGCTTCAGCCCCGTCTTTCAAAGGCTGGGGCAAGTTTTGCAGCGCGAAGAACCGCTGGCCTTTGAGGCCCACCGCCTCAGCCCTTATTCCGACCGCGCCAGTGATGTGTCGGTGGTGTTTGACCTGATGATCCACGACATTGACCTGTTGCTGGAGCTGATCCCTTCCCCTGTAACCCAGATTACTGCCAGCGGCAACCGCGCCTCCCCGTGGGGCTATCTAGACTACGTCACTGCCACCCTCACCTTTGCCAACGGCGCCATCGCCACCCTCACCGCCAGCAAGGTCACCCACCGCAAGGTGCGCACCATTGCCGTCCACTGCAAAAATGCCCTCGTGGAAGCCGACTTTCTGCACAACGAGATCTCCATCTACCGCCAGGGATCCAGCAGCAGCGACTACGGCCAGCTGCCCTACCCGCGGGATGGCCTTATCGAGAAGGTTCACATCGAACCTATTGACAAGCTCCACGCTGAGCTGGAGCACTTTATCAACTGTGTGCGGGGGGGCAATCAGCCGTCGGTGGGCGGGGAGCAGGCCCTGAAGGCCTTGAAGTTGGCTTCTGAGGTGGAGCGGATTGCCTTAGATGGATGCGCCTGGAGGGAGGCCAAGCCCTGCCGGAGCTTTTTGTCTTAGCTTTGCCGCCGGTATTCAGGCGGTATCTTCTGCCAGCCGGTCATGGGTGGGGAGGGCGAGGATGGCAAAGGCTTGGTGGAGAGGCAAGGTCGAGCAATCGTGGTAGAGGAAGGGTTGGCCTTGGCAATTGGCGGCCTGGCGGCAGGGATCCTGGCCGGTTTTTTGGGCATTGGCGGCGGGACAATCTTGGTGCCCTTGCAGGTGAGCTTGGGGATCCCGCCGCTGCAGGCGGTGGCCACCAGCAACTTTTCCATTCTCCTCACCTCCCTGGCGGGCAGCCTCCACAACTGGCGCATGGGGATGTTGGATCCCAAACGGGTGATCTTGCTAGGGATCCCGGCTCTGGTTACAGCGCAGGGAGGGGCCCTCCTTGCCAGTTACCTGCCTAGCTATCTGCTACTAGCGGCCTTTGGGGTGCTGTTGCTGGCAAACCTTTACCTGGTGGAGCTGCGCAAAACCGTGGTCGCCCACGCCCAAGCGTTGGAGAGGCCAGTTGTTACTGCCGGCAGGCAGATGCCGCTGTGGCTGGCCCGCGCCCTCACCGGTGGCGCTGCTGGCTTGTTGGCGGGGCTTTTTGGCCTCGGCGGTGGCCTCATCATGGTGCCCCTGCAGATCCTGCTGTTGGGGGAAAGCCTCAAGGTGGCCATCCAAACCAGCTTGGGGGCAATTGTTCTCACGGCAACTGCCGCTACCCTCGGCCATGCGGGCCTGGGCAACTGGATGGCGAACGCTCTCGGCTTTGGAGATGGCACCATCCGCCAGAATGTGCTCTGGATCCCAGGCCTAATCCTAGGAACAGGGGGGTTGGTGGGCGTCCAGATCAGTACCCGCACCCTGCCCAAGCTGCCGGATGAGATTGTCAGCCTGCTTTTCCGAACCTTTCTTGCTGGGCTTTCCCTCTATGTTTTTTGGCAAGCCTGGCAGAACTACCAGGCCCTGGACAACCAGTAGCGATTTCTCACTTCAACGCCTTGCCCTCCTTATGGGGAAAAACTCACTGGTGGCCGCCCTTGGGAAGCCTCTGAAGCTGGCGCTAGGAGGCGAGGGAAAGGCTCTCACTCGACTTGCAGAGGTCGTGGACGGGGTAGCTGCCAAAAAGCTTTAGGGTTTCTGCAATCGCTTCCAGGGCAGCAATTACCTCTGCCTCTAGGTAGGGCTGGCCGGCCGGGTTCTCCAGATCAACAAAGAAGACGTAGGTACCCGCCGATTTCTTGGTGGGGCGCGACTCGATGCGCGACATATTGAGGCCCCGCTCCGCAAAGACCTGTAGCGGCTTCAGCAGGGCCCCTGGCACATTGTGGGGCAGGCTAAAGGCCAAGGAAGTATGGGATCCTCCCGGTGAGGATCCGTGGCGGCCCACCACCCAAAAGCGAGTGCAATTATCCGGGTGGTCGTTGATTGGGCAGGCCAAGACCGGCAGTTGGTAGAGCTCAGCGGCCCGCTCTGAGGCGATGACGGCAGCATTGGGCTGTCCTCGCAGCCGATCCAATTCTTCGGTGGTCGACCGGGTCGGGATCAAAGTGGCCCGGGGCAGATGGGAGCGCAGCCACGCCTGACATTGGGCCAAGGCTTGGGGATGGGAATAGACCTGCTCAATCTGCTCCAAGGCCGAAGCACAGCCGATGAGGGCATGGCGGATCGGCAGGATCAGCGCCTGGCGAATGCTCAGCCCCTCCAGTTGCCAGAGGGCATCCAGGGTCATGGAGACCCCGCCCTCAACGGAGTTTTCCACTGGCACCACCGCCCAGGCTTGCTCGCCGGTAGCCACGGCTTCCAAGCAGGCGCCAATGGTGGGGTAGGGCACCAGGGGGTGGGATCCCTGGCTGTGCAGATGGGGCTGCTCGGGACAGGCCAGCAGAGCGGCCAACTCCGTATAGGTTCCGGCAGGGCCTAGAAAAGCTACTGGCACAGGGGAGACAACTGCAGCCATCCCTTAGTCAGTCAAGTATCGCTGGGAGCTAGCTCTAACTCTACCGTCTCGGTATCCCTCCGTAGCAGCGGGCAGTCAGGCTCTGGACAGCGGGGATTGGCTGCCACCCTGTCCATCGCCTTCGCCACCTCCAGGTGAATTTGCCTCTGCAGCTCTTGATCCGCTTGGATAGCTTCCAGAGTGGAGATGGAGCCTTCAAAGCTGGTGGCGTAGCGAGGCGGGAGGTTGTTGAGGGCCAGGGCGGCAGCATCGTGACAGAATCGCTCGCAGAAGCAGTAACGCTGCCGGCTTTCCAGCAGGAGCATCTCGTTTACGGCTTCGAGGACAGCCCGCTCCATTTGATTTTCCAGCCTCCTCAGGGGTTTGCGTGCCTCCATGGCTGCCTCCTTTCCATTGCCGATGGCGAATTGTCCCCGCCTCTCTTCCAGCCAGGATCTCCTACCCTCTAGCGTACCCAGCTCAGCAAACAGGGCTACTGCTAGCGGCCCCTTCGTTGACGAGTATCCTCGGCAGGCGGGCAGAAAGCCCACACAGCAGTTCGTAGGAAATGGTGCCCACCTGTTCGGCCCAATCCTGGATGGATAAGCCCATCCTCTCTACGTGAGGGCCCAGCAGTTCTACCTCATCCCCCACCTGGACGTCTGGCCTCTCGGTTACATCCCACATGCACTGATCCATGGTGATGGTGCCCACCTGCTGGATGAGGCCGCCACGCACCCACCCCCGCAGCCAGCCGGAAAGCTGCCTTGGGATCCCGTCGGCGTAGCCAATGGCTAGGGTGGCAATGCGGCTGGGCCGGGAAGTGATGTAGCGGTGTCCGTAGCTGACGCCGGTGTAGGCAGGTACGGTTTGGATGTGGGTCAGCCGCGCCTTGAGGCGCAGGATTGGTCTCAGCCCAGGCACCTGCAGGTGCGGGGCAGGAGACAAGCCGTAGAGGGCTAACCCCAGCCGCACGCGGGGATAGTGGAGATGGGCTAGGGCGCCGGCGGAGTTATCCAGATGCAGGGGGGGCAAGGGATCCCCGGCCTGGCGAATCTGCTCCACCACTTGGGCAAAGCGGGCCTCCTGCAGGGCCATTACTGGGGAATTGGGCTCATCTGCCGTTGCAAAGTGGGAAAATAGGCTACGGCCCTCCAGCTCAGGGATCCGGCAGATCTGCCCCCACACGGCGGCAGCCTCCTGCCAAGGGATCCCCAGGCGGGTCATGCCCGTATCGACATTGACGTGCACCGGAACTGGTCGCCCAGCCCAGCAGGCCACCTGGCGCAGCAGGGGGATTTGCTCAGCCCGGGTGAGGCTGACCTCCAGCCGCGCAGCCATGGCCTGCTGCAGCTCCGCCCAGGTATTCAAAGCACCCAGGACCAGGATGGGAGCCTGTAAGCCTGTCTGGCGCAGCTCGATCCCTTCGGCCAGGGTAGCCACACACAGCCCCTTAGCCCCGGCAGCCACCAGCAGGGGAGCCACCAAACGAGCTCCATGGCCGTAGGCATTGGCCTTGACCACTGCCCAGATCTCCACATTTGAGCCCAGGCGGGCCTGCAACAGCCTTAGGTTTTCTCGCAACTGGGCCGCGTCAATTTCCACCCACGCCCGGCTGGTCAGCAACTCCCGCTCTAGGTTGCAATCCGGCCAGAGCCTCGTCTTGCCAACGGGATCCGCCTCCTGGGATCCCTGGCCCAGGGCCTCCCTCTGGCTCCACGGGGCAGACGCCGTAGCCAGAGGGCTAGGCACTGCCGCCACCAGCCCAGCAGCGTCGTCTGGCGTGGACAATTCTTGATCCACAGCTTCCCCTCACACCCGGCCAATGCCTCAGTGCTAGATTTAGCGCAAAGTCCAGCCCGGTGCCATCCACAGCAGCGGCACTTCCGGGATCCCGGCCACCGCGTCGTTCTCCCCCAAGTGAGCTGGCCAGAGACTTTGCCCTTGCAGAGGCAGTCCTTGGCTCAATAGCCGCCGCAGCGCGCGTTGGAGCGGATCTCTCTCCCCTGCGGGTGACAAGGAGGGATCCCCCGTCATCCGCCGCAGATCCTCCACGGCTTCGGTGTATCCTCCCAAGGCATCCACCAGGCCCAGCTCCACCGCCTGGGCCCCAGTAAAGAGGCGCCCATCAGCCAACTGGCGCACGCGCGCCTCATCCAGACTCTGCCGCCGCGCGATCATCTCTGCATCCAGCACCGCCTCTGCGCCTTTTTCCGGCAAGCGTTGGCGCCCACGGGCCACATCGCGAACAAACTGGTCGAGAGTGTCCTCGACCAGCTCTTGCAGCAGACGTTGTTCCTGGGGGGTAGCAGCACGGAAAGGGGAAAGAATATCTTTGTACTCGCCGGTTTTGAAGGTCTGCGGCTCTATGCCGTAGTTTTCGAGCAATTTGCCGAAGTTAAGGCTGCTGATGATCACTCCTATGCTGCCCGTCAGAGTACCCGGGTTGGCGTAGATCTTGTCGGCAGCACTGGCCACGTAGTAGCCGCCGCTGGCGGCAATGTCTTCCAGAATGGCGATCACCGGCTTACCGGCCTCCCGCAGGGCGGTGACGGCGCGGTAGAGTTCCTGGCTGGATCCCACGGCCCCCCCAGGACTGTTGATGCGCAGCAGGACGGCTTTGACCGTGCTATCCTCAACCGCCTCTTGCAACTGCTCCAAAGGGGAGAGGGGCAAGCCCACCAAGGCCGAGCGGCGCAGGCCGCCTATTGGGCCCTCGAGGGTGACCACCTCAATGCGATCCGCCCCCCGAGGAGTCTCTAGACCAACTCCCCCTCGAGTCGACTCGGCAGCAGGTCGCCTGCTGCCAATCAGGGCTGCAATGAGGCAAACCACTAGCAAAGCAGCCGCCAAAATGCGGTTCAGCTGACTTTCCTGGGTCACAGGCTCCCCCCTTGTCCCTGACTCTGTTCTATCACTCGGCAAGCTTCTGGAGCGACTGACCCCAAGGCACAACTGGCCCCGTCCTCTGCAGGCAAGCAGGGGAAGGGTAGTGCGGACCGTCAAGCAGTTGTAGTATACTGGCTGGTGCCACCTAAAGCAGCCTACGGCAGGATAGGCCGAGGCTTGTGCCTGGAGAAGTCCGAACCGATGGAGGGATAAGGCTTGCCCCCAATTAGGTGCTTGGTCAAGAGGGCAGCTATTTCCCAGGAAAGCCAAGCTCCTTGCATCAGCAGAGCTGCTTCTCTAGGCTAGAATTGGGTAGAGGGGGATGCTCCTATCGAACCCTTTGACTTTAGTCTCGGGGCTTTAGCTCAGTTGGTAGAGCACTTCAATGGCATTGAAGGGGTCAGCGGTTCGAGTCCGCTAAGCTCCATCGCTAAAGCAGTCAGGGGAGGGAAGAGAGGTGGGGAGAGACTCTCGGAGAGGGCCAAGGTTGCCGTAGCTGCTCTGCACAGTGGGGGGCGGGAGGCCATGAAGCTTCGCCCTCTGGCTTGAACCAAGCAGAAAATCTCCCTATACTTCAGGAAGCTTCGTCTCCCTTTACCTATGCGTGTTCCCTCCTCAGGCGACCCGGATCCCACCCTTCCCGAGGCTCAGGCCGGCCAGTCGGCCCGGGAGGCTGTTCCGCTTGCCCAACCAGAGGCGGATCCCCCGGCAGCCCCTCCTTTGACCCTGCGGCAGCAGCAGTTGCAGTCTTGGCTAGCCGAAGCTCCAGGGGAGCTGCAGGAGCAGCCCACTCTTCAAAATCTGCAGGCTGAAGTCCAAGCCCTGCGCACTCAGCTGCAGGAGCGAGAACGCGCCCTGCAGCAGTTGCAACAAACCCTGGCAGAGCAAAAGGTTCAGCTCTCGGAGCAAGAAGCTCAGCTGGCGGCACGACAACGCCTCAACGAGCGGCAGCGCCAAGACATCGAAGCCTTACAGGAGCAGATCGAGCAGTTACGGCTGGCCCATGCCCAGGAGCGCCGTCAGTGGGAACACCGTCAGCAGGAGCTGCAGGCGTCGCTGCTGGAAGCCCAGGATCTGGCTGAAAGACGGGGGGGGATGCTGCAGCGCTTCAAGGCCGAGCTTTCTTTGGCCCGCACCCAACTGGCGGAAGCGCAGGCAGAGCTGAGCGGACTGCGGGCTCTCTACAACGAGCAGCGGGCCGCTTGGCAGGAAGAACGGGAGCGCCTTGAGGCGCGGCTAGCAGGCTATGCTGAGACGGAGGCGGAAGCGCAGCAGCGCTGGCAGGAGCAACGGCAGGAATTAGAGGCGGCCCTCTCCCAAGCCCAGGCGGAAATTGCCCGCTGGCAGAAGCAGTACACCCAGGCCCAGCAGCATCTTGAGGAGTTGGAGCGGCAGCTCCAAGCGGCTTTGGAGCAGCTTGCCGAACAATCTGCTAGGCAATCGCAGTGGCGCTCTGCCCAGGTGGCCATTGCCCATTTACAGGAACAAACCGAAGCCTTGGAGGCCCAGGTGAAGGCTCTGCAGGCAGAACGAGCGGCTCTTTTAGAAGAGAACCGCGCCCTGAAAGAGAAGTACGAGCAGCAACAAATGCATGTGCTTAGCCTGAAGGCAGCCCTAGAGCGCAGAGGTCTGGAGATTCCGTCTCAGGTTGATAGGGTGGCCAAGGTGGGCGACACGCCAAGGGGAGCCAAGTCTCCTGCCCCCCTCCAGGCCGCTAAGCCTGTGCCTCAGCCACGACCTCTCATGGCTCGGGCCGGGAGGCAAGCGGTAGACCTGCCGCGGTTTTTGCCCCGTCCGTGAGAGATTCTGCTTCTCCCCGCTGGTTGGAGGTGTGGGTGGATCATCCTCGCTTGGGGGGGTGCTTTATCTACCGCGTGCCGGAGGGATGGGAGCCGGAGGCTGGCGATCTCCTCAGAGTTCCCTTTGGCCAGCAGGTGGTGGGAGCAGTGGCCCTGGGCTGGCGCACCGAGTTGCCGGCAGGGGTAGATCCCCAGTCAGTGCGGGCAATCGAGGCGGTGGTGGCCAAGGGGATCCTGCCCCAGGAGTTCTGGCCGCTGCTGCAGCGAGTGGCCGATTACTATCTCACTCCTCTGGCGCAGGTGGTGCGCACCGTTTTGCCGCCGGGCTTGCTGAGCCGCTCCCAGCGGCGGATCCGCCTGGTTGGATCCCCGCAAGGGGAATGTTCGCCGGCTGCCCAGGCTTTGCTGCGGCTGCTCCAGGAGAAGGGGGGGGAGCTGTCTTGGCGTTACCTCCAGCAGCAGCTGCCTGGCGCCGAGGTGGCTCTGCGGGAGCTGCAGCGGCGGGGTTGGGTGGAGAGCTTCTGGCAGGAGCAGCAGGGGGGCAGGGTGAAAACCCAACAGGCGGCCACCCTAGTGGAGGACTCGCTGGAGGGGCTGAGCTTGCCCCAGAAGAAAGCGCTGCAGATCCTCAAGCAAAAGGGGGGGGAGCTGCTGCTGGTCGAGTGGGAGCGCCTAGCGGGGGTGAGCCGGTCAGTGTTGCAGAGCCTGGCCCGCAAAGGCCGGGTCCACCTCTACGAGCGACCCCTGCTGCGGCTGGGGGAGGCCGGCCGGCCTGTGGAGAAAGATTGGCCCAAGCCTCTGACGCCAGCCCAGGCCGAGGCAGTGGCGGCCATCCAGCAAGCCCTGGGGCGAAACCAACGCTTTCTGCTGCACGGGGTCACCGGCTCCGGCAAGACGGAGGTCTACCTGCAAGTCATTGCCCAGGTGCTGCAGCAGGGGCGGTCGGCCTTGGTGCTGGTGCCGGAGATTGGCCTTACCCCGCAACTGACGGATCGCTTTCGGGCGCGGCTGGGATCCCGCGTGTGGACTTACCACAGCGGCCTCTCGGCAGGGGAGCGCTACGACCTCTGGCGGCAGATGTTGGTCGCTGTCCCCCAGGTGGTGATCGGCACCCGCTCGGCGGTGTTTGCTCCCTTGGCCAATCTCGGCCTGATTGTTTTGGACGAGGAGCACGATGACAGCTTCAAGCAGGATCAGCCCCAGCCCTGTTACCACGCCCGCCAGGTGGCGGAGTGGCGGGCCGAGCTGGCCAACTGTCCCTTGGTTTTAGGCAGCGCCACACCGGCGGTGGAAACCTACGCCGCCCACCTGCAGGATCCGCAGCGCTGGGTTCGCCTCTCTTTGCCGCAGCGCATCCCCCAGGCGGGGATCCCGGCCACCCTGCCCCACCTGGAGCTGGTGGACATGCGCCGGGAGCTGCAGGCCGGTAACCGCAGCCTTCTCAGCCGCCGCCTGCAACAAGCTCTGCAGGAGACTTTGGACAGGGGGGAACAGGCCATCCTCTTTGTCCCCCGCCGCGGCTACAGTACCTTTGTCTTGTGCCGCAGTTGTGGCTTTGTCCTCACCTGCGCCCATTGCGATGTCTCCCTCACCTTTCACGTGGAGGGCGGGCAAGAGCTGCGCTGTCACTACTGCGGCGCCCGCCAACCCCATCCCCAGCGCTGCCCTGCCTGTGGCTCGCCCTACCTCAAGCACTTCGGCACTGGCACCCAGAAGGTGGTGGAAGTGCTGCAGCAGCACTGGCCGCAGCTGGGGATCCTGCGCTACGACAGCGACGCCACTCGCCGCAAGGGATCCCACCGGGACTTGCTGGAGCAGTTTCGCAGCGGCAAGGCCCAGGTGCTGGTGGGCACCCAGATGCTCACCAAGGGGCTGGACATCCCCCAGGTCACCCTGGTGGGGGTGGTGGCCGCCGATGGACTGCTGCACCAGCCTGACTACCGCGCTGGCGAGCGTACCTTTCAACTCCTGACCCAAGTGGCGGGCCGGGCGGGACGGGGATCCCTGCCGGGCCAGGCAATTATCCAGACCTATTTGCCAGAGCACCCCATCTTGCAAGCGGTGCTGGCCCACAACTACGAGGGCTTTGTCCAGGCCGAGCTGCGCCAACGCCAAGAGGGGGGCTACCCCCCCTATCGGGCCCTGATTTTGGTGCGCTTGAGCAGCAGCCGCCTGGAGGTGCTGGAGCGCTACTGCAGCCGCCTAGCTGAGGGCCTGCAGGGGATCCCGGCGGAGGTGTTGGGGCCAGGACCGGCCCAAGTGGAGCGGGTTGCCGGCCGCTACCGCTGGCAGATCCTCCTCAAACAGCTTCCCGATCAGCCCTGGGATCGCGCCCAGATTGCGGCCCACCTGGGCAGCGCCCTTGGATCTATCCCCCAGGGGATTCGCGTCAGCCTCGATGTGGATCCGCTGCGGATCCTCTAGGGGCGGCAGTTTTGCCGCAGCTTGGCGTTGGATGGCCCCAACCTGTTTTATAGTCGTTTAAGCTTCGTTTAAGCTCAGGGATCCCCCACGGGCTCAAAGGCCGGCGCTAGGCGGGATCCCGTCAAGCTGCCAGCGTCAATCCTGGGAGGAGAAGGATTTGTGGCCTATCGTGTAACGTTGATCCCCGGCGATGGCATTGGCCCGGAAGTAACCAGGGCAATGACCACAGTCCTGGAGGCCACCGGGGTGGACTTGGAGTGGATCCGAGTAGAAGCAGGGGTAGAGGTGATTGAGAAATACGGCACGCCTTTGCCACCGCAGGTGTTGGAGTCCATCCGGGAAACCAGAGTGGCCATCAAAGGGCCCATCGGCACCCCTGTAGGCACGGGCTTTCGCTCAGTCAATGTAGCCATCCGCAAAGAGCTGGATCTCTACGCCAACCTGCGCCCGGCCAAGTCCATCCCCGGCATCAAAAGCCCCTTTCAAAACGTTGACCTGGTGGTGGTGCGGGAAAACACCGAGGATCTCTACGCCGGGATCGAGTTCGAGCGAGGCACCCCCGAAGCAGCCCACGCTCGCGAAGAGATGATGCGTCTTTCTGGCAAGTTCATCCGCGAGGGATCTGCCATTGGCATCAAACCCATCTCGGAGTTTGGCAGCCGTCGCATTGTCAAGTTTGCTTTTGAATATGCCCGCCAAAACGGCCGCAAAAAGGTAACGGCCGTTCACAAAGCCAACATCATGAAGTTTACCGACGGCCTGTTTTTGCAGGTGGCACGGGAGGTGGCCCAGGAGTACCCCGACATCGAGTTTGAAGATCGCATTGTCGACAACATGTGCCTGCAACTGATGCAAAAGCCCCAGCTCTACGATGTACTGGTACTCACCAATCTTTATGGGGATATTATCTCGGATCTGTGCGCCGGCATGATTGGGGGGCTGGGGGTGGCGCCGGGGGCCAACATCGGGGATGGCATTGCAGTTTTTGAGGCCATCCACGGCTCGGCGCCCAAGTACGCCGGCCAAAACAAGGTCAACCCCTCTGCCCTTATCCTCTCCGGCGCCATGATGCTGCGCTACCTGGGCGAGCGGGAAGCTGCCGCGAGGGTAGAAGCGGCAGTGCGGTCGGTCATTGCCGAAGGCAAATACGTCACCTACGACCTGGCGCAAGGGGAGCCCGTCGGCACCCAGGAGATGGCTGAGGCCATTGCCGCCCGCGTGCAGGAGATGGCCCCCCATGAGGGCCGGGATCCTATTCCCATCGAGTCCTAGATCCCTGCTTCCCTCGGGAGAGGGTGAGGGCTCAGTAACCCAGAACCGGATCCACCACCCCCAGCAAGGGTTCTCCCAGCCGAAAGCGGCGCACGTTTTCCCGCACCCGCTCGGAGAGGGCAGGGACAATCATGGCGTCGGTGAGGGCCGTGTGGGGGGTAATGAGGCAATTGGGCAAGCGCCAGAGGGGATGTCCCTCCGGCAGCGGCTCTGGGTCTGTAACATCTAGGGCAGCGCCTCGAATGATCCCTTCCTGCAAGGCGCTTACCAGATCTGCAGTTACGATATGTTTCCCGCGGGCCACATTGACCAGCCAGCAGCCGGATCCCATCTGCTCCAGCTCTGGCCGGGCAATGATCCCCTCTGTCTCGGGGGTGAGGGCCAAGGCCAGGATCACCACATCCGCTCCTGCCAGCACCGCCTGCCGCTCTGCCAGGGTCACCACCCGGCTAGCTCCTGGCAAGGGATCCGCCCTGCGCCGCACCACGTCAATGGAGCAGCGGAAGGGCTGTAACAACTGGATCAGCGCCTGGGCAATGCCCCCCGCCCCAAAGATAACCACGCGGCTGCCCCAGAGGCTGGTGCCGGATCCCGGCTGCCACGTCTGGGCCAGAGCGCGCTGCTTGAGATCCCGCAGGCCGGCCAAAGTGAGGGCCAGGGCATGCTCGGCCACCGCCTGAGCGTACACTCCTTTGCCGCAGGTCCACACATAGGCAGGATCCAGAATACCCGCTTGGGCAAAAGGCTCTACCCCTGCCCAGGGCAACTGCACCCAGCGGATCCCTTGGCCCTCTGCTAGGCAACGCCTTAAACTCGGCACATCGAAGCCATCGGTCCAGACCAAGGCTTCTGCTTCGGATAGGGGCACAATTTCGCCACCCCCCGCCAAGACTGCTGCCTTCAGCCAGGGGCGAAGATCAGCCGGCTCAACAGCAATGTGCTTGCCTTGAATGCCCATTGCAGCTGGTGGAGAAGGGCTTTCCTCCGTTTTGACCTCCTTGCCGCCCTCAAGGGGGGATGCCTACACCGCGCAGTTGCTAAAGGCTCCCTCCTCCTGAGGCAAACGGTGAGCTCCTGGACCGAGGGCCTGCTGGCTACTCCCACCCTGCCGTAGGCGGCAGCAAGACCATTAAAAGCCTACAGCCCGCCAAAGGTAAACCGGGTAGGACGGGACTTGTCACCCATTGGGGTAAAAGAGGGTTAAGGGATCCCAAAAGGAGGAGGGAGGAGCAATGGGGAGGGTCTAGGTTGAGAAGTACTGCCTCTGCTTACCTCTGCGCCATGACCCTTTCTGAGTTTCTGACCCTAGTAGCGCTGCTCTTTCCAGGGATCCTGCTGTCATTGATCCTGATGGCCACTTTTGCTGCTGGGGGATAGGGAGGAACCGCAAGCCCGGCACCGCCGCCGCAGCCTTTGGAGAGTTCCGCAGGCCGTCTCCCCGCTTTGGGAGGAGGAGTCCTGCTGAGAGGGGAGCGGAGTAAGCGATAATGAGGGCGGCGTTGGCACGCTGTACTCGTGATGCGCATCTCCTTGAAGTGGTTGCGGGAACTGGTGGACTTTGAGCTTTCCCCCGAAGAACTGGCAGAAGCCCTCACGATGGTGGGCTTTGAAGTGGAGGAAATCGAGGATCGCCGCCGTTGGGCAGAGGGGGTGGTTCTGGGCAGGATTCTGACTGTCGAGCCCCATCCCCAGGCCGATAAGCTGCGGGTTTGCCAGGTGGATTTGGGGGGCAAGCAGCCGGCTACGATTGTCTGCGGAGCGGCCAACGCCCGCCCTGGCCTGCTGGTTGCTGTAGCCACGCCAGGCACCCATTTGCCTGCTGTGGACCTGACCATTGCCAAAGCAGAAAAGCGAGGGGTGCTTTCGGAGGGCATGATTTGTTCTCTGGCCGAGCTGGGCTTGGAGAAAACCTCAGAAGGGATCCACGAATTTCCCCCCGATCTGGATCTCAAGGCCCACCCGCTGGGCTCTGATGTGCGCCCCCTCCTGGGCCTAGATGATGTGGTGCTGGATCTCACCTCCACCGCCAACCGCGCCGATGCCCTGAGCATGGTGGGGATTGCCCGCGAGGTGGCCGCCCTCACCCGCAATCCGCTGCGCCTGCCCCCAGTACAGTCCCTGCGGGCCCAGCCCATCCCCGACTTCCAACTGCGCATTGCCGACGCCAAAGCCTGCCCCGCCTACAGCGGCGTGCTGATTGAGGGGGTCAAGGTTGGTCCTTCTCCCGACTGGCTAAAACACCGCCTGGCCGCCGCTGGGATGCGCTCCATCAACAATGTTGTAGATGTTACCAATTTAATCCTGCTGGAATGGGGCCAGCCTTTGCACGCCTTCGATTGGGATCGCCTCCTGCAGGTCATGGGTAAGCAGGAGCCCACCCTTGAGGTGCGCTTTGCCCAGGCGGGGGAAACGCTGAAGACCCTAGACGGCCAAACCCGTACTTTGCAGCCTGAAAGCCATCTCATCGTTGCTGGCAGCCACCCGGTGGCCCTGGCCGGCGTCATGGGAGGGGAGGAGACGGAGGTGGACGCGGCCACCACAAAGGTTTTTCTGGAAGCGGCCCTCTTTGACCCAGTGGTGACGCGCCGCTCAGCCCGCGCGCAGGGACTGCGCACGGAAGCCTCCGCCCGCTATGAGCGGGGTGTGAACATGGCTACCCTTGAGCTGGCGCGGGATCGGGCGGTGCAGTTGATTTTGCAGCTGGCCGGAGGCTCGGTGGTTGGCCTCACTACCTTTGACCAGCGGCCACCGCTAGAGCGGACCCTGCAGCTGCGGCTGTCGCGGCTCATTGATGTGCTGGGGGACGAGGTGCGGCCAGAGGAGGTGGAGGAAATTTTGTCGGCTCTGGGCTTTCAGCTTTCCCCTTGTCAGGAAGTTGCCCCCAAGGCCGGCCCTACTACCGAGACAGCGAGCGTAGCCCGCTGCGTCTGGCAGGTCTCTGTTCCCCCCCATCGATTGCGGGATATCGAGCGAGAGATCGACCTCATTGAGGAGTTTGCCCGCCTCTATGGCTATGACCGCTTCTCAGAAACCCTGCCCACGGAGCCGCAGGTGGGATCCCTCTCTACACGGGAAGCTTTGACTCGGCAAATTCGCGAGGTGATGCGGGGCATTGGCCTGACGGAGGTGTACCACATCTCCCTCTGCTCGGCAGAAGCAGAGAGCTCCCTAGTGAAAATTGCCAATCCCCTTTCACCAGAGTACTCGGCCGTGCGCAAGGCGCTGCTGCCCGGCTTGGTGGAGGCTTTCCGCTACAACTGGGCTCAGGGGAATGGCCCTCTACAGGCTTTTGAAATTGGCCATGTCTTCGACTATGCCCCTCCCTCTAGCCCTGAGCCTTACCAGGAGGCAGAACACCTGGGCGGCATTCTGGGTGGGGATCTCAACCCCAACGACTGGCGGCACTCCAACCAGCCCATGGACTGGTTTGAGGCCAAGGGGCTCTTGGTCTCAGCCCTAGAGCGGCTGGGATTTGCCCCCGAGTTTCGTCCGGATCCCCCTGAGGCGCAGTCGCCCCTGTTGCACCCCGGTCGGCAGGCCGGTATTTGGATCGAGGGATCCCGCATCGGCATCTTCGGGCAGTTGCACCCCCGCCTCTGCCAGGAGAAGGGGTTGCCGGACGAGGTTTATGGGTTTGAGGTGGATCTGGATCCCCTGCTGGCCGGCCTGGAGAGGCGGAGCCTGGTACAATTTTCTCCCTTTTCACCTTTCCCCGCCTCGGCGCGAGACATTGCCTTCTTTGCGCCGCTGGAGCTATCCGTGGCGGAAATCGAGAAGGTCATCCGCCAGGCGGCAGGTCCTCTGCTGCAGTCGGTGCAGCTTTTTGACGAATATCGGGGCCAGGGGGTACCACCAGGGCAGCGCAGCCTCGCCTTCCGCCTGGTCTATCGCGCTCTGGATCGCACCCTCACCGAGGCGGAGGTGGAAGCCGCGCAAAACCAAGTAAGAGCCCAGTTGGAGAAACACTTTCCGGTTACCTTGCGCAGCTAGCAGCCTGTCAGTTTCTAGTACGATCTTCTGGAAGTTTTTGTCTTCCACGGGACTCCTGGCCGTGCAGACCAACGCCTCTCTTTCAGGAACAACCAGCCCTCAGGCTGTAGCCTGCGATCCCCTGACACGGGCGCAGATTCTCATCGAAGCCCTGCCCTACATTCAGCAGTACCAGGGGCGCATCATGGTCATCAAATACGGCGGCGCCGCCATGGTGCAGCAGGAGCGCCGAGCTGAGGTGCTACGGGATATTGTCTTTCTGGCCTGTGTCGGCATTCGGCCGGTGCTGGTGCATGGCGGGGGGCCGGAAATCAACAGTTGGCTGCAGAAGCTGGGTATCCCCTTCAAGTTTGTCGATGGCCTGCGAGTAACCGATGCTGCCACCATGGAGGTGGTGGAGATGGTGCTGGTGGGCAAGGTTAACAAACAGATCGTGCAGTTGATTAGCCTGGCTGGCGGGTCGGCGGTGGGGCTGTGTGGCCGGGATGGCAACCTCATTAGAGCTCGCTCCCAGGGCCGAGCGGAAATTGGCTTTGTAGGGGAGGTGAGCAGCGTCAACCCCCAGGTGCTGCACACCCTACTGGAGGGCAGCCAGATCCCAGTCATTGCCAGCGTAGCCGCCGACGAGACGGGCCAAGCCTACAACATCAATGCTGATACGGTGGCCGGGGAGCTGGCAGCCTCTTTGGGGGCCGAAAAGTTAATCCTTCTCACCGACACCCCTGGCATCCTCAGAGACCCTGCCGATCCCAGCTCCCTGATTCCACTCCTGGATATCGAGACAGCCCGCCAGCTAATCCAGAGCGGCGTGGTTAGGGGCGGCATGATTCCTAAGGTGCAGTGTTGCATTCGCGCCCTGGCTCAAGGGGTTCGGGCTGCCCACATTCTGGACGGCGGATCCCCTCATTCCCTGCTCTTGGAACTGCTGACCGATGCTGGCGTGGGCACTAAGCTTGTCCCCTCTCAATTTTCCGCCCAGTTGGAGAGGCTCAACAACGGGGCCGGCTAGGCTCTCCCCCACCTGGCTAAGGAATTGGCTATCCACGCTAAGCTACAGCTAGGCGGGTTCTTGTCGGACTCGCTGCTGGCGTGAACTGTCCCAGTTGGGCTATGAGGACGGCCAGTTCTTGGGGCGGGTAGCGCTGGGTTTCTTTACTCTTGGTGCAGCCAAGAATGGGGCCTGCTGCCTGCTCAGCCAGCTCAAGAGCATCTTCGCGGGGTACCTGCAGCTGGGCCCCACATTCGGCCAAGTACTCGTAGCCGCGGATGGCCAGGCGCAGCCCCGTCCACAGCAAAGCGGCCACGGTGCTGGGGTAGCCTGCCCAACTGCTAGGCCATAGAAGGCCACGGCAAGGCGCAGCGGCCAGCGGCTAAGCTTCTGCACAAAGAGAGGTTGAGGCTTCCACCGGGATCCCGCGCTTCTAAGACCCAGCGGCCTCGTGGGGCACGGCTTTGGCCTGAACGTCAAGCTTCCAGGATAGCAATCCCAACCCCCCTCTCCCGCAGGGGGGAGGGCCCACCCTCCTCAGGGAGAGAGCTTAGAGTAGATCAGTTGCCTTCATCGTTTTTGGGTGTGAGTCAGTGAGCCTTGCCCCCTTTCCTCCTGCTGCTGCTTCCCACAGGGATCCCCGCAGCGATTGGCGGTTGCTGCGGCTGCTCTGGCCCTATGCCCGGCGGCACCTAAAGCTGTTGCTGGCCGCCTTGGCCTTTTTGCCGCCCCTGGCCTTGGCGGATGCGGTGCAGCCTTTAATCTTGCAGCGGGCCTTAGATGGCCCCATCGCCCAAGCCTTTGCCCAAGGTGATAGCAGGCCCCTTGCCGGCCTCTGGCCCCACTTGGGTCTGTTGGTTCTCACCCTGCTAGCCCGCTGGGTTTTCCAGGCCCTGGAGGGCTACAGCAGCCAGAAGCTGGGGCAGTTGATGACCCGCGACATCCGCAACGATCTCTTTGCCCACGTGCTGGCCCTGCCAGCGCAATTTTTCGATCGCACCCCCGTGGGCAAGCTCATTACCCGCATCACCAGTGACGTGGAAGCGTTGGGGGACGTGTTTTCCACCGGTGCGGTTGGCATCGTCAGCGACCTGTTTACCCTGATAGTCGTTGCAGCGGTGATGCTTAGCCAGCGCTGGGATCTGGGCCTACTGCTGATCCTCATCGTCCTGCCGATTAGCGCCCTTGTCCTCGAGCTGCAGCGTCGCTTCCGAGACGCCAACTCTCGCGCCCGGGAAGAGCTCTCCAAGCTCAACGCTTGGATCCAGGAAAACGTCTTGGGCATTGCCGTAGTGCAACTATTTCGCCGGGAGCGGCTCAACAGCGAGATTTTTCAAGCCACCAATCGGCGCTATATCCAAGAGGTGGATCAGACCATCTTCTACGACGCTGCCCTTTCTGCAGTTTTGGAGTGGGTTGCGTGGCTAGCGGTGGCCGCCCTCCTCTGGGTGGGCGGACAGCAGGTTATTGCAGCTGGCAAGGGCGAGTGGATAGGATTCCTGCCCCTGCTTAAAGAGCCTCTGACCTTGGGCAGCCTCTACGCCTTTATCCTCTTTTCCCAGCGCTTTTTTAACCCGCTGCGCCAGTTGGCAGAAAAGTTTACCGCTCTGCAAGCGGGGTTTACTGCCGTCGAGCGCATCGACAACATCCTCAGCCTCCCCGTGGCCCTTCGGGATCCTGCTCAGCCGCGCCACCTGCCCCCAACGGCCAAAGGGGAGGTGCAGTTCGACCACGTCTGGTTTGCCTACAACCCCGGCGAGTGGGTGCTCAAAGACCTCAGCTTCACCATCCGCCCCGGCGAAAAGGTCGCCCTGGTGGGGCCCACCGGCGCCGGTAAAAGCTCCATCATCCGCCTACTTTGCCGCCTTTACGAGGTAACTCGCGGCTGCATCCGCATCGACGGCGTGGACATTCGCGATCTGCCCCAGGCCGAGCTGCACCGCCACCTGGGCGTGATCCTGCAGGATGGATTCTTGTTCTCTGGAGATATCCAACAAAACATCACCCTGGGAGAGGCAGGGGATCTGGCGGCAGTAGAGCGGGTGGCCCGCCAACTCCACCTGCACGAGCTCATCCGCGAGCTGCCCCAGGGTTACGCCACCCCCGTGCGAGAGCGGGGCAGCAACCTCTCCAGCGGCCAAAAACAGCTCATTAGCTTTGTGCGGGCCCTGTGGCGGGATCCCAAAATCCTACTCTTGGACGAAGCCACCGCTAGTCTGGATGTGGGCACCGAGGCCCTAATCCAGTCCGCCCTGCAAACCCTCCTGCGGGATCGCACCGCCCTCATCATCGCCCACCGTCTCTCCACCATCCGCAATGTGGATCGCATCCTGGTGCTGCAGCGGGGGGAGCTGAAAGAAGAGGGATCCCACGCCGAGCTCATGGCCCGCAACGGTCTCTACGCCAAGCTCTATCGACTCCAGGATCTGGGCAGCTAGCGAGTCGAGCCAGACCGAGAGCGAATTGCCTTGAGGGTGGTGAAGCGGGCCTCCGCCAAAGCAATGCGAGCCCTGCAGAGGAACAGGCTGCCACTGTCGAGGGCCGCGTCTTTCAGGCTGGCCAAAGCGTCGCCAGCTTGGACCAGGAAACGACGGCCCCAGCTGGAGAAGCCTTTGCTGAAGGTGGTGATGAGGCGTTCCATAGGGGATGAACCTTCTGCATCTCCTCCTTAGCCTACTCTGCCAGCAGGGGATCTCCACAAGCTAGAGAGGCCCCCAGGAAGATCGTTACAGATTATTAAAAATTTGCCGTCAAGGCGTCAGGCTGGCTATGATAGCTCCCAAGCCTGGCACATAACGAGAAAACAGTAAGCCATGAGTCAGCGGCCAGAGGTTGTAGAAGGCCCAGAAGCCAAGCAAAAAGTTACGCTGTATCTTTCGCCTGAACTCCACCGCAGTCTAAAGATTCGGGCTGCCGTAGAGCGGGAGCCAATGTCAGCGGTGGCAGAGAAAGCCCTCAGCTTCTACCTGCTTCACCCAGAGGTAATTGAGGGAGTACAGGGCAGTACCTACCGGGTTCACCGCTGCCCTGAGTGCAGTCACCCGTTTGTCATTCGCAACGGGGAGGTGGTCTCTCTCCACCACCAGTCTGCCACTACAGCCATCCTTGAAGAGGTGGAGCCAGAATACTGGGGAGCGGCCACCAGTTCAGGGGAGCGGTGCCAGGATGCGTTGGTGCCCTGCTGAGGCGCTTCTTAGGGTGCCTCCTCCGCCCCGAGTTAGCGCATAGGCTTTCTTAGTCTTGCTTTTACCTCAGCTTCTTTCCCTCCGCGCAGTTGGTGTTTTCCATGCAAGAGCTCAGCATCCTTATCCAAGCTCAATACCCACTGCTTTACCTGGTTACCTCAGAGGAGGAGCGGGCGGAGGCAACCCTGGCGGCAATTGCCCGTACTCTTAGGCCGCAGCGCCGCTTGTTTATCTGGACGGTTACTCATGGCATTGTTGAATACGGCAACCCCCGCAGCCTAACCCAGCACAACACCCAGTCTCCCCAGCCCGCTATTCAGTGGGCAATGGAGCAAAAGGATCCTGCCATCTTCGTCTTCAAGGATCTGCACGACTTTCTCGACAACCCTGAGGTCAAGCGCTGGCTACGGGATGCGGTGGCCAGTCTCAAGGGATCCCACAAAACCCTCCTCCTCATGTCGCCAGTCCAGGTGATTCCGGTTGAGCTGGAAAAGGATGTCTGCGTGGTGGACTTCCCGCTGCCCGACATGGCCACGTTGGAGCGCATCCTCAACCGGCAGTTGGAGCAGCTTCCGCGGGGGGGATCCGTGAGCCCTGAAACGCGGGAAAAGTTGGTGAAGGCGGCCCTGGGGCTGACGCAGGAGGAGGCAGAAAAAGTTTACCGCAAGGCCGTGGTGATGCATGGCCGCCTTAGCGAGGCGGAGGTGGACATCATCCTTTCCGAGAAAAAGCAACTGATCCGCCGCAATGGCATCCTCGAGTTCATTGAAGAAGACGAGTCCATCGACGCTGTTGGCGGTCTGGAAGAGTTAAAGCGCTGGTTGCTGCAGCGTTCCGAGGCCTTTACCGAGCGAGCCCGAGCCTATGGGCTGCCTGCTCCCAAGGGCCTGCTGATCCTAGGGGTGCCGGGCTGCGGCAAGTCCTTAATTGCCAAGACTACTGCTCGTCTCTGGGGCTTGCCCCTGCTGCGCCTGGACATGGGCCGTGTCTACGATGGCTCTATGGTGGGGAAATCAGAGGCCAACCTGCGCAGCGCTCTGCGCACCGCTGAGTCGCTGGCGCCAGCCATCCTCTTCATCGACGAGCTGGATAAAGCCTTTGCCGGCGCCGCGGGCTCCAGTGACTCCGATGGAGGTACCTCCAGCCGCATCTTCGGTTCCTTCCTTACCTGGATGCAGGAGAAGCGCTCGCCAGTCTTCGTCATCGCCACTGCCAACCGCGTGGATCGCCTCCCGGGGGAGTTTCTACGCAAGGGCCGCTTTGACGAGATCTTCTTCGTGGATCTACCCAACATCAACGAGCGCATGGAGATCTTTCGGATCCACCTGCAGAAGCGGCGGCGCGACATCAGTCGCTTTGACCTGCGGCAGTTGGCTGCTGCCTGCGAGGGCTTCTCCGGCGCGGAGATTGAGCAAGTTTTGATTGCTGCCATGTACGAAGCGTTTGCCCAGAACCGTGAGTTTACCCAGTTGGACATTTTGGCAGCAACGAAAGCAACTCAACCGCTATCCCGCACCATGACGGAGCAAGTGGTAGCGTTGAGGGAATGGGCCCAGCACCGGGCTCGGCCAGCAGCAGCTGCTGTGGCCGAGTACCAGCGGCTGGAGTTCTAGCCAATGGTTAAGGCCAAAATGCCGCTGCAGAGGTAGAGATGGCCTTAACCTACTGCTAGAAGTTGCCCCTTGTTTCTGTTGATGTTCCAACCCCTACACAAAGGAGGAGAAACACCATGTCTCATTTTAGCACTCTGCGCACCAAAATCACCGACGGTCAAATCCTGATCAACTCCCTGCGCGATCTTGGCTACACCGTTAAGCTGAACGCGGAGGTACGTGGCTACAATGGCCAGCGGGTTCGCGCCGACATCGTAGCTCAGTTGGAGGGCGACTACGATCTGGGCTGGTCCAAGAACCCTGATGGTTCCTACGACCTGATTGCCGATCTGTGGGGCGTGGCCAAGAAGTACAACCAAACGGAGTTGATCAACTCCATCAACCAGAAGTACGCCATCAACAAGACTTTGGCCGAGGTGAAGCGTCCTGGCTTGAACAACGCCAACGTTAAAGTGGTGGTGCACTAAGCTAGGCGCTGCCCTACTGGGCTATAAGGGGAGCTACAGCAAGGAATTGCCAAGGGGGCTAGCTTTAGCCCCCTTTTTGTTGGCTTTCTAGAACTGTCCAGGATCTTAGGCATCACTGAGGGCGGCAATCCCGGGCAGCTCTTTGCCTTCCAGCAGCTCCAGGCTGGCGCCGCCACCGGTGGAAATGTGGGTCATCTTGTCCGCTAGGCCGACTTTTTCCACAGCCGCCACTGAGTCGCCGCCACCAATGATGGTGATGGCCCCCGCCTGGGTGAGGTCGGCCAGGGTGCGGGCAATGGCTTCTGTACCGGCGGCAAAGCGGTCGAACTCAAACACACCCATCGGCCCGTTCCAGACCACGGTTTTGCACCCCTGCAGGGCAGCCTGGAAGGCTTTGACCGATTCGGGGCCAATGTCCAAGCCCATCCAGTCGTCGGGGATGGCGTGGATGGAAACCGTCTGGGCGTTGGCGTCTTTGTCAAACTTATCGGCCACCACCACATCCACGGGTAGCAGTAGCTCTACACCCCGGGCTTTGGCCTTCTCCATTAGGGAGCGGGCCAGCTCCAGCTTGTCGGTTTCCACCAAAGACTTGCCGGTTGGGATCCCTTGGGCTTGGTAGAAGGTGAAAATCATGCCGCCACCCAGCAGGAGCTTGTCCACTTTTTCCAGCAGCCGCTCAATGACGCCAATCTTGGTAGAGACTTTGGAGCCGCCGATGATAGCCGCCAAAGGCCGCTGGGGGTTCTCAATGGCCCCCGAAAGAAACTGCAGCTCCTTTTCCACTAGATAACCAGCCACAGCAGGCTGGAGATAGGCGGCAACGCCAGCCGTAGAGGCGTGGGCGCGGTGAGCACTGCCAAAGGCGTCGTTGACGAATAGATCAGCCAGGGAGGCCAGCTTGCGAGCAAACTCTGGATCGTTGGCTTCCTCTTCTGGGTAAAAGCGAACATTTTCCAAGAGGGCCACCTGGCCATTTTCCAGGCGGTTCACTATTGCTTCCGCCTCAGGGCCAATGCAGTCGGGGGCAAAGGCCACCGGCTGGCCCAGGAGTTGAGATAGGCGGACGGCCACAGGGGCCAGGCTATTGCCCTCGCGGATGATCTGGACGGTGCCTGTCTCTTTGTCTTTCTTGATGGGGCGGCCCAGGTGGCTGGTGAGGATGACCTTGGCGCCCGCTTGGGTGAGGGCTTTGATGGTGGGCAGCGAGGCGCGGATGCGGGTGTCGTCGGTAATGTTGCCCTGCGGATCCAGGGGGACGTTGAAATCAACTCGCACCAGCACACGCTTGCCGGTCAGATCAAAGCCGGATGACAGTAGGGATCCCAGTGTTTGTTTGGCCATCGTCCTCCCTCCCCCTGGAGTACTTTTGCTTCCGTATCCTACCAGGGATCGGATCCCGGCGGTAAACCAGGGCTCTGCGGCCTCTCCTGGGACCGCCAGCAATTGTAACGGTTTGCAAATAGAATGGAAATGTTGCTTGATCATCGTCATCATGCGTGTTGCCATTGCTGGAGGCGGGCTGGCGGGGTTGGCCTGTGCCAAGTATCTGTGCGATGCCGGGCATCAGCCGCTGCTGTTTGAGCGGCGGGAGGTGCTGGGGGGGCTAGTGGCCGCCTGGAAGGATGCCGACGGCGACTGGATCGAGACGGGGCTGCACAACTTTTTCGGCGCCTACCCCAACACCTTGCAACTGTTCCGCGAGCTGGGGATTTCCGACCGCTTGCAGTGGAAGGAACACAGCTTAATCTTCAACCAGCCGGACAAGCCGGGCACCTACTCCCGCTTTGACCTGCCGGACCTTCCTGCTCCCTTCAACGCCATTGTGGCCATCCTGCGCAACAATGACATGCTCACCTGGAGCGAAAAGGTGAAGTTTGCCCTGGGCCTAGTGCCGGCCATGGTGCGCGGCCAGCGCTACGTGGAGCAAATGGATCGCTACACCCTCCTGGAATGGCTGCGGCGGCAAGGGATTGACGAGCGGGTCAACACCGATATTTTCATTGCCGTCTCCAAGGCGTTGGCGTTCATCAACCCGGACGAAATCTCAGCCATGGTGCCCCTGACGGCCTTAAACCGCTTTTTGCGCCAGAAAGACGGCTCTAGGATTGCCTACCTGGATGGCGCCCCGCCAGAGCGGCTTTGCCAGCCCCTGGTGGACTACATTGTGGCCCGCGGCGGCCAGGTGTATTTGAACGCGGCACTGCAGGCCATCGACCTCAACTCCGACGGCAGCGTAGCCGGCTTTCGCTTTCTCACCCCTTCTGGGCCGCTTCAGATTACTGCTGATGCTTATGTGTCGGCCCTCTCGGTGGATGCGCTCAAGGAGCTGCTGCCGGCCCAGTGGTGGGGGATCCCCTTTTTCCAAAAGCTGCGCGAGCTGGAAGGGGTGCCGGTGATTAGCCTGCAGATTTGGTTTGACCGCAAGATTACTCACATTGACCACTCCCTGTTTTCCCGCTCGCCGCTCTTGAGCGTGTATGCCGACATGAGCAACACCTGCCGCGGCTATGCGGATCCAGAGCGCTCGATGCTGGAGCTGGTGCTGGCCCCGGCTGCCGAGTGGATCGACCGCAGCGACGAGGAGATCTTCGCCGCCACGCTGGAGGAGCTCCAAAAACTCTTTCCCCAGCACCTCACCGGCCCCAACCCGGCGCGGGTGCGCAAATGGGTGGTGGTGAAAACGCCGCGCTCGGTCTATAAGGCCACACCGGGCCGGCAGCAATACCGTCCCACTCAGGTCACTCCCATCCCCAACTTTTTCTTGGCGGGCAGCTACACCCTGCAACCCTTCCTAGGCAGCATGGAGGGGGCCATCCTCTCTGGCAAGTGGGCGGCTGAGGCCATCAGCAAAGGGATCCCCTCCCGTGCGGCTGCCCCCTCAAGTTTGGTTGCAGCAGGGGTCTGAGGCCTCAGTTCTGACAACTTGACTGCCTGGGCTATTCACCCTAGCCGCTTTCCCGTAGTGTTGATGATGTGCCCTCGCTGTCCCCATCTGGCCCTGCGCCCTTGGAGATGAGCCCGATGAGTCCGCTGGAGCAATCCTTTGCCCTCTGCCGCCAGATCACGGCCAAGCACGCCAAGACGTTCTATTTGGGATCCCTGCTCTTGCCCCGCCCCAAGCGGCGGGCCATCTGGGCCATTTACGCCTGGCTGCGGCAGACGGACGAGCTGTTGGATGGGCTGGAGGCCAGCCAGACGGCGGTGGAGGTTACCCGCAGCAAGCTGGAGCAGTGGGGATCCCATCTGGAGTCCTTGTTCCAGGGGGGGGAGCCCCAGGTCCCCACTGACCTGGCTCTCATCCACACCATCCGCACCTACCGCCTTTCCATTGAGCCCTTCCGCGAGATGCTGCGGGGGCAGAGCATGGATCTGGACACCCGGCGCTACGCCACCTGGGAAGACCTGCGGGTCTACTGCTACCGCGTGGCCGGGGTAGTAGGTCTGATGTGCTCGGAGATCATGGGGTTTGTGCCGGGTCGGGATGGCCGCGAGGAGGCGGTGGCCCTGGGGATTGCCATGCAACTGACCAATATCTTGCGCGATGTGGGGGAAGATGCCCGCCGCGGGCGGATCTATTTGCCTCTGGAGGACTTGCGCCGCTTCAACTACTCAGAGCGGGATTTGTTTAACTACGTCATCGACGAGCGCTGGATAGCCCTGATGGACTACGAGATCCGGCGAGCTCGAGAGCTCTATGCCCAAGCGGAACGGGGGATCCCTACCCTGCAGCCGGACTCCCGCTGGCCGGTGGCCGCTTCTTTGATGCTCTACCGGCAGATCCTCAACGCCATTGAGCGCAACCACTACCAGGTGTTTCGCACTCGGGCCTACGTGTCCACCCTAAGGAAAGCCTTGGCCCTGCCAGTGGCCTGGTGGCGGTCGCGGCGCTCCAACTACTACGGCTATTGACAAGTGGGCAACCCCAAACCTGGAAGAAGCAAACCTATGCTAAGCCGTGCCCTGGCTTTACCCTATTGGCAAATCTGGGAAGACAGTTTAACCATCTTCTGGCGCGACTGGCTGGATCTGCGCGGGCGGGTCTGGCAGGTGGTGGCCTCAGGGCTAGTGGCCCCCCTCATCTACATCGTTGCTTTTGGGGTGGGGCTGGGCGGATCCCTGGGGGCCGAGGCCCTGGCTGACGTGGCTGGATCGACGGCGGCAGGTTCTTATTTACGCTTTATTTTGCCGGGGATGGTGGCTCTTTCGGCCATGACGATTAGCTTTGCCGGCACTACTTTCTCCATTTGTGGATCGCGGCTGTTTACCAAGAGCTTTGAGGAGCTGCTGCTCTTGCCGGTGCATCCGCTGGCGCTGCATTTGGGCAAGGTGTTGGCAGGCATTGCCCGCGGCCTGCTCACGGCCCTGGGAGTGTTGGCGGTGGGGGTGCTGGGCACGGGGGCCTGGGGCCTCCTTCATCCCCTGGCGCTGTTGGTGTTGCTTTTGGATTGCGCCGTCTTTGCCGGGATCGGGGTAATCGCCGGCTTAAAGGTGCCCAGCTTGGAGAGTGTGGGCGTGCTCACCAACTTTTTGATTACGCCCATGTCCTTTCTGGGGGCCACCTTTTTCGATCCCAGCCAGTTGCCGGGCTACCTGCAGGTGCTGGTCTACTGCCTGCCCCTTTCCTACGCCAGCATCGGCATGCGGGCAGCCGCCTACCAGCCCCTTGCGGAGTTCCCTTGGTATACGGTGGGGGTGCTAGCGAGCCTGGCAGCTATCCTGGCCCTGGTGGGCGCCTACCTGTTTTCCCACCAGCAAGACTAATTGCCCTTGCCAAACACCTCTGGGTAGCGGGCCAGTTGCTCCTGCAGGTCTTGGTCGTAGCGCAGGACGAGCACCCGGTAGCCTCGCCCCAAAAGCTGGGAGCGCAGTTGGCGATCCTGGGCAGCCTGGGCAGGTTCATCGTGCACTGTGCCGTCGCAGAAGATGCAGATGTTGGGATCGTAGAAGAAGTCGGCCACGCAGCGGGGATCGGCGATGGCTTTCTGGGCGTCGTCGGGAAGGCGATAGCCCCCCTCGGCCAGCAGCTCCAGGAAGCGGCGCTCCAGTTCCGAGCGAGGATCGATGAGCTGGCGCAGCCACTCTAGCTGCTCTTGGCGGGAGCGGCCCAGGGGACGCAGCTCGGTGCGGCTTTTGGCCAGCTCCCCCAGCAGATCCCGAATCCTGTAGCGGTCGAGCTCCAGCGCCTCCCGTTGGTTGGCGTAGCTGAGCAGGCACTCGTAGCAGGCGGCGCGGCAGTCGGGCCGCAGGTCTTGGATCCCGGCTTCTAGGAGTTGGAAGTGGCAGATCTCCAGGGCTGCTCGCGCCACCTCCGCCATGGCCTCTGGCTCCTCCACCAGCCGCCGCAGGACGCCGGCTCCCCCTTCTGCCGTCTCGTAGAACAGCAGGGCCCGCTGGGATCCCTGGCCAATGGACTCGGCGGCCAGCTCCGTCTCTTCCAGCTCAAAGGTCTCCTCGATCCCCCGCTTGAGGGCGTAGCGCAGGCTGGTCTCCAAAGTTTGGGGATCCCCTAAGCCTGGCTGAACCAGGCGCACCAGCAAGAGATTTTGGGTGCTGCGCACCGCTAGACGAATGGACTGCAAAGTGGCTGGGTTGGACAAGCCCGCTCTATGGCGCTCAAGCTGAGCTCGCGAGTGAACTTCGCCCGTGTCGAAGTTGACCAGGAACCCCCGCTCTTCCCTTCCCCGCCAGCCGTGGTTGATGCGCAGCAGCGTGGCCGCTGGGGCATAGCGCAACTGCAGCAGGGGGGTTTGTCCGCTCAGCACATCAGCTTCTTGGACGCGGTAGCCAGAGCTTTCGGGAGCAAATTGGAAAAAGGTCTGCAGCTCGTAGCCCTGCCGCCGCCGCTCCTCTTCGTCAGCCGTGATGCGATCCCGCCGCCGCATGCGCACATTGGGCATTTCCAAAACCTGGGTAAAGAGGCTATTTTGCCCATCGAACTGGGTGCCGCAGACCGGGCAGCGATCCAGGTCGGGATCGGCAAAGGCCCCACAGCTAAAGCAGAGCTTGTGGCTACTTTTGCGCTCCTCCAGGCCGCCGGGCGGAGCCTGGAACGCCACCGCTTCCCACTGGCAGCCTTCGTGGTAGAGGAAGTTGTGGGGGGCAAACTCGCGGATGGCCAAAAAGCGGGGCCGGGCGATAAACTCCCCCTCGCCGCCCCGGGGCACCCAGGCCCGCACAGGCAAGGCCGGGAAGTTGTAGCCGGGCAGGAACCCTTCGCTGGCCAGGTAGCGGTAGGGGTAGAAGTCGCTTTCCTCCCGCTGCGTGTCGATTTGGAGTAGCAGATTCCGCTGGCGCAGGGCTTCCTGCTGGCGGCGCTCGGCTTCCTGCTGGTCTCTCCTTTGGCGAGTCGTCTGGAGCTGGCGGTTAGCGGCTTCCAACTGCTGGGTGGCAGCCCGATAGAGTTCTCGCCAGCGGTCGAAAGCTCGGTCAAAAGCCTGAGGCGCCTCGTCGATGACCCGCCGGATCCAGGGCTGGCTAAACCAGCCGCTGCGATCCAGAACTTCCCGATCGGCGGCCAAGAGCGCCTCCACCCGCTCCACCACCTCTTGCCGGGCCGCTTCCCCTAGCTGGATTTGGGCAGCCACCTCTTCCCGCAGGGGCAGCTCCGCGCGATCCAAATCGAGAACTTTTTCGATGGAGTTGCCCAGGGGCAGACGCACCTGGGCCAGCCAAACGGCGTGGATGTGAGCGCGCAGCAGCGCCTCGTTGGCCAGGTCCAGGCGGGGAGGGCGGACACGACCGGCCACCATCTCGGCGCGGCGGCGGAAGTAGTACTGGTCGTGGCTGTTGAAGGCGCCGC
>Ga0197142_1000394_pt1 | contig 39700 bp, 38 predicted proteins | sample GBS60_MetaG_FD_148614 | JGI IMG/M metagenome (GOLD analysis project Ga0197142, IMG submission 148614) | Sediment microbial communities from Great Boiling Springs, Gerlach, Nevada, United States - GBS 60_MetaG | ecosystem: Environmental > Aquatic > Thermal springs > Hot (42-90C) > Sediment...
GCTTCTTCCGGACAAAAATATAACAGTTATGTTTTCATCTGCTAACTTGTTTAGGACTGAGGTTTCTATTGTAACCTTTCCTATGACCACAATTCTTTTTAACGGTACAAGGGGAACAATGCCTTCACGCTCTCCATTGGCATAAAAGGCGAGTGCATTTCCATCAAGCTTTATGTGAATTCCCTTTCTATCTATATACAATGTACCCATGTGAGCTCCTGTTGTGCTTAACCGATGTAAAAGAATGACGGGTCGTGAGGTTGCACCGCTATGCCAAGTGTATGTGTTTTGCTTCTGCCATCCATTGTAAATATATGAATTCTGTCTTCCTCTTCATTAATGAGCACCAATAGTGCTTGTTTGATGTAGCTAAGTTCACTCTTTGTCAAAAAACATTCATACACGGATTTTTGTCCACCCGTTGAAAAGGCCTTGAGGAAATTGTGAACTCCCGCAAGCCTTTTTTCATCGGATATGTCGTAGGCAATGAGATAAAGGGTTCTTGCCATTGCACATCTCCAATTGATGGACAGGTTAAAGGTGGGCCCAATAGCTTTGGTGGGCATGAAAATAAACTATTGGGCCTTTTTCCCCTCCCTCCTTTGCAGATTATTCAAAGGGGATTTTAATAAGGCAGGCCAAAGTGTCAGCTAAAGAAACGTTTTGGAAACGTTTCACAACTCCCCCTGCCCCCTCTTGGGTGCAAGAGGGGGGATTATTTTGTATGAAGCACAGCCACCTTCAGCACTATGAGAGATTCCCTAAGACTCCTCCCCTTGAGTCTCCACCTACGAGGTGTTCACACCTCGTAGGTGGGTTTTGGTTAAATGTAGTGCCCAAATGCCAGGTCTTACACCTGTAAGTGCTTGATATTGTTTATGGAAATTTTTTTGAATCAGAAACTTAGTTTAAGAGGAGGATGGGAGTGGTTAACTCCCCCTGCCCCCTCTTGAGTACAAGAGGGGGAATTTTGTATGAAGCACAACCACCTTCAGTGCCATGGGCGATTACCTAACACTCCTCCCTTTAGCTTAAGGGGAGGTTGGATGGGATTAACTCCCACCCCCTCTTGGGTGCAAGAGGGGGTGTTGGGCTTTTAAGCATAGCAACTATTTCCCAGCACACCTTTTCACCTCCCCTTAGGTTAAGGTGAGGATGGGAGTGGTTAACTCCCCCCATCCCTCTCTTGGGTGCAAGAGGGGGGGCATCAAGGGTGGAGTACTGAAATCTTTGAATTGAAGATTCCATTTGAGTTCTTCTCCGCTTTGAGTTTCGTAACCTGAAACCGCCAAGTGTAAAAGCCAATAACTTATTCAGGAGAGTGGTCGAATATGAGAACGTCCCCTGTGACAGGGGAGCGATATACAAGACGCCTTGCCTTCCCATGCAAGGCGTGTGCTATCTTCAAATAAAGCCAGATGGGCCCCTGGCCTGTTAATACTATTTCGTTTCCTTCTCCTGCAAGCCTAAGGGCTTTTAAAACATAATCATCCAGTTCTTTTAGCTTTGCATTGCCGCTATAAAGCTCTGACACATCAATGATCACCATTGGTTACCTCTCAAAATATTTTCTGCCTCTTCAATGACCTCTTTTACTTTTTGACTTACTCTTTTTGGATCGGCTTCAAAGTCTTTTTTCTTCATGAATGCATGTCCAACGTTGTTCCTCAGTTTTATAATTTTGTTCCACAGCTTGTGGATTGGATCTTCAGAATCGCGACTTTTTTCGTTAAGTTGCTTGGTTAGGTGTTCTCGCCTTTCTATATCATAAACATCACATTTTTCCATTTCACAGAGCATAGTAATAATGGTCTCTCTTAAAACCAAAAGGGCCTGGGTTAACCTGTTATTTTCCCAATACCAACGTGCAACAGATAGGTGGGATTCCCATATAGTTGGTTTTTTAAAGGTCGCTGTAAAGTCCCTAAGCCTGTCCAAGAGCAAACTAAAGGGTTTTACAAATTTATCACATTCTTCCTGAAGACTTTCATCATCCAGCATACTTAAGATTTGAATACTTGCTTCATCCAAAAGGGGAGTGTAGGTGAGATGAAGTATCTTTGAGAGGGTATCAAGCTTGCGGGAGAATGCACCAAGCCTTTTGGGCAATTGGCTTTTCCCTTGAACATATGCTTTTTTGTTTTTTTCATGCACTTTTGAGGAAAGGGCCTCCAGTTCTCCATACCTTATGAATGCGTTAACCGCATCTATCCAGTCCAACAGTTCTATGAAAGGAGACATATCCACAAGGGGTGTTTCATTTTTCCCAGGCTCAAAACTGCCATAAAAGATCTTAAAGGAAAGGGCAGTCGGTTCAATGTAGTTTAAAAGCCTAACAAATATAGCTCCAAACAAAGGAAGCACACGAAAGCCGTGGGTGAAATCAAAGATCACCTGTGAGTCTTTTATGTGGATGCTATTGCGAAGGATGTCGAAGATCTCCCAAAATTCTCCTTCACTCCTTCCATAGGGGATGTGGATGGGGGTGTAGGAAAAATCTTTTAGCAAGTCCCAGGCTGATTCTTGGGTTCCAATGACATAGGTCTTTTCAATGGGAGAGAAATGCTTGTGGATTGCCAAAAAGGCAAGTCTTTCTTTGTAGATCATATCATTAATACAATAGGCTGTTTCTTGATAGTTTGCCCTGCCCAAGAATGCGATCAAAACCTTTTTTTGTGAGTTTAGGCTATCCATTTGGCAATGACACTCCTCAGATCTTTTAGGTTTGAACCATCACAAAAGGCAAGCCTGTTTGCGGCCAATCGCTTCTTTTGGCTATCTGTGAGCTTTTGAAATGATACGAGCATTCCTTTTCCGTAAACGCCTCCTGCCGCATCCCTTAGGCTTTCTAATTTGTAGACAAGATCTTCATTTTTATCGTTCAAAGAGAAGTCTCTAAAAGTTTTTGTCTTGCATTCAATAAGAAATAGCCTGTTGTTGTGGGTAAAAACAACATCGTATTCATTAAGAGGAGGACTTGATGCCTTCATATCCCACATTACTTCAACACCTAAACGCACATCCGTTACATTGAGGCTTTTAACCGTGTAAAAAACATATTCTTCCAGCCAACCTCCAGATAAAAACTTTAAATCTTCAATACTTGGGACAAGAATCTTGCCGGCAAGATAGTCAATGATGCCGTATTTTTTATAAAGTTCCAAAAGATCCTGAAAGCCTTCTATTGTCTTGTGATTTGTGTCTAACTCTATTTCCAAAGGGAAATCTTTTTCATTTTTTTCAAGGCTCCAGTATCTGTTTAGGGTTCTAACTGCCATTTGATATCTTTCACAAAACTTAACCAGCTCATTCAGGATAGGAATATGTTGCGGTAGTTTCTCATAAGGTTTGCGTTCATTTAAAAGTATCTGGCCATAGGCTTTGAGATATTGTGGGACTTTTAGCACACCCTTAAAGTTAATTTGGCGTTTATATGGTGAAAGGACTTGGATCCATTGATTTTGAGTGTCCACATATATTACAGGCCTTTCCAATTCCCTGAATACCTCAAAGGCAGCAAAGGCCATAAGCTTTGTGCCACCTGTGGCGTTTAAGATCACATCATTATCTTCGTTTTCTAAAAGTAAGTTCATACATGTCTCACGTGCAGAATCCAGATCATAAGGGGCAATGGAGATATGCTTTACCTTAATACCCCAAGATGTAATCACATCCTCAAGCCTTTTTGCCTGTACCTTCATGTCGGGACTAACAAGGAGTATGACCTCTTGGGGTCTAAGCTCATCCATACGCAAGGGAATCAAGTTTGGTATGGGCTGGGCTGAGACGAGACACACGTGGATTCTATGCATTATGGTTAACTCTTTTCTCAATTCTCCTCAATTCTAACGATCTTAAAGGCATTTCCCAAAGGTTCAACTATAACCGTTGCAGTTATGGCAGACCTTTTAACAAACAACTTCCTGTGGAACTTTTCAGGGACAATTGAGAGATCATCACCCAGTTTCAACTCGGCTTTTTTGTTTTCATGACTGGCAAGTAGGGTCCTTTTTCCTGGATTAAAGGTAACATAGGCATTCGGCCAACTTATCTGTTCTGGTTTTGTTTGAGTTGAGGCTACTTCCTCGGGGGATTCTTTAAGTTGGTAAGATTCAGTTGAGGCTATATCAGGCTCTATGGTTTCTATTGTCGAAGAGGGTTCTGTTGCAAATATTTCTTGCCCCTTTTCATAAGGTCTCATAGACAAAGACACCCAGCCGAGAGGATAAGCACGGTTATCTTTTAGCCATATTCGCCTTGACTTGGGGGCTATTTCATCACCCCTATTAAGACCTGCATAGTTACGTACAGCCTTTCGAACGCTTTGGGAGAGCAGAGGGAATATGGTGGTGGCGAGTATCCCTGACCCGAAACCTATGCGAAGTCCTAAGTTTTGAGCCTGGTCTTTGTACCATTTAGCAAGTTGAGTTTGGCCAAAGAAGGTGATTTCTTCTTGAATCACGCCATCTTTCCAAACTTTGAGGCATTCAAAAACAGCATCTAAACTCTGGGGCAAAATAATATCTGGGTTGAATCTCTTAAATTTGTCCAAAAGTCGCCTATCCCATGTGATTAAAAAATTAAAGGAGACACCTTCAGGTACGGTTTCTACCCAGATCGTTGTGTTTTTTCCACCATCTTCTTTTTTCAAGTTATAGCTATCTTTCTCCTTTTTCAGTACATTTAGCGGGATGATCTTGGTCTCAAAGGATTCATTGGGGTAGGCATCACTAACATGAAGGAGCCTTAGCCAGTCGGTATGGGGTCCAAAATCTCGGTTATCTTCAAGGAAAAATGACTCAAACCACTCTTGGTTTCCCCAGGCAAACATATTTTTTTTATTTTTACCATCTTCGATACGTTGCAAGATTCTATCCTCTATGCGTTGTTTGAAGGCCTCAGGATCTTTTTCTTTTAAGTCTTTAAGGGCCTTATAAAGGATTGCTGTCCTTATAACACCCTTTATTGAGGTTCCTGGGATGTATATTTTGCCATTGCCATCTCTTACAAAAGGTTTATAGTCTTGCATATCTAAGTGATTACCCGTTATTTTGGCCCGTCTTCCACCGGTCAGTCCCAAAATGAGTTCAGGTCCAACCTCGACTTTTTGCCTTTTAAAAAAATCCATAATCCTGAACCTATGACCTTGTATTTCCACTTCTGTGACAAAAGCATCAATCAAGTTTAATTTTGCCAACAATTTTGAAAGCTTTTCTTCTGAGACATGATACACATAGCCGTCTTTAACGATGTATTCAAATGGTGTCAGCTTTTGTTCCACACTACCAATGTGAATGGGGACAAGCGTCTTCAAAGTCGCAAATTTGGCCTCAAATACTTCGGATAGCATTTTATCCTCCAATCGGAGCGGTTAAAGCGTAACCATACCTAAACACTCTGTGTTTTAAAAGCATATTTGGGTCAGTATCAGGTGTTACATCCACAAGGCAACCCTTAACCTTATCTTTAAAAACCGAGCCCTCAACGAAGAAACCGACGGATTTCCTCTTTAAAGGAAGAGAGGTTCTGCCTGAGGTAATCCAGCCTTTTCTTCTTATTACGTCATATGCCAAGGCATTTTTTTGAATAAATGGGAGCTCAGAAGGTGATGGATGATAGAGAGATAGGCATACATACCAGGGAGAGCTGGTATTAAAGATTCGGGAAAAATCTCCATCAACCTTTCTAAATTCCATTACTTCATACATACCTGAGCCATAGGTCTTTTCTCCTCCAAGACCTATATGGCCCAGGTTTTCTAAAATGTTTTTAAAAAGTCTCAAATTTTGATCTTCTTTAATAGCAACAAAGCCATAAAGCCCTGCGTTTTTATTAAAATGCACATACCCAGAGTGATAGAGACTACTGTTTTGTGAATACCTATCCAAGGTAACCCTTGGCCTTATTTCAACTTCAATGGCTTTTTTGTAGTGTATTTGATCCTTAAGCATGATATCTATTTCATTTTCATTTAGTTCTTTCCCTGAAATCCATTTCAAAAACATTGGAAAGGATAACCAGGCCACTTTCTTTAACTCTTTTCCCAGGTTTTTTTTAAGTTCTTCAGATAAGTGATTGTCAAAAAGTGGTCTTGGAAGATAGTGCTTGTCTTCATTATATACAAAAAGTGAAGTTATCCTAAAGGGAGGATCCTTTGTAAATTCCTCCACAAAAAAGTTTGTCTCATCCTGTCCGTATATAATACTCATAGTATTTATGAGAGCAGAGAAAAGAGTATCTGCACAGACTCTTTCTGTTACATTTTCAAGCTCTATTCCTGTTTCACCAAAATGCACAGGGCCTTTGAACTTAAGTTTATAAAGGTATATATCCATTTTTACCCCATAGCTTACATAGTTTTAAAAATATTAGCCATTGAAGTAATAGCGTTATCATCAAAGTTTTGAAGATTGAGGTATTTATCTTTTTTGGTGCTATCTTTGAGGTATTCTATGGTTTTGACTTCAACTGATTTTAATTGAATCTTAACCTTTCCATAACCCCTTGAACCATGCCCGCCAAGGGCGTCCAGTTCCAATAGATCAAAGGCAAGTTTGAGGTTTTTTAAGTCTGTACCTATGTGATCTGGGTCTTCAACATTGTATACAACATCAAGTTCGAATTCAGCACCCCTTGGAACCCTTTCAATCTGCCTTGGGTTTGCTGCGGAGGTAACTCTATCTATGGCATTTTCAAACTTCCATTCTGTGTATTGAAGGCCTGTATCAATGTCCGATAGTCTTTCAACACTTTCTGGTGTAAGATAAAGGTCTCTAACTATGAGCCTGGATGGGAAATTGTCATCTCTTTCACCCCTCCCAGCAGTTGAACCAAATAAGCGACACAATTTGCAATTTATAGCTTCTTCACTTTTGTCGCACACATGAATCATTATCTGATTTTTAGGGGTGCCTATGTTTCTTTTTTTAGCCAATTGGGGTTCAGATGATGCCAATGCCTTTTCCAACAATGCTCTCAACTTACCTTTCAGGGATGAACCCGGAATATACGGTTGCCTTGTTACAGGATCGCGAACAACCGGAGCATCAATTGCGCCTATTTCCATGTTTTCTTTGGATGCGCCTATATGCATGCCGGTTTCACATACCACTATCCCTGTGATTACAGCTTTGCCCAAAAGGATTCTTTTTTCCATGACTTCCCTCCCAAACGATTATTAATCAGCACCACCATGATACTTGTGATAAGCCACAATGGCTTCTATAAGTGCTAATAGCCGTTTAAAATCAGAATAACTCCTGCTGCCTGCTGTGATTGCTGGCTGGAGCACATCCATCAAGGGCATAACTTCTCTATGTCGGCCTGCTGCATAGGCTAACTTGGGTTTCAAAAGCACTACCTGATCCTCTGAGAACTTCTTCCCTTTGCTGAATTGAATATCCAGCTTTCTTACACCATCTAAAAACCTTCTTATTTGGGTTGTTTTGAGACCATTATCCTTAAGGTGCTTTCCCAGTTTGTCGGCTATCTCCACCAATGTGTTGGCTGGAAGCTTTGCCAGACCATCCCCTTCAAACTTCTGGACCTTTGCAGCCAATTGCTTGGCAGTATCATCTGCCCCTCTTCCCATAGGATTTGTGCCCCTTTGTTGTGGATTATCTCTCATCATCCTTTCCCCCTTTCCTCATAAGCATTAATATGATTAAGGTTGCTAGTTCTGTGATTTTCCATTCCTCTTTTTTGGTTTGCATAACGGCATTGGAAAAGGCCATCTTTATATCTCGTTCGGTACTTCCAAATCTTGCCCTTGATAATAGATAGGCAGCTTTTGGTAAGACCAACATTCCATGCTCATTAAACATCCTTGCAAGAGCAAGTAACCTGTAAAAAAAAGTCTTTGGTAACCGTTTGGCATCAACCGAAAGGGAGTCTTTCCCATGCACAAGAAATTGCTCAAAGAGAGAAACCCTTTCGGTAAGCCTTTCAACTTGATACCATCTCAAGGGTTTTCCTTTAAAGAAGGTTATAGAATTCTTTTTGGACATTTCCTCATTATCTTCTTTGAAAGACTTGGCCTCTTTTTCAGCATCGTCTGCTTCCCTTGCGTATAGGTAAATGGGATATTTGCTGTGGTTGATTGAGATCCCTCCTGATATCGTTACAAAGGGATTGCCTGTGTACCGTACAAAATAGTGGTTAATATCAATTGCAGCTTCCATCACATCTAACCAGTGTCCAACTAAAAATAAATCATCCCCTCCGGCATAAACTATTGAGAGCATCCTTTGGATATTTCCATTTCTTTTTACAAGATGATTCCTTACTTCTTTAACTATGGAGTTAATGTGGTATTTAAAAAAATCATTCAAAGCCCTTGAAATGGATGCCATCCTTGAAAAAGTGCGGTGTTCCAATGGTACAGCTTGAGAAAAAATCTTTCCCAAATTATCCACATCCATTCTCAAAACAGCAAGGCGATTTATTCCATAAACATCTGAGGCATCTGAAAGTTCAACAAGATTTTTGTGCTGAAAGTTACCAACCGGAAAATAAATTGCTTGAGAGTGGTTATAATTGCTGGCATTCAGATCGTTAAGTCTATATATCTTTTTGGCTATTGCGTTAAGCTTGCCTATTTCTTCTGTAACAACATAATGGGTTCCACAAATAGCAATGCTTTTATACCTATCCTTTGGGAATTCACTTTCATCAAAGCAGTAGATAACACCTTTCGATGACTGAGAAATACTCTTTAAAGCCTGCCCTAATTCATACTGGTTCGCACAAGGTGCACATACATGGGAGTAGATTTCTTCTTTTCCAACAAATACAGGTTCAAGGGATGTGTCTTCTCTAAAACAAACCTCACAGTACCTTGTTAGACTGTCGGAATGTGGCATTGAAACTTTGAGAATATCAGAAAGCTTGTTAAACCATTTCTTCTTTTTTGATTCCTCTAACTTTTTTGAAATTGTAGGCCACAGATCTTGTGAGTGGTGAAAGGCCTCTGGATGAAATGCCACAGTTTCAATGTTTAAAAACAAACTACCTTTAAATTGCTCAAACAAGAATTCGTTTATCGATTCTTTTACATTCTCGATAACTTTCCAGACATCTGGTGTATTATAAGAGAGTATGTAAAAAACACCACCACCCATAAAAATAATGTTGCATCTTGAAAGCATCAAATCTTCCAGTAGCTTGGAGACAACGTGTTCAACCAAAAGTTCCACATAAAACGATCTGCCTTTTAGTGACTTTAAAGCTCCTTTGGATGTAATGGTATAAATAAATCGCTGTATTCCTGAAATGTCGCCTCCGATTAAAAGATAGGGTTGTTTTTCTTGTGGGACGTTAAGTATTTCCTTATCCAAAAATTCATTTTGGTCCCACTGCGTGGGGAATATTTTGCTGTAATAATGGTACATGCACCCAGCTATGGCCGCAGTGAGTTTGAGATGATCAAATAGTGAAACATCTGGATGCTTGTCTTTTATTTCCTCCCTCGTTAACCCATCATAAACTTTAAGGGTTATGGAGGGTACAGTTTTTAGATGTTTTTCAAGGAGCATCAACAAAAAGTTAATTGAACTCCTCAAGGGAGGAGGCTGTGACAAAAGATCATTTTCAAGGCTTGAAAGAACCTCTTTGTAGTCATGGAAAGAGTACTTTGGTTCTTCATTTACAGCAAATGGTATGCCTTTGGGTTTGAGAGGAAGATAGGTTAGGGGCGGTTTTTCATTGGGAGACAAAGGGTTGTTTATCCTACTAAAGGGAGATGCCATGGCTATCTCCGAATGCCATTCCCCTTCTTGCAAGAGCTCCTTATCCTTCCTTTCCCTTGAGGCTAAATTATCGGCTTGGTACCAAATTAATCCCATGTTTGTGGTCAAGGCAAAGTCACCCTCTTTGGTGCGATGATGGGCAATGGTGGCTAAGTTAGCAGGATTCTCAGGGAAGTTTTTCTTCATCCATTCATAGCCCCATTCTGTGTGTTTCTTCTGGGTGGGTTTTTCACTGGCCCTTTGGACAAGCTTTCCTATGTCATGAAGCAATGCTCCCAAGACTATTGTCTCATAATCTTTTATGTTGAACCCCATATGTACTACCTCCAAAGATGTTAGTTGTTCTTTTAACTTTCGATCTGGGGCACGTTTCGCTCCTGTGTAAGTGCCAGGGCAGCCAAGCTGAGGGAACTCAGCTCCGGCAGTGTGCTGCCGATGATCCCTTGAAGGCTTCCGTATATGCGGGCCGTGTTTTTCACCATGCGCTCTATCTGCTTTTCCCTTTTGGCCCAGATCTTTTCCATTGCCCTCTTTTCCGCATCCAAGTCATTCCTCATGGCCTTAAATGCCTCCACAATACCTTCTATCTGCTGCCTAAATTCAGGGCCTGAAAGGTAGGAATACAACATTTCGATCTTTTCCGATCTGCCCTCCATGCTTGTCTTTACCTTTGCAATCTCAATTAGGCCTGATCTCAAAGCAGCTGCAAGGCCGTAGGCAGATTTCAGGTCTGAAATCCAAACGCCGTTTAGCTGGCCTATGCCCACCATCCCTGGAGGAAGGGCAGTGGATACTATCACGGCAATTTCTGCCTTTATCTCCCTTTGGTCTTCCTTTAGCTTGTCTATCCATTCATGGTTCCAGGCCTTTGTCCTTTTGGACTCCCACAAAATAGTCCCACACCTCTGGCCTCCTTGGGTGCATACCACCTGGATCACGTCTGCTCCCCTGAACCCTTTTGGAACGGGTGAGATCTGGTCATGAGGGAAATGTCTCTTTAGGAGTTCTTCTAGCTCTAATTCTAAGACCTCGCCCTGCAACTGCTGAGAACCTTGCTCTGCCTTTCTCTTCAGCTCCTCTATCTGATTTTTAAGGGTTTCAATGAGCTTATCTTTTTCAAGGTCCTTAAGCTTATGCTCCTCTTCTATCTTTCTCTGCATTTCTTCCTTCAATTTCTGCCTCTCGCTATCAAGTCTCCTAGTAATTTCCAGCTCAAGGTTCTCCTTTTCCTCTTCAAGTCTTCTCTTTTCCTGGCGCAAGTTTATTTCAAGGGCTTGAAACTCTTTGATCCTATTTGCCTTTTCAGCCAGTTCTTCTTTTAGGCTCATAATTTCCATTTGGGTTTCTTCAGCCAGTCTTTTCTTGATTGCTTCCTCTGCCTTTTTCTTTTCAGCTTCAAGACGATCCAAAAACTCCTTTTCCATATTTGAGCGCATCTTTACCAACTCGTCTGCTTGGGCTTTTTTGAGCCTTTCCAATTCCTCTTCCTTTTTCTTTAATGCCTCCTGCCTTACCTTTAGCTCAGCTTCCCTTTTGTTTAGTTCTTGGTTGAATTCCTGTTGGAGCTTTTCTTTGATTTGGTGGGTAAGGGCTTCATCCAGGGGGATCTCCCTTTTGCAATGGGGACATATGATTTTTGTAACAGCTTCTGCCATTTTTCCCTCCTCAAGGACCGTGAGATTACACCTACTTTTAGTCCTCTAACAACAACAGAAACGTTTCCAAAACATTTCTAAAGCAAATCAACTTCAGCTTTTACTTTTCAGTGTTGGATAACCCAATTTTTTTCACATTATCCTTATTTTGCCTTTTTCGATCCTGACTCCATACAGACTTTCTCCGTACCTCTTCAGGCATGAGATGCTGTATAACTCTCTTAACGTACCATCGGTTATCTGCTCCCCTATGGTCCTGTTGATCTTGCTTATGTATTGCCTTACAACATCAATTGACAAACCTTTTTGCCATTTTCTGACAAATTCCTCAGTCCTTAGAGGACTTTTTTTGTATACCAAGAGATGGTCCTCAGCCAATTGTTCTACACATTGGGCTGAGGTAAGATCTCCTTTTATGGTCATGAAACAATCTGTACACCGCTCGCAATAAGGAATTTCAGGATGACGGCAGTGTTTGATCTTCTGTTTCAAAAACAGATTATAGAAAATCAAAAGATTGGGCTGGATCTTTATAGGATTCGAACCTATTTGAATTTTGCGTTCCATTAGGTTTACATAAATATCAGGTTGGACAATAGCCGTATCTATGGTCCTTTGCCCCTCGTCCACAAGGGCATTGAAATCTTCTTCTTTAAAAAATATCTTGCCGCTAAGCCTGATGAAAGGAAGCTCCGCAAGTTCTATCTTTGCATCATCTGTATTTAATCTGATAACTTCGTTGTTAGGGGTCTTACACTCAATAATCCTGTTTTGCTTGGGCTTGAAGAAAAACGACTGATTGGATTCAAATTCAGGGCTAACCAAAACATGGTACAACTTGTCTTGAGGTCGGCCAAACAGTTGCAATGCCGAACCTAAATAAAAACTCATGGTCTTTCTACCACCTGCAATGGAGCAGTGAAGGGTCAAGTTTTCATCTTTTGAAATGTTTTTGATAAAAGATACTATTGTGTTGCCCATTATTCGGTTTTCTTCTTCGTTTTTTATATCGTCAAGGGGCATGCCATTTTTGTTTATCGGAACGATAAAGCTTTGCTCGTCAACGGTAATGGGAGGGAGGGCATATTCTTCTTGTAAGGCCTTTAAATAGCCATCTTCTAGAAGAGCCTTTTTAATGACCTTTTTGCCCAAAGATGTGGTGATGATGTAGATCCTATGTATATATACGGGTGGGTTCCTTTGGGATAGGGCATAGACGGTCTCTGTTATCACCTGAGGTGTTATACCTGCAACACATACAAGAACGTTTTCCCTTCGGCCCTTATCCAAAAGCATTCTATCAGTCCTTCGGATTGTGTTGTATTCTGTAGGTTTTGGTCTAATTGTCAACTCTTTTGTTTTAGCTCAGTTCTGATTTTCAATAAACTTTTCTCCACTCTCTGTTCGAATTTTATTGAATCTACCACATTGTAGCACCAGAAACGGAAGCTTAATGATGTAAGTTTCAGATTTGTAAAACATAACGAGAATTCTATTTTATTAAGACCAAGCAATGTTAATTTAGGCACCCCTTTTTTGGTCTTATGTGTTAACTTGATGGTGATCTTAAATCATCTGTCAGTAGATTTTAGTAGGAATGCACTGTTATGAATGCATATGAATTGGATCATACAAGAATAAAGATAGCCAAACATCGAAAATATAAGAATAGAATTGAGGCGAAGTTTAATGGATAATGATGAAAAAACTCTCTTATTTTTGTGGAGCAAGGGACAAATAAGCCTTCTAAGAAGACGCAAAATATTTTTTTTAACACTTCTAATTTCCTGACTTTGCTTATAATCCAAAATTTTGGACAACCCATGAAACCCTACCAGGGACCTCATAAGTGGTTAAAAGCCTACCTTATTCCTTGACTTTTTCAAATTTCTTGTTTTATTTTTAGCTCATGGAAGCATTTCTATCCCACATACCCCAAGAAGAAATAGAGCGCATAGCAGACTATATTTTACAAACCCGCCTCGTACCTGCTATAGAGGAATTCGTCCGCAAAAATGAGCTTAGGACAAAAGAACTTTCTTTGATGGAAAGGATCATAAGGGTCGAAGAAGAGCTGAAGGCCCTGAGGGAGATAGAGGCCTCACGTTTTGAGGCCATAGAAAAGCGCATTGAAGCACTTCAGAGGGGAATGGATAGGCGCTTTGAGGCGGTGGACAAAAGGTTTTCTGTTTTTACAATGGTCAATCGGTATCGGCTTTAGTGTGCTTACAGTGCTTCTTACGTTGTTTAGGTTCTACCACTGATAACCTGCACTTAGCCTACCGTACTGAACCCCACCCAACCTCCCCTTTATCAAAGGGGAGGGGCTTGTAGAATTGGCAAACAAATCGTTGAGTTCCCCTCTTTTCTAAAGAGGGGTTAGGGGAGTTAGTGAACCCCACCCAACGTCTCCTTTATCAAGTAGCATTGGCAAGATACTTACCTACTTCCCCCTCCTTCTATGAAGAGGGGGTAGGGGGAGTTATCCGAACCCCACCCGACCTCCCCTTTAGCAAAGGGGAGGAGCTAATTCTTTCACAAGGTGTAGAAGATCTTGTTTTAGTTATAGAAAATCTGCCATTCCCGCAGTATTGGCAAGATAGGTACCAACTCCTACCTGCTTCTATGATAACGACCAGGTTCCCCCTCTTCTATGAAGAGGGGGTAGGGGGAGTTATCCGAACCCCACCTATCTTCCCATTGCCAAGGATTTGCCAATCTCTCTTTTACCCCCAGGATAAGGGCTGAGTTCCCCTCTCTTCAGAAAAGAAGGAGGGGTTTCAGGATGAGTGTATCGTAAAAATTCGCTTAACCTCCCACCTTTGGGCCTACGGTGATGAAGGCATAGGGTTTATCCAGCACCCTTTTGGCAACTTTTTTGATATCTTCTTCTTTAAGGTCTTTGATTTTTTGTTTCAGCGCTTCTTCATAGTTAAAGCCAAGGCCCAACAATTCATCAAGGGCCATTTTAAGTGCTTTGTGTCCGGAAGCTTGCTCTTCTATCTCCTTAGAGCCCAGTATATAGGATTTTGCCTCAGTTAATTCATCGGAGCTTACTCCTTTTTCTATGATATCTTTTAGGATCCCCATTACTCCTTCCTTTGCGGTTTCAACCTTATTGGGTTCGCAGGCCATGTATATTGCAAATAGGCCAGTCTCCGGTCCTGTGACCCTAAAGGAACTCACCACATAGGCCAATCCCATCTCATCCCTAAGAATCCTAAACAATCTCCCTCCTTGCCTTGAAAGAACTGCGTTCAGAGCCATGATGGCAGGCACATCAGGGTCATTATTTGGAAGGTCCAAAAATCCAAACATGAGATGGGTCTGATAGGTTTGATTTTCCAAATGGGCTGTGCGCAATCCCTCCAAAGGAGGCTCAGGAGGGATTTTTAGCTCCCTTTGAAGACCTTTTATGTTTCCGAAGTGCTCCTCCAGCTGTTCTTTTAACTTGAGAGTGTTTACATCTCCTACCAATGAGATCACCATTGCCTCTGGTCGCAAAAGGCCTTTGTACCAACCAAGGAGTTTCTCCCTGGTGATATTGTTTATGGAGCTTTCTGTACCCGATTCAGGCATTCCATAGGGGTGGTTTAGAAAAACCGTTTTGAATAAAAGCTCACTGGCTAATTGGAAGGGCCTATCTTTTTTTGCCTTTATGGCATTTAGAAGGTCTTGTTTTACCTTTTTTAATTCCTCTTGGGAAAAGGAGGGTTCAATGAGGATATCCTTTACCAAAGGCAGAAGATGGTTAAGGTCCTTGGAAAGGCATCGCATAGTAAGCCCTAAACTGTTTTTGCCTGAAAAGCTATCCACCGTTGCTCCATAGGTCTCTATGGCCCTCATTAGCCCATTGGCATCTTTATTTTTTGTGCCCCTAAGGAGCATCCTGGCGAGGACCTGGGAGATGCCGTTTGTGTCTTTCTCTTCTGTCCTAAGTCCTCCGGGCAAAGCCACCACCATGGAGACCATTGGGAGCTCTTTTCTTTCTTCCACCACCATCCTTATACCGTTTTGCAAAATAAAGAGCTGGGCCTTTGTTTTAAAATCTACCTTTTTGGATTCTACATTTAGGAGCTTTTTTAGCTCCCTTTCATCCAAGGTCCCAGGCTTTGAAAGAACTGCCACCTTTGCTTTTTCCATAGAAAGATAAGTGGTAGAGATCCTTTTTATATCCTCTGCTGTTGCACTCTCTATTGCCTCTATGTAGTTTTGCAATTTTTTATAGTCCTTGAAATGGGCTTCAAAGAAACCCAAGGTCCTTGCAATACCAGATGCGGTCTCTGCCTCAGAGATTGTATTTAACTTTACTTTGTTCTTGGCCATCTCCAGTTCTTGTGAGGAGAAGTTCCCTTTGTTGATCTCCTCCAGTTGGGCCTTTATCTCATTTAAGGCCTTAAAAAGATCATTGGGTTCGGCAGTTGCAAAAAGGGTGAAGACACCTGCTTCCTTTAGTGCCAGATTGCCCACTGATATGCTGTTTACAAGCCTATTTTTTACCCTGAGGCCTTCCTGAAGCCTTGAGCTTCTCCCATGGCCCAGTAGCACCTCAAGGAGTTCAAGGTGTGGAGTGTCTGGATGGGTGATCTGGGGAGTGGGCCAGCCGATTTCCAGATATACCTGGCTCACATCCTGTTCCTTTAAGCTTAGATTTAAGCCCTTTTTACTATCAATGGATAGGCTAATGGGTTCTTCCTTATCCTTCAAAAACTGTTTGCCTTTAAAAAAGCCTTCCACAACAGATTTGACAGTAATCATGTCCATGTCACCCACTGCCACCAAAAAGGAATTGTTGGGCCTGTACCATTTGGAAACGTATGCCAGCACCATATCCCTGTTGATAGTCCTTAAGGAGGCCTCTGTTCCTATAATGGGACGACCATAGGGATGATCTGGGAAAACAAGGGCCAGAAAGTCCCAAGAAAGCCTCACCTCAGGTTTGTCCAGAGATCTTCTGAGTTCTTCCAAGACCACTTCTCTTTCAAGTTCAAGTTCTGTTGGATCAAAAAGGGGATTAAACACCGCATCCAAAAGTATCTCCAATGCTTCATGTGCACTCCATTTGGGGACTTCCACATGGTATACAGTATGCTCAAAGCTGGTATAGGCGTTAATGTGCCCGCCCTTTGCCTCAATCCTTTTGGCTATCTCACCCTTGGGGAATCTCTCTGTGCCCTTAAAGATCATATGTTCAATCAAATGTGTTATGCCTGCTTCTCTTTCTTCTTCGTTGGTGCTCCCCACCTTGACCCATATCTGAAAGGCAACCACAGGACGAGTTTTGGTTTCTTTAAAGATAATCCCAAAGCCGTTTTCCAATACCTCTTTTTTCACATTTTGAACCAGCTCTATATGCCCCATACCAAAAGAAACTTCCATTAAACACCCCCAAAAGATACACAAAAATAAAAGCATCTTTTTCATGGATTACCCCTAAATATTGTAAAAAAAATTTCTTGTGCACAATATATTGTTGTGATATGAATTATAACACAGCAAGCCACCAAAAAATAGGGGGAGCAAGGGATGGAGCTTAATGAGAATGCCATTAAGGTATTGGAAAAGAGATATCTCCGCAAGGAGGAGACAAAAGAAGGGTATGTGGTTGTGGAATCCCCTGAGGAGATGTTTCAGAGGGTAGCAAAGGCAATAGCAGGTGCAGAGGCCTTGTATGGAGGAGATGTAAAATATTGGGAAGAGATCTTTTTTGAGCTTATGACAAGTTTAAAATTTTTGCCCAACTCTCCCACACTTATGAATGCGGGTAGGGAATTGGGGCAATTGGCCGCCTGCTTTGTTCTTCCTGTGGAAGATAGTATGGAAGGTATCTTTGAGGCCTTAAAAAACGCAGCTTTGATACACAAATCGGGCGGAGGCACAGGTTTTAGTTTTTCCAGGCTCAGACCCAAAAACAGCAAGGTAGGTTCCACCGGAGGGGTGGCCTCAGGCCCTGTCTCCTTTATGCGGATATTTGACGTGGCAACGGAGCAGGTAAAGCAAGGAGGAACCAGGCGCGGGGCAAATATGGGGATTTTGAGGGTGGATCATCCCGACATTATGGAATTCATCACCTGCAAAAGAAACGGTGAATTTTCAAACTTTAACATCTCTGTTGCCATAACGGACAAGTTCATGGAGGCCTTGGAAAAAGGGGCTGAGTACGAACTCGTAGACCCAAGGACAAAGTCAAGCACAAAGACCCTTTTTGCTCCCCATGTGTGGGAAGAACTGGTTCAATCTGCATGGGCCACAGGAGATCCTGGGATCGTATTCATAGATAGGATCAACGAGTTCAATCCAACCCCTGCCATTGGGGAGATAGAGGCCACCAATCCTTGTCTTTCAAAAGATACCTGGGTTTTAACTCCCCAAGGTCCTGTTCAAATAGAAGAACTGGTGGGAAGAACTACCTTTGTGGCATTAAACGGTTTGTTTTACCAAACCACTCCAATTGGGTTCTTCTGCACCGGAGAAAGGGAACTTTTCAGGATTACAACAAAAAAAGGGTATGAATTAAAGGCAACTGCCGAGCATCCCATAAGATGTGCAGAAAAAATCACAAGGTCCAGGACATACGAGACATGGAAGAAGGTAAAAGAGCTAAAGGTAGGCGATGAGATTTTATTATCCAATAACAAGGAGATATCTTGGGATGGGAAAGGGACTTACGAAGAAGGGTATCTCCTAGGTCTCCTCATGGCCGATGGTACCTTAAAAAGAGAAGCAGGCGTTATATCTGTGTGGGGAGTCAAAGAAGGAGCTAAATCTGTAATTTCCCATGCAACAAATGCGGCCCAAACATTACCACATAGGCCAGATTTCAGAGAATTCATTGAATTGCCCAGCAGAAATGAACATAGACTAAAATTGGCCGCGATCAGGGATCTTGCAGAAGAATATGATATTGCTATCGGCAGAAGAAGAATCTCTGAGAAAATCGAAAAAACCAGTTACCAATTCTATCGAGGATTTTTGAGGGGAATCTTTGATGGTGATGGGTGCATCACCGGGAATTTGACAAAGGGAGTTTCAATAAGGCTGTGGCAGGCAGATTTAGACGGGCTTAAAGTCGTCCAGCGGATGCTTTTAAGGATGGGCATAGTTTCCCAAATATACAAATCCAAAAAAAAAGAAGGCATAAAATTGCTCCCAGATGGTAAAGGTGGACATAAACTTTACTACGTTAAAGAAGGTCACGAGCTGGTAATAAGCAAAACCAATATAAAGACCTTTGCCGAAAAAATAGGATTTGGAGATGTGGGCAAGCAAAGAAAGCTCGATGAGTTTCTCAATTCCTATGGAAGAGCATTAAACCAGGAGATATTTGTTGATGAGATAGCAAGGATAGAACCTTGTGGCAAAGAAAAAGTATACGATGCCCAGATTCCAGGGATCAACGCATTTGATGCAAATGGTTTTTATGTGCATAACTGCGGAGAGCAGCCGTTGCTCCCCTATGAAGCATGTATCTTGGGTTCCATAAATCTAAGCAAGTTCGTAAAAGGCCCTGTTCTTGAAGGTGAGATTGATTACACTTCTTTGGAAAAAACCGTATTTGAAGCGGTAAGATTTTTGGATAATGCCATTGATGTTTCCAAATTTCCCCTTCCTGAAGTGGAGAGGATGGCAAAGGGAAACAGAAAAATCGGTTTGGGTGTTATGGGATTTCAAGACATGCTCTTTCATTTGGGCGTACCTTACGATTCGGAGGAAGGCCTAAATATCGCCAGAAACGTAATGTGCTTTATCACCGATAAGGCGAAAGAGGCCTCCAGGGAACTTGCAAAGGAAAGGGGAGTCTTCCCCAATTTTGAAAAGAGCATTTACGCTGGTGGCCCTGGAATAAGAAATGCGGCAGTTACCACAATAGCACCGACCGGAACCCTTAGCATCATAGCAGGTTGTTCAAGTGGGATCGAACCGCTATTTGCCCTCAGTTTTACGAGAAATGTCTTGGACGGTGAAAGGCTCTCAGAGACAAACAGATATCTTGTGGAGGCAATTCAAAAAATATTTCCCTTTGAGGAGGCAAAAAGCATCTTAATACACGTGGAAAGTACCGGCACATTACAAGATTTGGAATTGGAATCCAACGAGATTCACAAAGATATCAAACGCATATTTAAGACTGCCCATGAGATAGAACCAGAATGGCATGTTAGAATGCAGGCAGCATTTCAGGAATATACTGATAATGCAGTTTCTAAAACCGTAAATCTCAGAAATGATGCAACGGTTGAGGATGTAAGAAACTGCTATATGCTTGCCTATGAGCTTGGGTTAAAGGGGATAACCATTTACAGAGATGGTTGTAAAAAAGGGCAAGTGCTTACAAAACCGGCCCAAGAACAAGAATTGAATCTACCAAGGAGAAAAAAGGATAGGCCTGAAAAACTCCCCGGTTTTACGTACAAGATAAAAACAGGCCTTGGAACACTTTATCTTACAGTAACCGAATTTGAAGATAAGCCCTTTGAAGTATTTGCCGTTATAGGAAAATCCGGAAGGTCCACCACAGCAAAGACAGAGGCAATTGGAAGACTGGTTTCCCTTGCCTTGAGGTATGACATACCAGTGGAAGAGATAGTTGATCAGCTAAAGGGAATAGGTGGAGAATATCCGGTTTTTAACGGATCAGGAGTTGTTCTATCAATACCAGATGCCATTGCAAAGGTGCTTGAACAAAGATATTTAAATCCTAAAGTCAAGGGCTATGAACCCCAAAAAACATCCCAGTATTTTAAAGAGAAAAATACCTATTCATTGTGTCCCGAATGTGGTGCTGCACTGATTTATGAAGAAGGCTGTGAAAGGTGTTATTACTGCGGTTTTAACAAATGTGGATAAAAGAGAAGGCACCCGGTGGGGTGCCTTCTTGAGTTTTCTTTAAGTTATATTACGTTAGACCTTTCTCACATTCTTTGCAACTGGTCCCCTCTCCCTCGGCTCAACCTCAAATTGTACCCTTTGTCCTTCTTGAAGGGTCTTGAATCCAGGCTGTTCAATGGACGAATAGTGCACAAACACATCCGGTCCATTATCCTGCTCAATAAAACCATACCCCTTCTTCTCATTAAACCACTTAACTCTTCCTTCTACCAAAGCAAAACCTCCTAAAAAAAATAAATTTCATTTGGCAAGCCCCGGAGGGGACATCCAAATCTGTGGGTAATATATGCGCACAAAATCCATTGGTCAAGAAAATAAATAAGGGAAAGAACTTTTTTTGTTTTTTTCATTTTGATTTTAATGATCTGAATCAAGATGTGTTTTGGAAGATAAGACTTTAAGTATATTGAAATTAACAAAAACTTAAGTTAAAAATAACCTATGAAAGTAGAAGAATTGTTCAAGGAATTAAAAAATAAGTTGGGAAGAGACTTTCAGTTGCCCGCCCTCTCTGTGGTAGCCCTTCGGTTGGTGGAATTGGCCACAGATGACACCAAATCGGCCACGGACTTGGCTTTGTGGATTGAAAAAGATCCTTCCCTTTCAGCACGGGTATTGCAAATGGCAAACAGTGCCTATTTTCCCAAGACAAAACCCGTTTCCACAATAAAAGAGGCCATTGTCAGGATCGGATTTAACAGGCTTAGAATCATGGCCCTTTCCCTCTCCTTAAAGGATACATTCCCCATGGGAAAATTGGGGTCATTGGACTGTGAAAAGTTTTGGAAGGTGTCTTTATATAGGGGTACTATAGCAAGAGAGCTTTCCAGAAAACTTAAGATTGCCGATCCTGAAGAGGCATTTCTCTCTGGACTTTTATTGGAGATAGGCTTACTGGTCTTTTTTCTTAAGTTTTTAAAAGATGTACCTTTGGAGTACGAAATAGATATCACGGACCTCAGCCAGATTATATCATACGAACAAGAAAAGTTTGGTATTAACCATAGACAGTTGGGTGAATTTTTATTGTATGAATGGAAATTGCCCGATCACATAGTAATAACCCAAAGGACAGGGCTTTATAATCAGGATGTACATAATTATTCAGATCTTCAGATTATAATCCACCTTGCAATGGTACTATCTAAGATTCCAACTTCTTCTCATGCTAATTTTGAAGCTCCATATGAAGAGGCTAAGAAATTATTACCCATTGAAGAAGATTTAATAGATGAGGTTTTGATAAAATCCATGACTCAAATTGAAGCACTTGCTGATTCTCTTAAAATTCAAATTGATAAAGAAAAGGATATAATTGACATAATGGAAAAGGCAAGAAAAACATTGAGTATGATTTCTGAAAAACTCGTTTTAGATCATGATAACACATCTGATCTCCCAACGCTTGAAACTATAAAATCATATACGTCAGAAAACATTAAAATGCTTGAAGCCATTGCCCATGAAATCAGAAATCCACTGCTTGCAGTGGGAGGCTTTGCCAAGAGGCTTGCTAAGACATTAGACCCTTCAAGTAAAGGAAGTGAATACGTAAACATCATTTTAAAGGAAGCTGAAAGGCTTGAAAAGGTACTTTCTGAGTTAAAGCAACTTGCCCAGCCCCAAAGAAGTATTTGATTACACAAACATTTGGATTTAAACTTGATTGATTTCCATTGCTTATGTTAAAGGTCAGTTAAAGGCCTCAGCAGGACAAAAACCTTAAGGGGGTTGCCATGTATGATACAAAGATCTTGATAGTAGACGATGAGAAAGAAAATGTGAGGTACCTCCAAACAGTTTTGGAGGAAAATGGCTTTAAAAACACCAGCGCTGCCTATGATGGAGAGGAAGGATTTTCAAAGGTAAAAGAAATTAAACCTGGCCTTATCCTGCTGGATCTGAGAATGCCCAAAAAGAGTGGAATATGGCTCTTTAACGAACTAAAAAAATCTGAAGAATATAAGGATATACCAGTGGTCATTTTAACCGGTGAAGGTGGGTTTTTAAGGCATTTGGCAGAACTTAGGGAGTTTCACGAAACAAAAGGTACTGTTGGAGACCTAAGCACTGAAGAGGTCTTAAACCGATTTATTTATACCAGGCCCGATGCCTTTTTGGAAAAGCCCGTTGATCCTGAGATACTGATACAGGTGGTGAGGCGGATCCTTACCACACTGGATGAGGTAAAAAAGGAGCTTTCCCAAAAGGTATTTCTGATTAAAAGAAGGATGTTGGCCAGAAACGTGGAATTTAAAGGCCACCTATTTACTTTGGAGCCCGGTCTCATATCAAGTTTGGCCATCAATTTGGGGCTTATGGCCGCAGGGATTGAAATGCCCCAGGAGCTATTTTTTACAAGTAGTGACGGCAAAGTAGTTTCTTTTACTAAAGAAGAAATGGTCTCCTTTTCCAAGGCCATTAGGGACTATATGGTAAGGATAGACAAGGTGACAGTTGATCACCTCTCTGCCATTCAGGCCCTCTCGGACATGGAAGTGGCCCAAGCTTATGATGTACAAAGGAACTGGCCTTCCAGCAGGCTTGGTGGATTGACATAGATGAAATGAGGGGTATGATCTAAAGTTTAATTCTGTTTATGGTAATGCAAAGTGAGAATAGATCTAAAGGAAGTCTTAAAAGGAAAAAGGGATTATGAGGCAACCTACGATCCTTCCATGTGGTCCAGGGAGGATGAGTTTGACCCCATTGTAAGGCTTGAGGGTCCTATCCAGGTTAGGCTCCACATCCAACCTGTGGGAGTAAGGTTTTTCTTAAAGGGAATGCTAAAGGGTGCTCTTGTACTTAGGTGTGATAGGTGCTTGGAAGAATATTTGACACCCATAAATCATTCCTTTGAGTTGGTTTTGAAGAGGTCTCCCAAAGAGTTGGCCCATGAAAAGGAGCTTACTAAAGAGGAATTATTGGAAGAATTCTTTGAAGGAGACGAAATAGAAACCGACCCCATTGTGAGGGAACAGATTTATTTGTTTTTGCCTATGAAATGCCTTTGTAAAGAAGATTGTAAGGGATTGTGTCCCAACTGCGGTGCTAATCTGAACAAAGAGACTTGTGGGTGCGAGGAGAAATCGGTTCACCCAGCATTCTTAAAACTTAAAAAACTTATTGGTTAAGGAGAACTGAGCTATGGCTGTACCAAAGAAAAGAAAATCCAGAAGCAAAAGAGACATGAGGAGGTCACACTGGAAGGTGGTGCTTCCCAACCTAAGTGAATGCCCAAAGTGCCACGAACCTGTGCTACCCCACAGGGTATGCCCAGAATGCGGAACCTATAGAGGAAAGGTGATCATCCCTGAAAAAGAGGCAAAAGAGGCTTGATATCCATTGCCCTGGATATCATGGGAGGTGAAAATGCTCCGAGGGCCGCACTTGAGGCTGCCTTATTGGCCTTACAAGATAAGGAGTTGAATTTAATCCTTTGCGGCCCTAAGGAGCTCTTATACCCAGCTATACCAGAGGAACTGCAAAAACAGGGCCGAATCACTATTGAGGATGCCCAAGATAAAATAGGAATGGACGAACCACCTGTTTTAGCAGTGAAAAAAAAACCGGGTTCTTCACTGGTTAAGGCATTTGAAGTTGTCAAATCAGGATCTGCCAAAGGGGTGGTGGGTGCTGGAAATACGGGCTCAATGGTCTTTGCTGCTGTAAATAGAATCGGGAGATTACCCGGTATCTCAAGGCCAGGACTTTTAAGTATCCTTCCTGGGAAGGAAGGCCCAGTTGGCCTTATAGATGTGGGCGCCAATGTGGATCCAAGGCCTAAGCATTTAAAGGAATTTGCTCTTTTGGGAAGCCTTTTTTGGGAATGTTACACAGGTAAAAAACCGGCAACAGTTGGCCTGTTAAACATTGGTGAAGAAGAGGGAAAGGGAAATAAGCTTCTAAGAGAGGCATGGAGTCTCATAAAAAGGAGTTCAATTCCCTTTGTGGGCAATGTGGAAGGTCATGAGATCTTGCTAAACAAGGCAGATGTGATTGTATGTGATGGCTTTGTGGGAAACGTGCTCCTAAAAGCTTTGGAAGGAATGGGAGAGATCTTTTCGAAGGGAAAAGGCCATCACCAATGTCTCTTTAAGGATTCCTTAAGATGGGAGGAGCACGGCGGTGCGGTGTTGCTGGGTGTGGAAGGGATTGTGGTAGTCTGCCACGGTAGATCCAGTGAGAAGGCTTTAATTTGTGCAATTTCTTTTGCAAAGGAGCTTGTGAAAAGAGATATCTTAAAGTCCATTAAAAGGGCACTAAAAAAAGACGGAGAAAGGGAATGGCAGAAAGAAGAGTGATTGTGGTAACTGGAGGTTCAAAAGGCATTGGAAGGGCAACTGTTTTAAAATTCGCAGAGGAATCGCCAAAGCTTGTAATTGTCCACTACGACTCCACAGAGGATGCCATAACAGAAACCTTAAGCCTCCTTAGGGAAAAGGATGTGGAGGCAGAGGCCTACAAGGTGGATGTGGGTTCTTATTCGCAGGTGGAGGCACTTTTTTCAGATATATTGAATAAACATGGTAAAGTGGATGTGCTCATAAACAATGCAGGCATTACAAGGGATAGACTTTTAGTTCGGATGACAGAGGAAGATTGGGATAGATTGTTGGAGGTGAACCTAAAGAGCGTATTTAATTGCTCTTACTTTGCTGCTAAGGCCATGATGAAAGAGAGATCTGGTTGTATAGTAAATCTGGCATCTGTTGTGGGCCAGATAGGTAACATTGGTCAATGTAATTATGCAGCAAGCAAGGCTGGGATAATGGGCTTTACAAAAAGCCTTGCAAGGGAACTGGCACCCAGAGGTATTAGGGTAAATGCAGTGGCACCGGGATTTATAGATACGGAAATGACCCAGGTGTTGCCGGAAAAGGTAAAAGAGATGTTTTTAGCATCCATTCCAATGGGCAGAATGGGTAGGCCTGAAGAGGTGGCAGAGGTGATAGTGTGGCTCTGTTCGGATAAATCCAGTTACCTCACTGGTCAAGTAATACATGTAAACGGTGGGCTTTATATGTAGCCCAAATTATATCAAATGGAGGAGAATATGGCATCGATTGAAGAACGTGTAATCAAGATCATTTGTGAGCAGTTGGATGTGGATCCAAAGGATGTGACACCGGAGTCTTCCTTTGTTGATGATTTGGGTGCAGACTCCCTGGACCAGGTGGAGCTTATTATGGCCATGGAGGAAGAATTTGGTATATCCATCTCCGATGAAGAGGCCCAAAAGATTACTAAAGTTTCTGATGCCATTGCATATGTGAAAAAGGCTTTAGGTGAATAACGGACCTTTTTAAGGAGGGACCTTATGGCAAGAAGGGTAGTGGTTACAGGGTTGGGAATGGTTACCCCCTTGGGCACGGGAGTTAAAGAGAATTGGGAAGCTGTGTGCGCCGGCAAATCAGGTATAGGCCCGATTACCAAGTTTGATGCATCTGATTTTCCCACAAGGATAGGGGGAGAAGTTAAAGGATTTAATCCAGAAGACTGGATGAGCAAACAAGAGATAAGAAGGCTCGATCCTTTTATCCACTTCGCTGTGGCCTCTGCCCGCATGGCCATAGAAGAGTCAAAACTAAAGATAGATTCTTCCAATGCCCATAGGGTGGGCTGTATAAGTGGTTCAGGCCTTGGTGGACTGGAGATGCTGGAGTTTTACCACAAAACCCTTTTGGAAAAGGGACACAGGAGGATAAGTCCATTTTTCATCCCTGGTATGATAGCAAACATGGCTCCAGGGCAGATTGCCATAGAATTTGGGGCAATGGGACCCAACATCTCCATAGAAACAGCCTGCGCAGCCAGTGCCCATGCCATCGGAGAGGCCTTTAGGCTTATTAGGGAAGGACTGGTTGATGCGATGATAGCAGGGGGTTCTGAGGCAGTGCTTACTCCATTGGCATTGGGAGGATTCTGTGCCATGAAGGCCCTCTCCACCAGAAACCATGAGCCTGAAAAGGCCTCAAGGCCCTTTGAACTTAACAGGGATGGCTTTGTAATGGGAGAAGGGGCAGGTATGATGATATTAGAAGACATGGAGCATGCCCTTCAAAGGGGAGCACCTATCTATTGCGAGATTGTGGGATACGGCATGTCTGGAGATGCCTATCACGTATCTGCCCCCCATCCCGATGGACTTGGGGCATATCTGTGCATGAAGATGGCTTTGGACTATGCGGGGCTAAAGCCAGAGGATGTGGATTACATCAATGCCCATGGAACAAGTACTAAGTTAAACGACCTTACAGAAAACATGGCCATAAAAAAGCTATTCGGAGAGCATGCCTATAAATTGGCCATAAGCTCAACCAAATCCATGACAGGACATCTATTGGGTGGTGCTGGGGCCATAGAGGCCATTTATACAGTGCTTACAATAAAGCATGGGATAATACCACCCACCATAAACTATGAAGAACCCGATCCAGAATTGGACCTGGACTATGTGCCCAATGTGGCCAGGAATGCAATGGTAAAAGTTGCCATGAGTAACTCCTTTGGCTTTGGTGGAACCAATGCCACATTGCTATTTAAGAAATTTGAGGCCTCTTAGATGAGACTTGCATTGGGTGCTGACCACGGAGGTTTTGACCTAAAAGAGATCATCAAGGCCCATTTGGTGAAAGATGGCACCCATGAGATCTTGGATGTGGGAGTGTTTGACAAAAATTCCCACGACTATCCTCCAATCGCACACCAGGTGGTAAAGGCCATAATCTCGGGAGGCTTTCAAAGGGGTATATTGATATGTGGCACTGGGATAGGGATGTCTATTGTTGCAAATAGGTATAAAGGTATAAGGGCAGCCCTTTGCCATGATCACTACACTGCATTTCATGCAAGGGCCCATAACGATGCAAATATCCTTGCCCTGGGAGGTAGGCTTTTAGGGCCAGGCTTGGCGTTGGAGATTGTGGATGTGTTTTTATCAACTGAGTTTGAAGGAGGTAGGCACCAAAGGAGGTTGTGCCAGATAGAAGACTATGAACAGCTTGATAAAATGTGACCCTGAAATATTTGAGCTTATTCAAAGGGAAAAGGAACGAGAAGAAAAGAGCCTTGTGCTCATTGCCTCTGAAAACTATGTGAGCGAGGCTGTTTTAGAGGCACAAGGGAGCTTGCTTACAAACAAATATGCAGAGGGTTATCCTGGTGCCAGGTACTATGGCGGCTGTGAAATCATGGATCTGGTGGAAGAACTTGCCCGGAAAAGACTCTTAAAGCTCTTCCATGCAGATTATGCCAACGTGCAGCCCCATTCTGGCTCCCAAGCTAATATGGCAATATATTTTGCCTTTTTGAATCCAGGAGATCTTATCCTTGGGATGAACCTGAGCCATGGAGGCCATTTGAGCCATGGTAGCCCTGTAAATTTTTCAGGCAAGTTCTTCACATCTCTAAGCTATGGAGTAAATGCCGATACAGGCCTAATAGACTACGATCAAGTAAGAGAGCTTGCCAAAAGACACAGGCCAAGGATCATTGTGACAGGTGCAAGTGCCTACCCAAGGATAATAGACTTTGATGCTTTCAAATCCATTGCAGAAGAATGCGGAGCATATCTTTTAGCAGACATTGCACACATAGCAGGTCTTGTTGTGGCTGGTCTTCATCCCTCTCCCGTTGGTAAGGCTGATTTTGTTAGTTCCACCACACACAAGACCATGAGAGGCCCAAGGGGAGGATTTATACTGGCAAAGAAGGAATACGGAGAAAAATTGGACAAGGCCATATTCCCAGGTATCCAGGGAGGTCCTCTTATGCATGTGATAGCAGCCAAGGCAGTGGCCTTTAAAGAGGCACTGACCCAGGATTTTGTGGAATACCAAAAGCAGGTGGTCAAGAATGCCAAGGTCTTGGCAGAAGAATTACAGGAAAAGGGCTTTAGACTTGTGACAGGAGGCACGGATAATCACCTCTTATTGGTGGACCTAACTCCACAGGCTATAACAGGGAAAGAAGCAGAGGACCTACTCTCAAAAGCTGGTATTGTGGTGAATAAAAATGCCATTCCCTATGATAAAAGAAGCCCAAAGGTCACAAGTGGCATACGCATAGGAACTCCGGCTGCCACCACAAGGGGGTTAAAGGAAGAAGAGATGAGACAGATTGCCTCATGGATCTATCAGATCCTCACCAATAGAACCCAGGAAGATTTGCTTTCAAAAATCAAGTCCCAGGTGGAAGAACTTATGGGCCGTTACCCACTAAATCTTGAAAAGGGGAGTAGCTGATGTGGAAAGGCCTCCATGGCCTCAGTACTTTATGGCCATCACAAAGTTAGTTGCAAGTAGATCAACCTGTATTAGAAGAAAGGTGGGTGCAATCCTTGTCAAAGATAAAAGGATTTTGTGCACAGGCTACAACGGTGCTCCATCTGGACTTAAACACTGTGAAGAGATAGGCTGTATCAGGGCTAATTCCTCCGTTGCCTCTGGAGAACGCCATGAGCTATGTAGGGGGTTGCATGCTGAACAGAATGTGATAGTGCAGGCAGCCTATTATGGAATTCCCATTGCCAAGTCGGATTTGTATTGCACAAACAAGCCTTGCTCCATCTGTGCAAAACTTATAATAAATGCTGGGATTAAAAGGATCTTTTTTGAAGAAGACTATAATGATGCGCTTTCGGACCTTCTCTTAAACGAAGCAGGAGTTGAAGTAATCAAACTAAACCCATGAAGTGCCCTTATTGTGGAAATTTAGACAGCCGTGTTATAGATTCAAGGATCAGTAGAGATAAGAATGCAATCAAAAGAAGAAGGGAGTGTGATAGTTGCAAAAAACGATTTACCACCTATGAAAAAGTGGAAGAAATGGAACTTATGGTGGTGAAAAAGGATGGTAGAAGGGAATTGTTTAGCCGAAACAAGATCATAGATGGAATCAAAAAAGCCTGCCAAAAAAGACCTATAAGTATCCAGCAGATAGAGGAATTTGTGGACAACATTGAAACATTTTTCCAAGAGAAGGGAAGAAAAGAGATCCCCAGCAAAGAAATAGGAGAGATGGTGATCTCAAAATTGAAGGAATGGGATGAGGTTGCCTATGTGAGGTTTGCATCTGTCTACAAGCAATTTAAGGATATCCAAGAATTCTTAGAGGAGCTGGAAGATATTTTGAAGGCAAAGCAAGGCAATGCGCAAACAAAACAGTGATGAATATTTTATGAATATAGCCATCAAAGAGGCCAAGAAAGGTATTGGGTTTACCTCTCCCAATCCTCCTGTTGGTGCGGTAATAGTCAAGGAAGGAAAGATCTTGGGAAAGGGTTTCCACAAAGGAGCTGGTCTTCCCCATGCTGAGGTGGAGGCCTTGAGAAATTGCAGGGAAAACCCTGTGGGAGCAACTATTTACGTGACCTTGGAGCCATGCAACCATTGGGGCAGGACTCCACCTTGTACAGAGGCCATTATTTCCAGCGGGATCAGAAGGGTTGTAATTGGTTGTGCCGACCCAAATCCCAATGTGAAAGGAGGAGGCAAGGAAAGGCTCTTAAGTGAGGGCATAGAGGTGAAGGAAAACGTCTTAAGAGAAGAGTGTGAAGCCCTCTTGGAGGCCTATCTAAAGCATGTGAAGACTGGCCTACCCTTTGTATATGCCAAAGCTGCAATTACAATAGATGGATTTACTGCCACATCTGCAGGTGATTCCAAATGGATTACAGGAGAAGAGGCAAGGAGATATGCCCATAAGCTTAGGTACATGGTAGATGCCATAATAGTAGGCGTTGATACGGTGATAAAGGACAATCCAAAACTCACCCAGAGGCTGGGTGGTAGATATAAAAAGCAACCTTTAAGGGTAATCTTGGATACCCACCTTAGGACGCCTTTGAACTCAGAGGTGATAAGGGATGGCGGAAAGACACTCATATTGGTGGGAGAAAAGGTGGGTGATGAAAAGATAGCCCAATACCTCCCATTTGGTGTAATGGTAAAGAGATGCGCAACAAAAGAAAATATGTTGGATCTGAGCGAGGTTTTAAAGATCTTGGGAGAAGCACAGATCCAAAGTGTCTTGCTGGAAGGCGGAAGCAGAGTTATGGGATCATTTGTCTCCCAAAGACTTGTGGACAAATTTTTTATATTTCTTGCACCCAAGCTCTTGGCAGGAGAAGACGGATATCCCATGATTAGGGGAAAAGGCCCAAGATTTATAAAAGACTGTGTCATGCTGGATAAGTTAGAGATAAAAAGGCTTGGAAAAGACCTGCTCATAAGTGGATATCCCAAATATTGAGGAGACTTGTGTGTTTACCGGGATCGTAGAAGGCTTAGGCAGGGTGGAAGCGGTAAAAATCATTGGAACAGGGTTTAAGATAGGTATCAGGCCTTTGTTTTCACTAAAGGATCCAATTATTGGAGAGAGCATATCCGTTGACGGCGTATGCCTTACCCTAACATCCTTGGAAGAAGGCCTACTTTGGATGGATGTCTCCCAGGAGACTGCCACAAGATCCACCTTGGGAGTTATTAGGCCACAGGAATTGGTAAACTTGGAAAGGGCACTTAAGATCGGAGACAGGTTGGGAGGGCACTTTGTATTGGGCCATGTGGATGCAATTGGTATTGTGAAGGGCGTGAGAAAAGTTGAACGTTCCCATTGGATTTCTATATCCACCGATCCTAAGCTTTCCATCTACATGGTGGAGAAGGGTTCCATAACGGTAAACGGAGTGAGCCTTACAATAAACAAGGTGGAGGGAGCCTCCTTTGAGGTAAACATAGTGCCACATACCTATGAGGTGACAAACCTCAAATACAAACAACCAGGCTCAAAGGTAAACATTGAGGTGGATATATTGGGAAAGTATGTGTACTCTATATTGACAAAAAGGACAGATCACTCCCTAAATAGGGAATCTGGCCTTACCTTGAAAAAGTTGCAAGAATATGGGTGGTGAGAAAGATGCCTATTGCAAAGATAGAAGAAGTTTTAGAGGACCTAAGGCAAGGTAAAATGATAATCCTCGTGGATGACGAGGACAGGGAAAACGAGGGTGACCTTACCATAGCTGCAGAAAAGGTGACCCCTGAGGCCATAAACTTTATGGCCAAATACGGAAGGGGCCTTATTTGTTTGGCCTTACACCCTGATATTGTGGAAAGGCTAAGACTCCAACCCATGGTTACCCAAAATACCAGCAAATTTCAGACTGCCTTTTTGACCAGTATAGAGGCAAGGCATGGTGTAACCACTGGTATTTCTGCCTATGACAGGGCACACACGATTCTTACCGCTGTAAAGGATGATGCCAAACCCGAAGACCTTGTTTCTCCTGGGCACGTATTCCCACTAAGGGCCAGGAGAGGAGGAGTGCTTTTCAGGGCAGGCCAGACAGAAGGATCTGTGGACTTGGCAAGGCTTGCGGGATTGAAGCCTGCTGCAGTGATCTGCGAGATCATGAAAGACGATGGCACCATGGCAAGGATGCCTGACCTTGAAATATTCGCAAAGGAACATGACCTCAAGATAGCTACCATAGCAGATGTGATAGCATACCGATTAAGAAATGAGACCTTTGTGCACAAGGTTGCTGAGACCATACTACCCACTCAGTTCGGAGAATTTAAGGCAGTGGCCTTTATAAATGAGATAGATAATTATGAACACCTTGCCTTGGTAAAGGGAGATGTGGCCACAGGAGAGCCTGTGTTGGTAAGGGTACATTCCCAATGCCTAACAGGAGATGTGTTCGGATCCTATAGGTGCGACTGTGGAGAACAATTACAAAGGGCTATGGAACTCATTAATCGGGAAGGAAAGGGTGTGATACTGTATCTTAGGCAAGAAGGAAGGGGCATTGGCTTAGCAAATAAAATAAAGGCCTATGAATTACAGGATAAAGGATTGGATACAGTGGAAGCAAACGAGCATTTGGGTTTTGAACCTGATCTAAGGGATTACGGGGTGGGAGCCCAGATCCTTGTAAGCTTGGGTGTAAAAAAGATGAAACTCATGACCAATAACCCCAAAAAGATTAAGGGCTTGGAAGGTTATGAACTGGAAGTCACCGAAAGGGTTCCGATAGAGATAACTCCTAGAAAGGAAAATGAAAGATATCTAAGGACAAAGTGTGTGAAATTAGGTCATATCATGTCCATTATTTCGAAGGCTAAGTAGGAGCGTAAGATGGTAACTATACACGAAGGAAGATTAAATGCAGAGGGTTTAAAGTTTGCAATTATTGTAAGCAGATTCAATGACTTCATATCCCAAAGGCTCTTGGAAGGTGCCATAGATGCCCTTGTAAGACATGGAGCGGATCCAAAAGATATCTCTGTTTTTAAGGTGCCTGGTGCCTTTGAAATACCATTAATGGCAAAAAAGCTTGCTCGAACCAAGGCCTATAATGCCATTATAGCCACAGGTGCAGTGATAAGGGGAGCTACTCCACACTTTGAGTATGTGGCCTCAGAGGTGGCCAAAGGTATTGCCCTTGTATCTTTGGAGACAGAGGTGCCCGTTGCCTTTGGGGTACTTACCACAGACAATCTTGAACAGGCCATAGAGAGGGCTGGAAGTAAGGCAGGGAACAAGGGAGCAGATGCAGCAATGGCAGCCATTGAAATGGCAAATCTTCTAAAGGAAATATAGACATCGCCCAAAAGGAAATAGCAAATGCCAACAAGAAGGTATTCCAGGGAAATTGCCCTCAAGGTTCTTTTTCATTTGGAGTTTAATAATGAGCCTTTGGAAGAGGCTATTGAAAAACTTCAAGAGGTACACGGGTGGAACCCAAAGGCAATGGAACATGCAAAGCTCATATTAAAGAACGTTATAGAACATAAAGAGACTATAGATTTAAGTATCTCAAAGGCCTCTAAGAACTGGAGACTTGAAAGGATCGGAAATGTTGAAAGGTGTATCTTAAGGTGTGCAACTGCCGAATTGCTTTATTTAAACATTGAGGTGCCGCCTAAAGTATGCATTGATGAAGCTGTGGAAATTGCAAAACAATTTGGGAATGAAGATTCGGCAAAGTTTGTTAATGGTATTATGGATTTCATCTATAAGAATGTATACCTACCTGAATTTGGTGATGGAAGTAATTTGGATAAAGAAGGGGGTATGGATGAAGTATCAGCCGTCACAAGTTGAGCTCAAATGGCAAAACATATGGGAAAAAGAGAAGACATTTAAGGTTACTGAAGATCCAATTAAGCCAAAATATTATGTTTTAGAGATGTTTCCGTACCCTTCTGGGAAGATACATATGGGCCATGTGAGGAATTATACCATAGGGGATGTGATGGCAAGATATAAGAGGATGAGAGGATATAATGTACTTCACCCGATGGGATGGGATGCCTTTGGTTTGCCTGCTGAAAATGCTGCTATTGAAAACAATATTCATCCTGCGGTTTGGACCTACAACAATATAGAAACGATGAAAAGGCAACTCAAAAGGTTGGGATTCAGCTACGATTGGGACCGTGAATTTGCCACATGTGATCCTTCCTATTACAAGTGGGAGCAATTGATATTTTTAAAGATGTACGAAAGGGGGTTGGCATACAAGAAAAAGACCTTTGTGAATTGGTGTGATAAGTGCCAGAGTGTGCTTGCCAACGAGCAGGTGGAAGACGGCAGGTGTTGGAGGCACACTGACCAGGAAGTGGTGGTAAAGGAGATGGATAGCTGGTTTTTGAAGATCACAGATTATGCAGAGGAGATTTTAAAATACAGTGACAAGCTTCCCGGTTGGCCTGAAAAGGTGCTTACTATGCAGAAAAACTGGATAGGTAAGAGTTATGGAGCCATCATAAGATTTCCCATAGAGGGCGGAGGTGAGCTGGAGGTATTTACCACAAGACCTGATACAGTTTACGGCGCCACATTCATGTGCATGGCACCTGAACATCCCCTGGCAAAAGCGCTGATTTTGGGAAAGGAAAATGAGGCCAAGGCCCTTGAATTTATAGAGAAAACACTTAGGATCAAGGCCTTTTTGAGGACAAAAGAGGACGCAGAAAAGGAAGGGGTTTTTACCGGCAGGTACTGCATAAATCCCTTTACCCACGAAAGGATCCCCATATTTATTGCCAACTTTGTGCTCTACGAATACGGTACAGGGGCTATTATGTGTGTTCCAACCCATGACCAAAGGGACTTCGAATATGCAAAGAAATACGGCCTACCTTTAAGGGTGGTAATCATGCCCAAAGATAGAATACTTCGTGAAGAGGAGATGACAGAGGCCTACGAAGGAGACGGTTATCTTGTAAATTCGGGAGAATTTAACGGCCTCTATAATAGGGATGCCATAGAAAAGATTGCAGATTACTTGGATAAAAAAGGCCTGGGCAAAAAAACCATAAGGTATAAGTTAAGAGATTGGGGTATTAGCAGACAAAGATATTGGGGTGCTCCCATTCCGATCATTTATTGTGACCAATGTGGTGTGGTTCCTGTTCCGGAGAAAGATCTTCCTGTTGTGCTTCCCGTTGATTTGGAGATGAGGCCAGATGGAAAATCTCCCCTGCCCTTTGAGCCAAAGTTCTATGAAACCACATGCCCCAAGTGCGGAAAAAAGGCCAAGAGGGAGACGGATACCATGGATACCTTTGTGGAATCCTCCTGGTATTTCATAAGGTATGCCTCTCCTTACTACGACCAAGGTCCCTTTGAAAGGGAACAAGCCCAATATTGGATGCCTGTGGATCAATACATTGGTGGCATTGAACATGCCATTTTGCACCTACTTTATTCCAGGTTTTATACAAAGGTCTTAAGGGACCTGGGATATATTAATGTGGATGAACCCTTTACAAAGCTTCTCACCCAGGGAATGGTATGCAAAGAGACCTATTGGTGTCCAAATCACAGTTACCTATACCCTAATGAAACAGATGGGAAGGTTTGTTTTAAATGTAACTCTCCCGTTGTGGTGGGGCCCTCCCTTAAGATGTCAAAGTCCAAAAAAAACGTTGTGGATCCGGAGGAACTTGTGGAGGAGTATGGAGCAGATACCTTGAGAATGTTCTGTTTGTTTGCAGCTCCTCCTGAAAGGGACCTGGAGTGGTCAGAGCAGGGAGTAGAAGGAGCCTATAGGTTCTTAAACCGTTTATGGAACGTGGTGGTGGAACACAAAGAGGAACTTAAAAAGGCCGAGGACTATGATCAGGGAACACTTCCCCCAGAACTAAGGGAGGTGGTACGCAAGACCCATCAGTGTATAAAAAAGGTCACCAATGATATAGAGGATAGATTTCACTTTAATACTGCAATTGCAGCGGTAATGGAACTATTAAACCTTGTAACCAAGACTATATCAGAGGCACAAAAGACCGAGGCCTTTTGGCCTGTCATAAAAGAGGCACTGGAGACCTCCATTATCCTTTTGAATCCTGTGGTGCCTCATATAACAGAAGAACTTTGGAGCATATTGGGAAATCAAGGAAGGGTCTCAGAACTACAATGGCCCAGTTACAGAGAAGATGCCCTGATACAAGAAACCAAACTAATAGTAGTCCAAGTAAACGGTAAGCTGAGGGCCAGATTGGAGGTTCCTGCTGATATAACAGAGGAGTCATTAAAGGCAATGGCATTAGAGGAACCCAAGATTCAAAAGTACCTGGAGGGAAAAGCACCTAAAAAAGTAATCATAGCACAAGGCAAACTTATAAACATTGTGATTTAGATCTTATGAGTGGAAATAAATAATGGGCCTAAAATCAATTGATATTTTTATTTTGCCAATTCTTGTTTTTTGTTTGTTTATGATTGGTTGTGGGTATCACTTTGTTAGAGATGCCAATAATTCAAAGACTATTCTCCCAGTATTGGCTATAGAATTAAATGACAAGGTTTCCACAATAGAAAAACTTCAATGGATAATCTACGATGAAACGAAGAACATATTTTTGAAAAATTACGGCCTCAAAATTTCTTCGAGGGAATCTGCAGATTACCTTGTAAGCATAGATGTTATAAAGGTTCAAAAAGAATCATCTGGTTATGTTACAAAGAAAGTCCGGGTCAAGGGACAGGATATAAGTTATCCGCTTCTTGGGGCAGCATATTTAAAGATTATTTTCTGTTTAAAAGTTGTTGATCTAAAGAATGAGAAAGTTGTTTGGAGTGATACTAAAGAAGAAAAAGAATTATATGCCATTTCTGAAGATCCCAACAGAACATCTTACAATATGAAACAGGCTATCTCTAAAATCTTGGAGAGGCTTACTTCACTAATTTATGGTGCAAGCTTGAACCGATTTGAATAAGCCTCCATAAGGTGCATAAGTTTTGGATATAAGCCCTGAAAAGTTTATAAAAGAACTGAAGGAAGGCCAAATAAGGCCCCTTTATCTATTTTACGGGGAGGAAAATTATTCAAAGGAAGAGTCCATAAAAAAACTCAAAGAACATCTCATTAAGGCCCACAAAGATAGATTACTAATTAGAACAATAACTCCAGAGGCTGAAGAAGTTTTTAAAATATTGGACACACTTAAAACAAGCCCCCTTTTTGGAGGCAAAATCCTTGTAATCGTTAGAGAGTTTGATAGCCTTCCCAAATCAGTTATTAAAGGCTATGTTACCTATTGTGAAAAGCCAAACAAGATTAACACATTAGTTTTAATAACAAACAAAAATGACTTGAAAGGCATTAATCAAGATTTATTAAGTTTAATTTCTAAAAAAGGGTCTATTGTAAAGTTTCAAAAACTTGAATTTCCTCAACTCATATCCTGGATTAAATCCATATTTATAAATGCAGGCATTGAAATATCAGATAATGTGGCATTTAAGCTCATTGATTTAATAGGAAACGATAGATTCATGCTAAGTTCTGAAATAGACAAATTATGTCTTTTTTTTCACGGACAAACACGTATAACAAATGAAGATTTATCCCAATATCTAACTTCAATGCGCCAAGTGGATACCTTTGATTTGGTAGATTCTTTCCTTGACAGGGATTATCGGCAGATCTCAAAGTTGCTAAAAAGGGTATTTGAGCAAGATAAAGACTCTCCGTTAAAGTTTATAGGGATAATTAATAGGCAGCTGGCAACTTTGTTGGAATATAAAGATGCAGTCAAAAAAAGGATTCCAAAGGATAAAATCTTTCATGGGTTAGCCAAAGGAAAGGCAGTTTTCATGAAAAAATTAGATGCAAGGGAAAAGCTCTGGGAGGAAAGAGAGCTTAGGTCCTTGTTAAGTCTCTTGAGGTCATTGGATAAAGATATAAAACAAGGGGGACCAAGCAAGTTATGGCTTGAGATGCTATTATTTTTACTGTGATTCTATAGCCTTTAATACAGGAAACTGTCATAGCTCCCGTTTAGACCGGACTCCCTTCTAAGTAAAATAAGTTGTCTCGAAGGGGAGAGATAGCTATAAGAGACATTACATAGAAGGGAGGCGGATAATTGTGAGTGGTGTATAGGTTATTACATCGGTTCAAAGAAGAAGGCGATGGACCGCAGAACAGAAAAAACCATGACAGAAGAAACTGAACAGCCAGGCAATAGCATCTCTTCTGTGGCAAGAAAGTATGTGGTTCATCTTTCTGAGATGAAGAATCTTAGGAAAAGAATTAGTGAGCTTGATCTCCTTTTAGGTAAGAAGACCATGGAAGTGGAAAATATTGCGGGATGCCTTGGAGATTGCCCTTGAAAAACTGGTATTGCGTATGCCCTTATCATAAAAGGAGCCTACCCAAAAGAGGATAACTGATACATTATGGGTAAGCAAATCGAACCGGTATACTAGGGATAGTGTAGGACTATGGATTTAAGGATAAGGTTTAGAGTCAGCAGTTTCCATAATGTCAAACATTGCTAAAGGATTTGATAGAGGAACAAAGAACGTTGAACCTTGAACAAATCCCAACCCAACAAACCCAATAAACTCAACAAACCCAATAAACCCAAAAACTTGCTCAACTCACGATACACCGTATCATGAGAGTTAACCCAAGTTCATGCAAAAGCTGCCGAAATTGGGGTAATTTTGGGGTTGTGGAATTTTGGGTCTAATGATTTCAAACACTTACCCTAAGTTTCTGATTCAAAAAAATTTCCATAAACAATATCAAGCACTTACAGGTATAATGCCTGGCATTTGGTCACTACATTTAACCAAAACCCACCTACGAGGTGTTCACATCTCGTAGGTGGAGAGGGTGGATTTTACCATGAAGTTGGGTATCGTAATCTTATGCTCAGATCCCAAAAGTATAAGACTTATCAGGTTGTAGTGTCCAAATACAAAACTCTACATTTAAAGGTTTTTAATTTTACACATAAACTTGCTAGGAACAGGTCTTAAAAATTAGAGGCTAAAGCAGATAGGTCGAATATGTCTTGAAGATTTTTTGGTGGGCCAGGGAGGATTCGAACCCCCGACCAATTGATTAAGAGTCAACTGCTCTACCTACTGAGCTACTGGCCCAATAATTCTTACGCGCCCGGCAGGACTCGAACCTGCGACCTACGGGTTCGAAGCCCGGCGCTCTATCCAACTGAGCTACAGGCGCAAAGTAAAACGAATAATATAAAGGGTTTTAAGGCTTGTCAACCAGGATATGAGGGCTGGCAAAGGCAAATTTGTAATCCCCTTGAAGGTATTCAGATTTTTTAATCTCTTAAAAAATTTGGTCAATCTTAAGTGATCCTATTACCTACGGGGGTGGTAAATTTATGACCGTTTGATGGGATCTTCCCTATGGATGCTCCTAACTTTAAGGCAATATTTGGGGACTCTAAATTCTTTGGGAAATTGGGTTAGGTTTGTGTTTTAGGGTCTTGTTTTGGTGGCGCGGCCAGCAGGATTCGAACCTGCGACCTACGGATTCGTAGTCCGTCACTCTCTCCAGCTGAGCTATGGCCGCATGATTTATATTTAGCACAAATTTCTTGAAATTCAAAATCCTTTGTCTTTGGACTTATTTTTATATTGAACCCCACCCATCCTCCCCTTTGGCAAAGGGGAGGGGCTCGTAGTATTGGCAAGATAAGGACTAAGTTCCCCCCTCTTCTTGGAAGAGGGGTTAGGGGAGTTAGCCAACCCCACCGAACCTCCCTTTATCAAAGGGGAGGGGTTTAGTGGATAATTAACCCAACGCTCGCACACCCTACTTCATGCAAAAAGTAAAGCTCGTTTTCCATCTTCGAACCATCTTCCCTTCCCAAACACCTTTCGCTACCCAAAAATTTTGACTTCGCCTTAGCCCTGCTCTTTGTCTCGACTATTAACCCAAGTTCATGCTTCAAAAAATTTTTTTTGAATAATATCAACCAGTTGCAAGGTAGAGCGCTTGCATTTGGACACTACTTTGTAAGCGAAACAGGCGAGAAAGGAGAGACAAGCAAAAGAGTTCAACAGCCCATCCTACTGCCTTCGAAGAATTAGATAGCTCCATGTGCTTGGCCTTTCTTTTAGTAA
>Ga0197142_1000396_pt1 | contig 39616 bp, 38 predicted proteins | sample GBS60_MetaG_FD_148614 | JGI IMG/M metagenome (GOLD analysis project Ga0197142, IMG submission 148614) | Sediment microbial communities from Great Boiling Springs, Gerlach, Nevada, United States - GBS 60_MetaG | ecosystem: Environmental > Aquatic > Thermal springs > Hot (42-90C) > Sediment...
GGGGATCGCTGCGACACCCTGGCCTGAGCTCGTTTTCCAGGGCGTCTACCACGGTCTTCTCGCATTTCTGCTCGCTTTCGTGGCTTACACCCGCTGCCTGGCGGCGCTCGGGCCCGGGCCTACGACGATGCTCACTGCCATCGTCCCCGGGCTCGGTGCGGTGCTCGCCGTGCCGATCCTGGGCGAGCCGCTCACCCTTGCGGCGATCGCGGGCCTCGTCCTCGTGACGACGGGGATGTTCGCGACCGTCATCGGCCTTCGCGGCGGCCGGGTCGGTTGAGCTCACTCGGCGTCCGCGGCCCTCGGGCGGGGTGCAGCGGCTCGGCGCAGCCGGTCGCGGATCGCTTCGCCCAGCCCCTCGGCCGGAATCGGGACGACCGCGATCCGCCGCGCACCACTCCGGTCGGCGGCGCGCAGCAACGCGTAGAGCCGCCGTGCGGCTTCGGTCACGTCGCCCGACGGGCTCAAATTGAAGGTCACGAACGCCCCACGCGGGACGCACGTGCCGAACGCCAAGAGCGCCTCGTCCGGCTCGACCTCGAGAGCGTCGAGGCGGACGGGCAGGCTCGGCGCATAGTGGCTCGCGAACCGGCCCGGCGAGCGCGGCCGCGCCTCGTCACGGATCGGCTCGGCGAGTGGGCCCAGATATTCCTCGAGAGCGGCACGCGGCACGCCACCCGGCCGGAGGAGGACCGGCCGATCCGGCTCGCTCAAATCCACGACCGTGCTCTCGACCCCGATCGGGCAGGGACCGGCATCGAGAATCAGATCGATCGCGTCGGCGAGTTCGGCTGCGACATCCTCGGCGGTCGTGGGGCTCACTCGACCGGACCGGTTGGCCGAGGGGGCCACGATCGGCAACCGCACGGCTTCGAGAAGGGCGAGGGCTAGGGGATGCGCGGGCACTCGCACCGCCACCGTCGCGAGCCCGGCCGTGGCGAGCGCCGAGATCGGTGCGTCGGGCCGCCGCGGTAGGACGAGGGTGAGCGGTCCCGGCCAGAAACGTGCCGCGAGCCGCTCGGCCTTGGCATCCAAAGATGCGAGCGGCTCCAGGAAAGCTCGCCCCGCCACGTGCACGATCGAAGGGTTGTGCGGCGGCCGCCGCTTGGCGGCGTAAAGTGCGGCGACCGCGGCATCGCTCGTCGCGTCCGCCCCGAGGCCGTAGACCGTCTCCGTCGGGAAGGCGACGAGACCGCCCCCGCGCAAGATGTCCGCCGCTTCGGCCACGGCGCGCGGATCCGCGGAGAGGACGCGCGCTCGGCTCATTCGGCCGTGCCGGACCCGGTCGAAGCCGCAAGCGCACGCGCACCGATGTCGCGTCGGCAAAAGCCCTCGGGCCAGTCGATCCGGTCGACCGCCGTATAGGCACGCTGCCGGGCCTCGGCCAGCGAGGTGCCGGTACCCACTACCGTGAGGACCCGGCCGCCATCCGCGAGCCACCGCCCGCCCTCCCGCCGTGTGGCGGCGTGGAAGAGGAGGACGCCCTCGGTCGCCTCGGCGGCTTCGAGCCCGCGCAGTTCGCTCCCGCGGACGACCGGGCCCGGGTAGCCGCGGGTCGCGAGGACCACGCCCAGGGCGTGCGTCGGATAGAGCCGTGCGCTCATCCGTCCCAACATCCCGTCGGCGGCGCCGAGCAGGAGCTGGCCGAGATCGGTCATCAGCCGGGGCAGCACGACCTGGCATTCGGGATCGCCCATGCGGACGTTGAACTCGACGAGCTTCGGGCCGTCCGCTCCGATCATCAGGCCCGCGTAAAGGATTCCACGAAAAGGTGTTCCCTCGGCCGCCATGGCGGCGAGGGTCGGACGGACGATCTCGGCCATGACCCGCTCGACCATCGCGGGGGTGAGGGGCGGGGCCGGCGAGCAGGCACCCATCCCGCCGGTGTTCGGGCCACGATCCCCGTCGAAAGCCCGCTTGTGGTCTTGCGCGGTGCCGAGGACGAGGGCGTCGCGGCCGTCGCAGAGGGTGAACAGGCTCGCCTCTTCGCCTTCGAGGAACTCCTCGATCACGACCCGCGCGCCCGCTTCGCCGAAAGCGCCTCCGAAGGCCGCCTCGACGGCGGCGACCGCTTCCTCGACCGTCCCGGCGACCGTCACGCCTTTGCCGGCGGCGAGCCCGTCCGCTTTCACCACGATCGGGGCCCCGTGCTCCTCGATGAACGCCCGGGCCGCGGCCTGCTCGCTCGCTTCGAAGACGCGGAACGCCGCCGTGGGTATACCGTATCGCGCGCAGAGCGCCTTGGCGAAGGCCTTCGAGCCCTCGAGGCGCGCCGCCGCAGCCGTGGGCCCGATCGCCCGCACACCAGCCTCGGCGAGCCGGTCGACGAGCCCCGACACGAGCGGCCGTTCGGGTCCGACGACGACGAGGTCGATCCGTTCGCACCGCGCGAACGCGACGAGCTCGTCGATCGCCTCTGCGGCGATCGACACGAGTTCGGCATCGCGCGCGATACCGGCATTCCCGGGCGCACAGAGCACGGTCTTGACGAGCGGCGAGGCCGCGAGCGACCAGCAAAGTGCGTGCTCGCGCGCGCCCGAGCCCACGACGAGGACCCGCATGTCCGGACCTCGGCCTTCGCAAACGACACCGTCAGATAGGGCGCCCGGGGTCCCGCCCGCAACCACGACCTATGTGGAACTCGCCGGTCGGGCAGCGGCGATCCCTCCGGTCGATCTGCCGACTCTCGACGACATCCGCGCCGCGGCCGAGCGGATCAAGGGTCGAGTGGTCGAAACGCCCTGCCTCGAGAGCCGCACGCTCGGTGAGATCCTGGGTTGCCGCGTCTGGCTCAAGTTCGAGAACCTGCAATATACGGCTTCCTTCAAGGAACGCGGCGCGCTCAACCACCTCCTGCAGCTACCGGCCGAGCGCGCTGCCGCCGGGGTCGTGGCGATGTCGGCCGGCAACCACGCTCAAGGAGTGGCCTATCACGCGCGCCGGCTCGGCATGCCGGTGACCATCGTGATGCCGCTCGCCACCCCCTTCGTGAAAATCGACAACACGGAAAAGCTCGGCGCCGAGGTCATCTTGGCCGGTGCCTCGGTCGAGGAGGCGGCGCAAGAGGCGCAGGCGCTGTGCGCGCGCCTCGGGCGCAACTTCGTCCATCCCTACGACGATCCGACGGTGATCGCCGGGCAGGGTACGATCGCCCTCGAAATGCTGGCCGCGGTCCCGGACCTCGAGGTGCTCCTCGTCCCGATCGGCGGGGGCGGCCTCGTCTCGGGGATCGCGATCGCTGCCAAAGCCCTTCGACCCGACATCGAGGTCGTCGGTGTGCAGGCGGCGAGCCATCCCGGGGTGCTCGCCCGCCTCGGGCTCGTGGCGGGCATTCCGGGAGGTGCCACGATCGCGGACGGCGTCGCCGTCAAAGAGCCAGGCCGGCTCACTCTCGCGGCGATCGTCGAGCACGTCGATGCCGTCGTCCTGGTCGACGAGCCGGCCATCGAGCGGGCCGTCGTCCTCTTGCTGGAGATCGAGAAAACCGTCGTCGAAGGTGCGGGTGCCGTCGGGGTCGCTGCCCTCGACGCGCTGCGCGCGCGGTTCGCGGGTCGCCGTGTCGGTGTGGTGTTGTCCGGTGGCAACATCGACGGGCGACTTCTCTCGGGCGTGATCCTCCGGGGCTTGGTCCGCTCGGAGCGCATGGTACGGCTCCGAGTGACGCTGCCCGACAGTCCGGGCGGACTCGCCCAAGCGGCAGCGCTCGTCGCGGAGATGCGCGGCAACATCGTCGACGTCGTGCACCAGCGGGCCTTTTCCCGCCGGTCCGCGCGCCAGGCCGACGTCGATTTCACGATCGAGACCCGCAACGGGGCGCACGCGCGGGAGATCGAGCGCCACCTGGCCGAGGCGGGTCTCCTCGTCGAGCGGCTCGCGACGAACCGAGAGTGATGGAACAAATTCCTTTACATCGGCTCTGAGTCCTTATATGGTGCGCCTCGCCGCCGCCGGGGCGGACCGGTGAGCCCAAAGGAAAGCCCGACTTGCGCCTGCTCGTCTGCGACGTCGACACCGTCAAGGCGCTGGCTCTGGAGCGGGCACTCGGCTCGCGCTTCGAGCTCCGCGTGGTGGCGACGGTGGCCGAGGCCGAGCGCGAGCTGCAGCGCTCGGAGTGGCGGCCGGACGTCATCGTCGCCTCGACCGAGCTGCCCGACGGCGCCGGAGGTGCGGCGCTGCTGCGGCTCGGCTCGCTCGCCGGACCGGTGCCGATCCTGCTGAGCAGCGGGGTGTCGGTCGAGACCTTGCGCCGACAGGTCGAAGCGATCGGCGGTTGGGGGCGCGGCGAGACCGACACACTCGCCGTGTTGCGCACGGTGATCCAACAGCAGCAGCTCGTGCAGCAGACGATCGCCGCCAGCAAGAGCCAAATCCTCTCCGAGATCGAACGGATCGCCACCGAGGCCGCGGAGGCAGCGGTCTCGCGTGCCGTCGAGCGGCTCATGATCCGGCTCGGACTCGAGGATTCGGAGGGGGTGCGCCTCGCGGTCAGGCTCGCCCGGGCCTGGGAGGCTGCGAAAGGGAAATTCGTTTCGGCGCTCGCCACCGGGATCGCTTCGGCCTTCCTTTTGGCGTTGGGCGCGGGCTTCGTAGCCCTCCTCAAGGGCAGCAGCTCGAAATGACCGGAGACAGCCCGCGGCGCGATTGATCCGCTCGGGCGCGCCGATCGTAAGGACGCACGAGAGGCGCCGATGACCGCAGCGGAAGTATCGTCGTTTCCGATCCGCGTCCGGCTGGGCGGGCTTGCCACGCCCGGGTCAGCACGGTTGACTGGGCGCATGGCGGGGGAACGGGAAGCGGGGTCGAACGAGGAGAGCGCCGAGCGCGCGCGTATTCGCGATTTGGCGCTCGTCGCGAGTGCGCGCGACCGGGAGGCTTTCCGGCGTCTCTTCGATTATTACGGTCCGCGGGTGAAGGCCTATCTCCGGCGTTTGGGCGTCGACGACGACGCCGCGGAGGACCTCACCCAAGAGGTCTTCGTATCGATCTGGAGACGTGCCGCGCAGTTCGACGCCACCAAGGCGTCGGCGTCGACCTGGATCTTCGCGATCGCCCGCAACAAGCGGATCGACGCGCTCCGTCGCGATCGGCCTGCCACCGCCGAGACCGAGGAGCTCGAATTCGAGGTCGACCCGGCGCCGCGCGGCGATGCGGTGGCCGAGTTGAACCAGATGAGTCTCCGGGTCATGCGGGCCGTCGAGACCTTGCCCGAGGAACAGAAGAGGTTGCTGAAAATCTTCTATTTCGAAGAGAAGCCCCACAGCGCCATCGCCGCCGAACTCGGCTTGCCGCTCGGGACCGTGAAATCGCGGCTTCGGTTGGCGCTCGCCAAGCTGCGCGCGATGCTCGGGGAGGACCGTACGTGACGGACGGCCTCACCGTGGACGAACTTTTGTTCGGGCACGCCACCGGCACCTTGCCCGAACCACTCGATCTCGTGGTCCGGACCCATCTCGCCCTCTCGCCCGAAGGCCGCCGGCGCTACGCGATCTACTGCGCCCTCGGCGGGGCGCTTCTGGAGACGATCGAGCCCGTTCCTTTGCGGGCGGGTGCCTGGGAGCGGCTCGAGCGCGCGCTCGACGCGTCGGAAGCTCGTCGTGACGAGGCGCCCCGCGCCGCCTCGACCGGCTGCCTCGCCACAGGTGTGCCCGAGCCGCTGCGACCCTACGCGCCGGAAGGATTCGAGCGTTTGCCGTGGCGCAATCTCGGGCCGGCCATGGAGTTCGAGCTTCCGCTGGCCGAGCCGGGCTACCGGGCGCGTCTGATCCGTCTCAAAGCTGGCAAAGGCATCCCGCGCCACACGCACCGCGGTCACGAGATCACGGTCGTGATCGATGGCTCGTTCCGCGACGAGCAGGGCGTGCATCGCCGCGGTGATCTCGTCATCGCCGACGCGACGGTCGACCACAGCCCGGTCGCCGACGAGGATTGTCTGTGCCTCGCCGTGACCGACGCCCCGTTGAAGCTCACCGGCCCGATCGGCCGACTTCTCAATCCGTTGCTGCGGATCTGAGCGGCCGCGACGCGGCCGTGCCGCTTTCCTCTTGACCGAGGCGGCTGCAGGCTCGATCACGCGCGCGACTTGCCGGCTCCTGCCGGCGCCGCGTTTCGCCGCCCGCCGGGAGAGCCGATGGCCGACTCGACCGTGTTCCACGCCCTGATCCTCGGGGTCGTCGAAGGTGCTACCGAATTCCTTCCGATCTCCTCGACCGGCCATTTGATCCTCGCCGGCTGGCTCCTCGGCTTCTCCGGGCCACCGGGCAAGGTGTTCGAAGTCGCGATCCAGCTCGGCGCCATCGTCGCCGTGTGCATCCTCTACTTCCGCCGTCTCTGGCGGGTGGCGGCAGCCTTGCCGACGAGCGCAGCCGCCCGGCGTTTCCTGCTCGCCCTGCTCCTCGGTTTCCTGCCGGCCGTGGTCCTCGGTGCGCTGTTCCACTCCTTCATCAAGGGTGTGCTCTTTTCGCCCTGGGTGGTCGTGACGACCCTCGTGCTCGGCGGGATCGCCATCCTCGTGATCGAGCGGCTGCGTCCCACCGTCCGGATCGAGCGTGCCGAGGACACGCCACCGACCACGGCGCTCGCGGTGGGGTTCTGCCAGGCGCTCGCCATGGTACCGGGCGTCTCGCGCTCGGGCGCCACGATCTTGAGTGGCGTGCTTCTCGGCCTCGAACGCAGGGCGGCGGCAGAGTTCTCCTTTTTTCTCGCGATCCCGACGATGTTCGCCGCGACGGCTTACGATCTCTACAAGAACCACGCCCTGTTGACCGCCGACGACCTCTCGACCATCGCCGTGGGCTTCCTCGCCGCTTTGCTCACGGCGATGTTCGTCGTCGAAGGCCTTCTGCGCTGGCTGCAGCGGCACACGTTCGAAGTCTTCGGCTGGTACCGGATCGTCGTCGGACTCCTCATGGCCGGGCTGCTCACCTTCTCCGGCTGAGCGGGTCAGTCGCGTTGCTCGATCCGGCAGACCGGGTCGCCGACCTCGAGGTCCGTCCCCGCTTCGGCCAAGATCTCGATCAGGATCCCGTTGCAAGGGGCGGTGACCTCGCTCGTCACCTTCTCGGTCTCGACCTCGTAGAGCACGTCGCCGGCCCGGAAGACATCACCCGGGGCCACCCGCCAAGCGACGATCGTACCCTCCTGCATGTTCATCGAGAGGCGCGGCAGCTTGAGGACGAGCTTCAAGCGGGCCTCCGCCAAGCGAGAGTCTCGCGCACCGCACGCTCGATCGTCGCGGCGTTCGGCAGGATCGCGCGCTCGAGTACCGGGGCATAGGGGATACAACAATCGGGCACGGTCACCCGCCGGATCGGGGCGCGGAGAAATTCGAACGCGCGCTCGGCCACCAACGCGGCCAGGTGGCTCGCCACGGAACAGGTATCGCGCGCTTCGTCGACGACCACGACCCGACCCGTGCGCCGTACCGAGTCCAAGATCGTCTCGAGATCGAGGGGCACGACGGTGCGTGGGTCCACCACCTCGACGGCGATCCCTTCGCCGGAAAGGGTCTCCGCTGCCTGGAGCGCCGGGCGAACCATCGCGCCGATCGCGACGAGGGTCAGGTCCCGGCCGACGCGCCGGATCGCCGCCTGCCCGAGCGGGATGACGTAGTCCTCCTCCGGCACCTCGCCCGGTTCGCCGCCCCGCCCAGCGGCCTGGAGGAAGAAGACCGGGTCGTCGTCGCGGATCGCCGCCTTCAAGAGACCCTTGGCGTCGGCGGGGGAGCTCGGCATCACGACTTTCACCCCGCCGAGATTGGCGAGCACCGGGTGGATCGCGTCGGAGTGTTGGGCCGCAGCGGAGCGCCCGCCACCCGAAACCGCGAGATAGGTGATCGGCAACTTGATCTGCCCATTCGTCATGTATCGGAGTTTGGCGGCTTGGTTGGCGATCGCATCCATGCCCGTATAGACGAAGTTGCCGAACATCATGTGACAGATCACACGCCGACCGGCTGCCGCAGCGCCCACCGCCATTCCTGAAATGAGGGCTTCGCAGATCGGTGTGTCGCGGACCCGGTCGGGGCCGAATCGTTTCCAGAGCCCCTTGGTGTCCCCGAACAGGCTCGCCTTGACGTCCTCACCGAACAGCACGATCGAGGGATCGCGCTCCATCTCCTCGAGCAGCGCCTCGTTCATTGCCTGGATCATCCGCTTCCTGGCCATCGGGGGCTCCTCAGCGAGCGGTCGCGAACATGTGTCCGCGGGCCGAGGCGGGGTCGGGTTCGGGTGAGTTCTCGGCGAACCGGACGGCGGCCCGTACCGTTTCCTCGACGGCCGCGTCGATCGCCGCCAGCTCCTCCGCGACTCCCGGATCCTCTTCACGCAGCCGGCGCGCGAGCCGCTCGATCGGATCGCGCGCCCGCCAAGCTTCGATCTCGGCCTCGTCGCGATAGGGCTCGGTGATGAACGTCACCTCGTACTCGACGTGCCCTCGGATTCGGTAGGTCCGAGCTTCGATCAGGCTCGGCCCCAGCCCGTCGCGCGCCCGGCGCACCGCGGCGTCGGCCGCCTGCCAGACCGAGATCACGTCGTTGCCGTCGATCTCGCGGAACGGCACGCCGAACGGCCGGGCCCGCTCGGCGATCGAGCCCGAGGTCACGGTCGCCGTCGGCGAGAACTCGGAGAAGCCGTTGTTCTCGCACACCAGGATGAGCGGCAGCTTCCAGAGCGAGGCGACGTTGAGCGCCTCCATGAGGACGCCCTGGTTCGCGGCCCCGTCGCCGAAGAACGCCACCGCGACCCGACCGTCGCCGTCGAGCTGCGCTGCGAGCGCGGCGCCGGTGGCGAGCGCGATCCCACCGCCCACGATCCCGTTCGCACCGATGATGCCCTTCGAGAAATCCGCCACGTGCATCGAGCCGCCGAAGCCGCCGCAGATCCCGTCCGCGCGACCGTAGATCTCGGCCATCATGCGGGCCGGATCGCCGCCTTTGGCGAGGAAATGGCCGTGGCCGCGGTGCGTGCTCGTGATCCAGTCGCGCTCGGAAAGGTGCCGGCAGACGCCGACCGCAACCGCCTCTTCGCCGATGTAGAGATGGACCGGACCCGGCAGCTTGCCGGCGGCACAGTCGCGTGCGAGCTGTTCCTCGATCCGCCGGATCAACACCATCCGGCGGTACATCTCCAAGAGCTCCTCACGCGGGAGATTGCTGCCGCCCGCTACCATCGGCTCAGCCTCCGTCTCGCTCGGGCCGCGGTCCGAGATCGTCCCCCGGATCGCCGCGCATGGTCCAACCGCCGTCGACCGCCCAGACGGCGCCCGTGATGAAGCCGGAGGCCGGCTCGCACAGGAAAGTGATCACGCGCGCCACCTCCTCGGGTCGGCCCCAGCGGCCGACGGGCGTCCGCTCGGCGTAGCGCTCGTAGTCGAGGATCCCTTGGCGGATCCGCTCCTCGAGCACGGGTGTGAGGATGTAGCCCGGGGCCACCGCGTTCACGGTGATGCCGTAGCGGGCATTCTCCAGGGCGAGGGCGCGCGTGAGCCCCACGATCGCGTGCTTGGCGGTCGTGTAACCGGCCCGCCAGGGCAGCGCCATGAGGCCGAGGATCGAACTGATATGGACGATTCGACCGAAGCGCTGGGTCCGCATCGCCGGGATGCAGAGCGCTGCCATCCGCGCCGAGCCGTGCACGTGGATCGCGATCATCCGCTCGAACAGCTCGAAGGGCTGCTCGTGCAGAGGTTTCACTTGTTGGGCGTTGATGCCGGCGCAGCTCACGAGCACCGAGATCGGGCCGAGGGCCTCGACGAGCGCCGCATGCGCTCGCGCGCAAGCCTCGGGATCGGCCACGTCGCAGCCCTTGCCGACACAGCGCACGCCGAGTTCCGTCTCGAGTTGCGCCGCGGTCGCGGCGATCCGATCCTCGTCGAGGTCGACCAGAGCCAAAGCTGCACCCGTCCGCCCGAGGGCGCGAGCGGTGGCCAGGCCGATTCCCGAAGCCGCGCCGGTCACGAGCGCCACGCGCCCGGCGAGCGTTCCTGCCATGGTACCTCCCCGGCAGATCGAGGCGAGCCTCTTCACCGGCCGATCGGCCGTCAAGTCGCGCGCGCTCCGTGTTCCGCAGAGCAGGGCTGCAGCCGGCGGCGAAGGGAGCACGGGTTTGCCCGTGCCGCTGCCGGCGGGCACCGTCGAGGCGGCGCGAGCGCTGCCTCTCCCCGCAGCGCGGTCTCGGGAAGCCGGAGGACCGACCATGTTTCGCACCGCGATCCGCCGTCACTTGCTCGCCCCGGGCGGTGCCACGCTCGGCGCCGCGTGCTCGGCGGACGGCTACGTGCCGCCGATCCGCTCGAGGTCGGCTTCATGTCGGACCGATCGGGACCACGGCTGGACCTACCGCCACGATCTCGGCCGTCGGGCGATCGAAAAAGCTTTGGGGGAGATCGAAAAAGCTTTGGGGGAGAAGGTCGGCACGAGCTGGGTCGAAAACGTCTCCGACGGACCGGACGCCGAACGGGTCGTCCACCAGCTGGCGACGACCGGGCACGGACTTCGCGACGTATATCGGTCGTTTCCCGATCCCCGAGGTCGTGGCGGGCATCAACGCCGTCACCCTCGCGGCTCACGAGATCGACCCCTCGATCCAGGTCCGCGTGATCTGGGTGAACGGCGGGTACGATCCGGGCAGGGAGGAGGATGCGGCCAAGGCACACATCGATCAGGGGGCCGGCATCATCGTCCAGCACACCGACAGTCGTGCGGCGGTCCAGGTGGCCGAGGAACGCGGCCTCATGGCGTTCGGCCAAGCCTCCGACATGCGCCGCTTCGGCCCCAACGTCCAGCTCACCGCGATCGTCGACAGACAATTGGGGCGCCTATACTGTTACGTGAGCCGCGCGCGGGCGGTGCTCAACGGGATCTGGAAGAGCCACGCCGTCTGGATGGGCATCAAGGACGGAGCGGTCGAGATCGCGCCTTACGGACCGAAAGTGCCCGAAGCGGTCCGCAAAGCGGCCGACGCGGTCGAGGACGGAATCGTCGCCGGGACCCCCACCCGTTCACCGGGGCCGATCAAGGACCAGAAGGGTGTCGAGCGCGACCCGGCCGGCCCCGTGCGACCAACGAGGAGCTCCAAAAGATGGATTGGTAGGTTCCCGGCGTGACGGCCCAGGAGCGCGCCGCGGAGGCCCGACGCTGCGGCCGAAAAAAGAGGCCGCCCGAAGGCGGCCGAGTGCGAGGGGAGGCATCACAACGTCAGGGAGGACAGTGACCCGGAACGTTTCGGCCCGGGCGCATGCCCGGGCATGAACGTTACCGCGTCACGACCCCGTTCTGCACGCCGTACTCCCAAGAAATCGTTAACGCCGAACGGTTGTTCGGCGTGCCGGTCCGATCCGGGCTCACGGGTCGCGGGGCGGCTCGGCGAGGGCGAGGCAGCCTTCGAAGGCGGCACGCACCTCCTTTTCGAGCAGCTCGTATCGACCCGTGTAACGTGGCGAAAAATGAAACGGTATCACCCGCCTCACGCCGGCCCAGCGGGCGAGCGTGCCCGCCTCGCGGGCTGTCAGGTGGCGGCGGGCGCGTGCCTGCGCTCGGTCGGCGTCGAGAAACGGTGCTTCGATGACGAGCGTGTCGGCGCCGCGGGCGAGGGCCAGGATCCGTTCGACGTTGCCGGAAGTCCAGGCGCAATCGGTAACGTAGACGACGCGCTGGCCGGGCACGATCTGGACCACCTCGCGGCGAAGCGTACCCAGGGGCAGGATCCGCTCCACGATTCCCTCCGGACCCCGCCAACGAGCAGGAATGGGCGTCGCGTCCGGTGCGTCCGCGAGGACCGCCTCCTTGAGGGTCCGCAGCCAAGGGCCCGCACCGAGGCCCATGGCGTCGAGCCGATTCCGCCAGATCTGGACGTGCCTCGGTTCGGCGAGGGCGAAGGCGAGGCAGGGAATGTCGTGGTCGAGCGGAACGGCGCGGATCGACAGGCGTGGCTCGTCGCGCAGGAGGTCGCCCGCTGCTTCGAAGCTTTCGATCGGCCCGCAACGGAAGCGATCGGCGAGAGCGAGCGTGGCACGCCGCCTCGGGCCGCCTTCCAGCACTTCGACAACCTGGAAACTCACCCCCTCGCGATAGGTCCCGGCCAGGTTCCAGCTGTAAGAGGCGAGGCGGTGGGCGAGCCGCTCGATCGTCCCCGCGGGGCCGACGAGTCGGATCGTGCGGGCGCGGCCGAGCACAACACGCAGGAGTTCCTCGAAGCCGCAGAAATGGTCGAGATGCGCGTGGCTCAGCAGTACGTCGCTCACCCGCAACAGTTTGCGTGGCGCGAGTTGCGCGAGCGTGCCGAGATCGCACAGTACGGCCCGCCCGGCCCCCACGAGATCGACGAAGAGCGCCGGATCGCCGGTCGGGCCGTTGACGAGCGTGAGCTCGAAGGCACTACGCATCGGCAAAAGTCGGTCACGAGCCTTTTCGCGGGCCGGCACCGGCCGTTTTCGGCCGATCGACGCCGACCTCCTCGGTTCCTCGATCCGAGATTTTCGGCCGAAGTCGCTGCGATCGGGCGCTCGCGGCGCGACGCCCGGGTCGATGGTGGGCGTTTCCGCGATCCGGCCGCGACCGCTCGGGATCCTCGCCGCCTTTCGTCCGACCGGCGCGCTCGCGCGGTCGGAGAGGTGAGGTCGCCGCCGCGAACTTGGTGCCCCAGGAGGGACTCGAACCCCCACGCCCTTGCGGGCAGCAGATTTTGAGTCTGCCGCGTCTACCGGTTCCGCCACTGGGGCACGCTCGCGGCCTCTAAGGCTCGGGCCGGGCCGGGTCAAGGCAGCTTCCGGGTGGGCTCGACCGGGAGGGCCCCGAAACACGGCGCGATCCGCCGGGCGCGACTTCGGAGCGAACGCGCCCGTTCCGCAAGACGGGCCACACGTGATCGCTGCCTCGGCCTCGTCGGATCGAGCTCCGCTCCCACCTGCTCGAGCAACGGTACGATCGGGTCGGGGCAGGGTCGGCGCGTGCGCACGGACCGGCGGAACGGCTGGACGGTCGACGCGCAGTCCCGCCGACCCGAGCGGATGCCCAGGAAGAGGAGCACGGAAGTGGCGAAGACGAGGGCGAGCATGGTCGACGGATCCATCGGGGCCTCCGGCCGCCGGCCGGGACGGTGAACGCACGAAAAGCTCGACGAGTGATCGACCGGAGCGCCGAACACGGTGCGGGCCACGCTTGCCCTACTCTTCCGCCTCGCTTAAGCGGCAGGGCGGACTGCGTGTGGGAAGGGCGTCCGTGCTGCGCGCGAGCTACGATTGGATGATGCGGCAAGCCGCGAGCCCGGGCGCCGAGCGGGTGCTGGGCCTCGTGTCGTTCGCCGAGAGCTCGTTCTTCCCGATCCCGCCCGACGTCATGTTGATCCCGATGGTCCTCGCGCGTCCCGAACGCGCCTGGCGGATCGCGGCAATCGCCACGGCGGCATCGGTTCTCGGTGGAATTGCCGGGTACGCGATCGGCTATTTCCTTTACGAGACCGTCGGGCTCTGGCTCATTCAGCTCTACGGACTCGCCGAGAAAGCCGAGGCGTTCCGCCGCGGCTACGAGGAGTGGGGACTGTTGATCGTCCTCGTCGCCGGTTTCAGTCCCCTGCCCTACAAGGTGGTCACGATCGCGAGCGGGGCTGCTGCCTTCGATCCTTTCGTCTTCACCTGGGCCTCGATCGTATCGCGCGGTGCTCGCTTCTTCTTGGTCGCGGTCCTGCTGCGTTTGTTCGGCTCGGTGATCCGGAATTTCATCGAGGCACGACTCGGGTTCGTCACCGGCGCTTTCGCCGTCCTCCTGGTCCTCGGCTTCGTCGCCCTGCGCTATCTTCGATCCTGAGCTCGGTGAGCGTGGAGACATGAACGTGCGAGCAGCTCCGACGATTTTCGCGCGGCGCGGGAGCTGTCCGCTCAGGGTGGTACTGGCCCTGGTCGTCATGGCCGCAGCAGGCGCCCTCGCGACCGCGTTCGGGCTCGAGTATCTGGGCGGCTACGCACCCTGCTCGCTGTGCATCCTGGAGCGCTGGCCCTGGGCCGCGGCGTTGATCGCGGGTGTGATCGGTCTCGCGATCGGCGGACCGCGCAAGGCCCTCGCCGTAGCTGTCCTGGCACTCGTCGGCAATGCCCTGCTCTCGGCCTATCACGTTGGCGTCGAGGCCGGCTGGTTCGCCTTACCGAGCAGTTGTTCCGCGGGTGGCGGAGCGAGCACGATCGAGGAGTTACGGGCGCAGCTCCAAACGGCCCGACCGACCTGCGATCGGGTCGCGCTGCGCTTACTCGGCCTGTCGCTCGCCGCGTGGAACGGGCTTTCGGCGGCCGCGGTCGCGGCTCTCGCGGCCGCGGCGCTCTTGCGGTCCCCTCGTTCCGGCGAGCGACCCGCCCTCAGCAGCTGAACGAGACCGCCCCCTCGGCGTGGTGCAGCACGTGCCGGGTGGCACCACCCAAGACGAGCTGCCTCAGCCGCGCGTGGCTGTAAATCCCCATCACCAGGAGGTCCGCACCGAACTCGGCCATCCGTGCCAAGAGATCGGCGCCGACGTTCGCCGAGCCCGGTAGCCGACGCCCCGCTGCCCCCACACCGTGCCGTTCGAGAAGGGCGAGCGCGCCGTCGAGGCTTTCGGCACCCTCTTCTCCCACCGTCACGACCTCGACGGCCTCGGCCGAACGGAGGAACGGGAGAGCATCTTTGAGGGCCCGGGCGGCCTCTTTGCGGCCGTTCCAGCCGACCAGGACGCGGCGGCCGAGGTCGGCGGAAAAGCCAGCCGCGGGGACCACGAGAACCGGACCGCCGGCGCCGAGAGCCGCCTGCTCGATCGGCTGGAGTGTGAGAGCGTCGATTCCGCGGGCCTCGAAGCGTGGCCCGATCGTCAGATCGGCGGTACGGGCGAGCTGCGCGAGGCACTCCCCGGGATCGCCTTCGAGATGCCGCCAGATCGCTCCCGATCCCGGCTCGCAGATGCGTCGGAAGGTCGCTTCGAGCCGCTCGGCCACCGCTTTCGCGGCTTCGCGCTGGACCTCGACGATCTCGGGGCCGACGTAGGCGGCCCCTTCGCCGTAGCCCACCGGGACGATCGGCGGCGGTGTGACGTGCAGGGCCACGAGCACCGCTCCGAACCGCCGGGAAAGCTCGAGCGCCGCGCGCAGGCGCGCTTCGTTACCGGCGTCGTCGGTCAACTGGAGCAGGATGGTGCGATAGGTCATGGGTGGCCGCGTCCTCTTCACTGCCCGGGCGGAGCCTCGGCGACGTCAGCGTAGCAGTCGCCAGCCCGTGACGATACGGGCGGCAGTCGTGAGCCAACACATGGCAGCGAATACCGAGGCGAGGACCGGGAACCATTCCGGCTTCAGGCAAGAGAGCACGAAAAAGGCGATGGTCTCGCTGCCCTCGGTCAGTCCGCCGAGGTAATAGAGTGACTTCTTGCCCCGCGCCTCGGTGGTGAGACCGCGCCGGCCGGCCATGACGGCGAAGGCGAGGAAGGAGCTGCCGGTCCCCATGAAGGCGAACAACAAGCACGCCGCGGGGAGTGCGTTGGCTGTGGGTTCGAGCAGGGCGAAGGCGCAGGCCATTCCCGCGTAGACGATGAAGTCGAAGACGATGTCGAGGAAGCCGCCGCGGTCGGTTATGCCGTTCACGCGGGCGACCGCCCCGTCGAGCCCGTCCGCCAGCCGGTTCGCGAGGAACAAGAGCAACCCCAGGCCCGGATGGCCCGCCGCGACGAGCCCCGCGGCCAGCAGGCCGAGCGCGAAGCCCACGATGCTGATCGCATCGGCGCCGATGCCGAAGTTCGCCACCCGGCGCGCGACCGTGGCGAGCGGAGGGTCGATCAGCCGACGCGCCGCGGCATCGAGCATCTACCGGCTCGACCGAGTTGCCGTGGCTCAGGAACGACCCTGGCGCAATTCGAACGGTACGACCCGGTCCTTACCGGCGCTCGGCGCAGGCGCGCCGGCCGCGGGCGGTTCGCCGGCCGCACCGGAACTCGAGACCGCGCCGGCGACCGCTTCGTCGCGGCGCATCCGCGCCGCGACGAGTATGCTCACCGGCAGCGAGGCGAGATAGAGGAGGGCCAGGATCGAGAGCGTGAGCCACGGCTCGGTGACGAGGAGGGCCGTGGCGAGGCCCGCCACCGCGAGGGTCGGGACGATCTGATCGGGCCGGAGGCGCAGGCGCTTGACCGAGAGGGTCGGGACGCGGCTCACCATCAAAATGGCGACGAGGGTCAAAGTCGCGGCGTTCAAGAACCAGTGCTGCCAGATCGCGTGACCGAAGGCGAACCAGGCGATCATCGGTGAGAGGGCGAGGCCGGCAGCCGCCGGTGCCGGAACGCCCGTGAAGAAGTGCTGGGTCCAACGCGGCCGGCTGGGGTCCTCGGCTTCGGTGTTGAAGCGGGCCAAGCGGAGGGCGCAGCAGACCGCGAACAGCAAGGCCACCGCCCAGCCGAGGCCGCGCACCGGCTGCAGCGCCCAGAGATAGACGAGCAGCGCCGGCGCCACGCCGAAATTGAAGAAATCGGCCAGGCTGTCGAGCTCGGCGCCGAGCTTGCTCTGGATGTTCAGGAGCCGCGCCGCACGGCCGTCGAGCCCGTCGAGCACGGCCGCCGCGACGATCAGCGCCACGGCGAGCTCGTAGCGCCCGTCGAGGCCGTAACGCAGGCCGGTGAACCCGGCGCAGAGGCTCAAGATCGTGAAGAGATTCGGCACCATGTGCAGCAGCGGACGGCGAGTCCGCTGGCGCTGTCGGCGCCGGCCGCGCAGCATCATGTCATCCGTCTCCGCCGTGGGCGCCGTGACCCGTCGAGCTCCGCCAACACCGTTTCGCCCGCGATCGCCCGTTGGCCCGGCAGCACGAGAGGCGTCGTCCCCGCCGGCAGGTACACATCGCAGCGGCTACCGAAGCGGATCAAGCCCACGCGATCGCCGGCGCCGAGCGTGGTGCCCGCCTCGACGAACGGTACGATCCGTCGGGCGACGAGCCCCGCGATCTGGACGAGCCCGACCCGCCGTCCGTCGGCCGTCTCGATCACCCAGGAGAGCCGCTCGTTCTCGTCCGAGGCTTTGTCGAGGGAGGCGTTGAGGAAGCGGCCCGGATGGTGGACCCGGGCGACGACACGACCGGCGATCGGCGTGCGGTTCACGTGCACGTCCAACACGTTCATGAAAATACCGACGCAGGGCAGCGGTTCGCTACCGAGACCGAGCTCGGCCGGCGGCCGGCGCGCGCCGACCGCGACGATCCGCCCGTCCGCCGGGCTCACGACGAGGTCGGGTTCGTCCGGCGTCACCCGTGCGGGATCGCGGAAGAACCAGGCACACCAGCCGGTGAGCGCGAGCCCGATCCAGAAGAGCGGAGGCCAGAGCGTGCCCGCCAGCAGCGCGAGAAGGAAGAAGGCGGCCACGAACTTCCAGCCGTCGCGGTGGATCGGGGCCAGAAGCCCCGGCATCGCCTCGCCGTCCGTCTTCGAGAGCTCGGCCCCGTTCATTCCGTCCCGACCGCCTCGGCGCGCAGGAACACACCGTCCATCTGCAGCTCGCGCCCGCTGCGCGGCTCGACATAGCCCGGCAGGAAGAGCCACGGAACGTAGCCGAGCGCCTCCACCCGGTCGATCATCGTACGCCAATCGAGCTCGCCGTCGTAGAGCGTGACGAGCGCGAGCTCGAGCTGCAGCCCGACGATCCGCGGCAAAAGGCCTCGTGCGCCGTCGAGTGCCGGACCCTCGAAGCCCTGCAGGTCGAGCTTGAGGAAGATCCGTCGCGCCGGGTGCGCAACGAGCTCGGGCAGCTCGTCCAGCCGAACCACCTCCACCTCGATCCGGCGTATCGGCCGCGAGCTCGGCGACAGCCGTTCGAGCACGGGCGTGCGCGGCAGGAGCGAGCTCATGTCGCTCTCGGCCGAGACCTCGAGGATGGCGCGTCCGGCGTTCGCGCCGAGCGCCACGGCCGGGCCGATTTGCCAGGCGCGATCGTGGGCGGCGCGGCGCACGAGTTCTTCCCGGAGCTCGGGGATCGGCTCGATCGACAGGATGGGACCACGCCAGCCCGTTTCGCGCAACCGGACCGCATATTGCCCGCGATTGGCGCCGCCGTCGACCACGAGGTCGACCCGTGATCGTTCGAGTAGATTGACGAGCCGGCGATGGGGTTCGCGCGCCTTCCGCAACGGCCGGACCTCGTAGCCGAGGGCGCGGGCGAGTCGAGGAACGATCCTCACGATCCGTGGGCGAGGGCGAAGACCTCGACCGGCTCGGGAACGCCGCGCAGGGGGAAGCGGCCGAGTGGTTCGAGGAACGGGGCATCGCAAGCGCACATCGCGGCGAAGGCGCCGGAGATCAGCACGTCGCGATCGAGGTCTTTGGCGAGCTGCTGCAGGCGGGCGGCGACGTTCACTGCCGGGCCGATCACCGTGAAGTCGAGTCGCGTCGAGGTTCCGATGTTGCCGTACATGACATCGCCCACGTGCAAGGCGAGGGCGAGGCGCAAAGGCCCCGGGCTCCAGCGTCGTTCGGTATCGAGGCTCGTGAGTCCGCGGCGGGCCTCGACCGCGGCACGCAGCGCCCGATGGCAGGCGGCCTCCTCTTCGAGTGGAAAGATCGCGAGCATCCCGTCGCCGATGAACTTCAAGATCTCGCCGCCGCGGGCTTCGACCGGTGCTCCCACCGCGTCGAAAAAGGCGTTGAGACAGGCGATTACCTCGTCCCGCGTCAGCCTTTCCACGATCGTCGTGAAGTCGCGCAGGTCACACTGCCAAATCGCCGCGCGCACGGTAGCACCGGTGCCGCGGCGGATCTCGCCCGCCAGGATACGCGCGCCGGCGTGCCGTCCGACATAAGCATCGAGCAGGTTGCGGGCGATCCGCCGGGAGAGGCGGATCTCGGTCGCCATGGCGAGTGCCGGCAAGAGCTCGCCCAGGGCCGCGAGGTCGGCGGCTCGGAACCCGCCGGGGCGGGTCGTCGCCCAGGTGCAGGCGTGGCGCGTGCCGTCGGTGAAGGTCATGGGCATGGCGACGTAGTCGGTCATGCCTTCCGCACGGAGCTCGGCATAGACGGGATATTCGCGGGGGGCCGGGGTAGGCAGGTCGAGCCGCTGATGGATCGCCTCGGCACCTTCGTAAAGCGCCCGCACCGGGCTGTCGAGAAAACGCCGATCGGTGATCGCCTCGTGGTCGAAGAAGGCTATATCCGCCTCCTCCATACCCGGCCGCCAGAGAAGGCGGGCGCCGAAGAATTGTGGATGGAGTGTGCGGAGGTGCAGGGTGGAGCGATCGATCGGCAGTCCGTCGTCGAGGAGACGAGCGCAAAAGGTCGCGAACAGCCGCTCGAACAAGCGCTCGCGCCCGCTCTCCAGCACGAGCCAGTCGAGCGCGAGCAGACGGCGTTGGGGCCAGCGACCGCCGGATGCGCTCATCTGCCGCGCGTCTCGAGTTCGGCCAGACGGAGCGAGACCTCGGTCAGCCGCTGGGTCGTATGGTGCAATCGAGCCGCGAGTTCCTGCATGATCTCGACGCCGACTTGGGGAAATTGGGCGACGAGGTTGAAGAATCCGTCTTTGGCGATCCTGAGCGTGTGCAACCGCGTCGCCGCCACGACCGTGGCGGTCCGCGGCACGTCGCACAGGATCGCGATTTCGCCCACGATCTCGTTCTTGCCGAGCGTCGCCACTTTTACACGGCCCTTCGGCGTGTCCACGAAGACGTCCGCGGTGCCTTCGAGCAGGATGTACGCGGCGTCGCCCGGCTCGCCCTGCCGGCAGACCACCTCGCCCGGCTCGAAGTCCAGATGCTCCGAGGTGAAGGCGAGGAGCTTCAAGCGCGCGGGTTCGACCTTGGCGAACAGGGGGATCGCGCGGAGCGCTTCGACGTCGCGTTGCAGGCTCACGACACCTCCTCCGCTGGTCGACCGAGCGCACCGACGGTTTCATGCCCCGGCGCCGAGATCCGGGCGAAGCTGCCCTGGGCCACCACCCGTCCGCGCTCGAGGACGACAACCTGCTCGAAGCGAGCGGCCCACTCCGGGTCCTGCAGCGACCAGACGATCGAACGGTCGCGAAATGTCTCGAGCAGTGCGTCGCGGACGAGCGGCTGGTCGGCAGCGTCGAGCGCCGACGTGGGCTCGTGGAGGATCACGAGCTCGGGCCGGCGCAGGACCTCTCGGGCGATCGCGAGCTTCTGCCGTTGCGCCAGGGTGAGCCGGGCGCCGCCGATGCCGCACTCGGTGCGCAGCCCGACCTCGATCACGACGTCCCGGAGCCCTTGCGCGTCGATCACCTCGCCCAACAGCGCCGCCACGCGCGTGGCGGCGTGCGCTTGGCCGTAGGCGATCTTGCCGAAGAGGATGTTCTCCTGGACCGAGACCGCTGGGTTGACGTGGTCGGGATCGAAGAACGCCACGGCGCCGACGAGCCCGGCCGGCAGCCCCTCGCGGAAGCGCTTGCGCGCCTCGAGCAGCCTCGCCTGGAGCGGTTCGTCGATCAGTCCGAGCCGGTGGCGGGCCACGATCAGTTTGAAGGGTAGGTCCAATAGTCGGTCGCGGTCGGCGGCCGGCAACCGGTCGAGCCGGTCGATGCTCGCCCGTCCCAAGATCGCCTTGAACTCGGGTAGATCCTCTGGTGCGATGAAGGCGAACTGGCGATAATATTCGTGATCAGGTGGGAGATCGGCGAATAGTTCTATCATGGTTTCTGCGAGGCGGTAGCCGACTCTCCGTAGTTCGTCGACGAGTCCCGTGGTTTCGAGAACCTTGCGCACATAGGGGTGGCTCGCAAGGTGCTCGAGGTCGAAGACGTTGCCGACCGGCATGCCGAAGAGCAAGTTCTCGGCGACCGTGGCGTTGGTGTTGTAGCGATGCGGGTCGAACGGCTCGACCAGTCGCGCGAGTCCCTCATCGCCGGCCAGTCGGGCGCGCATCGCGCGCCGCGCCTCGAGGATCCGCTCCGCGAGCTCGGGTCGGTCCGCCGGGAGCGGCCCTCGCAGCCCGAAGGTGTAGACGTCGTCGGTGAGCCTGGCCACGGCCAAGGCCGCGAGCATCGCCGGAAGCCGTTCGGCCGGGTCGCGGACCCCGGCCGCTTCCCAGTCGACCCAGTCGGCATCGAGCGGATCGGCAGAGTTGCCCGAGGCCAGGGCCTCGTGGCGGTCTCGGGCGCGTCGCGCTCGGTCGGCCCCCGTCGGCTCGACCAGCCGACGCGGCCGCTGCTTGAGGCCGTAGAGGAGGTTGTCTTCGATCGTTCCGGCGATCAGGGCGGGCTGACTCCCGATATAGGCGATCTTGCGACCGAGCAGCGGTTCCGGGAGCTCGTGGAGCACGAGGTCGTCGATCAGCACACGCCCCGAATTGGGCACGAGGAGTCCGGCGAGGACCAGGGTCAACTCTTCTCGACCGCCCCCGGCAGGGCCGATCAGGGCGACCCGACAGGGCAGATCGAGCTCGAGCTCCACGCCGTCGAGAACCGGCTCGCGCCCGTCGTCGAGCAAAGTCACGCCGGCCACCCGCAAGCTCGTGCCGTGGAACGCTGGCTCGCGACTCGGCTCGCCGGTCAAGAGCTCGGCCGGCTTGAGACCCGGCGGGGCGAATTGGGCCACGGTTTGCTCGTACTTGATCCGGACGTCGTAGAGGGTTTGATAATAGGTCAACAGCTCCTTCCAGGGCGAGGACAGGTCCTTGTGGGCGCCCACCACGGCCACCAGCGCGCCGAGCGTGATGTCGCCGTGGATCACGAGCCAGCCGCCGATCGAAAAGAAAAAGAATGGGCCGAGCTGAGCGAGGAAATTATTGAGGAATTTGATCAAGAATTTCTTTTTGTAAATTGCGAAGCGAATCCAGAACACGGTTCCCAACTGCTCGCTGAAGCGGGCGAGCTCCCAGCGGGCCGTCCCGTGGGCGTGGATCTCCCGGATCGTGGCGCAGGTCTCGCTGATCCGCTCGGCATTGCGACGGACTTGGCGGACCCGCCTTTTGGCGAGCTCGTTCACTTGGCGTTGCAAGCGCGGGATCAGCCACATCTGCAAGGGGTAGAGAGCGATCGCGGCGATCCCGAGGATCGGGTCCTGCATGAACATGAAGGTGAGGATCGTGAGCAGCGTCCCGCCCTGGAAGGCCGGCACGGCGAAAGCGTCGCCCACGAAGCCGCCGAGTGCTTCGGTCTCGGCGTTGATCATTTGCACGAGCTCGCCTTGGCTCACTTTGCGGAAATGCGGCAGCGGAAAGCGCAGCACGTGTTCGTAGAGCTGATAACGCAACCGGCGGAGCATCCGTTCGGCGACGATGCCGGCATAGACGTTCAAGAGGTATTTGAGCCCGCCGCCGATCAGGACGAGCGACAAGAACAGGCCGCAAAGGGCGAACAGATAGGTCGTCCGTTCGAGATCGTGCCCGAAAAGCATCCACGGGCCGTCCGGGTCGCCGAGAGCCCGATTGATGATGATCTTGGGAAGCTCGAGTGAATAATAAAGCGGCGGAAAGGACAGGCAGGTGAGTGCCAAGATCAGAAGCTGCTGCTTCCAGCTGTACTTGCGAATGAAGGCGAAGATCGAAGGTTCCATGCCGTCCGCCGAACCATGACCCCGGGGCAGCTTAGGGGAAGCTGCCGGCCGACGCAAAAGGCCGAGGCGGGAGCGAGCTTCAGCTTCGAGCGGAACCCGACGACCCCGGTGCGCCGAGCGGTATTCGCAAGCAGGCGCGCAGACCGCCTTCGGGGCGGTTGACGAGGCTCACGTCCCCGCCGTGCGCCCGAGCGATGCCGCGGGCGATCGCGAGACCGAGCCCGACACCGCCGGTTTCGGAAGATCGGGACGGATCGAGCCGGACGAACGGCTCGAAGACCTCTTCGAGCTTGTCCACCGGGATACCGGGCCCGTCGTCGTCGACCCGGACAACGGCCTCCTCCCCCTCTCGAACCAGGCCGACCCGCGCCCGCTTTCCATAGCGCACCGCGTTTTCGATCAAGTTCCTCAAGGCGCGCCGAACCGCGGCGCTCCGGATCCGAGCGACCACCGGCTCGCTCGCCACGAGGCGCACCTCGAGGCCGAGCTCGCTCAGGTCCTCGACCGTACCTTCGACCAGCGCAGCGAGGTCGATTTCGCGCACCGGTTCGGCCTGGGCCTCCTCACGGGCGAAGGCGAGCGTGCTCTCGACCATCCGCTGCATCTCGTCGAGCGTCTCGACGATGCGCTGCTTCGCTTCCTCGTCGTCGAGCAACTCGGCGCGCAAGCGCAGGCTCGTGATCGGCGTCCGCAGATCGTGGCCCAGGGCCGCGAGGAGGCGCGTGCGATCGGCGATGAACCGGGAAAGCCGCTCCTGCATGCGGTTGAAGGCCGCGACCGCCCGGCGAACCTCCTCCGGTCCCGTCTCGGGCAGGGGTGCGACCGGCTCGCCACGGCCGAGCCGTTCGGCCGCCTCGGCGAGCCCGGCGAGCGGCCGGGTCGCCCGGCGGGTGCCGAGCGACACCGCGGCGACCAGGAGAACCGCGAGGATCGCGAGCATCGCCACATAGGGGCGGGCTAGAGCCGGCACGGGCGCGGGCGGGACGCTCCGGGCGTTGAGCCAGCGGCCGTCCGGCAGCGCGATCGAGACGGCGGCGATCACGCGCGGACGGCGCCAGGGTTTGCCTTCGTCCTCTTCCTCCTCGGCGGCGAACCGGCCTTCGCGCGTGGCGAGCTCGATTCGGACCCCGCGCGGCTGGGTGCCGAGCTCACGGGCCAGACGCCGCGCCAGCGGGTGGCGCACGTTCGCCTCTTCCGTGACGATCGGTTGGCGATCGATGGCGAGCACGAGCGACGGGGTGGCGAGAGCCCGAATCACCGCCTCGTGCTCGTCGGGCCGCGTGGCCGCCAGCAGGCGCACGGCCGGGACGAGCTGCTCGACGATCCGCTCCCGTCGCAACCGAGCGAGTGCCCAGTGCCGCTCGTCGACGAAGACCCACCAGACCACGAGCTGGGCCGTCGCCACCGCGAGGAGCGCCAGGGCGACGAGCCGTCCGGCGAGCGTGCGCGGCCAGAGCCGGATCACGCCCGTTCGACCTCGGCCTCGAAGCTGTAGCCGCCGCCCCAATGCGTGCGGATGAGCTCGGGTTTCTTCGGATCCCGCTCGATCTTGCGGCGCAGCCGGAGGACCTGGTTGTCGATCGCCCGGTCGAAGGGGGCGGCTTCGCGACCTCGGGTGAGGTCGAGCAGCTGATCGCGCGAGAGCACCATCTTGGGGTGCTCGAGGAAGGCTGTGAGCAACAGAAACTCGCCCGTGCTGAGCGGCACCACGACGCCGTCCTCGCGGGTGAGCTCGCGCCGACCGACGTCGAGGAGCCAGCGGTCGAACTTGAAACGCTCGGCCACCGGCCGACCGCGTCGGGGTGGCAGGGCCTGGGCGCGGCGCAGCACCGCCTTGATCCGGGCGAGCAGCTCGCGCGGGTTGAACGGCTTCGCCACATAGTCGTCGGCACCCATCTCGAGCCCGACGATCCGGTCGGTCTCTTCGCCGAGAGCCGTCAGCAGCACGATCGGCAGGTCGCCACGAGCGCGCAGCTCGCGACAGAGGGCGAGGCCATCTTCGCCGGGCATCATGATGTCGAGCACGAGCAGATCGATCGCCGCGCCCTGCAAAATCTTGCGGGCGGCTGCGGCATTCTCGGCGGTGCTCACCCTGAAGCCGTGCTTGGTCAGGTAGCGCGCGAGCGGCTCGCGGATGTCGCGATGATCGTCGACGACGAGGAGGTGCGGCGCGGTGTCCATGGCCCGATTCTGCCGAAACGCCGGTCCACCGGCAGCCGTCCGCCTGTAACGGGCGGTCGCGACGGCGACGGCGTGCCACATGTGGCGACCGAGTGCGTAGCTGCTCGACATTCGGACGCGACAAGAGGATGGTCCAAGGTGGACGTTCGCAGTCAGTGGAGGACCATCGCCATGACGAAGGACGATCGGAGCGAGGCTGAACCCCGCCGGCGGCGTGTCCGCACGCTTCTGGTCCTGGGCGCCGGCGTGCTGGCCCTCGGTGCCGTCGGTTGGGCCGGGCTGAGCTGGGCAAATTCGTGGCACGGCCGCGGCATGGGCCTCATGGGCTGGGGACCTGCCGGCATCGGCTGGATGATGTTCGACCAGCTCGACGCCGACGGCGACGGACGGGTCTCGCGTGCCGAAATGGAGACGTACCGGGCCGAGCGGCTCCGCTCGGCCGACAGGAACGGCGACGGGCGGCTCGACCCGCAGGAGTTCGAGACCTTCTGGCTCGAGGTGACCCGGCCGATGCGGATCCGGGCGTTCCAGTTCCTCGACGCCGACGGTGACGGCGTGGTCGGCGCGGCGGAGATCCAACGGCCGAGCGATCGGATGTTCATGCGGATGGACCGTGACGGCGACGGCTATCTCACGCCCATGAGTGCCGCCGAGCGCGAGCGCATGCGCGAGCGGATGCGGGAGCACGGCCGCGAGCGCGGACCGGGTCGCGACTGACGCCGCCCGGACCGGGGCCGGCGGTGGCGCCGGCTCCGGTCATAGCGCCGCGTTGCGGTGACCTCCAAAGCGCCTATCGTGGCCGGGTCCGCGGTGAAGGAGGACCGGCCATGAGCGTCTACCGGGCGATCTGGGAACGTAGTCTGCGCGATCCCGAGGGTTTTTGGGGCGAGGCGGCCGAGGCGCTGCATTGGGACCGCCGCTGGGACCGGGTACTCGACGCGTCCCGCCCGCCCTTCTACCGCTGGTTCACTGGTGGCCTCCTCAACACCTGTTACAACGCGGTCGACCGGCACGTCGCCGCGGGCCGCGGCGGGCAGGCCGCGCTGATCCACGACAGTCCCGTCACCGGCACGATCCGGACCTTGACCTACGCCGAACTCCAGGAGGAAGTGGCACGCTTCGCCGGGGCTCTCGTTCGCCTCGGCGCGCGCAAGGGCGATCGGGTCGTCGTCTACATGCCGATGGTACCGGAGGCGATCGTGGCGATGCTCGCCTGCGCGCGGATCGGTGCCATTCACTCGGTGGTGTTCGGTGGCTTCGCGAGCCACGAACTCGCCAAGCGCATCGAGGACGCCAAGCCGGTTCTCGTCGTGTCCGCCTCCTGCGGGATCGAGCCGGGCCGGCTCGTCCCCTACAAGCCCTTGCTCGATGCGGCGATCGAGCAGTGCAGCCACAAGCCCCGCCATTGCATCGTCCTGCAGCGGCCACAGCTGCGCGCCGAACTCGTACGCGGCCGGGACCTCGACTGGGAGGAAGCGATGGCCAGCGCGCACGCCGTCGACTGCGTGCCGGTGGCTGCCACCGATCCGCTCTACATTCTCTACACCTCGGGCACGACCGGACAACCGAAAGGTATCGTGCGCGACCAGGGCGGCCACGCCGTGGCGCTACTGTGGAGCATGCGCAACATCTACGGCGTCCAACCGGGAGAGGTCTACTGGGCGGCGTCCGACGTGGGCTGGGTCGTCGGACACAGCTACATCTGCTACGGGCCGCTTTTGAACGGTAACACCACCATCGTGTACGAGGGCAAACCCGTCGGCACACCGGACCCGGGCGCCTTCTGGCGGGTGATCGCCCAGCACGGCGTGAAGGTGCTCTTCACCGCGCCCACCGCCTTCCGCGCCATCCGCAAGGAGGATCCGGAGGGCGCGCATTTGAAGCGCTACGACCTCTCGCACTTCCGCGCCCTGTTCCTGGCCGGCGAACGCTGCGATCCCGACACGCTGTTGTGGGCCGAGGCTCAGCTCGGGGTGCCGGTGATCGACCATTGGTGGCAGACCGAGACCGGTTGGGCGATCTGCGCCAACCCGCTCGGCATCGAGAAGCTGCCGGTCAAGCCCGGCTCGCCCACCCTGCCGATGCCCGGCTACGACGTCCGCGTGCTCGACGACGACGGTCACGAGGTCCCGCCGGGCAAGCTCGGTGCGATCTGCATCAAGCTGCCCTTGCCCCCCTCCTGCCTGCCGACGCTGTGGAACGCGGACGAGCGTTTCGTTCAATCCTATCTTTCGCGGTACCCCGGCTATTATTTGACCGGCGACGCCGGTTTCAAAGACGAGGACGGCTATCTTTTCATCATGAGCCGGATCGACGATGTCATCAACGTCGCCGGTCACCGTCTCTCGACAGGGGCGATGGAAGAGGTGCTGGCCTCGCACCCTGCCGTCGCCGAGTGCGCGGTGATCGGCGTGGCCGACGAGCTCAAGGGCGAGCTGCCGCTCGGGCTGGTCGTCCTCAAGGCCGGGGTGGACCGACCGCACGGGGAGATCGAGCGCGAGCTCGTCCAGAAGGTGCGCGACGAGATCGGGCCGGTCGCCGCCTTCAAGCTCGTGACGGTCGTCAAGCGCCTGCCCAAAACGCGCTCGGGCAAGATCCTGCGCGGCACGATGAAGAAGATCGCCGACGGCCAGCCTTGGACCATGCCGGCGACGATCGACGATCCGGCCATCCTCGACGAGATCGCCGAGGCGCTGGCCAAGCTCGGCTATCCGCGCACCGCGTCGGGCTGACGCGGCGCCCTAATCCTCGGCGAGCGCTTCTCGACAAGAGCGTGCGGCGGCCTGCCGCAGCCTCGCCGCAAGTCCCTTTTGCGGCTTGCGCATGCGTACCCTTCCGGTAATTTCGAATTGAGCGAAATCCAGCTCGGGAGGCGCCCCGCCTTGACCGCGGGTCCGGTCGCCGTCGACCGAAATCGTCCTCGCCCGCCGGACGTGCCGAGCGCAGGGTTGGTGGTCCGCGCCGATCGTTGCCTGACCGTTCAACGGCCGGGTGTGCCTTGTGATGCGTGCGCCCGCGCATGCCCGACCGGGGCGCCCAGCTTGGCCGAGCGGTCGCTCGCGATCGCCCTCGATCGCTGCCTGCGTTGCGGCCGTTGTGCCGCGGCCTGCCCGACCGAGGCACTGGTCGTCGAAGGGTTCGCGCAGCTTCCGGGCGATACCGTGCGCCTCGAATGCAGCCGGGTTCCGGTCGAGCTTCGGGCTCGCGGTACCGCGGTCGTGCCCTGCCTCGGCGGGGTCGGTCCCTCGCTTCTGCGGAGCTGGCTCGCGCGCACCGGAATCGAGGCCCTCGCCCTGGTCGACCGCGGCTGGTGCGCCGACTGTCCGGCCGGCGGCGTGGCGGAGCCGTGGGGTGCGGCCGTCGCCCGCATCGCCGACGAACTCGAACGTCTGCGGGTACCGCGCCGTGTCGAGGTCGCGCGGGAACCCGTGCCCGCCGCGCTCGCCGGGCCGCCACCGGTCCCGCCGCGACCGACCGAGGTCCCGCTTGCCCGGCGCGCCTTGTTCCGAGGCGCTCCCGAGATCCGCGAGCGGCTCGGGCCCCAGCGACTCGTCGTTCGCGGTCAGGGTCGGCCCCGAGGGATCGACCCGGGGGCTTTGCGCGAGCGCGCAGCCGCGCTGGCCCGTATCGCCGATCGCGACCATCCGCCCGCCGCTCTGTTTCCCGATCTCGCGATCGCCGACAGCTGTTGTGACCGCCGGCTGTGTGCCGCGAGCTGTCCGTCGGGTGCTCTGCACGTCGAGCTCGGCGAGGAATCGAGCGTCCTCGCCTTCGATCCGACGGTTTGTACGGGCTGCCGAGCCTGTGTCGAGGTCTGCCCCACGGGCTCGCTCGCGTTCTTGCCGGCGGGCGAGGACGCGCCGGTCGGGAGCCGCGTGCTGCGGCGGCGCGCGCTCGCCCGGTGCAACGAGTGCGGGGCCACCTACGGGCCGCCCACGGCGAGCGGCCGCTGTGCGGCCTGTGAGAAGGATCGGGATCTGCTGCGGTTCGTTCACCGTTGGGTGCGCGGTTCCGGCGAACCGCGGCGGCCGGCGGACGCATGAGGAACTCCGCGACGGGGTAAGCTGGGAGGTCGAGGTGATGGAGCGAACGGTTGCGACGGCGAGCCGACGGCGGTTCCTGCAAGCCACGGGCGCGGGCTCCGCGCTCGCCCTGGGCGGGCCCAGCCTCGTGCCCGGCGAGGCCGGGAGTGGCGCGGTGCAGGCGCAACCGGCCGCCGCGACGAAGATCGTCAAGAACATTTGCCATCAATGCCCGGCCCGCTGCGGCATCGACGTCTACGTGACCAACGGCCGGGTCCACGCGATCTACGGCACGCCAGATCACCCGATCTCGAACGGCAAGCTCTGCCCGAAAGGCCCCCTCGGCATCTACGTGCTGTACGATCCGGATCGCTGGAAGGGGCCGATGAAGCGGACCAACCCCAAGAAGGGCCGCAACGAAGACCCCAAGTTCGTGCCGATCAGCTGGGACGAAGCGCTCAAGACCGTCGCCGACCGGCTCAACGCGCTCCGCGAGAAGGGGGAGAGTCACCGCTTCGCCATCCTCTACGGCCGCGGGTGGGGCGCTTCGTGCGCCGGTCTCCTCGGGACGTTCGGCAAGCTCTACGGCTCGCCGAACGTGCCGATCGGGCATTCCTCGATGTGCTCCGACGGTTCGATCATCGCCAAGAAGGCGACGGATGGTAACGCTGGGTACAACGCTCACGACTACCGTCACACCAACTACATCTTGATGTTCGGTTGCGGCTTCCTGGACGCCTTTCGACCTTACAACAACAATATGCAAATCTGGGGATACATTCGGGGCGAGAAGAGTCCCAAGACCCGCGTCACCGCGGTCGACGTGCACGTCAACACCACCCTCGCCGCCGCCGACCGCGGCTTGTTGATCAAGCCGGGCACCGACGGCGCACTCGCGCTCGCCATCGCCCACGTGATCTTGAGCGAGGGGCTGTGGGAGCGGTCGTTCGTCGGCGATTTCGTGGACGGAGTGAACCGCTTCAAAACCGGCCAGACCGTCGATCCCGCGACCTTCGAAGAGAAGTGGGTCAAAGGTCTCGTCGAGTGGTGGAACGTCGAGCTCAAGGACCGCACGCCCGCCTGGGCGGCCAAGGTCACCACGCTGCGGGAGCGCGACATTCTCGCCACCGCGCGCGAGTTCGGCACGACCCGCCCGGCCATGGCGATCATGGAGCGCGGCGCGCACGCGCACTCCAACGGCATCTACAACGCCATGGCGATCCACACGCTGAACGCGCTCGTGGGGTCGCTGTTCGCCGAAGGCGGGCTAATGTATCAGATGCCCCCGCCCTACGGGGATTTGCCGGCGAATGCCGACGATTACATGGACGATTACGCGAAGAACGGGCCGTGGAAGCAGTACCCGCGGATCGACCTCAAGGGCCACGAGGACGGCTATTTGCTCGCCAACAACATGATGCAGGAGGTGGGGCCGAACCATCTGGCGGGCAAGCCTTACAAGCTCGACACGATCATGTTCTACCTGACCAACCCGATCTGGACCGCGCCGAACGGTCAGATCTGGGAGCAGGCGCTCCAGGACGTGTTCGTGATCGACACGTCGCCCTTCCCCTCCGAAACCGGCCATTTCGCGGATCTGATCCTGCCCGACCACACTTATCTCGAGCGGATGCAGGACGCGCCCACCTACCCGTTCGAGGGCTACCCACTCACGCAACTGCGCGTGCCGGCGGTCAAGCCCCTGTACGACACGAAGTATTTCGGGGACACACTCATCGAGATCGGCAAACGTATGAAAGGTCCGATGGGTGAATATTACAAGAAGCTCGAAAGCGCCGAAAACGTCATCCGGCATCTCGCCAAGGGCTTCGAGAAGAACCCAGGCGACAACGGCGTGGACAGTTTCGAGAAGTGGGTCGAGAAAGGCGTCTGGTACAAGAAGCCCTATCTCTGGCGCCAAGTGCGGGGCGAGTTCTTCGAGTGGGACGGTAAGGGCTACAACAAGCCCATGACCGCGGAGGAGGTGAAGGCGAAGCTCCTCAAAACGCCATCGGGCAAGTTCGAAATTCGCTCGGGGCTCCTCGAGGCGAACGCGGATTGGATCGCCGCGAAGACCGGGCGCGACAAGGCGAAGCTCATGTTCCCGATCTGGGAGGAGCCGAAGCATCCGGGCGGCGGCGACCTCTATCTCGTGACGCCGAAGCAAGCGCTGCACGCCGAAGGTCGCGGCCACAACATCCCGATGGTGATCGCCCACCTGCAACCCGTCGTGGGTGGGCGCGGCGAGGCCTTCGTCGAGATCCATCCCGAAACCGCGCGGCAGCGCGGCATCAAGGACAAGGACTGGGTGAAAATCCGCTCCTCGGTGGGCGAGATCCGCGTCCGCTGCCGGCTGTTCGAGGGAACCCGGCCGGACACCATCGTCTTGCCGATGGAATGGGGACACTGGCGGGCAGGGCGCTGGTCGATGGCCGTGCCCGGCGGCCATTCCGGTGAGTGCACGGTGAACCAATCCGACCGCATCACCGGCCAATGCAACTACTATACGACCAAGGTCACGGTCGAGCGGGCCTGAAGCCGGGGAGACGTGAAGATGACGAAGTGGGGCATGGTCATCGACCTCGACAAGTGCACCGGCTGTCAGGCCTGCACGACCGCCTGCGCCATGGAGAATTCCCGTCTGCCGGGTGAGTCCTGGCAGGACGTCCTGTTCTACCACGAAGGGACTTATCCCAACGTCAAGCTGTCCTGGCTGCCGCGGCCGTGCATGCAGTGCGAGAACCCGTCCTGTGTGGCCGTCTGCCCGACCAAGGCGACCTGGAAGACCGAGGACGGGGTGGTGCTGGTCGATTGGGACAAGTGCATCGGCTGCAAGTATTGCATGATCGCCTGCCCGTACGGCGTTCGGTTCTACATGGACGAGAAGCCGGTCGTGCAGCCCGACGTCCGGGAGGTCTTCCCCGGTGACGGGGACAGGATCTGGAACCCGCCCTACAAGATGCCCGATCATCTCGAAGATCGGAAAAAGGGTATCGGGATCCAACCGCCTGGCGTCGTATCGAAATGCACGTTCTGCTATCACAAGATCTCCAAGGCACCGAAAGGTGTCGCCGACCTCGACGAGGACAATCCGGAGACCCGAGAGTACACACCGGCATGCGTCCGGGTCTGCCCTCCGAAGGCGCGGTATTTCGGTGACCTCGACAACCCCGACAGCAAGGTGAACCAGTTGATCGCGAACAAGCGCGGCGTGCGGCTCAAGGAGGAAACCGGCAACAAGCCGCAAGTCTATTATCTCTCGGGTGGCGGCGCGCCGGTCGTGCCCGGTGAGCGCTCGCAGCGGCGCGGCTGACAAGGGGGACGGAGATGGCGACCGCTACGCTTCCGAAGCTCGGCTTCAAGCCTTCGCCTTACCTCGTCGGTGCCGGAGCTCTGTTCCTGGTGGCGCTCCTGTACACGATTTATCTCAAAGTGACGCTCGGTCACCACGGCTTCAACACGACCAATTATGGCGTTTTCTGGGGCCTTCCGATCGTCGCCTACGATTATTTCCTGTTGACGTCCACGGGGTTGACCTTGCTCGCCTCGCTGCCGCTGACCCTCGGCCTACGGCAGTTCGATCCGATCGCGAAGCGGTGCATCTGGCTGGCGCTCGCGGCCCTCGTCGGCGGGGTCTCGATCCTGTTCTTGGAGCTCGCCCATCCGATCCGGGCTCTCTGGGCAGCTCCGCTCAACTTCCAGACCGCTTCGCCGCTGTTTTGGAAGATCTTGTGTGTGGGAGCGTACACGATCGTCCTCGTGCTGATGGGGCTCGCCTTCGCGAGGGGCGCCGCGCCGGCCGACATCCCGCGAGGACTGGCCGTGCTCGCGACACTGCTCGCGCTCGCGATCACGCTGATCGCCGGTTCGGTTTACGGGATGATCGTGTTCCGCCCGTTCTGGTACGGCGGCGAGTTGCCGGTGGCGTTCCTCATCGAAGCCTTCATGGGCGCCATCGCGTTCCTCGTGTTCTTCACCTACCTGATCCACGGCTTCGCGCCGGCGATGGTGCCGGAACGGACGCGGGCGCTCTTTACGGGATCGCTCGGCGCGCTCGCGGCGGGCGCGGTGTTCCTCCACGTGCTGTTCGTTGTCACGCGTACCGTGACGGGCCTTTGGAGTTACGGCGAAGGGCTCCAGGTCTGGCAGTACACCGTCGATCAACCCCTCTACTGGGCGGCTCTGATCGGCGGCGGGCTCGTGCCGCTCGTGATCTTCGCCGTGCCGACGCTGCGTGCGCAGCCTTGGCTACAAATCCTGGGCTCGCTGTTGGTCGCGGCGGGTCTGCTCGCGAGCCGCTACGAGTTCGTCATCAACGGACAGCTCCTGCCGCCGTTCAAGGGCAGCTGGGCGGCGAGCCCGCTGGAATACGCTCCTTCCCAGCTCGAATGGATGCTGGTCATCGTCGGGGTGCTGCTCGCCAACACGATCTACGCCGCGCTCGAGAGCTGGTCCTCGACCAAGGAGGCATGAGAGCAGCTCACTTGCGCTCGTCGACGAGCGGGCGGTCGGCCGCCGAGGCCGGCCGCTGCGGTTTTCGGTGAGGAACACGTCGTCGTGCCCGCTCCCCCCTCGCCTGCCGCGCTTCGTTCCCGGGCCGATCTTTGGCTCGTGCTCGCCCGCGCCTTCGCGCGGCCGTCGGGCCCGGAGTTCCATGCGGCGTTCGTGGGTGATTTGGCGGTCGAACTCGGTGCGATCGCCGCCGAGCTCGAACTCGAGGCGGGGGAGTGCCTCCGCGAGCTGGCCGAGGCGGCCCGCGGGCTCGAAGAGCCGTTGGAGCTCGAACGGCTCCACGCCGCATTGTTCCTCGTGCCGCCCGCTCCGGTCGCCACCAACACCGCGTTCTATCTCGACGGCGCGCTTTTGGGGCCGAGCGAACTCGAAATGCGGCGGACCTACGAGCGCCACGGCCTCTTCTGCGATCCCTCGTTCGGGGATCTCGCCGACCATCCGACTCCGCAGCTCGAGTTCGTGGGCCGGCTCTACGAGCGCGCTGCCGAGGCCCTCGAGCGGGGGGAGGACACGACCGCGCTCGCCCTCGCGCGTGAAGCCGAGCGCTTCCTGGCCCGCTTTCCCAAGCGCTGGATCACACCCTTCGTGGCGGCGCTCGAGCGGGCGTGCGCGGAGCCAGGCCGAAATCCCTGCTACCTCTGGCTCGGCCGGTTCCTCTGGCTCGCGGTCGAGCACGAGCTCGCGCGGTCGTCCACGCGCTTCGAGGAGCCGGGGCGAGCGCTGCCGGAGGGTTCCAGCCGAGGCCTGGGCGAGCCGACGGCCGAGGATCTCGCGGAGATCGCCATGCGGCTCGAGGCAGCCGGGCTCGCCTTCGACCATGTTCGGGCCTTGCCCGCATGGCGCGAAGAGGCCTATCGGGCCAAGCGGGCCGCAGCCTCCCGATCGGAGGCCGGGTAAGTCTTTCGTTACGGGCTTCCGGGAAACGAAAGACGAGACCGCACGCGATCATCTTGGCCGATCGCCCGTCTCTGTCACACTACGATCACAGTTACGGGATATCTGGCGGATCGTTCCATGGAGGTCGAAGAATGGACGGGACTCGGGCGCTCCTGGCCCTTCAGGCCCTCGCGCAAGAGACGCGGTTGGCGATTTTTCGCCTGCTCGTAGCTGCCGGTCCGAGTGGCTTGCCGGCCGGTGCGATCGCCGAGCGGCTCGAGGTCCCGCCCTCGACTTTGTCCTTCCACCTCAAAGAGCTCGACCGAGCGGGGCTGGTCCGTTCCTGGCGGCGCGCTCGACAGATCTTCTACACGGCCGAGTTCGAGACCATGCGCCGCCTCTTGTCCTTCCTGACGGAGGACTGCTGCGGCGGGCATCCGGAGATCTGCGGCGGCCTGGTCGAGCTCGTGCAGCAGGCGAGCAACCGGGCGAACAGGTGCGCTGCGAACGTAGAGCCCGGGAAGGACTGCGGTGGATAGACGTTACAACGTGTTGTTCCTCTGCACGGGCAACTCGGCCCGCTCGATCATGGCCGAATGCGCCCTGAACCGCTGGGGAAGCGGCCGGTTCAAGGCCTTCTCGGCCGGCAGCCACCCGAAGGGTGCCGTGCATCCGATGACGATCGAGACCCTGCGGCGGCTCAATTACGACACCTCGGGCTTACGCTCGAAGAGCTGGGACGAGTTCGCAGCACCCGGAGCGCCGCCGCTCGACTTCGTGTTCACCGTGTGCGACCAGGCCGCCGGGGAAATCTGCCCGATCTGGCCCGGCCAGCCGCTCACCGCCCATTGGGGCGTCGAAGATCCGGTCCGCTTCGAAGGGACCCACGAGGAAAAGCTGAGACATTGGCTCCGCATCTATTCGTATCTCGAAAACCGGATCAAAATCTTCGTGAGCCTACCGATCGCCGCGCTCGATAGACTGACCCTGCAAAAGCGCATCGAGGAGATCGGTCGGGCCGTGCCGCCCGGCGAAAGCTGAGCCGCCCGTGGCGAGGTTCGACCTGCGGCGGCGGCTCACCGCCGAGTTCCTCGGCACCGGCACGCTCGTCTGTGCGGTCGTGGGCTCGGGCATCATGGGCGAGCGGCTCGCCGGCGGGAACACGGCGCTCGCCCTGCTCGGCAACACGCTGCCGACCGGCGCCATCCTCACCGTTTTGATCCTGATCCTCGGACCGATCTCCGGGGCGCACATGAACCCGGCCGTGTCGCTCGCCATGGTCTGGCGCCGTGAGCTTCCGGCCGGCGAGGCGGTCGCGTACGCCGTCGCGCAGATGGCGGGAGGGATCGCCGGGGCTTCGACCGCGCATCTCATGTTCGACCTCTCGGTGATTCAGCTCGGCAGCACGGTGCGGACCGGCCTCGGCCAGTGGATCGGCGAGTTCGTCGCCACGTTCGGTCTCCTCGCGACGATCCTCGGCTGTTTGCGCTTCGCCCGATCCGCGATCGCTCCGGCGGTCGGGCTCTACATCACCGCGGCCTACTGGTTCACGAGCTCGACGAGTTTCGCCAACCCCGCGGTGACCCTCGCCCGCGCGCTTTCCGACACCTTCGCGGGAATCCGCCCGGTCGATCTTCCGGCCTTCTGGGTGGCCCAGCTCGCGGGGGCGGCGACAGCCGTTCTCGTGTTCGGTTGGATCCTCGAGGGCCGAGCGCCCTCGTCGACGTCGCCTCCCCACCGGCGAGCAGGCCACGATATGCCCGAGCACGTTTTCGAGGAGCCGCACTGAGCTGGCCGTCTCCAGGGCCGGCTCCCATCCTCGCTCACTCGGCAGCGGCCGCTGCCGGCGCCCGCCTCGACCCCCCGGTAGCTCGCCGAGCCGGGAGAAGGTCTCGAGAGCGCCTCGGTTTCTGTCGGCCGTGCCACGACGATGCGCCCATGCTTCCAAATGCCTACCCTCGACGGAGCGCTACCTCGCAGGCGACGGTCGGGCCCGTTGCCGAGAAAACTCGACCGACCGTCCGCTCGAAGAGCTCATCGAGCTCCTTCTCCTCGGCCGCGGGCGGGGCGAGGGTCTCGGCGTGCAGCCGGCGCTTGCGCTCGAGCAGGGCATCGAGGTTCTGGTCGAAGGAGGGACGGCCGTCGGGGAGGATGGCGAGCGGCCCGAGCGAGGCCACGCACACGAAAGACGCCACGAACTCCGTGCAGGAGGTCGAAGCGGCGCGTACCGACCGCCTTCACCCTTCCTCGCGGGGGGCAGGACGCACTTCGACGCCGCATTTCGAAAGAATGGCCTCCAGCCAGGAGATCTCCGCGCCGCGCCGGCGGGTAAAAATCGCGCGCTGCTTGGCGCGGGTCAGCGCCACGTAGAATGCCCGAAGCTCCTCGGATTTGTTCTCGGTGAGACCCGTCCACCCGTAGCGGTCGAGGCCGGAGAACACGACGGTATGATATTCCAAGCCTTTCGATTTGTGAATCGTCATGACAGGGATTTGGCCGACCCCTTCGAATCGGTCGATGGCCTCTTGCCATGATCCGGAAGATTCACGGCATTCATCCAGGAGGGCCACGAACCCGTCGCGGACCCGCGCGAAGTCCGCATCGCGTGCATAAGCTGGCAAGGCGGCGCGCACCTTGGCTTCGCTGAACAAATCCAAAAGCTTCTCGACGAGAGCGGCGCTTGAGGATTGGTCCGGCGGCACGACCGGCTGGCTCCGCACCTCGCGGCGGATCTTCTCGAGCTCGCGATCGAAGCGGTCGATCCGCCGGCGTGAACCCGCCTCGTCGTCGCGGTCGAGGCCTTCGAAGGCCAGCAATCGGGAAACCGTCACGGAGCGAGCCTCGGCTTGGTGGTCGAAGGTAACGAGCCGCAGCGCCGACAGCAGGAGCTCGGTCAACGGCTCGGCCAAGACGTCTTGGATCGAAATATTCTTGACATTCCTACCGACGTCACGAAGCACCAGGCCTCGCGCACAAAAATATGGGTTCAGTCTGCGAACGGCGTTGTCGGTGCGTTGTCTCACGATAATGGCGCAGTCGTGGGGTCGAAGTGTTTGCGCTTGGATTTGCCGAGCCAACCATCCTGCGAGCGTCGTTCCTTCCTGTTCCTCAGTTTCGAATCCCCATATTTCGACCGCATCGTGCTCGACGTGGCACGACGCTCTACCGCGAGCAGTCCGGTGTTGCCGGAGAACCTTTTCGGCAACGGCGGACTGCACCTCCGCGAGCTTCGGATGGGCGCGCCAGTTCCACGCCATCGTGAACCGTCGCGCTTGAAAACGTCTTTCGAACTCCTCGAAGGCGTTCTCCATGGCACCCGCCCACCCCATGATCCGCTGCAGATCGTCGCCCACTGCTGTCAAACGGGTGCTCGTCCCCTCGAACATAGTACGGATCAACTCGAACTGTGGTCCGGTGGTGTCTTGGAATTCATCCAATAGGACGAATGGGTAGGTGAGCCGTACGGCACGAAGAATCATCGGATTGTTCGTGAGAAGCAACATCACGAGCCGATTGATCATGGGAAACGATAGTTTCGGGCGATCGAAAGAGCCAAGTTGGTGTGCCCACCATGCGTGGATCGCGCACGATAGGTCATCATGCGCGCGAAGTAGTAGCTCGCGTTCGGCTACAGCGTCTTCGAACGTGTCCGGAGCGATGGATCGAAAACCCTGATCTGCCAAAAATGCCTCGTAGTCACTTCTTCGTGGGAAGACAATGTCGTAATTGCGTCCGACCTGGAAAGATCGAGGTAGGCCAGCGCGGAACCGATCGAACAGGCCCTTTGCGAAGGCGTCGAACGTGAACGAGTCGAACCTCTGCGCCAGCTTCGGACCACCCCGCTGCTCGACCCGCGCCGCGAGATTGCGCGCCGCATCGCGTTTGAAGCTGATGGCGAGGATTCTCCGCGGCGGTGCACAGATCCCGGTCTGCAAGAGATAGAGTGCTTTTTGAGCAAGGAACTCGGTTTTTCCGGCACCCGGCCCGGCGGTCACCAGTACGGACACGTCCCGAGCTTTGATGGCTTCGAGGGCCTCGGGTTCGAGCTCCTCCACGCCGGCAGGACGCCAATTCTCTGGACAGGTCCGGGGCATGCTACTTACCCGGTAAAATACCGATGCGCCCGGCGACATGACGGACGAGGCGCTTCAGCACGGCCGGGGCTTTGGTGGCGAGGTCCGTCCGCTCGACGCGAGCGAGAGCGGCCAGATGTGTGTCCGGCTTGCTGCCGCTGAGGAAGAGGTACCGGTACCAGGCGAAATCGTCGTTGAAACTCGCAGGATAGTGGTTGGCATCATCGTTTTCGCCGAGAACACTCGTCCGCGGATCCTGAGATTTTCGACTCGGGGTTCCCGCTTTGGTGGACCTGTAGGCCTCGCGGAAGCAGCGGAGCATGGCCAAGTCGAGATCTAAAGGCCGTGAAAAGAATATACCGTGTCGCTCCAATTCGTGTAGGACGCACAACATGTCACGGAACGAACCATTGGAACAAAGCACATGCTCGGGGAGAGAGGTGCTCTCGTTTTTCGTGCACCGTTGTTGCAATTTTTCGATAATGCTGTTGACGTGCGAAGCGCCTCCATGTGGACGCCCGAAATCGAGATCGAGGAGCGTCGCGTTCGGGATCGCCAAATCGTCCAAGAGCCGCCAGAAGTGCTCGACGTGCCGACCGCCGAGCGGCACGACGGGCACGAAGGACGGGTCGAGGGGGATACCCATGGCCTGGGCGAGCCGCGGGATCACGATTTGCTCGCTGTCGCCTTCGACGAGGATGACGAAGCGCGCGAAGTAAAGTTCAGGATAGGCTCGAACCGCGAGGCGAACGTACTTGCCGGCATCCGGGGGCTTGGCCGGAAGTTGGAGCTTCCTGACGAAGCTCGTTCTTCGAGCTTCGTCGAGGCGCAGATAACGGATTTCGTCCGGCTCGATCCGACCGAGCATGCTCGCCGAGTGGGTCGAGAGGAGTACTTGTGCGGTCGGCTTCTTGCCGATATCCCGCGCCAAATCGACGATTCGGGCGAGGAAGAAAGGCGCGAGATTGTTCTCGGGTTCTTCGATCACGAGAAGGGTGAGGTAAGGCAAGACGATGTCGTCTTGCACGAAGCCCTCCTGGGTTTTCCGCAAATCGTCCTCGATATCGAGGACAGTGCCGATCAGAGCGATGTGCAGGAGGGCCTGCTGACCGTCGCTGAGCTCTTCGAGGGTTCGTTCGCCACCCGCCTCATCCGGGGCGAAAACGAGCTGCGCCTGACGAACGAGCCGTTCGAGGTCCGGCGGCACGAGCCGAAGTTTGGGGTTCTGCTCGGTGTCCGCACGGTGCAGCGCCTGCCACCGTTGCCGAAGGGTTTCTTCGATAAGTTCCGCCGGCTTCTCCTTATGGAACGTCTCGTCGAGCTCCGTGGCCATCTGTAGAGCCTTATCGCGGAAGTTCTTCGACCACGAGGCTGTGCGCCCGATGCGTCCCCTGAGAATCGAGGAAAACATCTGCGCGGCGTCGCGCTGGGCCGGAACGAGGAGGACGTGAATCGCACTTCGC
>Ga0197142_1000398_pt1 | contig 39557 bp, 25 predicted proteins | sample GBS60_MetaG_FD_148614 | JGI IMG/M metagenome (GOLD analysis project Ga0197142, IMG submission 148614) | Sediment microbial communities from Great Boiling Springs, Gerlach, Nevada, United States - GBS 60_MetaG | ecosystem: Environmental > Aquatic > Thermal springs > Hot (42-90C) > Sediment...
CTCTTTCAGAAGGGGGAAGCTATTAACCGACGGGGAGTGATCCACCCTCTTGTCTGTTCAATCCAGCCTCGCGCATCCGCAGCGCCGCAGCAACCGGTATCAAAGCTGCCGAGCTAACCTCACCGGTCGCGATCAGAGCATTCAGGGCAGCGTAGCGAGTACGCAACAACGCCAGCGCCATTTCATCACTAAGTCGGCCTGGATCAAGATTGATCAGAAGATCGAGCGCATCACGGGCACGGCCCTGTTGTAACGCTTGATCGGCACGTTCAACAGTAGCCCGTGCATCACGGTCAGTTTGTTGAGCAACTGCGATAGTGTTGGCTAGCACTGACCACCCACCAGGAGGAGAAAACGCTGCGTACCGTTCGAGGTCAGCGTGAAGCCCGGCATACAGTGCGGCTGCGCGATCCCAATGGCGGCTGTTCAACGCACCTGTAATCTGTTCATACGTTTCACGAGCAGCCGTCGTTGCCTGATGTGCCTGTACAGGCATCATCAATAGCGCCTGCCGGGCAGCTTGAGCCAGACGCTCATCACTGCGTTCGGTCCAGGCTCGGCGTAAGATTGCCAGCGCTCGTTCAGGGGCACCGGTTTGACGAGCGAGGGCAGCCTGAGTCAGAGCATCTTCGACAATCGCCCGACTACTGGCGACTGCCCGTGGACGTTCGCTTAGCTTGAGTATTGCCAGACGTTGCCTGAGAATGGCCGGTGTCTGATCATCACCATTCCAAATTAGTTCATCATTCTGCACCTGCGCTAAGCAATGCCAGCGGACACCGGTCTGCTCTAGTTCGGCCCGTGCTAGCGGAACGATCCGTGGCCGCAACCCGGTAGTCGTCTCCTCACAGCCATCGAGCAGCGCAACCTCATTGATATAGCGACGTCCGGCGCTGCGCGACAGATGGATCACGACATGGAAATTGTCGCAAATGTCTTCAAGGGCATTATTCCGCCGACCCTCGTATAGGTACGCGCCAGGCATCGCTGCACAATCGGCTAGCCGACTGACGGCACGTAACGCATTGCGAGCGTGGATGGTGGTAACGACAGCGTGACCACTCACAGCTACGGCAAGTATCGCACCAGCTTCGGCGGCACGGGTTTCACCCGGCGCAACCAGTGATGGCGTCTGCCGCAATACCTCACGTGCGGCGCGACCAAAAGCGTGCGGTTCGAGGCTGGTCTGAACCAATTCGCGTGTCCAGGCTGCATGACGAACGTTTATCTCCAATGTGTTGTCTTCAATGGTGATCACGTGGGGTTCGCCTGGCCATGAATTGACAATCGCCTCAAGCAGCGCTGTTTTGCCACAACCGGTTTCGCCTGCGATCAGAAACGAACAACGAGCACGTACCAGCAATTGCAAGAGAGAAAAGAGAGTGTCATCACAGGCGTCACGACGCAGGATGTCCTCGAGCGTCCAGGCTGTACGTCGGCCGCGCCGGATACAGATCAAGGCAGTATCATCAGGAGTACAGGGTGGGATCGTCACGTGCATCCGGGTACCATGCGCCAGCGGCAAGGTATCTTGCGGTCGGCTACGATCAAGTGGTACAGCCAGACGTGAGGCCAACACCAGTGCCCGATCAAGCGCCTGACGTGGTGAGCTGAAGCGTTCGGGGGCGAGGGTAAAATCCGAGCCCTCTTCCTGAACCATGATACGGTCACCGATAATCTTAACCTCTTGAATCCGTTCATCATCGAGGTATGGTTGGGCCGGTCCCCAGCCAATCGTGTCGTGAAAGAGACGGAGCAGACTGGCATCATCGGTAGGTAATCCGGCCAAAGGCCCACCAGACTCAGTTTGTTTGCCGATTGCCGCCCGTAGCACGCGCAGTACTTCTGGATCACGCTCAGTTGCAGGCGCAACCGGATCGAGTAGAGCGGGACTTAGCTCGCGGAGCAGGAGATCACGGGCCGCCTGCAAGACGGCGCCCTTTAGATCAGTAGCAGTCTGTTGCTGTGGCATCAAATCGGCCAATCCACCCTCTTCGATAACCGTTAATGGTCGGTATGCAGGATGCATCATCGCCTCCGATAAACTATGAGATTGCAGGAGCTAACGTTCGTTGACCCGGTAACCGCTCACGCAAGCGCGCCCACCATCCGACATGAGGCATCGGCAATCGGGGTTGCAAACCGGCATGAGCACACAATGCCTCGACCACCTGATGAGCGGCACGTGCGAAGCGGCTCTGTGGGCCGAGGTCGAGCATCGAGATGTAGCCGTCGTGCTCATCCGCCAGACTGGCCAATCGTGGTTCACGGGGCAGGAGGCCCAGATTCCCGACTCGTGGATAACGACGAGCGAAAAGCTCAGCGACCATTCCGACGGTAACGGTCACACCACGTTCTGGCTCCATGAAGAGGAGCGTACAACGTTCGAGTCGCTCAGGCGCCAGTTCGGTAAAGTGTTCGAGCATATGACCAACGCCCATTCGTTCACGTGCACCAGGAGGTGTTGGTAAAATGACGCTTCCCCCTGCCTGTAAAACGTGCGTCGCGTATGGTCGGCGCAGGTAATCGGGCGGAGTATCGATCAACACCACATCGTAGCCGTCAAGTGCGATAATTCCCTGATACAGCCCTTGCCAATCGGGTAAGCGTATATCATTTTCGGCGCGGGCAACAGCATGTGAACCGATGAGAAGGTCGATCCGTCCCCAACCATGCTGATTGGCACGAGTGTGTTCAGGTTGGAAAATAAACGGTTTAATACTGGTCGGATTCCAATGTGATGGACCGCGCTGCACCAGATGCAGATACGATGGCGCACTGGCCGGAATACGAAATGCGGGCACCAGACCGGGGTTCGAGATGTCGCTATCCCATACCAGCACATCAAGACCGCGCCGCCGCAGACCTTCCGCGAGAACACAGGTCGCAAAGGTCTTCCCGATACCACCTTTAGCCGCACCGATAGCAATGACCGGCAGGCGGTGGACGCCACTACCGCGACGACGACCAATTTGTGCGCCGATCCAGTCGGCCAGCACCGCCGGGTTGCGTTCACCGGTTGCCGGTATACCGGCGGCCAGTGCATCAGGCAGCGCCGACCGTGCCGGACCGGCCAGACCTAACATCACCCGTGCGCCAACTTGCTGAGCGCGAGCGGTTATATCCCACAGCTCGGCCAAGGGAGTACCGCGACTATCATCAATGTAAATAGCATCTGGCGGACGGGCGCCGGTCAACAAGCGCTGGACCTGATCGATGCGCGATGGCGCCAGCACGGCTACGTCTCGTAACTGCTCGACCTCTGCCTGTAATCCTTCGATGGCGCTAAAGATAATAAGTTCCATGGTGCTACTCCGTTAATGTAGATCATTGCTATGCCTACGGTACTGACAGTTCACCATCAGCGTCCAAATCACATCCGACCAAGCCCCCAGGCTGCGTTCACATAACCGGCGCGTGCGAGGCGATCGCTGGCACGGTCATAGCGGAAGAGAGGGTTGGTTGGAAACGGATCACCACTCTGCCCCTGCGCACCCTGGGGCAAAACCTCTTCAACAGCCAACACTCCACGCTTGCCATTTGGCGTCCGCCCAATTTGCACAACCAGCAAATTGACCGCATCGGACGTAATCAGACCGCGCACAATCTGGGCAGCAGCCTGACCGGCGCCGGTTGTTTCATTCGCCAACCCAATCAGTGCCATTCGTTCAAGATTACGCAGAGCGCCCTGTACTGTAGCAGCGTGGATCGTCCCTAACCCCGGATGACCGGTCGCAGCAGCCTGCAACAACGCCATTGCTTCCCCTCCACGTACCTCACCGACGATGATGTAGTTGGGCTTCTGACGTAACGCAAAGGTAACGGCGCGGCTGAATCCACCGGTTTCAGGTGGCGCTTCGATATGCAGGCTATTTGCACTGCGCGGCAGCTCACCACCATCTTCAATAATGACCAGTCGCATGTGTTTCCCGATAGCCTGCATGAGTGCAGCGGCCAGCGTTGTCTTACCACTCCCGGTTGGACCGGCGATCAGAATTGATGCACCACCGTTAAGGGCAGCCAGCAACAGATCACTCGCTTCACGTGAAATTACCGCACTCTGCACCAGATCATCAATGGTCGTCCACCGTTCGGGCAGTAACCGAATGGCAAGGCTGGGGCCAGCGGGTGAGGCGTGCCGATCCGTTATTGCATAGCGCAAACCATCGACCACTCCCTGCATAAATGATGAGAATGGTTGATCCGGAGGAATATCGTGGCTCCGCCAGACAAGCTGGCGCTGCGTCCAATCGATCCACGCCGGATGAACCATGACTCCGGTGTTGACCATCATACCGCGTTGGACAACGAAAAAGGGTGAATCGGCCGGACCGTTGAACAGGATGTCAGAGACGCCATGCTCTGGATCGCGCCAGATTTCAAGTGGGCCGTACCAGGCCACGTCGCGCCAACGGATGGTACTGCTAAAACCGAGACGGGCAAACGCCTCTGTTGGCGGCAGATACCAACCATCGCGGAAACGCCCACTGCGCACTAACATGCGCAACTCTTCAGTGATAGCCTGACCATCTTCCGCTATTGGCGATGATGGATGCATAAGCGTATCCCAGTTCGAGGACATATAACCTCCATGAAAAGAATGGTTCGGAATGGTGATGATCAGCTCGTTATCGGCATCTGAATCGATCGCACTGCGTGATGAGCGAGAGCGGTTCGTGATCGCTCTCGCCATCGCTTGCGATTACGGTTGCGCTTCATCAGATAATGAGGTCGTTGAGGTTCCCAATTCCTCGACCGTGATCTGCCCAATATCGAGCCGGTCAAGTGCTGGCAAAACCGGCGAATCACTCCCGTAACGCTCACCCCACAATGGGAGACCGGCTGCCTGCAACGCCCAAAGCGTATGCGACTGATAAGGAGTCAGTTCAAGATAAGCGGTACCTGCTTCAGTATCGACGTAGAGCACACGCACGCCGCTGAGCAAACGACAGGCGTAAGGGCGTGGTTGCAATGGCGAGGATGGTGGCACGACCGTGGGTTGACGACCTTCAGCCGCACTTCGGGCCTGATCGCACACATCAGGAGAGCCATTTGGATCGTTGAAACCGATATTAATGCGGTCGCGATGGGTTAACGGCCCAATCGTCTCTGTGCTGAATGGCATTGCGACCATTCCCGGCGTCAATGCTTCACCGTTGGGATAGACCGGCTGTGTTGGCGCGTGTTCCATCAACATCGATGGTTGTAACAGATCGTTGACTGCCAGATGTCGGGCGGCATATTGCCCGATAGCCAGCGTTGGCGAACTGATTCCGGTAAGCTGTACCGGTCGATGACGCGGCAGCAATACAACCGTGAGATCATCGGCACTGATGCGTTGTCCATAAGGCACCTCACGTGCCAGAATAACGACTGGCTCGGTACGGCTGGCTTCAAGGAAAGCAAACACTGTAAAAACCGCAGTAATGATGACGCCGAGGCCGATTAAGATTGCCGGCAGAGGATTGCTTCGACGACGGGACAGTGCCTGATTAAGAGTGCCAATGGCTGACATACAAATGCTCCTTCTGTTGCAGCGTTATGGTTGAGCTAAGCGATCAATCGTGTCGGCAGCACGGATACGTGGCGTGATGGTTCCCAAACCGAACAATCCACGTAACGTTGGTTGCAGTTCGGCGCAGAGGAGAGGTGAAGCGGTTGTTACATTGGCACAGGTTCCTCCTTTGGGTAAGACGGTCCAACGCACGGCGGTAGCGATAGTGACAGGATCGTGATCGGTTAGTGAGGCAGTTCGTAAGTTGGCAAGCAGGAATTGATGAGCTACGTTAACAATTGCTGCACACTGACCGGGCTTTTGCACGGTGACCGCGTAACAGGTCCGGTTACCGCGTAGCGTCTGGTCATTACGCGCCAACGCAGCATAATCGATCTGCTGGACAGCCGAGCGGGTTGCCTGCTGTAAGGCGTCTTCCAGCAGCGCCACTGCCAGCCAGAGGTTGGTGACTTCAATCACGACCAGGGTAAATAGCGTCAAGGCCGGTAGCATCAGCGCTAATAGTGGCAGGGCCTGACCAGGATCGCGATGAGACATAGTCTTCTCCTACTGTTGATCACGCTCGGCAGCACGAGTGGCACTGGCCCGCACCACAATCTCATCACCGAAAGGTAGGAGAGCAGTCGGTGCCCACAGGGCAACACGGTAGCGTATCTCGACGGTGATTGGGTCGTAACGCCGACAAGGCCGATTCGGACACGAGATCACAACCTCGCCAGTCTTTGGGTCAATGCCTAGACTGCCACTCAATTCTCGATAAGCAGCCGTCTCGGTCGCCGTCCGATTACCACCCGTCAGCGCTGCCTGATGCACCGCCGCACGAACAGCCTTATTGACGGCATAGTGGGTCAGGATGATCTGACCAACGATGAACAACCCGATCACCAATGTCAGCAGGATCGGTAATGCCAGCGCCATTTCGATCAGGGTCTGGCCAGAAAATCGGTGATGGTGCATAACACCCCCTTTCAAGACAAAGCTGCATCATCCTTGAGCACCGCAGAATGCCTCACTCTATTCGATTCGGAGTCGGTGTGTCATCATCAGGTTTGCACCTGACGGCATCTGCGCGCTCAGGCAAGATCACGACACATCAGTTCGAGCATCGGGTTTATCGCGACGAATGAACGATCGCTTTTGAATCCTCTGCACGCACTCAGGCTCGCGAGTTGTTTAACCCACTCACCCCACGTACAGCGGAGGTGGTGAACGATTACATTGCATAGCCATGAACCTGCTCACTTACTCTCAAATACTCGTCCCTCAACTGCCTGGCGCTACCAGAGATCGTGGGGCAAGCAATGTCACATCGATCTGACCGGTGATAATCTGGCGGGCGGGATCAGGTAACGGCACAACCGGTATCGGTGGTAACGGTACCCCACCAATACTGCCTGGCGCCTGATTGACAATCTGAACTTCAAGCTCTACCTGAATGGTCAGTCGCGCCTTTTCAAGCACCTCAGTAGCATAGAGGTAGACATCAGCTCGCATTGACGGAAGCGGTGGGCGACTCCAGTAGAGATGAATCTGATCGTCGAGATCACGTTCGCGCAGCCCACTGGCGCTGAGTTGATCACGGTTTTGACCACCGAGATAGCGGTAAACACAGCCACTCAGAAGCTGCGGTGTTAGCGATGGGCGCGCTCCCGGTCGGCAACCACCCACACCACGACTATCGCTCGTTCGTGGATCGAAACGCTGACCGCCTACCTCAACCGCAACCAGACTCCAGCCAACAACCCGCACCTGGTAGGCGTAGGGCCACGGCAGTGGTTCATCGGCGAATGTCAATGAGCCGATTTGCGGCGTCAGATCGAGTACCTCACCACTCGGCCAGGCAATGTGTGAACCATCAGAGAGATAGACACCGTTGGTTTGACTGGCATCACGAGTAGCCGGATCGAGGGTCGAACGAATGGCCACCCGCAGATCACCGGTCGCCGTACCAATCGTGGTTGGCGGAGGAACGACCTGAATAGAAAGGGAGGCAACATTATCAACCGGATCATCGCCGGGTGTTGTAGTGGTAATGCGAGTCAGAGCGGGTAAAACTGTTCCGGCAGGCACCTTTGTCTGAACCACCACCTCAATCCGTGCCGCAGTTTGTGGCGCCAGCGTAGCCAAATCCCAGCGTAAGCGACGCCCATGCTGACCGGTAGGCGGTAAGCTGGCTCCCACCAGTTGCACGTCTGCCGGCAATTCAAGTTCGAGAACAGTATGCTCAGCAGCCCGTGTCTGCACCGGACGACGGCGGTAAAGATTACCGTACTCAATGGTGTAGGCAAAGACACTCCCCTGGCCGATAATGCTGCCAGGCGCGTACAGTTGCACGAACGGATTTGGACGCACGATCGCCACTGTCGCACTAGCCTGATTATCATGCTGATAGATAGAGAGTTCGGGCGTCGTTGTCGTAATAGTAGCAGTCGCACTCAATTGATCGGCGTTGATAGCAGCCGGTACCGCCAGCTCTAGCCGTAGTTGATTATCGGTGGCCGGCGCCAGATCACCGAGTGCGCAAACAAGTTGACTACCATCACGCTGGCAGAATGTTGGATAGTTCGTAAGAGAGGTAGTAGTCGGTAGTTCTACGGTGAGGGTTGCATTGCGTGCAATGCCATTTCCGTGATTCCGATAAGAAACCTGCAACGTGCTCAGCTCGCCAGCGGCTGCCGGAGCCGGGACAAAGGCCAGAGTGACTGCCGGATTGGGGTGCAGGTAGAGTGTACTGACAGTTGCAACATTATCGGACGGTTCATCGCCAGCAGTGGTCGTGGTAACGGTCACCCGATTATCAAAGCGGTCGATCACACCGATACGTGGTCTGGTCTGAAGACTGATCGTAACCTCCTGACCAGGTGCCAAACTACCGAGATTGCAACGAAGGGTACGATCTGCACCTTCGTAACGACAGGCCCCGGCAGGCGCGCGAAGGATGCTGACAAAATCAAGCTGCGGCGGCAATGGATCACTGACAACAACATTGGCAGCGGCTGCACTCCCCTGATTGACAACTTGCAGCGTATAGAGCAGGTGATCGCCACTTAGGACGGTCACCGGCGCTGATTTGCTGATCCGCAGCTCGGCTCGTGTTAAACGAGTGTATTGTGTCGCACTATTATTGGTCTGGTTTGTATCAGGAGGACTTGCACTGATCGCAGCCGTTGCGCTAACGGTTTGGCTCAGGGAACGACCAATCGTTATCGGGGTACGCACACGCACATCAATCGTGCCAGTACTATTTGGATGGACACGGCCAATCTGCCAGGCCAGTACCGATCCCTGTTGAGTAACCGGTCGACTGGTATCTAACAAACTCATTCCGTTCGGTAATGTCATGTGTATGGCAACGTTGGTCGCCGTGACCAGACCGGTATGACGATAGCTGATGGTGTAACGCAACTCATCGCCGACCACCACCTCCGTTGGCGCACGTAGTTCAATACTCAGATCCATCTGTGGCTGTAAGGATGTCAGCCCAACATCAATGTCTGATCGAATCACGCCGCGATCAATCGCTAACGGCAGACTAAAACCACTCTGCTCATCAATATCGCTATCGCGTTGGGCATCGCCACCACGTCCAGATGGCGCGAAGGCATAACCTTCTGGCAAGTTAACGACAACTCGATACTGACCGGGCTCGAGGTTGGTAAAGCTGTAACGCCCTTGAGCATCGCTCACTGTTGTGCGTGGATACACATGTACAGAAGGCGCCGAGCCAGAAACTCGCTCTATCCGTATCGGAATACCGGCAATACCCGGCTCGTGAGGGTCTTGCACACCGTTACGATTGACATCATGCCAGACCAGATCACCGATTGCCGCCGGTTGAAACTGACGAGTCAGCCCAATATCGACATGCTGTACCCGTTCTGCACGGAGTGGCAATGGCAGCGCACGCCCCGTCACCCCGTTACCGGTATGACGACCGGCGAACTCCACGACACCGAAGATCGGATGCGCATCGCTATCGCGGGTATCATCGGCGTCGGCATCGATTGGGGCATAGACCATACCGGCCAATGGCTGACCGGACAGAAACTCGGTTGGCGCAACACGCAGATACAAGGCCCGGTTCGGGGGCACTGCAACTGTGTAGCTCCCATCAGCGGCGGTAATGACACTTCCCAACGGAACTGTACGCTCCGGCTCCAGAATCTCAACTTTTACCCCCGCCAACGGTGGTTCACCAGCCTCGCGTACACCATTACCGTTGACATCGTGCCAGAGCTGACCACTCACGAACGCATAGGTACATAGAAGTTCGAGATCGCCAAGGGAAGTCGACTTACCACTCCCAGGTGGAATGAGGGTAATCGCTCGAAATGGATGCGGCTGATTCGAGGTGTAGAGCATCAGTCCAGAAGCATTATCACCGAGCAACGAAGTAGCGACGATCGTTTCTGTGCCGTTTTGATTAGGAATAGCCAGCAGGCTACCCATGTGATTTTCGACATGGGCTGCTCTATCACCAGGAAAGCCATGCAGATGATCATTCAACCAGTCGCTAGGATTGGCTTTCATCTTGTAAGTGGGATTGCGAATATGCACTTGATCGAACCGGTACGTAGAAAAAACTTCCAGTATCCACTGACCATCACTATTTCGCCGATAGTTCAGCGAGTCTCCTTGCGCAGTAGCGTTGTAATGACCCACCGGCGGTTTGCCAAAAAAGGTCAAATCACCAATTCGATCACGTAAACCGAGGCGGAGAAATTGACCATCAGCACTAAACTCAATGTCTGTCAGGAATGGTTGTGCATCGAGAATTGTTTGAAATTTACGATAAATGGGAAGCTTCGCCAGATTCTCGTTCCAAGGATTCCATCCGGTAATTTTATTCTCTGGTTTCAACTGTTTCAGCGTATCAAGATAGGTCGAGACTGCAAACCGCTCATTGAAAAAGTAGGTAATGAGGGGCTGATGCAGGACAACTTGCCAGCTATTCTGCAACATGTGCCACTCTAGCACGAACACTTGTGGTTTACCATCAGACGGCGCTGTGTCTGTAACTCCTACCATCAACCTAGGGCTGCCAGTTATTGGATCAAGGCCTGGCGCAAACTCGAGCGCAAATGGCCGCAGATTCGCCACCGTTTGTTGATTGGCGCTAATATGCTGAAAGGGGATTGGTATCGGTGATAGACGTTGTGGAGTTTCGCCAGTAATGTCGTACCGTTCAAGCTGACGGGTGTTGAGATTGACGATAAACAGAGTAGTACCATCCGGGCTAATTTCCATATCACCGAGGCCACTCTTACCTACTACGGCTAGAATGTGGGTATCGTCACGATCATTTGTTGGGCGATCTAAGCCGGTATTAGGGACAGTGAACGATGGACGCCATTGACCGTCGTTGAAGCGGTATTCGTAGACACCACCAGGGCCGAGTGGACCATAACTGGTAAAGCGACGGGTAAAGGCAGCGGCAAACAGACGGCGAATCCCACTGATCGCACCATCGTCATAGGCCAGACCGTATACCGAGCCAATGCCACTATTGTTAGCAATCCGTCGATTGTAGCCACCATTCGTCGTACCGATCGGCGCCAGCATCTGTTTGACACCGCCCACAGTAACCCGCACCAGCGCCGGATCATTAGCTGCAACCGGAGTGTAAATCGTATCGGCAAAACAGGTGGTTGCCAGATCAAGATCACCGTTCAGGCACGGTACCGCACTGGCAAAGCCGTTTGTGCCAGGCTGTGCTTTAACCGGTGGTGACGGTAACGATGGCAGCAATAGGAGCATTATCAGCGTAATCAAGACAGAGATCCGACCGCTGTGCAAGAACCGGGGCAATGTCATTGCAGCGTCTCCTTCATCGCTTTCAAGCACGCCCTCACCCAGAGCGCCACCAGTAGTAGCACCCAGCGAGGGACTTTTCAGTTGCTAAGGAAAGTACTTACCGTCCGATGAAAGGGATATGTACGATATGAGGAATCGAAGTACTATTCAGTTGAATCGGTGTGATAGGTTGGCCGTTACCGGCTCGATCAAACACCCTAACCTGGAGGGTATGCGCCTGGTTGGGTACTGCCCCCAACGCAACTGCCAATTGATAGGGAGTGCCATCACTGACAAGGGCGGCTGTTGTTACGGCCTGTACTTCATCATCGGTCAGAATGTGGAAAACCGGGGCGCCGATGGTTGTTCCATCACGGGCCAAAAATTGCCATTCGACAGCCCTCGGCAAGGGTGCATACGCATCGGCAAACTGCCCGCTCATGATCAGCCGGGTAGACTGATCGGTCGTCTCTACTGTGGCATTGGTATTGGTAAGTACAGGTGGCGTCACATCACGGGTGACAACGAAGTCAATCTGCCGGGAGTTTGTTATACGTTCACCATTGACCACAACCGTAGTCACGATTTCCCCCTCACGTTCGGGTAAGGGAAAGTCTCGCTGAAACTCCTCCTGTGGGCTAAGCGAGAAATCGTGAAATACAATACCGGGTTCGTACCAGATCGCTATATACCCATCGTGTCCGCCCGAATGGTTTATTACTCGTAGGGTCACGTGATCACGGTTAGTATAATAGTTCATAGCCCGTTCGGGCGACACAATTTCAATCGTCACCTGAATCGGTGGAGCTTTAATAAACGGTGCACTGAGCGAAATAATTGTTCCATCAAGATCGCGTAGCTGAACATAGACGATCGGCGGATCCTGACTCAGATCTTCATCAGTAATCGTCAGACAACGTGTGGCTGTGCCATCCTGAACCGTGAACCACAGCCAACGCTGATCGTCGGTTGGTTCTTGATTCCAGCGCCAGCGCACTGCGTCAATGGTTGATGGAAGATTGGTAAAGAAGCCATCAACACACCAGCCTACATCAATATAGTTGTCTAACTCCAAATGTGGTTGCCCCGACTGTGCAGCGAGTGGTTGCGTGCACAACAAGAGAATCCATACCAGCCACAATGAGCGGAATCGATTATGCAGACGCATGATGTATCTCCCGTTAGTGAGTAAGAATGTACTGAGCAACGTCGCGACCGAGTGCCATACCTTGCATACCGTCCATCACCCAATGCACACCACCTATGATGCGCGAGCGAGTGGCATCGGCAGCCTGTGCGACTAACATATCTTTATGCTTTGGAAAGGCTATCATCAGCACATTCGCGGCCGCCGAGCTAAATGCAGCATGGCCTGATGGATACGATGGGTGTGGCGGTGTCGGCACCGTTGGCCGCCAATCCGATTCGATCAGAGCCATCCATTGCTCTGGACGGACAAAACCGTAGAGATACTTGTTGTGCCAGCAGACAACCGCCGTGTCGTGCATCGTCACGCCAAGATACGCGAGAAGAGAAGCCGTCTGCACCTCATCAAGATTACCGACCACGGCCATCGTGATAGCCGTTTCAAACCACAAACCAGGAACAGTGACTGTACCAACGTCAGCATGCCATTTCCACGCCAGTTCTCGATGCTCATCGGTAATTACTTGTTGAGCTGCCAGAAATGTTGTTCGCTCTTTTTCCATGCTGTCACTCGCCCAGTCAGGAGGCGGTGGTAGAATGATCGCATCGCCAGAAGGGATCAGCACCGTTTTTACATCTCCCCAGTGTGGATCAAGGGGTAACTTGTCGGTATACCAGGCCCCTACTGCCGGTAGTGTTACTTCCCGAACGGCATCACTGCCATCAGCTTGTGCCCATGTCACAACCTGCTCACCAACCGCACGCCCAATTTGAAAGCTCCGTTCAAGCTGCACGGCTGGTACCGGCTCTCTACGCCACAATCCGTACCAGCGTGCGTCGTAAACAGACCGATCAATATTGTCGCTATGTTGCGGATGCAGGTAGCGCAGTACCGGCCAGGCAGCACCGGCCAACAACGCCACCTGATCAATCGTTTCTTTTGCCTCAGACCCGACCACAAGTGCATCGTTTAGCGCCACCGAAACCAACATCAGCTCACGGGCCGCTCGCGTTGGCGGTAGCCCATCACGGGCAATGTAGCGCAGAGCGGTTTTGATCCAGTCGGTCGTAAATCGGTGGACGATACCGGTGGCTGGTACTGAGGGAAGATTTTCAGGTACGTGATCACTGGCTACCGTTGACAGCACCTCTGCTGCATCGTCGATGAGCCAGAGGCGCGGCTCAAGAAGGTTGTTGAAACCGCTAACCGATGCACGAGTGCTGGCAGATGTGCTCTGGTTCGATGTAGGAACAGGCATCGGCGAGACAGCACAGGCAGTCAGGAGAACGAACAGGATGCACAGTTGAACGATTCGCATAAGCACCTCATTGCTAGAAACGTGTCTATTTATAAAACCGTATGAGATGCCAAAAAGATACGCAGAAATTTGCACGAATTTTGCAAATTGAGGTACCGAGTGCCGGTAAGGGGTAGGGGTTGGCGGAGTTTTCGGCTTCGGGTTGCATCTGATAAGCAAATGGTTCAAAAACGGAGTGCCACCGACGAGCGTCACGCATCTGCTGACGGTGAACCCTGACCTGTGCGGTTTCCCTGGGAGCGCAGTCTGTTGGCTTATGTGCTGCGCTAGAACTTGCGCTCGTCGCCGGAGCACGCGATGAGGACCGATTTGGAACCCACCCCCACCACGCGGTGACGAGCACGATCGGAGAGACCATTGGGGGTGGAACCCAAACGTTCGTAGGAATGGGGAGGCGCAGAGAGCATTGGAAGCTCTCTCTCGCTTACTATCTCTGTCGCCACTACTCGCCAGGGAAAGAACGTTGCCCCTACACCCGACGCCCGAACTGCCGTTCAAGTTGGGCAGGCGTCATGAGGATCATTGTCGGACGACCGTGCGGACAGGTTCGCGGACTGACACACCGTTCAAGTTGCTGCAACAATTGACGCATTTCATCATGGGAGAGGGGCTGGCCGGCGCGCACTGACGTGTGGCATGCCAGCGTAATCAACATCGCTTCATGCCACTCTAGCGGGCTACTCCCGCCGCGTCCGGCAAGATACTCGACAATCTCGTGAATTGCCTGTGCTAACTCATCGGTCGGCAGAGTCGCCGGTATTGCGCGAACCAGGACACCAGTTCCCCATGGTTCGATCACAAATCCCCATTCAGCTAATCGATCAGTATTCCCCAGCAGAAGCGCACTTGCTTCTGGGCTAACCTCAACGGCCTGGGGAATAAGTAACTGTTGCGACTCGACGGCGCGCTGAGCGTACTGGTTCATTAACTTCTCGTAAGTGATGCGTTCGTGCGCTGCATGCTGGTCGATCAGGTACATCCCTTCGGGTGCTTCAGCCACGATGTAGGTTAACCCTACCTGCCCAACCACCCGCAATGGTGGCAGCGCAGCAGTCGTAGTCGGGGTTGAAGTTGGAGGCGACAGCGGACGGTTTGGATCATCAAGCACAGGGGCGTCCATTGGCATCTGCAACGGAGTATCTGGCATGGTTGCCGACGATCCCGCATCCCAGCGTGATCGGTCACGATCCCAGGCCGAAGCGCCACCCCCCCACGCCGACGGCGTTGTGCTCGCTTCCTGACCCAGCCGACGCAACTCAAAGCGTCGCTGGACTGTCGCCGGATCAGGGGCTTCCCAAGTCGGGACTCCGGCTCCACTGATCAGGGCGTCACGAATAGCTCGTCCCAAGACACTGTAGACATGGGCAGCATAACGGAACTTAACCTCGCTCTTTGTCGGGTGTACGTTCACATCGATAGCCGCCGGATGCACGCGCAGATCGAGAATGACTATCGGAAAACGCCCCTTCATTAACATGGTGTGATAAGCATTTTCGACCACTGCCGCCAATGCTCCACGCGGTTGCAAGGCGCGCCGGTTGGCGAAGAGTGACAGATAGTTGCGCGAGCTGCGGGTCAGTTCTGGTGGTGAAATGAGACCACTCACGGCCACCCAGGTCTCATCGGCGCCAGCCTCTGCCTGTACCGGTAACAACGCTTTGCCCACTTCTAGCCCATATAGCTCGACAGCCACCGCCCGTAGATCACCATCGCCGCTAGTTTGCAATGCCATGCGTCCATCAATGAGCAGCGTAAAACTGACTTCAGGGTACGCCAGAGCGTATTGCTGCACAACCGCACTGATGGCACTGGTTTCAGTTGCTTCAGAGCGGAGATACTCGCGACGGACAGGCGTATTGTAGAAGAGGTTCCGTACCGTGATCGTCGTACCCACCGGACAACCACATGGCAGGCGAGATTGTACTTCACCGCCGGCAATACGCAGTTCAACTCCAAGCTCGGCATCAGCGACCCGGGTTACGCAAATAACCTGCGCGACACTGGCAATACTCGGCAATGCCTCACCGCGAAAACCTAATGTCCGAATCGCCCACAAGTCATCAGCCGAGCTGAGTTTGCTGGTTGCATGGCGGGCAAAGGCCAGTTCAACCTCATCGGCCGGGATACCACACCCATCGTCTTGGACACGAATCTCGCGCAAGCCACCACCACGCACCTCGACCAGAATTCGTCGCGCCCCGGCATCGAGAGCATTTTCCAGCAGCTCCTTTACAACCGAGGCCGGTCGTTCAACGACTTCGCCGGCGGCGATCTGCGCGGCAATGGTTTCATCAAGCAGACGAATGGGCATACAGCATCATCCGGTGTCTTATAAGCCAGATGCGATTGTGCACCAAGAACGAGACAACGTTCGCGCTGCGATGATCAGATAATCAAACAAACGTTCGGTTATTATTCTACCACGTTTTATCGCTGTCTATTCACACAAGCAGCAAATATCCGAATCAGCGAGTCTCAGTTGGGATGATGGTTGCTGGAACGGTGATCGTTGGAATCGGCGTAGCAGTGACAACAATCGTTGGTGAACTGAGCAAGGGGACGGGTGAAGGCTTATCGTTTACCAGAATCGAAACGGCCAGGCTTATCAGCAAAACAAACACCAGAACAGCACCTCCCAAACCGATCGGTGAAAGGGGTCGTGCCATTGGTGGTGTTGTCGGCCCTGCTACTACAGCGACCGTCCCGGTCGACACATCACTTACCGTCGGCTCAAGACTATCAACTTGAGCAACAACGACCGTAATATTATCAGGACCACCCCGCTTATTTGCTTCATCCACCAGCCGTCGGGTAGCAACGTCGAGAGGGTGCATACTGACAATCGCTGCGATCTCATCGTCAGTCAGCAAACCATGCATCCCATCTGTCGAGAGCACAATGGTGTCACCCGACAAAAGAGGTTCGCGAAAGAGATCAACCTCCACGTGGGATTGATGGCCGATAGCGCGGGTAATGATATTGCGGATCGTTGACGTGCGGGCCTGCTCGGCAGTGAGGAGACCAGCAGCCACCTGATCGCCGATCAGCGAATGGTCATGTGTCAGTTGACGAATCTGACCTTCACGCACCAGGTACGCCCGGCTGTCACCGACATTCGCAACGTAGAGGGTGTTATGCCAGAAGAATGCCGCTACCGCCGTGGTGCCCATCGTGCCACGACCTTCTTGATATACCCGCTGGTTCGCAGCGATAAAGGCCTGGCGCAACCCCTCAGCCGGATCGCTATTTGGGCGAAAAGATTCGATGATCGTCTCGACCGCTAACTTGCTGGCGACTTCACCGGCGAGATGACCACCCATTCCGTCACAGACAACGAGCAGCGTGCCCTGGTCGATCTCAGCACTCCCGAAAGCGTCTTGATTAACCTCACGCCGCTGACCAACATCGGTTCGGCCATTATATCGCACACGCATTGGCGACTCCATTGCCTCAATGCCTGCCATCATTACAAACGTCGTTTACAGACGCTCTCAGAGCGTGATCGAAAACTCGCATTTCTCATGAGGCTCGTACCGTGCATCTGCAACCATTGTTCTGTTCCGCCAAGCACCGCACGTTCCCGCTGCCGAGCGGGCTGCCCTCACCCCCGGCCCCGCTCCCGCGCTGCGGGCTGCCCTCACCCCCGGCCCCGCTCCCGCGCTGCGGGCTGCCCTCACCCCCGGCCCCGCTCCCGCGCTGCGGGAGAGGGGTGATCTAAGAGGAAGGGGCCAAGGGGAAGGTGAGGACCGCCAGGCGTGCTCCGCAGTATTGGCCCTGAAACCGTTGCAACCCTGTTCCAGCGCGTCGCAGAGACGTATGCCTTGCCCACCAGCGTTCCCCGAAACACTCTATGACATACCATTGTCGAGCCTCATCAAAAGCCAGATTATTGATCATGCTCTCAGTATGACTGACCACCATCATCCCTCAATCCCTTCCGTGCCACAGAGGTGGGAGGAAGCGGAGATCGAATAGGAGATGCAATATGGAGCCTGGTTTGCAGTTATTAGCAGCAGTATACCATACTCTGCCGGTTGTGCATGGCGTAGCCATTTCATGGTACTATTAGGGCAAAGAATGTTTGATTAAGCAAGGATTCGTCTATGCCCAACATTGATTTCACCCGCTACTACCGTCCACACGAAGTTGAAGCCGCGTTGAAAGCCTGGGCCGAGGAGTATCCCAACCTGTGTTCGTTACAAAGCATTGGCACCAGCTATGAAGGCCGTCCGATCTGGTTAATGACCCTGACCAATCGGGCGACCGGACCCGACGACGAGAAACCGGCATTCTGGCTTGATGCCAACATTCATGCCACCGAAGTCACCGGCTGTATGGGTGCACTCCACGTGATCCAGACCGTCCTGAATGGGTATGGTCATGATCCCAACCTGACTGCCTTGCTCGACGAACGTGCTCTGTACATTGTACCCTGTCTCAATCCTGACGGTATGGAGCAAGCGTTAACATCACCGGTCTACGTTCGTTCAGGAACCCGTCGCTACCCATTCACCGACGAGCGTGATGGTCTGTACCCGGCCGACATCGATGGTGACGGTTTGATTTTACAGATGCGGATTGTTGACCCTGACGGCGGGTGGAAGGTAAGCGAGCGTGATCCGCGGCTGATGCGCCGCCGTGCTCCCGATGAACGTGGTGGAACCTACTATCGCGTCTACACTGAGGGATTGATCCGCAATTTCGATGGCTACGAGGTCAAGATTGCACCACCAGCACAAGGATTGGATTTCAACCGCAATTTTCCCTACATCTGGGCGCCTGAGGGCATTCAACCGGGGGCCGGTCCCTTCCCGACCTCAGAACCCGAAATTCGCGCTGCTGTTGCATTTCTCACCTCACATGTAAACGTCAGTGGCGCTATCTCGTATCATACCTACTCTGGCGCTATTCTACGCCCTTATTCTGACAAGCCCGACGATCAGATGCCTATTGACGATCTGTGGACATACAAAGAGTTGGGGAATCGTGGTCAGGAGATCACCGGCTACAAACACGTTTCCGTCTATCACGGATTCCGCTATCACCCGCGTGAAGTGATGCGCGGTGCATTTGATGATTGGGCCTATGAACAGCTCGGTATCTTTGCCTTTACGGTCGAACTCTGGGATATGATCGGCGAGGCGGGGATTAAAGATCGTGATTTCATTGAATGGTTCCGCGATCATCCAGAAGAGGATGATTTGAAATTGCTGCGTTGGAATGATGAGCAGCTCGGTGGAGCCGGTTTTGTCAACTGGCGTCCGTTTAACCATCCACAACTAGGGCCGGTGGAGATTGGCGGATGGATCGAACGGCGAACCTTTGGCAATCCACCAGAGCAGTTCTTACTACGAACTCTAGAGCCGAATACACGTTTTGTGCTCGCCTTCGCCCAAACCGGGCCGCGTCTCGAATTACGCCACGTGCAAGCCGAAGCGCTCGGTGGCGATCTCTACCGTTTACAGGCAGTTGTGGTAAACAGTGGCTACCTCCCGACCTACGGTAGCCGGAAGGCTTTGGAAGTGAAAGCTGTACGACCTATCGAGGTTGAAGTAGTACTGCCGGAGGGGGGTGAGATAGTAAGCGGCGAACGTCGCCAAGAGATCGGTCAACTTGAAGGCCGGGCTAATAAGCGCGCTTTGTGGGGCGGTAATTTTCCTACTGACCATTTGCGACGCTTAACCTGGACTGTTCGCGCCCCAGGTGGGAGTAGCGTCACGGTGATTGCTCGTTCGCAACGGGCCGGTACCGCTCGTGCTACTGTGAATTTGTGATGTATGTGATGTAGATGTTGGGGCGCAGCGGTGCTGCGCCCGTTCCTTGTGATAGGCGCCCATCACCGCCCGCTTCACCATCAGTACCGCCTGCAACCAGTTTGACACATCCGGTTGAGCAACGTACAATCAAGAAGCAGAATCTACTGAACATCGTCATACACACCGGACACACCATCATCGGAAGTGCACTGGTGTGGACTAATTTGTTGTGTCAAACACCTGATTACTCTTGAAAAGCGCTTATCAGGTTGAGGAGGATACATTTCATGACCGTCAAGGAGTCACGCACGCGCGCTCGCCGCACGGCTACGAAAACAAAGTTCGATCTAGCCGCAATTGGCGAAGGTCGGCGCCGAGTTATCATTGAGGCGGTTGAACCAACTATCGATGGTGGACGTTATCCGGTGAAGCGGATTATTGGTGACACTCTCACCGTGAGTTGCGATCTCTTTGCCGACGGTCATGATGAGGTGGCAGCAGTTGTCCGCCATCGCCCGGTAGGTTCCAAAAGCTGGCACGAAGCACCGATGCGCATGCTGGTCAACGACCGCTGGGAGGGTCAGTTTACCCTGACCAGTATTGGTCGGCATGAATTTCAAATTGTAGCCTGGATTGACCGGTTTGCAACCTGGGTCCACCAACTGGAAAAACGACTGGCTGCCGGTCAGGATGTGCGGGTTGATTTGCAAATTGGTGCAATGCTGGTCGGTGAAGCAGCGCGGCATGCGAGCGGTGCTGATGCAGCCGTCTTGCACGTGGCCGAAGCCGCTTTGATGGCCGGTGATATTGAGACAGCATTTGCCGGTGAAATTCATTCGCTCGTGGCTGTTCATTTACCACGCCGGTTCGCGACCGAATCGGAGGTCTACCCGATAACGGTGGAGCGTGAGCGAGCACGCTTTTCGGCCTGGTACGAGCTTTTCCCGCGTTCGACAGCCGATGAACCGGGGCGGCACGGTACGTTCCGCGATGTCATTAAGCGGTTGCCGTATATCGCTGAACTCGGTTTTGATGTGCTCTACCTGCCGCCAATTCATCCAATTGGGTATACCTTCCGCAAGGGGAAGAACAATAGCCTCACCGCCGGGCCGAATGATCCGGGTAGCCCGTGGGCTATTGGCAATGCCGATGGCGGCCATATGAGTATCCATCCTGAATTGGGAACCCTGGACGATTTTCGCGCTCTGGTCACTGAAGCGCAGAAATATGGGATTGAGGTGGCTCTTGATATTGCATTTCAGTGCTCGCCTGATCACCCGTATGTGCGTGAACATCCAGAATGGTTCCGCGCCCGGCCAGATGGTACGATCCAGTACGCCGAGAATCCACCGAAAAAGTATCAGGACATCTACCCCTTCGATTTTGAATCGGATGACTGGCAGGGGTTGTGGCAAGAGTTACGCCGCATCTTTGAATTTTGGATTGAGCAAGGGGTGCGCATCTTCCGCGTAGACAACCCACATACCAAGAGCTTCCGCTTCTGGGACTGGTGCCTCAATTCGTTGAAGAGCAGCTATCCCGATCTGATCTTTCTCTCGGAAGCGTTTACCCGCCCGAAAGTGATGTACCATCTGGCAAAGATTGGCTTTACCCAGAGTTATACCTATTACACATGGCGCACCACCAAACATGAGCTAACCAGTTATCTGCTGGAACTCAATTCGCGCCCGGTCAGTGATTTCTTCATCCCGAATTTCTGGCCGAATACGCCTGACATCCTGACCCCTCAATTTTATACCGGTCAACGGGCGGTGTTTATGACCCGCGCAGCCATGGCGGCTACCCTCACCGCGAGCTGGGGAATCTATGGCCCGGCATACGAGTTGATGGAACACGTGCCGGTGGCCGGACGTGAAGAGTATATCGACAACGAAAAGTACGAGATTCGGTACTGGAACCTCAATGCACCACATAGCCTGCGACACTACATTGCGCAACTCAATCGCATCCGCCGCGAGCATCCGGCGTTACAACGCAATGATACATTACGCTTCCACCGGGTCGATATTGATTTTCACGAACACGAGTGGCTGCTGGCATATAGTAAGACCTCGACCGACGGCGAGGACATTATTCTGGTGGTGGTCAACCTCGATCCTGAACGCACTCATCGTGGTTGGGTGCAGGTACCACTGGCCGAATGGAATCTTAACGGTGTTTTCCAGGCCCACGACCTGTTGTCCGATGCACGGTATCCCTGGTCGGGTGAGTTTAACTATGTGGAATTAAGTCCGGCTGCGCCGGTGCATATCTTTTGTATTCGCCGGTTACGTCGTGATGAGCGTGGCTTTGAGTATTTCGCCTGATAATGGTGGATGAGGGAGTAGCATGAATCGTGTCCGTCCGGCCAAGACGCCGACTCTATTAGCTGATGATCCACTTTGGTATAAAGATGCGATCATCTACGAGTTGCATGTGCGTGCTTTTTGCGATAGCAACGGTGACGGTATTGGAGACTTTCCTGGCCTGACCAGCAAGCTCGATTACCTGCAAGACTTGGGCGTGACAGCAATCTGGCTGCTCCCGTTTTACCCCTCGCCACTCCGTGATGATGGTTATGATATTGCCGACTACACCAATATTCATCCTAACTACGGCACGCTGTCCGACTTTAAAGTTTTTATCCGTGAAGCGCATCGCCGTGGGCTACGAGTGATCACCGAGCTGGTCTGTAATCACACCTCAGACCAGCATCCCTGGTTCCAACGTGCGCGACGGGCGAAACCCGGCACGTCAGCACGCAATTTTTACGTCTGGTCGGATACACCTGACCGGTATAAAGATGCGCGGATTATCTTCAAAGATTTTGAGACCAGCAATTGGACGTGGGATCCGGTCGCTCAGGCCTACTACTGGCACCGTTTCTACAGTCATCAGCCTGATCTTAATTTTGAAAATCCGGCAGTACAGCGTGCTGTTTTTAAGGCGATGGAGTTCTGGCTCGATCTGGGTGTTGATGGCATGCGTCTCGATGCGATCCCATATCTCTACGAAGCCGAGGGTACAAACTGTGAAAACCTGCCAGAAACCCACGCCTTTCTCAAACGGTTACGCCGCCACATGGACGAAAAGTACCACGGGCGTATGTTTCTGGCCGAAGCCAACCAGTGGCCAGAAGATGCGGTGGCCTACTTTGGTGATGGCGATGAGTGCCATATGGCCTTCCATTTTCCGGTGATGCCACGCCTTTTTATGTCGGTACATCTTGAGGATCGCTACCCGATTATCGACATTATGCGACAAACACCACCTATCCCCGATAATTGCCAGTGGGCGATCTTCCTTCGTAACCACGATGAACTAACCCTCGAGATGGTAACCGATGAAGAACGCGACTATATGTACCGTGTGTACGCCCGTGATCCACAAGCCCGGATCAATCTCGGTATTCGACGGCGGTTGGCGCCATTGCTTGGCAACCATCGCCGGAAAATTGAACTCATGAATGGATTACTTTTTTCGCTCCCCGGTACACCGGTGATCTATTATGGCGACGAGATCGGGATGGGCGATAACATCTATCTCGGTGACCGCAACGGTGTCCGCACGCCAATGCAATGGAGTGGCGACCGCAATGCCGGTTTTTCACGGGCCAACCCTCAACAATTGTACTTGCCGGTCATTACTGACCCAGAGTACCACTATGAAACGGTGAATGTCGAAACTCAGAGCACTAATCAGCATTCGCTTCTGTGGTGGACGAAGCGCTTGATAGCGTTGCGAAAGCGTTACGCAGCGTTCGGGCGCGGTACTCTTGAATTTCTCTATCCTGACAACCGAAAAGTGCTCTGTTTCTTGCGCAAAACGACAGACCAGATTCTACTGGCCGTCTTTAATCTCTCGCGATTTGTGCAAGGAGTCGAGCTTGATCTCTCGCCGTACCGTGGACTGATGCCAGTTGAGTTATTTGGTCAGGTTGAGTTTCCTCCGATTGGCGATCAGCCCTATTTCCTGACCCTCGGCCCACACAGTTTCTACTGGTTTACCCTGGTGCCACAGCGCGTCGAAGGGGTACGAGTAGTACAGCCGCAGCCTGAAACTGAATTAGTAGAAATTCCGGTTGATGCTATCGAGTGGGATGCCATCTTTTACGATGGTCGGCAGACTCGACTTGAGCAGGTTTTACCCGATTATCTCCGGTATCGTCGCTGGTTCGGGGCAAAAACACGCAAGATTAAACAAGTCAATATCAATGAGTTTGCCCGCCTCGACTATGCTGGCGGCCCGGCATATCTGACTCTCTTGCAGGTGCAGTATGTCGAGGGCGGGCCAGAGATATACATGTTGCCGATGGCTTATGCCGAGGGTGAGCGAGCCGATCAGATTCTGGCCGATCAACGACACATGGTGATCGCCCGCTTGCGCGTTGGCCGCCGCACCGAGGCCGGTATTCTCTACGATCCGTTGGGTGAACGGCGTTTTGCGTCCGCTCTGCTAGAATTGACTATCGGACGACGGCGGCTGCACGGTGAACGGGGTGGAGAGCTAGTCGGAGGCACGACACGCGCCCTGCGCAAGTTGCTGAGCGGGAGCGAGGGTCTCGAACCAAGTTTGGTACGCGGTGAGCAGAGCAACTCATCGATCAATTTCGGCAATCGATTGATGATGAAGCTCTTCCGCAAAATCGAGCCAGGACGTAATCCTGATTTAGAGTTAGGTCGTTTTTTGACCGAAGAGGTAGGTTTCCCGCACACGCCACCGGTAGCCGGATTTATCGAATACCTGCGTGGAAAAGATGAACCTTTGACGCTGGCGATCGTGCAAGGGTATGTGCAGAATGAGGGTGACGCCTTCGACTATGCACTCGATGTGGTACGTCGCTACTACGATACTGTTCTGACCCGGCCAGATATAACCCCTCCACTGCTCAAGACAGGGGTTGCCAGTTTATTGACCGCCGCCCGCCAGCAACCTCCAGCGCTGGCCGAAGAGCTGATCGGTGGTTATCTCGAATCGGCACGGTTGCTTGGTCAGCGCACGGCTGAAATGCACCAGGCACTGGCAAAAGGAAGTGGGCCGGCAATGGCGCCCGAATCGTTCTCCACCCTCTATCAGCGGTCGATCTATCAAAGTGTGCGCAGTTTGCTCGGACGCACCTTTCAAGACTTACGTAAACTACTACCATCGCTACCGGCGTCGGTACGACCGGCGGCTGAGCGGATTGTCCAGAGCGAAGAGCCGCTGCTGACCAGGCTCCAACGCATTACCGGCAACAAAATAGAGACGATCCGGACACGGATTCACGGCGACTACCATCTCGAACAGGTGCTCTTCACCGGTAAAGATTATATGATTATCGATTTTGAAGGTGAGCCGTTACGTCCGATCAGTGAACGACGGATCAAGCGCTCTCCGTTGCGCGATGTCGCCGGTATGTTGCGCTCATATCAGTACGCGGCGTATGCTGTTCTCTACACCCGCGATGGTACGCTCAACAACCCTGACGAAATTGAACGTCTACAGCGTTGGGCCGATTTCTGGAGCTTTTGGGTTTGTGTCGCTTTTCTCGATGGATATTTGACAACTGCTGCTCACGAAGCTTTTATTCCAAACGATCCAAGCGATCTCGAAATTCTGCTGGAGACGTTTGTGGTTGAAAAAGCTATCTACGAACTGAACTATGAAATGAACAATCGTCCTGACTGGCTGCCGATCCCTATCAACGGTATCTTACGCCAGATTGAAGAATAACCGTGGCGAGTTTCCTGTGCTAGATAGCAAGAGATGCTGATCAGTCATGATCAAGGGAGCCAACGGTGAACTACCGAACCTATTCATGTCCCAACTATATACAAGGAGCCAACCATGAGTGACACCGAACAACCAAAACGTCCCCCTCGTAAACAACGAGTATCAACTGAAAATACACCTCCGTCGCCAGTTGCAACCGCATCAGATTCACCGATGGCCGCCAGCGAAGAACCTTCAGCCGCGACTCGAGCAATGATGACCAGCATTCTCAGCGAGGATGACATCTACCTGTTCAATCAGGGAACCCATTATCGACTGTACGATAAGTTCGGCGCTCAACCGGTAACGATTGACGGCGTTCCCGGTACCTATTTTGCGGTGTGGGCGCCCAATGCCGAATATGTGGCCGTGATTGGCGATTGGAACAACTGGGATGCCGGCACCAATCCACTGCGCCAGCGCGGATTTTCAGGCGTATGGGAAGGTTTTATCCCGCACGTCGGCAAAGGCATGCGCTATAAGTTCCATATCGCTTCACGCTACTACGGCTACCGTGAAGACAAGACCGATCCCTTTGGGAGTTACTTTGAAGTAGCTCCCCAGACGGCAGCTATCGTCTGGGATCGCAACTATACCTGGTCGGATCAGCAGTGGATGAGTGAACGTGGTCGGCGTCATCGGTTTGACGCCCCGATTTCTATCTACGAGGTGCACCTCGGTTCCTGGCGGCGCAAGCCAGAAGAGGACAACCGTCCGCTCAATTATCGCGAACTGGCCCACGAGCTAGCTGAGCATGTGAAAGAATGTGGGTTTACTCACGTTGAATTACTGCCGGTCACCGAACACCCCTTCTACGGATCGTGGGGGTATCAATCAACCGGTATGTTTGCACCCACCAGCCGTTACGGAACGCCGCAAGATTTTATGTACTTCGTAGATTACCTGCATCAACATGGGATCGGTGTGATCCTCGATTGGGTACCCAGCCATTTTCCCACTGACGGCCACGGCCTGGCGTATTTCGATGGTACCCACCTGTACGAACATGCCGATCCGCGCAAAGGCTACCATCCTGATTGGGGAAGCTACATTTACAACTATGGTCGGAACGAAGTACGCAGCTTCCTGATCAGTTCAGCCCTTTGCTGGCTCGATAAGTTTCACATTGACGGGCTGCGGGTTGATGCGGTAGCAAGTATGCTCTACCTTGACTACTCGCGCCGCCCCGGTGAGTGGATTCCAAATGAATATGGCGGGAATGAGAATCTGGAGGCCATTAGCTTCCTGCGCGAGTTGAACACCCAAATCTACAAATATTATCCCGATGTCCAGACATTTGCCGAAGAAAGCACTGCCTGGCCAATGGTTTCACGTCCGGTCTATGTTGGTGGGTTAGGGTTCGGCTTCAAGTGGGATATGGGCTGGATGCACGATACACTCCAGTATTTCCGTCGTGATCCGATCTACCGCCGCTTTCACCACAACGAGCTAACCTTCCGTGGTCTCTATATGTTCAGCGAAAACTACGTGTTGCCCCTTTCACACGATGAGGTTGTGCACGGGAAGGGATCGCTGCTTGATAAAATGGCCGGCGATGTCTGGCAAAAGTTTGCTAATTTGCGCTTGCTATACAGTTACATGTTCGCTCAGCCCGGCAAAAAGTTACTCTTTATGGGTGGTGAGTTCGGACAATGGCGGGAATGGTCGCACGATACTAGTCTCGACTGGCATTTACTGATGTTCCCTTCGCATCAGGGAGTACAGCGTCTGATCAGCGATCTCAACCGCCTTTACCGCACCGAGCCGGCACTGCACGAGCTGGATTGCGATCCACGCGGCTTTGAATGGGTCGATGCCAATGATGCCGATGCGAGTGTTTATAGCTTTTTGCGCAAGAGTCGTGCTGGTGAACATATTCTGATTGTCCTTAATGCGACGCCGGTCGTTCGTGAAGATTATCGGATTGGAGTGCCGTTCGGTGGTTGGTGGCGTGAACTCTTGAACAGCGACTCTGAGTATTATTGGGGGAGTGGTCAGGGGAATGCCGGTGGCGTAATGGCTGAAGCGGTTCCAAGCCATGGTCGAGAATTTTCGTTACGGTTGCGTTTACCGCCGCTAGGAGCGTTGTTCTTAAAACATAGTGGTTAAAGAACTTCGCCAAAGGGGCCGCACAGCCGCACGCAGAGTGTGTCTGTTCCGGCGTAACGTTGGTTTGAGCAGGATCAGAAACTGTAGCGGGTGGGTTGGTTCCCTACTACAGTGTTGAGAAACGCACCGTCAACAAACCTGCTAAGGGAGACTCCAATGTTTCATCTTCCCTTGCCTGGCGCGATCTATCGTGACGATGGCACAACAACTTTTACCTTATGGGCACCATCTGCGGATCGAGTAGAACTGGTGCTCCTCGATCCGACGTTCCAAACGATCCCGATGCAGCCGATTGGCTATGATTGCTGGCACGTCGTCACAACTGCTCCACCGGGCACACGGTACCGTTATCGACTTGATGGTAGCCGTGAGCGGCCCGATCCGGCCTCGCGTTGTCAGCCAGAAGGCGTCCATGGCCCTTCGGCAGTGATAGATCATCACTTCGTCTGGCACGATGAAGGATGGCAAGGCGTTGCGCTTGCCGATCTAGTCATTTACGAACTCCATGTCGGCACCTTCACACCAGAAGGAACCTTTGAGGCGATCATCCCCTACCTGCCGTTACTGCGCGATCTAGGAATTACAGCGATTGAACTCATGCCGGTTGCACACTTTCCTGGGGTGCGTAACTGGGGATACGATGGGGTGTATCTGTACGCGCCACATACTGCCTACGGCGGCGTCACCGGGCTAAAGCGCCTGGTTGATGCGGCGCACGCACACGGGCTGGCCGTTTTTCTCGATGTGGTCTACAACCATTTTGGCCCGGAAGGGAACTATCTGTGGGATATTGCGCCACCAGCGTTTACCGACCGCTACCGGACACCGTGGGGAGCAGCGATTAATTACGACGGCCCGGACAGTGATCTGGTGCGCTGGTTGATCATCGAAAACGCGCTCGAATGGCTCCGTGAATACCACATTGATGGCTTGCGTCTCGATGCCACACACGCCATTTTTGATGTATCACCCTACCATGTGCTCGAAGAGCTAGCCGATCAGGTTCAGGCGCAGGCCCAACGGTTGGGGCGTCCGGCGTATCTCTTTGCCGAGCACCCATTGAACGATCCACGTTTCGCTCGTCCAAAGGCGCTCGGGGGGTATGGCCTTACCGGCATTTGGTCAGACGATTTTCACCACGCACTCCATACCCTGTTGACCGGAGAACAGAGTGGTTATTACAAAGGTTTCGGAAGCATCGAGCAGATGGCGACTGCACTTGAGCGGAGTTTCGTCTTTGCCGGCGAATATTCGCCCCATGCCCGCCGTCGGTTTGGCCGTGATCCTGGCGATCTGGCGGTTGAACAGTTTGTTGTCTTCGCGCAAAATCACGATCAGGTCGGGAATCGAGCACTTGGTGACCGCCTGGGAGCGACGTTAACCGAAGCGCAACTACGCTTGGCAGCGGCAACTGTGCTACTTAGTCCGTATACACCGTTAATCTTCATGGGCGAAGAGTACAACGAGCCGGCGCCATTCCAATATTTCACCGATCACAGTGATCCGGCGCTGATCGCTGGTGTACGTGAAGGCAGGAAACGTGAATTTGCCGGTTTCCTGACGCCAGGCCAGGAAGTTCCCGACCCACAAGACCCGGCAACGTTCGCTCGCTCGAAACTGAATCATGCCTTACGTACAAGTGGGCGACACGCGGCCCATCAGGCCTTCTACCGTGATCTGCTGACGCTGCGGCGGGCGTTACCCGGATTGCGGCAGCGGCCGCGTACCAGGATACAGAGACGGGTAATCGTGGTAGAATGGCCTACGATCTGTCTGGTACTCAATGTTGGCCCTGATCCAGATCGGATTGATCTTCCTGCCGACTCATGGAACATCCGGCTCGATAGTGCCGATCCGGCGTTTGCAACCCTTAACGGAACGACCGTTACCTGTGCTGGCTATAGTGCAGTACTATTAACAGCGACTTCATAAGGGATAGGCGTCTGTACAAATATGGAGTTGTTGTATGGCCGAGCGGCTGATTTGCATTCACGGCCATTTTTACCAACCACCGCGAGAAAATCCGTGGTTGGAAGCAATTGAACAGCAAGACTCGGCATACCCCTATCATGACTGGAACGAGCGCATTACAGCCGAGTGCTACGAACAAAATGCAGCTTCGCGCATTCTGGATAGTCAGAACCAGATTGTGCGGATTGTGAATAATTATAGTCGGATCAGCTTCAATTTTGGCCCAACGTTACTAACGTGGCTGGCAGAGCATGCACCGGAGGTGTATCAGGCGATTTTGACTGCCGACCGTGAGAGTCAGCACTATTTCGGGGCTGGCTCAGCGATGGCTCAGTGTTACAACCATATTATTATGCCGCTGGCCTCACGGCGTGACAAGGTCACGCAAGTCATCTGGGGGATTCAAGACTTCAAGTATCGGTTTGGCCGTCATCCTGAAGGAATGTGGCTCCCCGAAACGGCTGTTGATCTGGAAACCCTCGACATTATGGCCGCTCACGGCATCCGCTTTACGATTCTGGCGCCAACCCAGGCTAGTCATGTGCGCAAAATCGGGGAAATGATCTGGCATGATGTGAGTGGGGGGCGGATCGATCCGACCCAGCCGTATCTGGTAAAGTTACCGGAAGGGCGATCTATAACGGTCTTTTTCTACGATGGCCCGGTGGCGCGTGCCGTCGCATTCGAGCGGCTGCTGAGCAGCGGAATTGGTTTTGCCAATCGCCTGGCCGGTATCTTCAATGATCAGCGACCATGGCCACAACTGGCGCATATTGCAACCGATGGCGAAACCTACGGTCATCACCATCGTCACGGTGATATGGCGCTGGCGTATGCACTGCATTATATCGAAGAGACCAAACTGGCAAAACTGACCAATTATGCCGCGTATTTACGGCAGTATCGACCAACGCATGAAGTCCAGATTATTGAACGTACCTCGTGGAGCTGTGCCCATGGTGTCGGACGCTGGATGAGCGATTGCGGCTGTAATACCGGCGGTAATCCGGGCTGGAACCAGGCCTGGCGTGCTCCGTTACGACAAGCCCTCGACTGGTTACGGGATACACTTGCGCCACGCTTCGAGGGCTTTGCCCGCCGCCTCCTCTTGGATCCTTGGGCAGCACGCGACGACTACATCAACGTGATCCTGGATCGTTCGCCGGAGAATGTAGCTGCATTTATCGGGCGCCACGGACGCGGACGGCTCGACGAGGGTCAGCGTATCGCGGTACTAAAGTTGATGGAGTTGCAGCGCCATCTGATGCTGATGTATACCTCGTGCGGCTGGTTTTTTGATGATCTGAGCGGGATCGAAACGATCCAGATCATGATGTACGCCGGTCGGGCCATCCAACTGGCGCACGAGTTATTTGGTGAAGATGTTGAGCCGGAATTTCTCGACCGACTCGCGCAGGCCCGTAGCAACATCCCGGCTCGTGGTAATGGCCGTGATCTCTACGAACGTCACGTGCGTCCGGCGATGGTTAATCTTCGCAAGGTAGGAGCACACTACGCCATGAAAACGCTCTTCAATGGCGTCGGCGAACGAGAACAGATCTACGCTTATACGGTTGATCGCGAAGATTATCATCTGTTGTTGGCCGGAAAAGCACGGCTAGCCCTGGGCCGGATTCGGATCCAGTCAACGATCACCGGCGACTCAACACGGCTCAGCTTCGGCGTTTTGCATCTGGGTGATCACAATATTTCGGGCGGTGTCCGTGAATATCAGGGTGAAGCATCGTACCGCCAATTAGTTGAAGAGCTGAGCGAACTCTTTCTGCGCGCTGATATTCCTGGTGTGATCCGAATGGTGGATCGGAATTTTGGGCAGGAACAGTATTCGCTCAAGCTACTGTTCGGTGATGAGCAACGACAAATCCTGCAACGCATCCTCACGTCGAGTCTGGCGGAAGCCGAAGCAGCCTATCGTCAGATTTATGAAAATCATGCGCCACTGATGCGCTTTCTGGCCAGCATGGGGATGCCGGTACCGCGTGAGTTTCAAATCGCTGCTGAATTTGCCATCAACACCGAACTTCGTCGCCTGTTCGAGAGCGAACCGCTCGATTTCGATAGGATCAACAGCCTGCTCCGCGAAGCACAACGTTCGGGGGTAACGCTCGATAGCGCCGGTTTGAGCTATGCTCTCTCGCGTACTATTCGCTCGATTGGTGAACGATTCCAGCGCACGCCTGGCGACCGGAATCTCTTGAGTCAGCTTGACGCTGCTGTTGGGTTGGCACGGGCACTGCCTTTTGAAGTCGACGTCTGGCATGCCCAAAACACGTACTACGCCCTATTACAAACAGTGTATCCGCAGATGAGTGCTGAGGCAGGTGAAGGGTATGCTGATGCCCATGCATGGCTACGCCTCTTCCGGGCACTGGGCGTCAAATTACGATTTCGCCTGCCACCAGGAGAGCCATGAGAGATACAGACCCACACATTCCGCGTGCTACGTACCGATTACAGCTTAATGCCGATTTCACCTTTGCAGACGTTGCCACGTTCGTACCCTATTTTGCCGATCTCGGTATTAGCGATCTCTACTTTTCACCTATTCTCACGCCGCGCACCGGCAGCCGTCACGGATACGATATAACCGATCACTCTCAACTTAATCCTGAATTAGGTGGGAAGGAAGCGTTTGACCGTCTTGCCGCTGCCCTACGCACCCATCAGTTGGGTCTGATCCTCGATATCGTTCCCAACCATATGGGCATCGGCGATCCACGCAATATCTGGTGGCGCGATGTCCTTGAGAATGGGCCAAGCTCAATCTACGCTCCTTACTTCGATATTGACTGGGAGCCGGTACCGCCTGAGTTACACGGGAAAGTCTTGCTACCGGTGCTTGGCGATCAGTACGGCGTGATTCTCGAGCGAGGTGAATTACGGTTGTACTACGACGATGATGGGGGCTTTAGTCTCGGTTATTGGGAGCATCGTTTCCCGCTCAATCCGCGGAGCTACGCCGATATTCTTGCCCATCGGCTTGATGATCTTCTCAACGAACTGGGAACGGATCATCCCGACGCAATCGAGTTACAGAGCATCATCACCGCCATCGGTTATTTACCGTCGCGTCACGAAACGACACCTGAGCGCGTGATCGAGCGTAATCGCGAAAAAGAAGTTGTAAAACGACGCATCGCGACGCTGGTGTCTACCAGTGAGCCGGTACGGCGTATGATCGAGCGCGCACTGGCCGATTATAACGGTAATCCTTCCGATCCCCGCAGTTTCGACCTGCTCGATGCCCTGATCGCTCGTCAATCGTATCGACTGGCATTCTGGCGAGTAGCTACTGAGGAGATCAACTACCGACGCTTCTTCGACATCAACGATCTGGCTGCGATTCGGGTCGAATTGCCCGAAGTGCTGCAAACCACCCACGATTTGTCTCTCCGCTTACTGGCGGAAGGCATTGCTACCGGTGCTCGGATCGATCATCCCGACGGTTTGTGGCAACCCGCAGCGTACTTTCACCAGTTGCAAGAGAGCTATCTACGCTACGTTGCTGCAATTCGCTTTGGCGGTAGTGCGCCCCCCGATCTAGATGAACAGATTCGGCAACGCCTAGAGCAAGCCGAACGGGGAGAGCGCCTCTGGCCGCTCTACGTGGTAGCCGAGAAAATCCTGAGCCATGGCGAACAACTGCCGTCCGATTGGGCGGTAGCCGGTACGACCGGCTACGATTTTCTCAACCAGATCGGTGGCGTATTGATTGATCGCAGCAGTCAGCGAGCATTTAACCGCCTTTACACCCAGTTTGTTGGCCCTCAACCTACATTTGCCAATCTGGTCAACAGTAAAAAGAAAGAGATCATGCTGGTCTCGCTGGCCAGCGAGGTTAATACACTTAGCCATCTACTCGATCGGCTCTGCGAACATACACGTCGTTATCGCGATTTCACGCTCAATAGCCTAACCTTTGCCATCCGTGAAGTCATTGCAGCGATGCCGGTCTATCGAACCTACATCAGCCTAGACGGGGTTGTCAGCGAGCGCGATGAACAGGCAATTCGCCATGCGGTGCGCGAGGCTAAACGGCGTAATCCGCGCACTGCGGCGCAGCTCTTCGATTTTCTCGAAGATACATTGCTCCTGCGCAATCTCCATCACTTTGCACCCGAAGCTCACGCTGAGGTCCTACGGTTCGTCATGAAGTTTCAGCAGCTCAGCGGGCCGGTAATGGCAAAAGGGGTTGAGGATACCGCATTTTACGTCTACAACCGTCTGGTGGCACTAAATGAAGTAGGTGGCCATCCTGAACTCTTTGGTTGTGATGTGGCTGAATTGCATCAAGCAGCACAGGAGCGCCTGCAACGTTGGCCGCACAGTATGGTAACTACCTCAACCCACGATACCAAACGGAGTGAAGATGTCCGTGCGCGCATCAGCGTGCTGAGCGAGCTACCTGACGAGTGGCGACGGCATATCATTCATTGGAGCCGGCTCAATAGCGCCAAACGTAGCACGATTGAAGGAGGTACAGCACCAAGCCGGAACGATGAATATCTCCTTTATCAGACACTGGTTGGCACATGGGAAGGCATGGAACATCTGGCCGACTTTACCAGACGGATAGCTGCATACATGGAAAAAGCCACCCGTGAGGCGAAAGTCAATACAAGCTGGATCAATCCAAACAGCGAGTACGATGCTGCCGTCCAACGGTTTGTCACCGGTATTCTTGATCCCCGTCGTTCGCGGCGCTTCCTCGAAAGCCTCGACGCATTTGCCAGCCGGATCGCCTTTTTTGGCAGGTTTAACAGTCTGACACAAACATTAGTACGCATGACCACCCCAGGCGTGCCCGATCTATACCAGGGCTGCGAGCTATGGGATTTCAGTCTGGTCGATCCTGATAATCGGCGACCGGTTGATTTCCAACGACGTGCACAGCTTCTGAAAGAGTTACAGCAACGGCGGGCGACGTGTGAGACTGCCGCGTTAGCGGCTGAGCTGCTATCTACAGCCGCTGATGGTCGGATTAAACTTTACACGATAGCAACCACACTTGAGTTGCGACGTGAGCGCTCCGAACTCTTCATGTCCGGTTCATACCTGCCCTTGAACGCCGAGGGCATAGCTGCCGGACATGTAATCGCCTTTGCCCGTCGGCATCCAACCGCCGGTGAAGCTGTCATTGTCGCTCCTCGGCTGACTGCGCGCCTCAGCGGTGGTCGTGAAATCCCACCGATCGGTGATCTATGGGGCGAAACGTGGCTACCACTACCTGAAGTTATTCCAGGTACACGTTATCGCAATCTGTTTACCGATGAACATCTGATCGCTGCCGATCATCCGACCGGCCCAGGACTAGCATTAGCCGATATCCTGCGCCGCTGGCCATTGGCGTTATTAATCCGCGAGTGAACATCTATGGCGTTCAGCACGTTTCCAAGGGCGAGTTGCAAGCCTGCATCTACACTCGCGGACACCGGTAATGCCTGGACAGTATCTTTGCAGTGTCAAAAATTTTATCGCACTCTTTGAAGTCTCAACAACTCATGAAACACAGTAAAGATCAACGTCATGCACAGGTTTTGCACAGGCAAAATGTTTGACAGCTCGACGATCACTGTGCTACTATTCACACAGTTATCTTGCAAAGATCAGCGCAGTTTGAGTATTCCTAACTAAGGAACCGCATCCGAATTCGGGCAGTGGAGACTTTGCATGAAGTTGCATGAATATCAGGCACGTGACCTTCTAGCCCGCTACGGCATTCCGGTAACGGGTGGTGGCGTTGCCGTTACTCCGGCAGAAGCTCGTGCGATTGCCGAACAGATCGGCGGGCCGGTCGTCGTCAAAGCTCAGGTGCATGTTGGCGGACGAGGCAAAGCCGGTGGGGTAAAATTAGCCCAAACTCCGGCTGAAGCAGAGCAGGTAGCCAGACAAATCCTCGGAATGAACATTAAAGGGCTGACGGTCGAAAAAGTTCTGGTTGCCGAAGCGGTCAGCTATGAACGCGAAATCTATCTTTCAGCGATCCTGGATCGCGGCAGCAAGCGAGTGATGATGATCGCCTCGGCTGAAGGTGGCGTTGAGATTGAAGAAGTTGCCAAAACTAAGCCTGAAGCGATTGTAAAGATTCCCGCTCACCCAACAATGGGCTTGCTCGACTTCCAGGCGCGTGAGCTGGCGTTTCGCATCGGTCTGCGCGATGGCAAGCAAGCCAGACAATTTGCCCAGATTGCCAGTGCTCTGTATCGAGCATTTGTTGAGTCTGACGCATCACTGGCCGAAATTAATCCACTGGTAGTAAAGGCAGATGGTAGCCTGCTCGCACTTGACTCAAAGGTGCTACTCGATGAGAGTGCGCTCTTCCGCCACCCTGATCTGGCAGCATTGCACGATCCCTCGGCTGAGCCGGAAGCCGAACGTCGTGCTCGCGAAGCCAATATCACCTACATTAAACTTGATGGCAATATTGGCTGTATGGTCAATGGTGCCGGCCTGGCGATGGCAACAATGGATGTCATCAAGTTATCGGGTGGCGAGCCGGCCAACTTTCTGGATATTGGTGGCGGAGCCAGCAAAGAGAAAGTCAAGACGGCGTTACAGATCATTCTCTCTGACCCGAATGTCAAAGCGGTGTTATTCAATATCTTCGGTGGTATTACCAGGGTTGATGAAGTTGCCCGCGGCATTATTGCTGCGCTGGAAGAGGTACCAACGAATGTGCCAATGGTAGCACGGTTGGTAGGAACTAATGAAGAGGCAGGACGGGCATTATTAGCCGAATCGAAGCTCATTCCAGCAGCAACGTTGGCCGAAGGTGCACAGAAGGCAGTTGCCGCTGCGCGCGGTGAATTGTAAATCAGCGATCCAGGCTGCGACGAGCAGCGGCGATCAACGCCAGTTCGCGTCGGTCGAGCGTTTCCTGGGCGAGGCGTTCAAGCCGGACGCGCCACTCGTCAAGAATGACGGCTGCTCGAGCGGCTGCAACTGACCCTAGTTGTGCGATCCATTCTTGATCGCGCGCTAACAGGGCAAGTTGTAGTTCAACTTCAGTGTAACGACATGCAACAAACGGTAATCGTTCGGCACGCGCCGGTGGATAATCGGTACCGGCAACGAGTTGTAACGGCTCGCGCTTGAACAGACCAGCCAATAGCGTGATGGTACGCTCTCCAGGCATCGATAGCCCCAATTCGATATGAGACACTGCAACGCGGGAAATGGCGAGCCGCTCGGCCAGCTCTTGCTGAGTCCAACCGAGTTCGCTGCGCAAACGGGCGATCCGTTGACCGATTGGTTCGTTCATACAGGCAATGGTAACTCACTTAGCAGACACACAACCAATTTCATTGTATAGTAGCACCGTTTGCCCAACCGTGAGTGATGGCACTCAGCGGTGTTGTGTGGTGCTAATGTGAGAGGAATGTGAACAATGGCTCCAAGACGTGCGTTAATCACCGGTATTACCGGCCAAGATGGTAGCTACCTTGCCGAATTTCTACTCGGAAAAGGGTATGAAGTGATCGGCATGGTACGCCGTTCCAGTACTGTCAATTTCGAGCGTATCAAACATATTCAAGACAAAATCACGCTCGTCAGTGGCGATTTGCTCGATGAGGTATCGCTGATTCACATCTTGCGCGAGCATCGCCCGCACGAAGTCTACAATCTGGCCGCCCAGTCCTTCGTTCAGACATCCTGGCCCCAACCGGTCTTTACCGGTGAAACCACCGCCCTTGGCGTCACACGGTTACTGGATGCGGTACGGATCGTTGATCCCGAAATCCGGTTTTATCAGGCGTCGAGCAGTGAAATGTTCGGCAAAGTGGTGGAGGTGCCGCAGAAGGAAACGACCCCATTTTACCCGCGCAGCCCGTATGGGGTTGCCAAGGTATACGGTCACTGGATCACGGTTAACTACCGTGAAAGCTACGGTATGCACGCAACGTCAGGCATTCTGTTTAACCACGAGAGTCCACGACGCGGGCTTGAGTTTGTCACTCGCAAGATTTCGCACGGCGTCGCACGGATCAAACTGGGGCTCGATGAAGAGCTACGGTTAGGCAACCTCGAAGCCCGCCGTGATTGGGGGTTTGCCGGTGATTACGTCGAAGCAATGTGGCTGATGCTCCAACAAGATCAGCCTGACGATTATGTGATTGCAACCGGTGAAACTCATTCGGTACGTGAGTTCTGCGAGTTGGCGTTTAGTTATGTTGGTCTTGACTATCGCGATTATGTGGTCATCGATCAGCGTTTTATGCGTCCGGCTGAAGTAGACCTGCTGATCGGTGATGCCAGTAAAGCGCGCAAGAAGCTTGGCTGGCAACCACGCACCTCGTTTACCGAACTGGTGCAGATGATGGTCGAGGCCGACCTACAATTAGTTAAGGAGCAGATGCGATGAATCAATCTGAGACTCGGCTGATCGAGGAAGGATGGGCAGCGCTGGTTGAACGTCTCGGCTTAGCGAATGCGAGTCGCTTTATTATGCTGCTGGATCGACGCACCGATGGTGCACGTCAGTATCTCCAATCGTTGTGGGGGACGCGACCGCATCCATCACCACGTCCACAACCGCCGGTCGTCAATCACTCTGACACATAACCCCCTCTCGCATCCGGTCTCATTCTGCTGCCCTATCCGAACAGCGGGTAGGGCAGTTTTGCGATGGTTGGTTAGGAATTGAGTGGTAGGGACAGAATCTCCTCACCATCTCCGACTGGCAAGGAGATCGGTAGGCGTACTGATGTGAAATGTGATGAGCTTCACCAGCTTATATCGAGACATGGGCCAGAAGTTGACACTCCTGGGTCTGTTTATCAGCATCCGATAGCCTGCTCGATAGCGTTAGCCAATCGCTTCTGGTCATCCTCAGACAGATTCTGACCATCAAAACTGTTCAACACAATCACCTGCGTGCGCGTTGCTTCATAAACCGCCTGATGGTCAGGATTCGGTGAGCTATTCATGGCGATGAACTTTCGCGTATACGTGCCGAGCAGCTCACTCACCAGGTTCAATTGCTTCGCCGCATCCAGCGTGGTGGTCTTCCCCCCTGATTTGCACTCAATACGGGCAAATTGATTACCACAGCGCACGACAATGTCTAGATCTACCTGTGGTCGCCTATCACCTCCCAGGAACTTGATCCCTTGCCTTACATCAGCCTGCAACAGCCTGGCCCGTAACGCACCAGCAACCGCTTGTTCAAAGGCACCGCCAATATCTTTCGAGGGACCTGCCTCCTGCCACTGCCCCTTACCAATGTGGGCATCAAGAAATTGTTCGATAGTTATAAGCGTTGGTAATACAGTCCTTCCTTGCAAACGCAACGTTTGCTGGTTATCGTAACGGTACTCATAAAGGACGTTCTGAGTGCGCTCACTTTCGAGATAAACAACCCGTGCACCACGCTTCATTGCCACCTGATTTGCCGCCAGCACCATCGCTTTGGTACCGCCAGTAAGGTTAAAAATAAGGTCGGTGCCCTGCTGATTTGCCAGCTCTTCATCAAGTGCCTTGACCAGACTCTCAATATCGTAGGCATCACAACAGATTGAGTGACACTGACCAATAACCGACTCAATGCGTCTCCTAACCTGATCGGTTTGTGGTGTGTAGATTAGGATTGTCTGGCCGGGTTTGAGATACAACGGCGGCAGTAGATTCGGCAACGGCTGCGCACCGATAAGTTGGATGAGGGTTGTCATCATCGAGTCTCCTAGGGATGGGTGAGAGCTATTTACTTCCACGACACCTCTTCTTTTTCCAACCAATCCTTGTTCTCCTCGGCCAGCTCCTCGATAGTTAATCCGGTGCTTCGCGCTTCCCGCAAAAGTTCCTGATAGGGACGAATCAGCTCCCATTGCGGGCCGACGACATAGCCGCCATCTGCCTCGGCAATGAGGCCTTGCTTCCACAATGGGGCCAGATACTCATTGCGGAGCGTCTCTTCTGAGGTCAGCCCCTGGCTCAAGTCCCAGTACTTATTTTGCAAGTAACTGTACAGGTCTTCCAGCGAAATTGGACCATTGTCATTCAGAACCTGAATGATGGTCTGACGAAGTCGGCCTAACGCCAGCGGCATCACTGGCAAGTCCACCCAATAACCGTCCTCGGCAGTGTAGCGCACGCACTTTTCGGCAGCCTCATTCTCAGCCTGAACGTAGTAGAGACGGGCTATATCACCGGAAAGAATGGCAGCTAATTCCAGCGCCA
>Ga0197142_1000399_pt1 | contig 39469 bp, 30 predicted proteins | sample GBS60_MetaG_FD_148614 | JGI IMG/M metagenome (GOLD analysis project Ga0197142, IMG submission 148614) | Sediment microbial communities from Great Boiling Springs, Gerlach, Nevada, United States - GBS 60_MetaG | ecosystem: Environmental > Aquatic > Thermal springs > Hot (42-90C) > Sediment...
CGCCACCCTTCTTTTGTTGGGGGATTACCAGCATCAGGAAAAGCGGCGCTTTGTCATTTCCATCGAGACGGGCGGTGCGGTGGGTCAAGCCACCTTCCGGTGGTCCAAGGACGGCGGGGTCACCTGGGAGGAGGAGGGCGTGGTCACCGGCGACCGGGAGCATCCGGTGCCGCTTTACGGAGGGCTGCTGGTGGCCTGGGAGGGGGGCGGCAGCCCCCACTTTAACCCCGGTGATTCCTGGACCTTCTGGGCCGGTGAGCCGGTGGCCCACCCCCGACGGCTTCTGGTGGTGCTCAACGACGCCCCTCCCGACGCCGCTGATCCCTGGGGCCCGGGGCATACCTATGTGCATGCAGTGCCCGACCGCTTTGCGGACCTCACCGCCTTTGACCTCTCCTTCCTTCAGTTCTGGCGCCTGGACAATCTCATCGACGACGGCGATCGGGTGCGGGCCACCTGGGGGGTGTGGCATGCCGCCTCCCAGCCGGATACCAGCGTCATCACCCTCCATGACCGGGAGGAGACCGAGGAGATCGACGGAGAGATTTTCTATACCCAGCGGTGCATCACCTGGAACCTCTCCGAGCACGCCACCGCTTTCGGCGCCTGGTGCGGCATCGACACCGGACGCTGCTCTTCTGCCGGCCGCAGCACCCTTAACTTCCTCATCCGGCCGGAGGTGCCGGGCCATGGCACCCTTACCCTGCGGGTGAAGGTGAAGGACGCCCGGGGCAGCTATTTCTACCGGGACAAGACGGTGCAGGTGGGGGTCTGGCAGCGGGTCACCATCCCCTTTGCTGAGCTGGCCCTGGAGAGCGGCAGCCTGCCTTTGACCCACCCCCTCCAGGTGGTGGACCTGGGGCTGGCGGCCCTTCCCCCCAGCAACGGCAGTTTCTGGGTCACCGACCTGAAATTCGACTCTCATGTGACCTTTGCCGGCGCCTCCTATCTCCGTCTCCTGGAATTCAAGGTGGAGCAGCAGGGGCTGGATACCCATGAGTGGTGGTTGGACGACGTGGGCCTGGATCTCATGGCCGCGGATCCCTATCCCGGGGTGCCCCGGCTGGCCCTCTCCCTGGGCCCGTACGGCCGGAACCCCTGGCGGGGGCCCACCCTGGTGCATTACGCCCACCCCCTGGGCCCCTGGCTGGCGGGGGACAGGGAGCAGACGGCCACCTTCGTCCGCTTTATGGCCGAGGCCCAGTAGGAGTTCCAGGCGCGCTATTCCGGGCCCAAAGGGCCCATCCTGCCGGTGCACACCCGCAATGATCCGGAGAACATCCCCCTCTGCGGGGAGGAAAACTTCGGCCGTTTCACCTGGTGGCCCCGGTTCCGGGATTACCGGGCCACGGCCTGCCGGTATCTCTTCAACGGCAACCTGCGGGATTCCAGCGGCAATGCCTGTCATGGTCCGGCAGGGGAGACCTACGAGCCCGGGATCTGCCAGCCCGGCCTCACCTCCCTGCGGCTTCCGGCCACCGCCCTCAGTATTCCTCACCACCCGGCGATGAATACCGGGGGGAAAGCCTTCACCCTCACCCTGATAGTGAAAGGCGCCCCTGCCCTTTCCTCCGGCAACCGGGTGGCCGCCAAGATCACCGCCCAGGGTCATGGCTGGCAGGTTGCCCCCGTGTCTGCGGGGTCCCCGGACCTGAAGCTGCGTTTGGCCACCCCCGCCGGCAGCACCGAGGCCATCCTGGGCGGGGTCCTGGACGGGTCCTGGCACTTCCTCTCCTTTGCCGTGGATCAGTCCCAGCAGGAAATCCACTGCTATCAGGACGGGGTTCTGGTGCAGACCGTCACCCTCACCTGCGGGACCCTCCCCGACTCCGGCGATCCCCTGGAGCTCGGCCCCTGGTCGGTGGGGAGCACCTGTCTGCTGGACTATTTTTCCCTGGAAACGCGGCTTGTGGGGGCTGAGGAGCAGGCGGCCCGCTGGCGCATCATCCGGGGGCTGGAGAACGGCAGTGCCTATCCGGAGGCCGGCCACGCCCTGGGGCAATACTGGGCCTTCCTCCGCTTGGCCCAGTACTATTTTGTCAGTGGCGATCCCCAGGCCGGAACGCTGCTGGATCATTGGCTCACCTGCTGGACGGGGTGGGGGCGGCAGACGGCCCGGGCTGGAAGTTCCCGGTGTGGTTTTCGGAGTTCGGCTACACCTACGGCGAGTATGACCCGGGGGCGGCGGCCTCCGTGGCCCTGGGCTGCCTGTATGCCTTTCTCAGAGGGGGGGACCCCCGGGCGGCCACCTGGGCCCGGCGCCTCCTGGATGACCTGCGCCTTAACCGCCAAAGCGGTGACTATGCCTATCTGTACAGAAGCGACTACCACTATGCCTGGCTGAATGCCCTGGTGGCCCAGGCCTTCGGACTGGCGGTGAACGGCCGGGAGGAGGCGGCCTACCCTTTCCCGGCCATCCCGGCCGATGCGCAGCACTTTGAAAACATGGTCATGGCCTTCTTCCGGCACGCCGGGGACGGCAAACCCAATCTTCTGAACGGGGATCTCATCCCCTTCTCCTATCTGGAGGATGGGGACGTCTGGGAGTATGCCCCCCACTATGTCTTCACCCGGGAGATGGGCTCCCTGGAGGCGGTGGTCCTCATGGCCGGAGTGGCCCAGGAATGGGGGCGCTACTCCGGGGACTGGAGCTGGTTTGACCGGCTGGTGGGGTTCATCCTCCGGGACCACCGGGTGGCCCTGGGACCGGAGCGTATCAGCCGCCTCAGCCTCACCCGGAGTGCCGCCGGCGTCAAAAATGTGGTCCGCCTGCGCTTCGCCGACTTTGACCGCAACCCGGCCCAGTACGTGGAGGAACGGGATGAGGCGGCGGTGGCCGCCTGTGGAGAGCAGGCCCTGGATGTGGACTGCCGCTATGGCGCCCCGGTCATTGTGGAGGACCCGGACACCGCCCGGCTGATCGCCCGGCGGTTGCTGACGCGGCTGGCCGTGCCCTGGGAGTATGTGCACCTGGTCACCTGGCTGGAGGGGGCCCGCCTGGAAATCGGGGACACGGTGGCCATCACCTCCGATTTCCATGGCTTTCAGAAAGAAGAATTCCTCCTTTTCGGCAAGACCGTGGACCTGACCCGGCGCCGGGTGGAACTGTACCTGGCCCGGCCGGTTTCGCCTGCGGGGACCAACCCTGAGGGCGAATGAAGAGACCCTCAGTCCCGGGCCGGTCCTCCCCCGCCAGGGGAGGACCTCCCGGCAGTATCATGGAGGCAGTATGGAAACCCCGGTCACCCCTTTTTATTCTCTCCCCCTGGCGGCGGCACTGGTGCTCTTTCTGGCCTACGGCTTCTGGCTGAGCCGCCTCCTAAGGCAACTGGACCGGAAGCTGGACCGCCTGGAGCACTATTGCCAGGCCTGCCGCCGGGAGATGGCCGCCCAACTGGCGGGACGCCTGGAATATGACCCGGAGCACACCGGCCTCTGGGAGGCGCTGCACTACCGCGAGCACCCGCCCCCAAAACCGCCGGCCAGTCCCGTCAAAATCGTGGGCCAAAGCTAAACCGCCCGGAACCGACCGGCAGGGGGAGCCCTGCCCGGCGCTTTCGGGCCCCGGCTCACCCGGGGAGAGGGTCAGAGACCACGGGTAGCTCCTTTCGCCACCGAAACCCCCTTCCCAGTCTGAGGCCTCCCGTTTGTCCCTCCCTTCCGCTCTCCCGGCGTCCCTTTCCTGGAAGGCCCCGGCGGATATTCTTTCTTGACTGGCGCTCTCTTTTCTATAAAATCTTCTAGTGGGTATTTTCACAATTTCTGGCCCGCGGGATACCAGGATCTGGCCGCGGTCCGAAGAAAGGTAATGTATGGCGACACAGGTGCAGCCCCAGGCTCCGGTAGGCAAAGTCATGGTCATCGGCGCCGGCATTGCCGGGGTTCAGGCCGCTCTGGACCTGGCCAATGCCGGATTTTACGTGTACCTGGTGGAGAAGAAATCGGCCATCGGCGGGGTCATGGCCCAGCTGGACAAGACCTTCCCCACCAACGACTGCTCCATGTGCATCATCTCCCCCAAGCTGGTGGAGTGCGGCCGGCACCTCAACATCGAGATCCTCACCTTAAGTGAGGTGGAGGCCATTCAGGGGGAGCCGGGCAACTTTACCGTGAGGGTGAAGCAGCAACCCCGCTATGTGGACCCGGCCAAATGCACCGGCTGCGGCGCCTGTGCCGAGGTCTGCCCCGTGGAGCTGCCCAATGAGTTCAATGTGGGTCTGGACACCTCCCGGGCCACTTATCGCCTCTATCCCCAGGCCATTCCCGCCACTTTCGCCATCAAGAAGTACGACCGGGCCCCCTGTGTGCGGGCCTGCCCGGCCAATCTGAGCGCCCAAGGGTACGTGCAGCTCATCAAGGCGGGCAAGTTCCCCGAATCCCTGGCCCTGATCATGGACCGGCTGCCGCTGCCCGGCACCATCGGCCGCATCTGCCCCCACCCCTGTGAGACCGACTGCCGGCGCCAGGAGATAGACGAACCCATCGCCATCTGCAGTCTGAAGCGCTTCGTGGCCGACCAGGTGGACTGGGACGCCCTGCCGGTGCCAGAGATCCAGAAAAACGACCAGCCCGTGGCCATCGTCGGCTCCGGCCCCGGGGGGCTGTCCTGTGCCTACCATTTGGCCCTCCTGGGCTACAGGCCGGTGATCTTTGAGGCCGCCCCGGAACCCGGCGGCTGGCTGCGCTACGGGATCCCGGAATACCGCCTGCCCCGCGCCGTCCTGGACCGGGAGATCAACTACCTCAAGAAGCTGGGGGTGGAAATCCGCTGCAACACCCCCATCGGGCCCGGCCGCACCATCAATGACCTCCTCACCCGGGACGGCTTCCGGGCGGTGTATTTGGGGGTGGGCTGCCAGGACTCCCTGCGCCTGCCGGTGCCCGGCGCCGACGCCCAGGGGGTGCTCTGGGGGGTGGAGTTCCTGAAGGACACCGCTTCCGGCCAGGCCCCGGACCTCAAGGGCAAGCGGGTCATCGTGGTGGGCGGCGGCAACGTGGCCATGGACGTGGCCCGCACCGCCAAGCGCCTGGGTCCCGCCGAGGTGAAGATCGTCTGCCTGGAGACCCGGGAAGAGATGCCCGCCAACCCCTGGGAAGTGGAGGAGGCGGAGGCCGAGGGCATCCCCATCCTGCACCGCTGGGGCATCAAGGAGATCGTGGCCCCGGACGGCAGAGTCAGCGCCCTGGTCCTGAAGGCGGTGGAGCGGGTCTTCGACGAGCAGGGCCGCTTCGCCCCCACCTACTTCGAGGACCAGACCCAGACCGAGGCCTGCGAGGTGGTCATCCTGGCCATCGGCCAGAAGGCCAACCTCTCCTTCCTGACCCCTGAGGACGGCATTGAGCTGACCCCCCGGGGTCTGATCAAGGCGGATCCCGACACCAAGGCCACCAGCCGGGAGGGCGTCTTCGCCGGCGGGGACGTGGTCTCCGGCCCCTGGATTGCCATCGCCGCGGTGGCCGACGGCCGGGAGGCGGCCATCTCCATCGACCGCTACCTCAAGGGGATGGACCTGAAGGAGGGCCGGGAGCTGCCCCTGCGGCCCCTCAAGGAGGGCCACTGGGCCCCCATCCCCCAGGACGAACCCAAAAAGCCCCGGGCCGCCATGCCCCACCTGCCCGTGGAGGAGTGGCTCAAGGGCTTTCAGGAGATCAACCTGGGGTTCGACCGGGAGCAGGCCGTGGCCGAGGCGGCCCGCTGCATCAACTGCGGCCTGTGCTCCGAGTGCATGCAGTGCGTCATCGCCTGTCAGGCCGGCGCCATCGCCCACCAACAGGGGCCCCAGACCCTGGACCTCAATGTGGGCGCGGTCATCCTGGCCCCGGGCTTCCAGACCTACGACCCCTCACCCTACGCCGCCTATCATTACGCCCAGTATCCGGGAGTGGTCACCAGCCTGGAGTTTGAGCGCATCCTCTCCGCCTCCGGGCCTTACGCCGGTCACCTCATCCGGCCCAGCGACCACAGCGAGCCCAAAAAGATCGCCTGGCTCCAGTGCGTGGGTTCCCGGGATCTGCACCACTGCGACAACAGCTACTGCTCGGCGGTGTGCTGCATGTACGCCATCAAGCAGGCGGTGATCGCCAAGGAGCACTGCAAGGACTACACCCTGGACACCGCCATCTTCTTCATGGACATGCGCACCCACGGCAAGGACTTCGAAAAATATTACTGGCGGGCGGAACAGGAGCACGGGGTGCGCTTCATCCGCTCCCGCATCCACAGCATCGACCGGGTGCCGGGCTCCGATGACGTCTCCATCCGCTATGTGACGGAAAGCGGTGAGATCAAGGAAGAGACCTTCAACCTGGTGGTCCTCTCCGTGGGCCTGGAGTCCTCCCTCGACGCCCTGAACCTGGCCAAAACCCTGGGGGTGGAGATCAAGCCCGAGACCCGCTTCGCCGCCAGCTCCCCCTTCACCCCGGTGAACACCAGCAAAGACGGCATCTACGTCTGCGGCGTCTTCCAGGCCCCCAAGGACATCCCCCAGTCGGTGATGGAGGCCTCCGCCGCCGCCGCTGCCGCCGGGGAGCTTCTGGCCGCGGCCCGCAACACCGCCATCAAGAAGCCGGAGATCCCCCCGGAGCGGGACGTCAGCGGCGAGGAACCCCGCATCGGCGTCTTTGTCTGCAACTGCGGCATCAACATCGGCGGGGTCATCAACATCCCCAAACTGGCGGAATACGCCAAGACCCTCCCCAATGTGGTCTTTGTGGATGAAAACCTCTTCACCTGCTCCGCGGACACCCAGGCCAAGATCATCCAGGCCATCCAGGAGCACAACCTCAACCGGGTGATGGTGGCCTCCTGCAGCCCCCGGACCCACGCCCCCATGTTCATGGAGACCATCCAGCAGGCGGGCCTCAACCCCTACCTCTTTGAGATGGCCAACATCCGGGACCAGGATTCCTGGGTGCACATGCACGAGCCCGAGGCCGCCCTGGAGAAGGCCAAGGACCTGGTGCGGGGCGTGGTGGCCCGGCTCCGGAACCTGGAGCCCCTCCACAAGATGGAGTTCCCGGTCACCAAGGCCGCCCTGGTCATCGGCGGCGGCGTGGCCGGCATGACCGCGGCCCGCTCCATCGCCGACATGGGCTTCCAGGCCTACCTGGTGGAGAAGACCGACAACCTGGGGGGCAACGCCTGGAATCTGGTCATCAGCCACCGGGGCTATGACTACCAGGGCTTCCTCACCGACCTCATCGACACGGTGACCAAGCACCCCAACATCGAGATCATGTACAACTCCGAGGTGGTGGAGACCAGCGGCTTCATCGGCAACTACCGCTCCACCGTCAAGACCCCTGCCGGCAACCGGGACCTGGAGCACGGCGTCACCGTCATGGCCACCGGAGGCCAGCCTTACAGCCCGGAGGAGTACCAATACGGCCAGCATCCGCACGTCTACACCCTCTTTGAGCTGGACAAGCTCATCGCGGCCAAGGACCCACGTCTTGCGGAGGCCAAACAGGCGGTCTTCATCCAGTGCGTGGGCTCCCGGGAGCCCCAGCGGCCCTACTGCAGCCGCCTCTGTTGCACCCATTCCGTGGAGAGCGCCCTGGCCCTGAAGGACCTCAACCCCGAGATGGATGTCTTCATCCTCTACCGGGATATGCGCACCTACGGCGAAAAGGAGCTCCTCTACAAGGAGGCCCGGGAGAAGGGGGTGATCTTCATCCGTTTTGACCTGGACAGCAAGCCCAAGGTACGCACCAAACCCGACCGGGGCCTGGAGGTGACGGTGGTGGATCCCATCCTGGGGATGCCGGTGGTGCTGCACCCCGATGTCCTCACCCTGGCCAGCGCCGTGCTCCCCAACGATGTGGAGGAGCTGGGGGAACTCTTCAAGGTGCCCAGAAACGCCGAAGGCTTCTTCAACGAGGCCCACGCCAAGCTGCGGCCGGTGGACTTCCCCACCGACGGCATCTTCCTGGCGGGTCTGGCCCACTACCCTAAACCCATCGACGAGTCCATCGCCCAGGCCAAGGCCGCGGCCGGCCGGGCCGCCACCTTCCTGGCCCTGGACACCGTCAAGGTGGGCGGCATCGTGGCGGTGGTGGATCAGGACAAGTGCGCCGTCTGCCTCACTTGCGTGCGCACCTGCCCCTTCATGGTGCCGGTCATCGACTACACCGTGGACGCGGCCTACATCGATCCGGCCAAATGCCAGGGCTGCGGCATCTGCGTCTCCGAATGCCCGGCCAAGGCCATTCAGCTGAAACACTACACCGACACCCAGATCATCGCCCAGGAACTGGCCCTGGCCGCCAGCTGAACCCTACCCGGGGAGGGCAGGCCACGCCCTCCCCGGATATCCAGGAAATAAGGGAGGCATCATGACCGCCACCGACTGGACCCCCAAAATCATCGCTTTCTGCTGCCGCTACTGAGCCTACAGCGCCGCGGACCTGGCAGGTTCGATGCGGTTGCAATACCCCCCGGAAATCAAGATCATCATGGTTCCCTGCACCGGCCGGGTGGATATCCTCCACCTCCTCAAGGCCTTCGAAGGCGGGGCGGATGTGGTCTTCGTGGCCGGCTGCCTGGAGGGCGAGTGCCATTACCTCTCCGGCAACATCCGGGCCCGCAAGCGGGTCACCAAACTGAAGAAGGATCTGGAGGCCATCGGCTTCGAAACCGAGCGCCTGGAGATGTTCAACCTCTCCTCGTCGGAGGGGCCCAAATTCGCCGCCATCGCCAAGGAGATGGCGGAGCGGGCCTATCGCCTGGGGCCCAGCCCGGTGAGGAAGGAGGCCCGGGAGGCCTGGCTGGCCAAACAGAAGGCCGCCAGCGCCTGAGACCCTTGCCGGACCCCACCCCGGCGGAAAAGCCGGGCCGGAACCTGGCTGGGGCAGCACCTGTCATTGAGCTGAGGCGGGAGACCCCCTCCCGCCTCAGGTCTGAGAAAGGGTCGCCTGGCCAGGTGGGAGGCAGGGCCCTGAATCCCTGCAAATGGAAAAGGCCGGCAGCACCCGCTTCCGGCCTTGCTTTGCCGCCCAGGCAGGAAAAGGAGAGGGGGCCCCTTTGCCGCCTGCCTTTCATTTCCCCCGCCGGTTAAAGCAGGGGCTGGATCAGTTTGAGGAATTCCTCTTTTTTGCGGGTCCCCAGCACCTTGTGGGCGATATTGCCCTGTTTGTCCACGATGATGGTGGTGGGCACCACCTCCACCCCGCCATAGGCCTTGGCCACCTTGTCATCCCCCAGCAGCACCGGATAGGTGACCCCCAGCTGTTTGATGAGGAAGCGGAGCTGGGTCGGGTCCGAGGACAGGCCGATGCCGATGGTCTCGTAGCCCTTGCCCTTGAGCTCCTGGTTGAGCTTCTCCAGATCCGGCATCTCATCCCGGCAGGGACCGCAGAAGAAGGTGAAGAAGTTGATGAGCACCACCTTGCCCTTGAACTGGCTGAGGCTGTACTCTTTGCCCTCCAGGATGTCCTTCAGGGTGAAATCGGGGGCCGCCTTGCCCTGGGCTCCGGCCGGCCCGGTCAGGGCCATGAGGATGGCGGTCACGGCCACAAGCACCCACAGCCGCACCCCAGTCTTTTCTGGCATGGAAGTCTCCTTGTCCGTCGGGAATGGTGCCATCGATGTCCATTGTATAACAAAACCTCCCCGCCACCGCAATCCATCCGGGAGCCGGCTCCGGGTCGGGCTTCGGTGAGCCCTGATCCTCCGCTTGACATTCCCCCCTTCCTTTCCCATATTGGGGAGGAGACGGCCAGGACAAAAGGAGCCCTTCATGCGCATTCTGGGAATCTGGGGCAGCCCCCGCAAAGGCGGCAATTCGGAGATCCTTTTGCAGGCCTTTCTGGACGGCGCCGCCCAAGCCGGGGCGCAGGTGGAGCGCATCGCCTTGAGGGAGCTGAAGATCAGCCCCTGCCTGGAGATCTACCACTGCTTCAAGGACGGCACCTGCCCCATCAAAGACGACATGCTCCCCCTGTATGACAAACTACTGGCCGCCGATGTGGTGGCCCTGGCCTCCCCCATCTTCTTCTATGGCGTCTCCGCCCAGGCCAAGGCCTTCATCGACCGCACCCAGGCCCTGTGGTCCCGGCGCTATGTGCTGAAAAAAGACTTTCCCGGTCCGGAGCGCCAGGGGGTGCTGCTGTGCACCGGCGCCACTCACGGCAAGCTCCTCTTCGTGGGCGCCCGCCTCACCGCCAAATACTTCTTTGACGCCATCAACGTCACCTACGCCGCCGAGATCCTGGTGCGGGGGGTGGATGAGAAGGGGGCCATCCTGGAGTTCCCCGACGTCCTGGAGAACGCCCGCCTCCTGGGCCAGCGCCTGGCCCGGGGCGAAAAGCTCGGACCCATCAAACTCTCACCCCTGGCGGTCTAAGCCCCAGGGGGGCATCAGGAAGGAGCCGGGAGCCCCTCACCCCGGCCCTCCTTTCCCATCCCGTTTTCGAGGAGGATCTATGCTGACGGTGGGGATGAAACATGAAAAGGAGCTCACCACCGGCCCGGAACACTCCGCCCGCAATTTCTTTCCGGACCTCCCGGATGTCTTCGGCACCCCTTATCTCGTGGGCCTCTTTGAGAGGGTAAGCGCCGAGCTCATGGCCCCCCATCTGGGCCCGGGGGAGCAGTCGGTGGGGGCCGGCATGGACCTGAAGCACACCGCGCCCACGCCCCTGGGCATGAAGGTCCGGGCGGTCACCGAGCTGGTGGAGGTGGACAAGCGCAAACACGTCTTCAGACTGGAGGCCTTCGACGAAAAGGAGAAGATCGGCGAGGCCACCCACATCCGGTATATAATAGATGCAGCCAAGTTCATGCAGAAAGTGGAGGCCAAGAAGGGCTGAGCGCCGGGACCCTGTCCGGTCTGTTACCCTTAAGGGACTTTGAGGGCGGCTTCGGCTGGGATGCCCAGCTGCGGCAGTATGTCCGGAAAAAATACCGGACGGACCTGGAGGGGCTGGCGGACCTGGACGCGGCCCTGCTGGCCCGACTCCTGGGCGGGGAGCTCCTCCCGGTTCTCCCCTACCCCGGCGTCCGCTGGGTCCTCCGCCTCCGTCCCTTCCGGCCCCTGGAACTCACCTGGATCTATGTGGTGGAGGAGGAATTCGGGGCGGATCTCAGGGTCTATTTCTCCCCCCAAAGTCGGGCGGTGCCCACTGAGGACGTCTATGTCTTCGCCTGGGACTACCTGGCCCTTCTGGCCCGCTACGGCCGGAGGGAGTACCCCCTGATCCCGGCCGCCCCCGACCCTCAGTGGCTTCCTTGGGAGGCCTTCCTGCTCCCGGAGGCCCTGCCCATCCAGGATACCGCCCTGGGGGTCCGGAGGGAGCTGTTGGCCCGGCTTACCGCCCCCTTGGTGGAGGTGGCGGTGCGTCGCCTGGACTCCGGCACCGCCCGGGCCCTCCTTGGGGGCTGGGAGGTCGCCTGGGCGGTACTGGGGGATCTGGCCTTCCGCCTCAGGCTGCAGGACGGCCGGGAGGAACTGGCCTTCGACCGCCACGGGGCCCGGAAATACGCCCCGGAGATTCTCCTCAGCTTCGCCTGGCTCTACATCAATGCCCTGATCCGGGAGTATCGGCAGGTGGACCCCGCCCTGCCCCGCCTGTCCCGTTATCTGTGATGCTGTGCTGCCCTGACTGCCGCCACCCGGGCCTGCGCCTCCGTCCCTCCTGACAGGGCCTGACGGTGGTCTGCACGGCGTGCGGACGGGAGGTGGCGCCGGAGACCTTCGCCCTGCTCGTGGCCCGGGCCAAAGCGCGGCGGCGTCCTGGGGCGCCCCCCGCCCCCGCGGCTGCGGACGGCCCGGAGGGAGACCCCCAGTTGCAATCCGGCGGTGAGAATTTATACTAAATAACGCATCATCCGGCCGGTGCGGGGCTCACCGCGCCGGCGCCCTGATCTGTCAGAGGAGGGAGGTCTATGGCACGCGTCACCATTGAAGACTGCCTGCGCCGGGTCCCCAACCGCTTTGCCCTGGTGCACATGGCGGCCAAGCGGGTGCGCCAGCTGCAGCGCGGCGCCCCGCTCCTGGTGCCGGGCAACAACAAAGAAATTGTCATGGCCCTGCGGGAGATCGCCGCGGGCAAGGTCATCTCCACCTCTCCGCTGCCCGCCCTCCCGGAAAAGACCCCCTACCGGGACGAGGATGCCGGCTAATCTGCCCCCCGCCTACTTCGAGGCCGAAAAACGCTACCGGGAGGCCAGGTCGGTCAGCGACAAGATCCGCTGCCTCGAAGAGATGCTGGCCATCATGCCCAAGCACAAGGGCACGGACAAGCTCCGGGCCGACCTGCGCCGGCGCCTGTCCCAACTTCGGGATCTGGGGAGCGCCCGCCACGGACCGGGGCGGCGGGCGCCGGTCTATCTCATCCCCAGGGAGGGGGTGGGCCAGGTGGCCCTCATCGGGCCGCCCAATACCGGCAAATCCTCCCTGCTTGCCGCCCTCACCAAGGCCCAGCCCCTCATCGCCCCCTACCCCTATACCACCCGCACCCCCCTGGCCGGCATGATGCGTTTTGAAAATGTCCAGGTGCAACTGGTGGACACCCCACCTTTGGGGGAGGATTTCCTGGAACCCTGGTTTCCGGACCTGCTGCGGCGGGCCGACGCCTGGGCCATCGTGCTGGCGCCGCCTGCCGACCCCCTCGCCGAGCTGGACCGCCTGGCGGGCATTCTGGCCGGCTGTCAGCTCTCCTTCACCCCCACCCCCGGCCTCACCCGGCGCCCCGCCCTCCTCATCCTGAACCAGACCGACCTTCTCCCCGATCCCGAGGAGGAGGCTTTGTATCTGGAGATATTGCGGGAACGGCTCCCCACCTACCCCGCCTCCGCCGAAACCCGCCGGGGGCTGCCGGAACTCAAGGCGGCCCTCTTTGGCGTCCTGGGCCTCATCCGGGTCTATACCCGTCCTCCGGGCAAGGCCGCCAACTACAACGCCCCCTTCGTGGTCCCCGAAGGCACCACCATCCTGGAGCTGGCCGAACGCATCCACCATGACCTCGCCCGGAACTTCAAATTCGCCCGGGTCTGGGGCCGGGAGACCTTTCCCGGTCAGCGGGTGCAGCGGGACTACCGCCTGAAGGAAGGGGACGTGGTGGAAATCCACACCTGACCGCCCAGGAGCTGGTGGGGCCAGGAAAAAGGGGGGAAGTGCAGAAAGGGGAAAGGCAGTCCTGGAAATAGGGAAGGGCGGGTCAAAGCGCCCCTCCGGATGACGGGCCGGGAGGCTAAAAAGGGGGCCCGGGGCCCGGGAGGGCCCTTCGCCGGTTCCCTCCCCCGGCAATGACGGGAGAAGGGCGGTGGGTCGCCCGGGCCGCCCGGGGCCGAGTCACGATCCGGGCAGGATGTCGGCGTTGACGCCCCCCCAGCACAGCACCGGCCCGAATTCCTCCCGGCCCGGCTGCCGGGCCCAGATTTCCAGTTCCCAGTCCACCCGGGGCCCGGTCCAGGGGCCGACGATCTCTTCCTCCAGCAGCTCCCGGAAGATTTCCGCCTGGGCTGTGAAAGCCTCCGGCCCCGCCGCGGCGGCCTCCAGCATCTCCTCCAGCCCCTGGGCAAAGTCCTTCCCCCAGACCGGCTCCCCCTGGCTCCGCCAGGCCTCCTCCGTGGTCACCCCCGGCAGAAGAAAGGTCTCCTTCAGCACCTGGGTCCAGTCGGGCCAGCCCTGGAGAGCCCCCAGGATCGCCCGGGAGGTGCGGCCCAAAAGAAAGGGGACCCAGGGTTCCTCCCCCCCGGCCACCATCTCCCGCTCCCAGAGGGCGAAGCGGAGCCTGGCCATCTCCGGATCCACCATTTCCTTCAGGCCGGGCACGGTGCCGAACTGGGGCCGGGGTTCCCAGGGCTCCGGGGTGAGGATCTCCGCCAGCCAGGCCTGCCCCCGGTCCACCAGAATCATCTGGGCTTCTTCCTCGGCCTGGAGTCTCTCCAGCTGCCAGGCCAGGGTCAGGGCCTCGGCCTCCACGCCCCGGGGAGGCTTTTCCTCCGGCGGCAGGCCCTTGAGCTCCCGGAGGATCTCCCCCAGCTCCTCCTCCCGGGCTGCCAGGTAGTCCTCATAGGCCTTTTTCTGGGTCAGCTCCCCGGGCTGATATTGCTTCAGCTCCGTCAGAGGCTTCTGCGCCTCCGGCGGCAGGGGCCGGGTCCTATAGGGCATGGCCGCCGGCCACCCCAGCCCCACCCCCACCTCCAGGTGGGGAAAATACAGGGGCAGGGTCCAAAACTCCTCCCGCCAGGGCAGGATGAGGGGAAAGGCAATGAGGCGCCACCTGGACATACTGGCCTCCTGGGCCGGGAATTGCACCCGCAGCCCGCCGGCCGCGAGGCTAAATCCGGGAGAAGACGGCTTCCAGAAATCTTGTCATTCCAGGCCGAGGGGCGGAGGACAGCATCTCTGCCCGGATGCCCCGGCCCCTTAGGCCCGGCACACCCGGTTTTTGCCCCCCTCCTTGGCACGGTAGAGGGCCTGATCCGCCGCCGCCACCAGGGCGTCGCCGTCCGCTCCGGGGGTGAGGCCCGCCACCCCGATGCTCACCGTCACGAAGAGCTCCCGCTCCGGCAGGGGGATGGAAAGCCCGGCGATGCCGGCCCGCAGGCGGTTGGCCAGGATTTCCGCCTGCTCCGGTGGAGTCTGGGGCAGAAGAATGACGAACTCCTCCCCCCCGTAGCGGCACAGCAGGTCCGCGGCCCGGACCGCCCGCCGGAGATACCCCGCCACCGTCTTCAGGACCACATCCCCCGCCGGATGCCCCAGGGTGTCATTCACCACCTTGAAGTCATCCAGGTCCACAAACAGGAGGGACAGCGGCCAGCCGTAGCGGCGGCTCTGCCCCACCTGCTGGGTGAGCATCTCCCGGAAATACCGGTAATTGTAGAGCCCGGTGAGCCCGTCCCGGATGGCCAGGCCCTTCACCTCCTCAAAGAGGAGGAGGTTCCTCAAGGCCGCCTCCCCCTGGAGGAGGAATATGCGGAAGAGTTCCGTCTCCTCCGGCTCAAAGGGGGTGGGCCGGCCACCTGCGGCCAAGCCCCGGAGAGGGTCGGCGCTGAGGGTCCCCCACACCACCGCCCATCCCGGAGGCGGCGGGTCCGGGTCGCCCCCCCGGGTCAGGAATCCCCGGCACCATTCCTTCCAGGCAGCCAGCTGGTGGGGGGACGGCTGCCGCAGGCGCTCCGCCTCCTCCCGCACCTCCCCGCCCGGCCCCCGGATGGTCAGGCTGAGGCAGGAAAGGGGCAGGCTCTCCCAGATGAGGTCCGCCAGCCCCTGGGTGAGGCCCTCCAGGGTCAGGGGCCCCGCCAAGCGCTCCCCGATGCGCCGAATCTGCACCAGTTCCTGGGCCCGGCGCTGGGCCAAGGCCTCCCGGGCCTGCTTCAGATCCTCCACCAGCTCCCGGTTGGCCCGGGTCAGGTGGCGCCGCTCCAGAGCCCGCTCCACCACCGCCGCCAGCTCCGGCAGCTTGAGCTCGGATTTTACTAGATAGTCGTAGGCCCCCAGACGCAGGGCCGCCACCGCACTGTCCAACCCCCCCAGGCCGGTGAACAGGATGACCTCGGTGTCGGGGCGGGTGGCCTTCAGCCGGCGCATCACCTCCAGACCCGACAGGTCCGGCAGGTTGAGGTCCAGGAGGGCCACCGCCGGCTCTTGTTGCTCCACCGCCGCCAAGGCCGTTTCACCCCGCTGATGGGCCTCCACCGCAAATCCCTGACCCTGCAAAAACCGGGTCAGGACCTGGAGGAGGGCCGGATCGTCATCCACCACCAGGATCTGCTCGGGCATCAGAGAAAGCCTTCCAGTGACAGGAGGGTGTCCCGCTTGAAATGCTGATCATCCCGCCGGGGGTAGTCCAGGGTGTAGTGCAGGCCCCGGCTCTCCTTGCGGCTGAGGGCGCAGCGGATGATGAGATCCGCCACGGTGGCGATGTTGCGCAATTCCAGCAGATCGCCGGTGATGAGAAAGTTCCAGTAATACTCGGTGATTTCCTGAGTGATGAGGTCAATGCGGTGCTTGGCCCGCATCAGGCGCTTGTCGCTGCGCACAATGCCCACATAGTTCCACATCATGCGCCGGATCTCATCCCAGTTGTGGGACACCACCACCGCATCATCGCTGTCCGTGGCCCCCCCGGGGTTCCACTCTGGCACCGAAGCCACCGAGGGGATGGGCGTCTGGGGCAGGGCCTCCCGGGTGGCCACGGCCGCCTGATGGGAGAAGACCAGGGCCTCCAGGAGCGAATTGCTGGCCAGTCGGTTGGCCCCGTGCAGGCCGGTCATGCTCACCTCCCCCACCGCATAGAGGTTGCTGATGGTGGTGCGGCCGAAATGATCCACCACCACCCCCCCGCACATGTAATGGGCCGCCGGCACCACCGGGATGGGCTCCTTGGTGAGGTCAAAGCCGAATTCCAGGCATTTCTTGTAAATGTTGGGGAACCGCTGGATGATGAACTCCGCCGGCCGGTGGCTGATGTCCAGATAGACGCACTCCGCCCCGCTCTTCTTCAGCTCATGGTCAATGGCCTGGGCCACCGTGTCCCGGGGGGCCAGATCTTTCATGGGGTGATAGTCCGCCATGAAGGCCCGGCCGTTTTTGTCCAGCAGGACCGCCCCCTCCCCCCGCAGGGCCTCGGAGATGAGAAAATTCTTGGCTGCCGGATGATACAGGCAGGTGGGGTGGAACTGCACAAACTCCATGTTGCCGATGACCGCACCGGCCCGGTAGGCCATGGCCACCCCGTCCCCGGTGGCGATGTCCGGATTGCTGGTGTAGAGATAGACCTTGCCCGCACCCCCGGTGGCCAAAAGGGTGATGGCCGCCAGGAAGGTGTCCACCTCCCCGGTTTTGGTGTTCAGCACATAGGCCCCCAGACAGGTGGCCTCCCGGTTCACCACCGAGCTGCCCCGGCGCACCAGGCGCTCCTCGGTGATGAGGTTCACCCCCATGTGGTATTCATACACCTTGATGTTGGGGTGGCTCAAGACCTTCTCCACCAGGATGCGTTCCACCTCGGCGCCGGTCATGTCATGGGCGTGGATGATGCGCCGGTGGGAATGACCCCCTTCCCGGCCCAGATCAAAGCCATTTTCCGCGGTGGTGTCGAACTGCGCCCCCAGGGCCACCAGTTCCCCGATGCGCTCCGGTCCCTGGCGCACCACCAGCTCCACCACCTCCGGATGGCACAGACCCTCCCCGGTGTTCAGGGTGTCCTGGATGTGAAATTCGAAGCGGTCCTCCGGCCCCAGGACCGCGGCAATGCCCCCCTGGGCCAGACGGGTGGAGGTCTCGGCGATCTCCCGCTTGGTGATGATGTTCACCGTGGCGAAATCCGCCACCTTCAGGGCATACCCCAGGCCCGCGAGACCGGAACCGAGGACCAGCACATCGGAAATGCGATACAAGGTCGGCGTCCTTTGTCGAGATGGCAAATGAGTGTTTTTTCCAGGAGAGGCCGACCGGCGTGTCGGCTCCCGGACCCTGGAGCCCTGGATCCCCCCCCGGCCGGCCGCGCACCCCGGGGCGGCGGCTTCAATTTCCCCCACCCGGCCGCAAGCCCAAGAAAGCCCGCGGCCCGGGCTGCCTCCCGACCGCCCCCCCTCCTCCCCCGGTGCCGCCAATGCAGAGCCAGGGAGCGCCGCCCGGAACCAGCCGCGTCACCCCCAAGCCCTCCCCCCGGCCAGCACCTCCGCCAGGTTGCGGTACAGGATCCTCTCCTGCGTCTCCGGCGGCAGCCCGGCCTCTTCCAGATCCTTCAGGCAGCGCCCCGCGGTCAGGAGGGGGTAGTCGGTGCCGAAAAGAATCTTTTCCGCCCCCACCATGTCGATGGCCGCGCGATAGATGGCCGGCCGGTAGAGATAGGGGGAGGCGGCGGTGTCGAAATAGACCCGACGGAAGACCTCCGGGGTCTCCTTTTTGCACAGGCCGTAAAAAGGGAGACCGCCCCCCCAATGGGCCAGGATCCAGGTGACCTCCGGGGCCTGTTTCAGGCAGGCATACAGCTCCTCCATAGGCACCGCCGCCTTGCCGGGATACCGGTGGCCGATCCCCAGGGGGTCGTTGACATGCACCGCCAGGGGCACCTGGTAATGCTGACAGAGCTCCGCCAGGGGCAGAAGCGCCTCGGCCAGGGTGCCCCGGGGATCATCGGTGTACCAGGCCAGCTCCCCCACCCCCCGGAAGCCCGCCGCCAGACAGCGCTCCACTTCCCTGACGGCCCCGGGTTCCAAGGGGTTGACGGCGCAAAAGGGGATGAGGCGCTCCGGCCAGCGGCGGGCCGCCTCCAGGAGGATCTCATGGTGCCGCCGCCAGAGGCGCTCCTGCCGCCAGGGAAAGCCCATGACCACCGCCCGCTCCACCTGGGCCTCGGCCAGCGCCGCCACCAGCTCCTCCGGATCCACCAGCCGGGCTTTTGGGCTGTCGTAGAGAAGCCGGAAGGCGGGCTCATCGGCGAAAAAATCCTCCCGCCGGCGGCAGACCTCCGGCGGGAAGGCATGGGTGTGGGCATCCCACAGCATGGCGGCGGCTTCCTTTCCCTTCCGCTGTCGCTAGTTTTCATATAAAATTTACCCCATGTCAATAATCTTGGCTCTCCTGCCCCGGCTCCTGCTCCTGATGGCGGCCCTCTGCCTGACCGGCGCCGCCTGGGCCGCCGGCCCCTTCCCCTACCGGCCGCCCCGGTATGCGGGGGACCCCGAGGCCGTCACCGTGGTGGGGGAGTTTCAGCGCCACCGGCTGGTGCGCTACGAAAACCTTTACGACCTCGCCCGGCGCTACGACCTGGGCTTCTGGGAGCTGGCCCGCTTCCACCGCCACCTGGACCACTTCTACCTCCCCTGGGACACCGAGATCGTCATCCCCAGCCGCTGGATCGTGCCGGAGCATCCCTCCCCCCCGGGCTACCTCATCAACGTGGCGGAGCTGCGGGGCTACCGCTTCTTCCCCGACAAGGGGGAGGTGCGCACCTATCCCATCGGCGTGGGCGTCCTGGATTACAAGACCCCCATCGGCCGCCGCTTCCGGGTGCAGAGCAAGGCCGAAAACCCCGGCTGGCGCATCCCCCGGAGCCTGCAGGCCAAATACGGCCGCACCTTCATGCCCCCGGGGGAGGACAACCCGGTGGGCTCCCACTGGCTGGGCCTGGGCACCTACGGCCTGCACGGCACCCACGCGCCCATGGGGGTGGGCCGCCTGGTGAGCCACGGCTGCATGCGCCATTATCCCGAGGACATCAAGGAGCTTTTCGAGCTCACCCCCGTGGGCACCACCGTGGAGATCATCTACGAGCCGGTGAAATTCGGTTACCTCAAAGGCCGCATCTTCACGGAGGTGCATGAGGACATCTATTTCCGCATCCCGGACCTGTTCGCCTACGCCGTGCAAAAGGTGGAGGCCAAGGGTCTGGCTCCCCGCATCAACTGGATCCGCTTCCTCCAGGCCGTGGAGGAGCGCCACGGCGCACCGGTGGACATCACCCGCTGACCGGCTGACCCGGGAAGGGAACCGGCCCGAGGCTCCACGGGTGCTCCAGGAGGAAAGGGCCCGGAAGCGAAGGCCCGGGGTGGCCGCGACATTTTCCCGCGAACGAATGCCTTGCCCCTACGATCTCTATCTCGATAACGCCCTTGTCCTCACCCTGGAGCCCGGGGCGCGGCCCCTCTTCCCCGGGTTTGTGGCGGTCGCCCAGGGTCGCATCGCCCAGGTGGGGGAGGCCCCTCCGGAGCTCCCCCGCCCCGCCGCCCGGGAATACCTGGACGCCGCCGGCCTCCTGGTGCTCCCCGGCCTGGTGAACACCCACTGCCACGCCCCCATGGTCTGGTTCCGGGGCCTGGCGGACGATCTCAGTCTTAAGGACTGGCTCACCCGCCTCATCTTCCCGGCGGAAGGCCGCTGGCTGACCCCGCAGCGGGTCTGTCTCGGGGCCCGGCTGGCCGCGGCGGAGCTCATCCGGGCTGGCATCACCACGGTGGCCGACGGCTATTTCCATGAGGAGGAGGTACGCCGGGCCCTGGCGGAGGCGGGCCTCCGGGCGGTGGTGGCCCAGGGGGTGGTGGACTTTCCCGCGCCGGGAGTCCCCGACCCCAAGGACAACCTCCGGGTGGCCCGGGAGTTCATGGATGCGGGCGCAGACGAACCGGAAGGGCTCCTCACCTCCACCCTCTTTTGCCACTCGCCCTACACCTGCGGCCCCGAGACCCTCACCGCCGCCAAGGACCTGACCCGGGCGCGGGGACTCCCTTTCTTTATCCACCTGGCGGAGACCCAAGGGGAGGTGGCGGAGTGCCGCGCCAAGACCGGCCTCACCCCGGCCCGTTACCTGGACCGGCTGGGACTTCTGGATGAGGCCACCGTGGCGGTCCACGCCGTCTGGCTGGAACCGGAGGAGGTGGAGCTTCTCGCCCTCCGGGGGGTGAAGGTGAGCCACTGCCCCACGAGCAACTGCAAGCTGGGATCCGGGGTGGCCCCGGTGCCGGACCTGCTGGCCGCCGGGGTGACGGTGGGCCTGGGCACCGACGGCGCCGCCTCCCACAACCGCCTGGACCTGTTCTCAGATATGGCCCTGGCGGCCCGGCTGCACAAGGTTCACCGCCGGGATCCCACCGTGCTGCCTGCCGCCCAGGCCGTGGCCTTGGCCACCCGGGAGGGCGCCCGGGTCCTGGGGCTGGAGCACCGGGTGGGCACCCTCACACCCGGCAAGGCCGCGGATTTCATCTGCCTTAACCTGCGCCAGCCCCACCTCACCCCCCTCTTTGACCCCTTCTCCCATCTGGTCTATGCCGCAAGGGCTGCGGATGTGGTCCACGTCATGGTGAACGGCCGCTGGCTTATGAAGGACCGGCGCCTCCTCACCCTCCCCTGGGAGGGGCTGGCCGCGGCGGTGCGGGAGGAAGCCCGGGACCTCCCTGCCTTTCTGAACCGGCTGGAGCAGGAGGCAAAGAAGGAGTGAAGGCCCCCGGCCCCGAAGGCACAGTCCCCCTTCCCCCGGCCACGGGCAGGGTTGCATCCGGAATCAGATACCTTTAACCTTAAAAAAAGGGCTGGGTTCTCAATCCACCGCAGTCCATCCCTCGGAAAGGAAGGCATGGAGGCAAAGGCTGCCCGAACCACAACGGCCGCCCCCCTGCGGGAATATCTCAAGGCCCTGGTGACCTCCAGCGAGGTGGTGCGCCTCATCCATGACGTCACCTCCTGTTATGTGGAGTCCCATGACACCCTCCATGACGCGGTGCCCCCCCAGGCCCAGGGACTGGAGCTCTTCCCTTGCCTGCGCCTCTATTTCCAGCGCCACCTGGTGGAGCTCAAGGCCACCATCTTCCCCAACCTGGTCTCCCGGGACTGGGAGGGCCTCTCGCACCTCATCCGGCTGCAGTCCCCCCATCTCCATCTGGACCTGCGGCTCTATACGCCCCATACCACCTTTCTCCTGTCCCCTTTCCACATCCGCTTCCTGAGCATCCTCTTCGGCCGCCTGGTGCTGCAGCAGCTCTCCCTCACCCCCGGGGCGGAAGGGGTGCTGGCCTATACCCCTTATTCCCTGGAGGAAATGGTGGTGGCGGGCTATCTCCAGAGCCTGGAGGCGGTGCCCTGCGCCACCATCAAGCTGGACGCCCAGGACAACCCCTATATCGGCTCCATGCTCCACACCGGCGCCGACCTGCGCCGCTGCGAGATGCCCGGAGGCCTCCAGGAGGAGGCCCTGGTGAATGCCTGGCGCCTCTTCAAGCGCCTCCTCTATTACTCCGTGGAGGGGGAGCGCCTCTTCACCGGCTTCGCCTTCCTTCCCACCTCCCAGCCCCTGCAGGACTATCAGAAACGCTGGCCCACCCTGCTCCTTTATGAGGAGGCCGCCCACGTCTCCCTGGGGGAGGGGCTGGCGGCCCTGAAGCAGTTTCTGCTGAACGCCGACGGCCGCACCACCTTCCTCACCCTGTATGGGCAGAAACTGGTGGGCCTGCTGCATTTGAGCCAGGGGGTCTACCGCCAGCTGGCCTCGGCCCGGGCCTGGCGCTCCGCCCTGCCCCTGGCCTCCATCTCCTCCCGGGGCCGCATTCACATCTGGGTGCCCCTCCGGGGCCGCCACAACAGCCGCATCCCCTTGGGAATCCTGGAATACCGCCAGGGGCATCTCCATATCCCCCTCTTCCAGGACATTTTCTGGCAGCGCCTGGAGCGCCAGCTGGCGGAGGTCTGCCCCGCCACCCGGGAACCCCGGCCTCTGCCGGTGCTGCAGCGCCTCCTGGAGATGATCCGGCGCAGCGGCCACGGCGCCATCCTGCTTCTGGGCCTCACTGACGAACAGCTGGCCTCGCCGGATCTGCCCATGGAGAACCAGGTGCGCCTCACCCCGCCCGCCCCCCTCACCCCCACCTGGCTGCCCCATTTCGCCGGACTGGCCAAATCCGACGGCGCCCTGGTCTTCAACCACCGGCTGGAGGCGGTGCAGTTCCGCACCCGCCTCAAGGCCATGGCCCCGCCCCTGCCCCTGGAGCGGGATGACCTGGGAAGCGGCATGCGTCACCAGGTGACCCGGGAATTCACCGCCTGTTACCCCAACGTCCTGGGAGTGGCCATCTCCCAGGACGGCTTCATCTCCCTCTACCGGCACGGCCGTCTCCTGAGCCGGCTGTATTAGACCTTCCCCGGGGAGGCGGCGGAAGCTTCAGGGCTGGTTCCCCCCCCAAGCTCCCGGATCCAGGCGGCAAGCTCCCGAAGGGCCCGCTGGGCGTAGGCCCGGCCCCGCTCCCGCTTGGGGATGCGGCCGGGCAGGGGCGGGAAGAGCCCGAAATTGACATTCATGGGCTGGAAGTCCCGGGTGGCGGTGTTGGTGAGGTGGCTGATGAGGGCCCCCAGGGCCGTGGCCCGGGGCGGGGTCACCAAAGGCTGGCCCAGGGCCAGGCGGGCGGCGTTGATCCCGGCCAGGAGCCCCATGGCCGCGGACTCCACATAGCCCTCCACCCCGGTGAGCTGCCCGGCCACAAAGAGACGGGGAAAGCGGATCAGATTCAGATAGGGGCTCAACAGCCCCGGCGCCTTTAGAAAGGTGTTCCGGTGGATGGAGCCCAGCCGCACGAATTCAGCGTGCTCCAGACCGGGAATGAGGCGGAAGACCCGCTGTTGGGCCCGGTAGGTGAGCTTGGTCTGGAAGCCCACCAGGTTATAGAGGGTGCCCTCCCGGTTTTCGGGCCGGAGCTGCACCACCGCAAAGGGCTGGCGGCCGGTTCTGGGGTCGATGAGCCCCACCGGCTTCAGGGGCCCGTGCACCAGGGTGAGATAACCCCGGGCCGCCATCACCTCCAGGGGGAGGCAGCCCTCAAAGTAGCGGGGCTCCTCGAAGTCCTTCAGGGGCACCTGTTCCGCGGTGATGAGGGCCTGATAGAAGGCGGCGTACTCCTCTTCGGTGAGGGGGCAGTTGAGGTAATCCTCCCCCGGCCCCCAGCGGGAGGCCCGGAAGATCTTGCTCATATCCAGGCTCTCCGCGGTGACGATGGGTGCGATGGCGTCGTAGAAGTGCAGCTGCTCCTGGCCGGTGAGCCGGGCCAGGGACTGGGCCAGGGGATCTGAGATCAGGGGGCCGGCGGCCACGATGGTGAGGCGCTCCGAATCCAGCCCGGTCACCTCCTCCCGGATGATGCTCACAAGGGGTTCCCCCTCCAGGGACCGGGTGAGGAAGGCGGCGAAGGCCTCCCGGTCCACCGCCAGGGCCTTGCCCGCCGGCACCCGGGTGGCGTCCGCCGCCTCCATCACCAGCGACCCCAGGCGGCGCATCTCCTCCTTGAGGAGCCCCACCGCGGTCTCCACCTCATTGGAGCGCAGGGAGTTGCTGCACACTAGCTCCCCCAGGAGAGGGGAGTGGTGGGCCGGGGAAAACTTCCGGGGCTTCATCTCAAAGAGCCGCACCGGCACCCCCCGGCGGGTGGCCTGCCAGGCCGCCTCTACTCCGGCCAGGCCGCCGCCGATAATGGTGAGGGGGGCATCGGTCATGGACATCGGAAGTTTGTCAGCCCAAAGGAATCACGAGGGCCAAAAGGCTCTGACAGGCACCAGCGGGGGAGGGAGAAGGGCGAAGGAGGGCAGCTGCCTGTCCCCCGCCGCCTCGGTGGCCGCTTCACTCATTTACCGCCTCCGCCACGGCGCTCTCCACATAGCCGCAGCCCTCCCGGGGGCAGGCCAGTTTCCGGCCCTTCTTCAGCATCCAGGGAAAGTCGCACTCGGGACAGGGCTGGGGCACCGGCTCCTTGTTCAGGAGATAGCGGCAGTCCGGATAGCGGCTGCAGCCATAAAAGGCGCCCCGGCGGGACCGGCGCCGGACCAGGGTGCCCTCACAGCCCTCCTGGGGGCAGGGGAAGCCGCCGGACCCCTCCTGGGCCACCAGCTGGATCCGCCCCTTCTGGTCCAGGGTGTAGTTGGTGGTGAATTTGCACCGGGGATAGGCGGAGCAGCCCACGAATTCCCCGTTTTTCCCCCAGCGGACCACCAGCTCGGCGCCGCACTGGGGGCAGGAAAGCCCGGTAGGCACCCGCTTCACCGGCGGCATGGCCTCCTTGGCCCGCTCCAGCTCCTGGCTGAAGGGGCCGTAGAAATCCCGCAGGAGCTGCCGCCAGGGGAGCTGGGCCTCGGCGATGCGGTCCAGATCCGCCTCCATGCGGGCGGTGAATTTGGGGTCCATGATGTCCGGGAAGCTCTCCACCAGGAGGTCGCTCACCACCATGCCCAGCTGGGTGGGCCGCAGGCCGGATTTCTCCTTCACCACATAGTTGCGGTCCGCCAGGTTGCTCAAAATGGTGGCGTAGGTGGAGGGCCGGCCGATGCCCTGCACCTCCAGCTCCCGGATCAGGCTGGCCTCGGTGAAGCGGGGCGGCGGTTTGGTGAAGTGGCGCTGCGGGGAGAAATCCCGGAGCTCCAGCACCTCCCCCACGCTCAGGGGCGGCAGTTTCGCCTCCGGCTCGCTCTCCGCCCCCTCCGGGGTCTCCTGATAGAGCACGGTAAAGCCGGGAAAATCCAGCACCGAGGCACTGGCCCGGAAGAGATAGTCCCCCGCCTCCACCTCCACCGTGGTCACCTGATAAACGGCCGGGGCCATCTGGCTGGCCACAAAGCGCCGCCAGATGAGCTCATAGAGCGCCAGCTCGTCTTTGCCCAGAAAGGGTTTCAGCTCCTCCGGCCGCCTCAGCACGCTGGTGGGCCGGATGGCTTCGTGGGCCTCCTGGGCGCCCTTGGGGCTTTTGTAGCGGGGCGGGCTCTTGGGGAGATAAGGGGCCCCGAAGGCCTCGCCGATGAAGCGCCGGGCCTCCTCCACCGCATCGGCGGCCACCCGGGTGGAATCGGTGCGCATGTAGGTGATGAGCCCCACCGGCCCCTCCTCCCCCAGCTCCACCCCCTCATAGAGGCGCTGGGCCAGCATCATGGTCTTTTTGGGAGGGAAGCGCAGCTTGCGGCTGGCCTCCATCTGCAGGCTGCTGGTGATGAAGGGGGGTGCCGGATGGCGGCGCTGGGGCCGGCGCTGCACCCTGGCCACCCGGAAGACGGCCTCCTCCAGGGCCTCCAGGATCTCATCCACCTGGGCGGCGCTGGTGATCTTCAGCTCCTTTCCCTGATACTGCACCAGGCGGGCCTCAAAGGCGGGGGCCGCGGCCGCAACCAGACAGGCCGCCAGGGACCAGTATTCCTCCGGCACAAAGGCGGCGATGGCCCGCTCCCGGTCCACCACCAGGCGCAGGGCCACAGACTGCACCCGGCCGGCGGAAAGCCCCGTCTTCACCTTCTTCCACAACAGCGGGCTGATCTGGTAGCCCACCAGCCGGTCCAGAATGCGCCGGGCCTGCTGGGATTCATACCGGGGGCGGTTCAACGGCACCGGATGGGCCAGGGCCTCCTGAATGCCCTTGGGGGTGAGCTCCATGAGGAGGACCCGGTGGAAGCGGTGCTCATTCTCCCCCAGGGCCTCGGCAATGTGCCAGGCGATGGCCTCCCCCTCCCGGTCCGGGTCCGGCCCCAGATAGATGTCCCGGATGCCCGCCGCCGCCTTTTTGAGCTCCTGGATGACCTTGGCCTTCCCCAGGATGGTGACGTAGGTGGGCTCAAAGTCCCGCTTCAGGTCCACCCCCAGCTCATTTTTGGGGAGGTCCCGGATGTGCCCCTTGCTGGAGCGCACCACGAAATCGCTCCCCAGATACTTCTGCAGGGTCTTGGCCTTGGTGGGCGACTCTACAATGAGCAGGGATTTGGACATTCAACCTCTCAGGCCAGGGGCCTGTTTCCTTTCTCTGATCTGACGGCTCTGGCGCCGGCGGTGAGGTGCCGCGTCCTGAAACCGTTGCCCCGGAAAGGTCCACCCGCCCCGGACCCGGGACGCGGCCGCCTCCCAGGGCCGCCCCTCCTCCGGGGTTCCCCCGCCGGCAAGCTGCCACCTGGTTAAGTGTCCTGAGGAAATGGGAAAAAGCAAGAGTTTTTTCGGGGGGAGGGGCTCTCCCGGGCTCAGTCCTCCTCCGGGCCCTGGGGCCACAGCTCGCCGGTCATCAGGAGGCGGATCTCCTCCTCCCGGAGTCTGGCCGCAGCCCAGGCCAATGCGGCGATCTCCTCCTCGGTGAGGGAGCGCACCCCCTCGGGGCCCACCTGCCACACATCGATGGGCGGGCCCAGGCCGTAGGCGTCCACCGCAATGGCCTCCTCCATGACCTTATAGGCCAGCACCGCGGCCCGGGGCAGAGTAAGGTTGCGGCCCTGATACTTGCGCAGCAGGGCATAGGCAAAGAGATCCCCGGAGCCCAGGGCGAAGGGGGCCTCCTGAATCCACTCCGGCACCCCGTCCACACTGATGTGCAGGATCCGGGGAGCGCCGTCAAATTCCGCGAAGACGAAGTCCGCCGGATGCAGCTTCAACAGGGTGTCCGGATCCTGGGCAAAGAAGCTGGCCCGAAAATCCAGATTGATGAGCTCGGTGCAGCACTGCTTCACCAGGAGGCCGATGTCATCCCTGAGGGTGGCCAGGGAGCGCCCCCGAGGGAGGGCGCCGATACGCTCCGCCACCCGCTGGATGAGGGCCAGTTCCCCGGAGGCGGCCCAGGCCAGGCGCCCGTGCACCTCAAAAATCTTTTTTCCCGGCACCCGCACCAGCCCGGTGGTCACCTGGCCGTCGGAGGCCAGCACCACCCCATCCGCCGCCGGAATGGCCACAATCAGCGTCATCTCTCCTCACCGGCCGCCAGGGCCGGGCTCACCGGAATCCTGGCTCCCCCCTGTTATGATGTTACACCTTTTCCAGGAGGAAAAGCACCTTTTCAGCCGGCCAGCACATAACACTTCCCCGGCAGCTCCCGGATGAGGCCCTGAAGCTCCAGGAGGGTGAGGCGGCTTAAGACCTCCGAAGCCGGCAGCCGGGAGAGGGCCACCAGCTCCTCCAGCTGCAGGGGATCCGCTCCGAAGAAAGGCAACAGGGGATCCTCCGGCAAGGGCGCCCGGAAGGGAGGGGCCCCGGGACCAGGCCCGCATAAGTCCCGCACCCCGGTTTCCCGGGGGGGCCGGACCCCGGACCGGAATGAGAGCTCCCCCAGGATATCCTCCACCCCCTGCACCAGCTTGGCCCCCTCCTGGATGAGGCGCAACGGCCCCCGGCTGGTGGGGGCATCCGCCGGCCCGGGCACCGCCATCACCTCCCGGCCCTGCTCCAGGGCGTATTGCACCGTGATATAGGTGCCGCTTTTGGCCCCGGCCTCCACCACCACCACCGCCTGCGCCAGGCCGCTGATGAGGCGGTTGCGGATGGGAAAGTTCCGGGCTTCCGGGGGTGTGCCCAGGGGAAACTCGCTCACCAGGGCCCCGGCCGCCGGGATCTTCTCATAAAATTCCTTGTTTTCCGGAGGATAGATTATATCCAGGCCGCAGCCCAAAACCGCCACCGTGGGCCCGCCGGCCTCCAGGGCCCCGGCATGGGCGGCGGTATCGATGCCCCGGGCCAGCCCGCTGATCACCGTCACCCCCGCTTCGGCCAGGTCCCGGGCCAGCCCCCGGCTCATGCGCAGACCGTAGTAACTCGCCTGCCGGGTGCCCACCAGGGCCACCGCCGGGCCGGCGGTGCAGGCCACCTCGCCTCGGACGTAAAGAAAGGGCGGGGGGTACGGAATCTCCCGCAGCCGCTCCGGAAAGTCCGGCTCCGCGGCAGTGAGGAGCCGGATACCCCGGGACTCCAGCCGCCCCAGCTCGGCCTCCCAGCGGTCCCAGTCCCGGAATCCCAGGATGGCCTGGGCGATGGCCGGGCTCACCCCCTTCACCGCCCGGAGCTCCCCCTCCGAGGCCCGAAAGACCCCTTCCGGCCCCCCGAAGGCGGCGCACAGCCGCTGAAAGAGCACCAACCCCACCCCGGGGATGCTCCGCAGGGCCAGCCAGGGGAGCTTGGCCAGACTATCCGCACTGACTCCGGTCACCGTGCCACCGGCAGAAGGCCGGCCCCCCTTCCCAAGGTAACGGCCAGAAGCGGAAATCCCTTTGCCCCCGGAGGCATGGGCCGGCCTTTTCCTCTCCCCCTCAGGGGGACTCAGGACTGTAATGGCAGTGCACCCTGACAATCTGCCCGGCAGGATTCAGCACCAGCATCTCCGCCGCCAGCTGGTCCTCCGCACCCCGGTATTCCACCACCAGGCTGTCCACCCCGGTATAGACCCGGAGCAGGGTGACGGTGAGATCCGGAAAGAGGGAAAAAGCCAGGGAAAAATACATCCTGAGGGTGGCCTTTCCCCGGATGGTGCCCCGGGGATCGCCCAAAAGCTGGGTGACAAAGGGGCTGGTGAGCTCCACCTCCTCGGCGCACCGGGCCAGCAGCCCTTCCGGGTCCCGCCGGCCGAGGGCCGCCAGCCAGTCGCGCGCCAGTCTCTCCGCCTGGGCCTGGGTCACCATCTCCATCTGCCCGGTAAGGATTTTCCCACCTGCCCGCCCCTTTGGCATGGGGCGGTCACCGGACCGGGGGGCGGCCGCTCCCGACCGCTCAGCTCCGGCTGAGCGCGGCCAGGCGGTCCTCCACCTGCCGCACCCGGGGGGCCAGGGATTCCAGCAGCTGCCGCCGGCCCTCCCGGTCCGCCTCCCCGTGGCTCAAAGCCGCAGCCAGCCCCTCCAGATCGGTGAGGAGGCTTTTCAGCTGCCGGTCCAGACTCTCCTCCAGGCTGCGGCACCTGTCCTCCACCAGGGGGAGAAAATAGCGGAACTTCAGACGCTCGCCATAATCCACCAGCTGCACCTTGAGCTCCTCCCGCACCCAGGTGCGGATGGCGGCCAGGGCCCGCCGGATCTCCCGCTCCTCCTGCTGGCGGGGCTCCAGGCGGCTGAAACCCGCCTTGGCCTTCAGACGCTGCCAGAGGCGCTCCAGAAACCCCATCCCGGAGCGCAGCCACACCTCCCCGGTCCAGCGCCAGCCGGGCTCCAGGGTCAGGGTGAGGAGGGGCAGCTCCAGGGGCGCAGGCCGCTCCGGCAGTTCGAACCGCAGAGCCGGGGGGGTGCCGGGCAACCCCAGGACGGCGGCCTCCCGGTAATAGGAAGCCAGGGTCTCCTCCAGGGCCAGGAACAGGGGCTCACAGATCTGCCGGAGCTCCCGGTTCAGCCACTCCTCCTGCCGCCGGACGAACTCCACCACCTGGAGATTGAACTCCCCCCCGGCCAGCCGGAGGAGCTCCTGCTGGAATTCCTGGAAGAGGCGGTAAAGCTTGAGGCGCAGGGGCACTTCCGGACCCTCGCCCAGGAGGCGCTCCCAATCCGGCTCATAGGTGAGGATAAAGCTCACCAGGGAGGCGTCCTTGCCCCCCTGCTCCGAGAGGAAGCGGGCCACCCGGTGCTTGAGCTCGGACTGCAGCCGGCCACAGGCGCCCTCCAGGGTCTGGTGCAGGCTGAGCTGGGCCGCAGCCAGGGGACGGCGCCGGGCCGTGAGCTTGTCGGCCAGCTCCCGGAAGGCCCCGGCGTCCCGATCCAACAGCGCCCGGGCCCACTCCACCTGCTCCGCCAGGCCCCGGGCCACCATCCTCACCTGGGTGAGCGCCCCCCCGTGCCGGCGCCGCTCCCGCACCTCCTCCAGGGCTTCCCGCAACAGGGTCTGAAACTCCTGCCAGCCCCGGTCACTGTAGGCGTTCTTCTCCGGATCCCTCTCCCACAGGGCCAGCAGGGCCTCCTCGGCGGGGTCAAGGCCGCCACCCGCCCGGCGCCGCTGCAGCAGCACCTTGAGGGCCGAAAAGGCGGCCAGCCGCAGACCGGGCACCAGGGGGGCCAGCTCCCGGCGCACCCGGGCCGTCAGCGCCTCACAGTCCGCCACATCCTGGTGATCCGTGAGGTCCAGGTTGAGGACGAAGAGGAGGTGCTCCCCCAGGCCCATGCGCTTCAGCTCCTGCAGGAACTGGAAGTCCGCCTTTCTGAGCCCCATGCGGGAGCTGATGACATACAGGGCCAGATCACAGCGCAGCAGATAGGCCAGAACCTGGGTCAGATGCTGGGGGAGGGGCGAATCGCTCCCCTGGCAGTCCCCCAGCTCCAGCCACGGCGGCAGCTCCGGCGCCGGCAGGGTGAGCTGGACATCCCGGAGATAGACGGCCAGTTCCTCCCGGGTCACCAGGTCCTGGTGCCCTTTGACCTCCGGGCCTGCAAGCTCCAGGCGGCCCGCCGCCAAGTGTGCCTGAACCCCCTCATATCCCGTGAGATAGGCCGAAAGCAGGGCATAATTCTGGTTCAGGCTGCCGTCAGCCCACCAGGCCGCGGCCTCGCCCTCGGCCAGCACCTGGGCCAGCAGGGCCCGATCCTCGGCCCGGGTGAGTTCAAAGGCGCCGCCGCGGTCTTCCAGGCGGGGGTCAGGAAGGAAGGCCAGGGCCTGCTGAATCTCCTCGGCAATGGCCTCCCGCTCCTTGAACACCAAAACGGCCCGCGTCTCCGGGCCGGGACGTATCCGGGTGATCATGGCGGTGAGGATGCCGGCCCCCCGACGGAGCACATCCTGCCCCAGCAGGGCGTTGATCAGGGTGCTCTTGCCGGATTTCACCGCGCCCACCGCGGCCACCCGGAGGACGTCCTCCGCCAGGTGGGCCTCCACTTCCTTCAGGACGTGCAGCCAATGCCGGGCCTGCTCGGCAGCAGGAGGAAAGAGGCCCTGCCACAGGTGGACCAGTTCCATGAGTTGGGTGATCTCCCCGTTCAGATCCACGGGGGGGACGGTGTCAGGCAAATCAGCGGCTCCGGATGATGAGGCCCTCAAGGATAGGGGGCGGGACGTCCCGGCACCGCCGGACTCCGCCCCCGAATCTGCTCTTCCCTCACTCCCCCTCACTTCTTGGGGGCATACCCGGTGACATAGGGCTTGGAGACCTCCACCCGCACCCTGTCGGCAATCTCCAGGGTCAGGATCTGGTCGTTGATGGCAACGATCTCGCCGATGAGGCCCCCGGCGGTGATCACCCGGTCGCCCCGCTTCAGGCTGTCCAGCAGGGCCCGGTGTTCCTTGGCCTTTTGCTGCTGGGGCCGGATGAGGAGAAAATAAAATACCGCCACCATGAGCACCATGGGCAGCACCATGGTCCACAGGGGGCTTTCTGCGCCGCCGGCACCGTTGGCGGCATAGGCTATATCAACCACGCGCCTCTCCTCCGTTGTGTCGTTGCCGATAAAACTCCCGGCAAAAATCGGCGAAGCGGCCGGCTGCAAGGGCCTGCCGCATCTCAGCCATAAGGTTAAGGTAATAGTATAAATTATGCAGGGTCAAAAGGCGATAGGCCAGCATCTCCCGGGCCTGAAAAAGATGGCGCAGGTAAGCCCGGGAATAGTGCCGGCAGGTATAGCAGCCGCAGGCCGGATCCAGGGGCCGGGGGTCCTGGGCATAGGCGGCGTTGCGGATCATCAGGGGGCCGGTGGCGGTGAACACCTGGCCGTTGCGGGCGTTGCGGGTGGGGATGACGCAATCGAACAGATCCGCGCCCCGGGCCACCCCCTCCACCAGGTCCTCGGGCAGCCCCATTCCCATGATGTAGCGGGGTTTGTCTTCCGGAAGGGCGGGCAGGGCCGCATCCATCATGGCATAAGTGGTCTCCTTGTCCTCCCCCACGCTCAGACCCCCCAGGGCGTAGCCGGCAAAGGGGAGCTCCCCCAGGGCCTGGGCCTGCTCCCGGCGCCAGTCGGCCCGGGTGCCCCCCTGGACGATGGCAAAGAGGGCCGCCCCCTCCCGGCGCCAGACGGCCAGGGAGCGCCGGGCCCAGCGGTAGGTGAGCTCCGTGGCCCGGCGCAGCTCCGCCTCCTCACAGGGATAGGGCGGACACTCATCCAGGCACATCATGATCTCCACCCCCAGGGCCTCCTGCAGCTCCACCACCCGCTCCGGGGTGAGGAAATGCAAATCGCCGTTGAGGTGGGAGCGGAAGCTCACCCCCTCCTCGCTGATGCGCCGGAAGGCCGCCAGGCTGAAGATCTGAAAACCCCCCGAGTCGGTGAGAATGGGGCCGGGCCAGTTCATGAAGCGGTGCAGCCCCCCCAGGCGCCAGATGAGCTCCACCCCGGGCCTGAGGTACAGGTGGTAGACGTTGCTGAGAATGATCTGGGCCCCCAGCCCCGTCAGCTCCTCCGGGGTCAGGGTCTTCACCGTGGCATAAGTGCCCACCGGCATGAAGGCCGGCGTCTCCACCCGCCCCCGGGCGGTGGTCATCACCCCCAGCCGCGGCCCCCCCGGCCCCTCACTCCGCACCAGCTCAAAGGCAAACATCGGCAAATGGCAAAAAAGCCTCCCTAAACCCTCAGCAGATCAGCATGCAGTCGCCGTAGCTGTAAAAGCGGTAGCGCCGGCGCACCGCCTCCTCATAGGCCTCCAGGATGAGCTCCCGGCCGGCAAAGGCACATACCAGCAGGAGCAGGGTGGAGCGGGGCAGGTGAAAGTTGGTGAGCAGCCGGTCCACCGCCTGAAACCGGTAGCCCGGATAGATATAGAGATCACACCAGCCCCGGCCGGGGGTGAAGCCTGCCGCCCCCCCGCAGGTCTCCAGGACCCGCACCGTGGTGGTTCCCACCGCCAGGAGGCGCTTGCCGGCGGCTTTGGCGGCCGTGAGGCGCCGGGCGGTTTCCTCGCTGAGCTCATAGTATTCCGGGGCCAGGACGTGGGCGGTGTAATCCCGGGTGCGCACCGGGGTGAAGGTCCCGGGGCCCACATGCAGGGTCACCGCGGCCCTCTCCACCCCCTTCTCCGCCAAGGCCTGGAGCACCCGGGGGGTGAAGTGCAGCCCTGCGGTGGGGCAGGCCACCGCCCCGGGCTTCCGGGCGAACACGGTCTGATAGCTCTCCCGGTCCACCGGGGTGGGCTGCCGTTTAATATACGGCGGGAGCGGCACCTCCCCCAGGGCCATGACCGCCTCCACCACCCCGCCCCCCTGAGCCAGAAGCCGCACCTCCGCCACCCCCGGCCGGGGCAGGGCCAGGACTTCGCCCTCCAGGCCCTCCCCGAACCTGAGGCGCTGACCGGGCCGGAGATGCCGCCCCCGATAGCCTGCATCCACCCGCCCCACCCGGGGATCGGCGCCGTTTTCCGGGACCGGCAGGTGATGCAAAAGCAGTTCCACCCGGCCGCCGCTCTCCTTCACCCCCCGCAGGCGGGCCGGAAAGACCCGGGTGTCATTCACCACCAGAAAATCCGCCGCAGTCAGAAAATCCGGCAGCTCCCGGAAGGTGGCATGGGTGAGCGTCCCCCGCTCCCGGTCCACCACCATGAGACGGGCCGCATCCCGGGGCTCCGCCGGATAGGCCGCCACCAGCTCCGGCGGCAGATGGTAATCAAATTCCTCAATGTTCGGGGCCATAAATTTTTTCCGGGGTCCCTTGGACGGCTTTTGCTGTCCTCCCCCCGAAATAAGTTATAGTAATGTGAGACGGTTGCAAAGAGCTTTCGGGACAGGGAGCCGGATGCTCCCCCCTCCCCGACCCGCAAGATTTCCGGGAGGGGGGAGGCGGGAGAAGCCCGGTCCTCCCGTCACCAGACCCTTGCGTCCCCGTCTCCCTCTCCACAGCCCGGGGAAAAGGGTCTTGCCTTTCCCTCGGGAATATATCATAGTAAAACAGTAGAAAAAGAGGGGTTATGCAGATCCAGAGACTGGCAGGGGCGATCCTCCTCCTGTGTCTCCTGGGGACCCCGGCGGGGAGTCTGCCCGCCGCCGGGGAGCCCGGGGTGGAGGAGGTGGTGGCAAGGATTCAGGCCCGCTACGACCGGGCCGGGGGCTTCAAGGCCTATTTCCGGCAGGATTCCCGCCTCAGGGGTGCCGCCGCCGACAGCGCCGAGGGCTGGGTGTACTTCAAGCGGCCCCTGCGAATGCGCTGGCAATACGAAAAACCGCCGGAACAGAAAAAGGAGATCATCAGCGACGGCAGCCAGGTGTACATGTACATCCCCCAGGACGGTCTGGCCATGGTCTATCCCCTGAACCGGGTGCTCCGGAGCGATCTGGTGCTGCGCTTCTTCTCCGGCATTGCTCAGGTGCACCAGGACTTTCAGATGGCCTGGGAACGGCCGCCCCGTCCCGGCCAGATGCTTCTCATCCGCCTGACCCCCCTCAAGCCCCAGGCGGAGCTCACTCAGCTCACCCTCACCGTCAACCCGGAGACCTATCTGGTGGAACGCCTGGAATTCACCAACGCCCTGGGGGAGGAAACCCGGTTTCTCTTCACCCGGATCCAGTTGGAATATCAGGTGCCCCCGGATTTCTTCACCTTTTCCCCGCCCCCCGGAGTGCAGGTGGTGCGGGACCCGGCCGGTGCCGGCTGAATGCGGCACCCAGACTTCAGGACCCCAGAGACTCCCGGAAGGGGAAAGTCTAGACTTGCACCATGAGTATCCTTGCCAAACAACGGGAAGTGCGGGACTGGCTGGCCCGGCGCCATGCCATCCTTCTGGCTCACAATTACCAGCCCCCGGAGATTCAGGACGCCGCCGACTTTCTGGGGGATTCCCTGGGGCTCTCCCTCACCGCCTCCCAGACCCCGGCCCAGGTGATTGTCTTTGCCGGGGTGCATTTCATGGCGGAGACCGCGGCCATCCTCTGCCCGGACAAGATTGTGCTTCTGCCCCGGCTGGATGTGGGCTGCTACATGGCCGACACCATCAACCCGGAGGCCCTCCGGCGCCGCAAGGCCGAGCTGCCCGGCGTCCCGGTGGTCACCTATGTCAACTCCAGCGCCGCAGTGAAGGCGGAAAGCGACATCTGCTGCACCTCGGCCAACGCCGTGCGGGTGGTCAACTCCCTGCCCGCCCCCCGGGTGCTCATGGTGCCGGACAAGAACCTGGCCCTCTACACCGCCCGGCACACGGACAAGGAGGTGCTTTACTGGGAGGGCTGCTGCAACATCCATGACGCCCTCACCGCGGCGGAGGTCCGGGCCTGCCGGGCCGCCCACCCCGAGGCCCTCTTTGTGGCCCACCCCGAATGCCGCCCCGAGGTCCTGGAGCTGGCCGACGCCATCCGCAGCACCAGCGGCATGCTGGAATACGTCCGCACCTCCCCGGCCCGGGAATTCATCATCGGTACCGAGCAGGGGCTGCTTTACACCCTGAAGTGCCAGAACCCCGGGAAAATCTTCCATTCGCCCTCCCCCCAGCTGGTCTGCCCGGACATGAAGCGCATCACCCTGGACGACATCCTCCTGGCCTTAAAGGAGGACCGCCACCGCATCACCCTGCCCGAGGAGGTGCGCCGCCGGGCCCTCACCGCGGTGGAACGCATGCTGGCGGTGCCCCGGGATTAGCCCGGCCGGTAAAAATTTTTCTCCAGAGCCTGAAGAAAAATCCGAAGTTTTCCGATGAAGAGGAAGGGGGAGGGGGCCCCGTGCGGCTCCCGGAGGGCGAGAGACTCCCCGGCAGGGAGTGCGGCGGAAAATGGAGCTTTTTCTCCCGCATCCTCTGATGGCTGGCATGTATTTTGCTCAAGCGGAATGCAAGCCCCGGATGCGGCCCTGGGAACCTCGGGGCGGAGCGGAAAAAGGCGCCGCCGGCCAGCCGGGATATCCGGCCGGAAGATACCGGCACGGATCCATCCTCCCCTGAGACCTCCTCCCTGGAGGGGCGAAGGAGGGGCAGCGTTCCCATGAGCCCAGTCCATGGGAGAAGGCCCTTCGGAGGGGCTGGGGGCTCTGCTCTCCACACCTTAGGCCCTGGAATACTGAGGCATCATACCTGGGAGCTGTTATGGCACGCTCAGATCCTTTGCGGGACATCCGTCATTCCTTGCATGAACTGGCCCAACCCCTGGCCGCGGTTACCGGCCTGGTGGATCTCCTGCTCATCGACCGGCAGCTGGACCGGGAGCTCTTCGAAGACATCCGCATGATCAGCGAGAAGCTGGACCAGGTGCTGGAGATCATCTCCCGTATCCGGGAAATCGTCCGGGCCAGCACCCAGCCCCTGGATGAGGACCCCCTGAGGCCGGTGAACCAGAGGCTGGCGGAGCATCCGTAAAACCGGGGGCCCCGGTGCCGCACGCCAGGCGGAGCAGCCGGGCCCCTGTGCCGGTCCGATGCCCGGACTGTCGGGTTGCCACAGCCAGCCGGGAAGGGACGAGCCCGAAGCCTGCTGCGGGGCCCGGGGGGCAACGCAGGATCGGACCACCATTTCCGGGAAAGAAATCCGGGAGGGGGAGACGCATCATAGATAATCCCGGCGGGCAGCCGCCCCCGACCGCCGGTGCCTGGAGGGGGATTCTGAGGGCATCCCCCATTCATTCCCCACCCGGGGGATGGGGAAGGCCGGATTCAGAAAATGTCTGCGCCCCCAGCCCCGGGCCGGCACCCTCCTGGCCTGAGGACGCCCTCAGTGCCTGCTTCCACCGCCGGCCATTCCTCCCTTGGTTCTGAGGCAGGAAAATCGCCCCGGGTTTGCGCCCTTCCCCCAAGAGACCGTCAGGCCCGGCCACCGGCCTCCGGGCCGCGGTCCATGCGTGGCGGAGCGGCCCCACGGCCCGGGGTCACCCCTCTTTGCCCCAGGGACGCGGCGTGGCAAGGGGGCGGCAAAAAAGACCCTTTCTTTCCTGCGGCCCATCCCCTCCGGGACGGGCCCGCCCCCTGACCCGGGGAGGGTAGGATCCCCCTTCCCCTTGCGCCGGCCGCCAAAACCCCGTATCATCTTGACCAGCGATCCCGGGGGGCACAAAGACGGGCGGGGAGGCAAGACACCTCCTCAGGGCCTCAGCGCAGAACCCGGTCGGAGGCGGTTATTTCACCCGGCCTGTGATGGCTCCCTGACAAAAGGTGAAGCCTGCCGGCCAATGGACTCCTGGGGCGCGAGGGGAACGAGCGGGAAAGCCGGCCGGCGCCGGAACCCAGACCTTCGAGAAGGGATACAGGGAGGGGACAGGAGCCCTCGCCCCTTTTTCCCGCTGGCAGCGATGGCGGGCACTCCCCGGGTCCGGGCAGGCGTCCTTGCGTGCCAGCGGCGGTTCTTCCTGACAGGGTGAGCTATGGGCAGGATCATTCCCGAGGAGGTGCGGGCCCGGGTCCAGGAGCTCCGGGAACAGATCCATTACCACAATTACCGCTACTATGTCCTGGATGAGCCGGTCATCTCCGATGCGGAATACGACCGCCTCTTCCGGGAGCTGGAGGAGCTGGAGACCGCCTATCCGGAGCTCATCACTCCGGACTCCCCCACCCAGCGGGTGGGGGCCGCCCCCCTGGAGAAGTTTGAAACCGTCCCCCACCGCCAGCCCATGCTCTCCCTGGAGAACGCCTTCACCGAGGCGGAGGCCCGGGAGTTCGAGGCCCGGCTGCAGCGCTTCCTCCGCACCACCGGGACCTTCGATTACGTGGTGGAGCCCAAAATAGACGGGTGCGCCGTGGAGCTGGTCTATGAGCGGGGCGTCTTCACCGTGGGCTCCACCCGGGGGGACGGCTACCGGGGGGAGAACGTCACCCAGAACCTGAAGACCATCCGCACCATCCCCTTACGGCTCCTGGAAACGGAGGAACCGGCCCCGGAGCTTTTGGAGGTCCGGGGCGAGGTCTATATGAACCTGGACGAGTTCCGGAAGCTGAACGAGCAGCGCCTGGCCAGAGGCGAACCCCCCTTTGCCAACCCCCGGAACGCCGCCGCCGGCTCCCTCAGGCAGCTGGATCCGGCGGTCACCGCCTCCCGGCCCCTCTATATCTACTGCTACGGCATCGGGGAGGTGGTGGGGCGCAGCTTCGAGACCCATTGGGAGGTGCTCCAGGCCCTGAAACGCTGGGGCCTCCGGGTGAATCCCCTCACCGAGCGCTGCCGGGGGATTGAGGCGGCCATCGCCTACCACCACCGCCTGGAGCACCAACGCCACGGACTCCCTTACGAAACCGACGGCATCGTGATCAAGGTGGACTCCCTGGCCCTGCAGGAACGCCTGGGGACCAAAACCCGCAGCCCCCGCTGGGCTCTGGCCTACAAATTCGCCGCCACCCAGGCCACCACCCGGGTCCTGAGGATCGAGGTGAACGTCGGCCGCACCGGCGCCGTCACCCCCATGGCGGTCATGGAGCCGGTGGAGGTGGGGGGGGTCACCGTCAGCCGGGCCACCCTGCACAATGAAGACGAGGTGAAGCGCAAGGACGTCCGGGTGGGCGACTGGGTCCTGGTGCAGCGGGCCGGGGATGTCATCCCCGAGGTGGTCAAGGTCATTACCGAAAGGCGCACCGGGCAGGAAGTGCCCTTCCAGATGCCCACCCACTGCCCGGTGTGCGGCACCCGCCTGGTGCGGCCGCCGGGGGAGGCGGTGACCCGCTGCCCCAACCCGGACTGCCTCGGGGCCCTGAGGCGGGCCATCCTCCATTTCGCCTCCAAGACCGCCATGGACATTGACGGTCTGGGGGAAAAGATCATCGACCAGCTCATGGAAAACGGTCTGGTGCGCTCCATCCCCGACCTCTACCGCCTGACGGAGGCCGACCTCCTTCCTTTGGAGCGTTTTGCGGAAAAATCCGCCGCCAACCTGGTGGGCGCCATCCAGCGGAGCAAGACCGTGCCCCTGCACCGCTTCATCTATGCCCTGGGGATCCGCTATGTGGGGGAGGCCACGGCCCAGCTCCTGGCCCAGCACTTTGAATCCCTGGACCGGCTGGCCCAGGCCAGTGAGGAGGAGCTCTTGCAGATCGAGGGCATCGGCCCCCAGGTGGCCCGGAGCATCCGGGAGTTTTTCCAAAAGGAGAAGAACCGGCGGATGCTGAAAGAGCTGGCGGAACTGGGGGTGAAGCCCCTGCCCCCGGAAAAGCCCGCGGCCGCCGGTGCCTTGGCCGGCAAGACCTTTGTCTTCACCGGCGCCCTGGAGCGCTTCTCCCGGGAGGAGGCCAAGGCCCTGGTCACGGCCCGGGGCGGCAAGGTGAGCTCGTCGGTGTCCGCCAAGACCGACTACGTGGTGGCGGGGGCCGAACCCGGCAGCAAGCTGGCCCGGGCAAAGGAGCTGGGAGTCACGGTCCTGGATGAAGCAGCTTTCCTGGAATTGCTGGAAAGGAGCGGCTGATGGCAGAACTGGCCCGAGCCCATCTTCTCATCAGCGGCCGGGTGCAGGGCGTCTTCT